>Ga0075026_100000841_pt1 | contig 12838 bp, 6 predicted proteins | sample Str012_2_FD_71392 | JGI IMG/M metagenome (GOLD analysis project Ga0075026, IMG submission 71392) | Freshwater sediment microbial communities in response to fracking from Pennsylvania, USA - Straight Creek_MetaG_SC_2012 | ecosystem: Environmental > Aquatic > Freshwater > Creek > Sediment...
CGGGCGTAGGCGACGAGGAAGCCGTGGTCGGGGTAGGTCTCGAGCTTGGCCCGCTGCCCGTGGCGGCGGACGTCCTCCACCGCCAGCTCGTGGAGCGGCAGCACCTTCCCGATGGCCTCGAGGTCACCGTCGTCGGGGCCGGTGGAGTCGACCCAGATGAGGCACGTGTCGTCGTCGAGGTCGTCGAGCAGGAGACCGTCGTGCTCGACCACCCCCTCGGCCTTGATCACCGTCGTGGTCAGCACCGTGCCTCCTCCAGCGCGGGCGGCGGGGACGCCAGCAGCGCCTCCCAGTCCGGTCCCGTGGGCTCCGATGAACGTCCGCCCCGCAGGCCGAAGAGGTGCTTGGCCCACACCAGCCAGATCAGCACCGCCACGTTGATCACCAGCGCGAGCAGGCGCAGCGCGGTCACCCGTTCGGTGAGCTCGCGGATCTCGAGGGGCAGCAGCCCGGCGGTGGCCACGACGGTGAGGTACTCGGCCCAGCGGCGCTCGTGCCACAGGCCCCACGCCTCGATGCCCTCGAGCAACGCGTAGGCGAGGGCGACGACGAGGAGCACCCGGATCAGGTCGAGGTGCCAGCTCTGCACGTCGTCGAGGTGGCGGACCAGCCAGGCGTGGCTGCCGCCGCGGCCGCTGTTGTCGATCATCCCCTGCAACGAGCTCGAGAGCGCCTGCGATGTGGAGCGCAGGCCCCCGAGGTCGGAGTCGATCAGCGCCAGCACGATGGCGGCGCTGGTGAACAGCACGCAGTGCAGCAGGCGCTCGACGGCGATGAGCCGGGTCACGATGGCGTCCTCGAGCTGGGTGCCCCTCCGGGGGTGGGGCAGCTCGGCCACCGGCGCCAGATGGTCGGAGGTGATCTCCTCGGGCGTGGGGTCGGTGCTGCGCACCCAGAGGTCGCACCGCAGGCACCGGCAGAGGCGGCCGCCGGCGGCGAGCTCCATCCCGAGGGCGGCGTCGGCCGGGCGCAGGTGTGCCACCCGGGCCGCGGGCACGACATGGCCACGGATCGAGCAGACCCAGGTCTCGTTGTCCCACCGCCGGGGAACCACCCGCACGGCGACGCCTACCCGACGGGTGTGGCAGTGGGCTCCGCGGGCTCGGGCGGGCTGGGCAGCTCGTCGAGGGCGCGTCCGAGGCGGCGCTCCCACCGGGAGGAGAAGCGCTGGGCGCCCCACGCCAGGGCGCACACCAGCAGCACGATGCCGAGGCCGCGCAGGTGCTGGTAGCCACCACCGAGGCCCTGGATCGACACGACCGAGGTGGGCCAGACCGCCCAGCTGACGGCGATCACCACGACCATGTACGACGGCTTGTAGCGGCCGAGGCCGGTGGCGGCGAGCAGGGCGAAGCCGGCGGGCAGGTACCACGGCCAGATGACCGGGCCGAGCAGGACGTAGGCGACCAGCATCACGCCGGTGGCCTTGACGACACCGATGCGGGGGCTGCGCAGCATCATCACCAGGGCCAGCACGCCGGTGGCGGCCAGACCGAGCAGCCGGACGCCGCCGGCCAGCAGGGCGCCGTCGACGTGGACACCGACCGCCCCGAGGATCTCGGAGATGCTGAAGCCGATCTTGGTGGTCGGCGAGTAGGTGTCGTTGACCTTGCCGGTGCTCTTGAGGGCGGTGATCCAACCCGGGCCGAGCCCGATGGCCATGCAGGCCACGGCGATGCCGGCGATGGCCACGCCGAGCACGGCGGCGGTCGAGAGCATGCGCTTGCGGAACGTGGCGAGCTCACCCGGCCAGGTCCAGCCGAGGTAGACCAGCCCGACGGCGGCGGGGAGCTTCACGGCGGTGGCGGCGGCCAGCAGCGCGAGCGCGGTCTTCTTGCGGTCGCGCTGCGCGGCGGCGAGGCCGAGGGCCAGCAGGCCGAACATCAGGGCGTCGTTGTGCACCCCACCGATGAGGTGGAGGATCACGATGGGGTTGCCGAGGCCGATGGCGATGGCGACCGCGGGGTTCACCCGGCTCTTGTCGGCGATGAGCCCGATGCCGACGGCGGCCATGGCCACGCCGAGGATCACGACGCCGCGGTAGATCCAGATGGAGGTGGCGGGGTCGTGCCCGGCGGCGGTGACGACAGCCCGGCTGGTGACGACGGCGACGGGCCCGTAGGGCGCCGGTGCGGCCCGCCACACGGGGTCGGCCATGCGGGTCCAGTCGTTGCGGCCGGCGCCACCCAGCGGGCCGGTCGCGATGCCCACGGGGCCGATGGAGCTGGGGTCGACGCCGCGGCTGGCCATCTCGCCCTGGGCGGCGTAGCTGTAGACGTCGTTGGAGAGCAGCGGCGGGCCGAGCGACACCGGGACGGCCCAGATGGCGATGACGAGGCCGACCATCACCAGGCGCTTGCGGGTGCTGCCGTCCCGCCCGGCGCGGTGCACCAGGCCCAACCAGCCGGCGGCCAGCAGCACGAGCCCGACCAGGAAGTAGATCGTGGACTCGGTGGTGGTGCCGGGGTGGGGCACGCCGGGGAGGGTGAGGCGCCACGACTCGGGCGCCAGGCGCCACACCGGCGCGGAGGCGGCGATGATGAGGCCGCCGAGCAGGCCGGAGATGGCCGCCAGCACGGTCTGCCAGGCCCGCGTGTGGCCGCTCTGCGGGGGACGCCACGGCGAGACCTCCGAGTGGCGCACGGGGGCGTCGTGGGGAGGTCCGTACAGCAGTGACCGGCCTCGCTCCGCCCAGAGACGGAGCTCCGGCGAGGCGACGACGGCCGCGCGCGCTCGCTCGAGGGTTCCGGCCATTCGGGACAGGCTACCCGGCCCTCGGAGCCAGGAACAGGACACCCAGCGGCGGAAGGGTGAGCGGAAGTGACGACGCGTGGCCGTGTGCAGGCCGGTCGACGGCGTCGACGCCGCCCAGGTTGCCCACCCCGGAGCCACCGAACTCGGAGGCGTCGGAGTTGCCCAACTCCTCCCAGTGGCCCCCGCAGGGGACGCCCACGTGGTATCCGGAGCGGGGCACCGGGGTGAAGTTGCACACCACGAGCACCGGGCGGGCGCCGGGGTCGAGCGGGCGCCCGTCGGCGGTGCGGGCCGGGTGGCGCAGCCATGACAGCACGCTGGCGCCGGTGTCGGAGGCGTCGACCCACTGGAAGCCGTCGTCGGTGAAGTCGCGCTGGTGCAGCCCTGGCTCGCTGCGGTGGAGGTGGTTGAGGTGGCGCACCCAGGCCTGCATGCCCCAGTGGTCGGGCCGGTCGAGCAGCCACCACGGCAGGGAGCCGTCGTGGTCCCACTCGGTCAGCTGGGCCAGCTCCGCCCCCATGAACAGCAGCTTCTTGCCGGGCTGACCGTACTGGTAGCCGTAGAGCGCACGGAGGTTGGCCATCTGCTGCCAGTGGTCCCCGGGCATCTTGGCGACGAGCGAGCCCTTCCCGTGCACGACCTCGTCGTGGCTGAGCGGGAGGGTGAAGTTCTCGGTGAAGGCGTAGACCATGCGGAAGGTGAGCTCGCCCTGGTGGTAGCGGCGGTGCACCGGGTCCTGTTCGAAGTACCGCAGGCTGTCGTGCATCCAGCCCATGTCCCACTTCATGCCGAAGCCCAGGCCGCCGTACTCGGTGGGGCGCGACACCATCGGCCAGGCGGTCGACTCCTCGGCGATGGTCTGCACGTCCGGGAAGTCGGCGTAGACGGTCTCGTTGAGCTTCTTCAGGAAGCGGAGGGCGCCGAGGTTCTCGTTGCCGCCGTGCTCGTTCGGGATCCACTCCCCCGCCTTGCGGGAGTAGTCGAGGTAGAGCATCGACGCCACGGCATCGACCCGGATGCCGTCGACGTGGTAGCGGTCGAGCCAGAAGTGGGCGCTCGAGAGCAGGAAGCTGCGGACCTCGAAGCGGTCGTAGTTGAAGATCGCGCTGTTCCAGTCCGGGTGGTGGCCCTTGCGCGGGTCGGCGTGCTCGTAGAGATGGGTGCCGTCGAAGTAGGCGAGGCCGTGCTCGTCGCTCGGGAAGTGCGAGGGCACCCAGTCGAGGATCACGCCGATGCCGGCCTGGTGGAGCGTGTCGATCAGGAACATGAGGTCCTGGGGGCTGCCGAACCGGGCCGTGGGGGCGAAGTAGCCGGTGGTCTGGTAGCCCCACGAGCCGTAGAACGGGTGCTCGGTGAGGGGCAGGAACTCCACGTGGGTGAACCCCTGGGCCAGCAGGTAGTCGCGCAGCACCGGGGCCAGCTCGCGGTAGTTCAGCGATCGCAGCTCGTTCTCGGCGTGGCGCCACGACCCGAGGTGCATCTCGTAGACGGCCATCGGGGCATCGAGGGCGTTGCGGGCGCCACGCTCGGCCATCCAGTCGGCGTCGCCCCACTCGTGGCCGTCGAGCGACCACACCACCGAGGCCGTGCGGGGCGGCATCTCCGACCAGAAGGCCAGCGGATCGGCCTTGTCGACGCCGTAGCCGTTGGCCCGGGACTCGATGCGGTACTTGTAGCGGTCGCCGTGGCCGATGCCGGCGACGAAGCCGGTCCAGATGCCGGAGCCGCCCTGGGCGGCGAGCGGAGCCTCCCCCGGCGTCCAGTGGTTGTGGTCGGAGAGGACCGAGACCTCTCGTGCGTTGGGGGCCCAGACGCCGAACCAGCAGCCCTCGACCCCGGCCGCGTCGTTGCCCGGATGGGCGCCGAGCTGCTCGTAGAGGCGCGTGTGGGCCCCCTCGTTGAAGAGCCAGAGGTCGTCGGGTCCGAGCATCATCGGGCCTCCTCCGTCGCCCGACCGTGGGCGGCGAGTCGTGACCCCTGCAGGCGGCGCAGGAGCGCGTCGATCGAGGGGTCGGAGAACAGTTCGGGGAGGTCGCACGGTTGTTTCCGTACCCAGTTGGGCCGGTCCGATGCGGTGCCGGGCACGTTCTGGGGGTCGGTCTCGTGGACCAGGTCGTCGACCGCGACCAGCACGGTGGCGGCGTCGCTGCCCCCCAGCAGCTCGAGCAGCGCACCGAGCACCGCCGACTCGTCGGCCTCGCCGTGGAGCACCCCGGCCGAGCGGAGGGCCTCCTCGAAGGCGACGCGGTCGTGGTCGCGGCGGTGGCGGTCGTCGATGGCCTGGTCCTCGCCGTGGATGCCCAGGTGGTGGCGCAAGGTGATGTCGTCGCCCCGCCACCACGCCGCGAACGTGGGCGTGTCGTGGGTGTCGAGGCTGGCGACCTGTCGGGCGTGCGGCATCGGGATGGGCCGGCCGGGGGCGTCGGGCAGCTGGAACTGGCTGACGTACATGCCACCTATGCCGTAGCGGTCGAGGGCGTCGCGCACCTCGTCGGTCACGGTGCCGAGGTCCTCACCCACGACGCGGGCGCTCCGGCGGGTGGCCTCGACGGCGAGCACGGCGAACATCTCGTCGGCCGGGTAGCGCACGTAGACGCCTTCGCTCGCCGGCATCCCGTCGGGCACCCAGTACAGGCGGTGGAAGCCCATCACGTGGTCGAGGCGCAGGACGCCGGCGGCGCTGAAGTGGTGCCGCAACGATGCCGCCAGCTGACGATGGCCGTCGGCCCGGGCCGCGAACGGGCTCACCGGGGGGAAGCCCCAGTTCTGGCCGGCGCCGAAGAAGTCGTCGGGCGGGGCGCCGACACCGCACCCCCATGCGTACAGGTCGTGGTCGGCCCAGGTGTCGAACCCGTCACCGCTCGTGCCGACGGGCAGGTCGAGGTAGAGGCGCATGTCGGCGGCCTCGAGCCGGGCGGCCACGCCGGCGAGCTGGCGACTCATGGCCCATTGGGCCCACAGGTGGGTGGCCGCCTCGGGGCTGCCCGTCTCACCGCCGGGCAGGCGGCCGGGGCCGAGGCCCCACGCGTGCCAGCCGGTGCCGCTGCGGTCGGTGGCGGCCCGGAACCGGGAGTAGCGGACGGCCTCGGGGTTGTCGGCCACCCACCGGTCGAAGTCAGCCCGGGTGGCGGCAGGGGCGGCGAGGCACGTGGCGGCCAGTTCGTCGAGCACGGGCCGCACCAGCGCGTAGCGGCCCCGGTGGTCGAACAGGTCGGCGGTGCGGATGGTCTCGGCGGCCGCTCGGGTGGCCGGGTCGTCGAGCAGCCGCCGGGCCGCCTCGCTGGCGGCCAGTTCCGGCGTGGCCGAGATGTCGAGGTAGAGCTCGTTCCAGTAGCGCTGGCTGACCGGCGCGTACGGGCTCGGGTCGTACGGCGCCGAGAGGTAGGTGGCCAGGATGGGCAGCGTCGCCACCACCCGACCGCCGAGGCCCTCGATCCAGGAGCCGATCCGGCCCAGGTCGTTGACGTTGGGCCCGAAGAGGTCGTCGGGCCGCACGCCGTACAGGGCGGCGAAGACACCCCACGTGCGCTCGGCCGGGCCCGGCTGGGGCACCTGCGGCGGGGCCACGACCAGGGTGCTGGCGTGCAGGGCGCCGCCGAGCTCGACGGTGAGGTGGTGGTAGCCGACCCCGACCGCCGGGCCGAGGTCGAGGCGGATCCGGTGGACGGTGTGCTCGCGACCGTCGGCCACGACCCGGCCCACCTCGGGCAGGGCGTCGAGGACCAGCTCGAACCGCAACGGCTCCGAGCCGGCGGGCTGGAGGTGCACGACCACCCGGTCGGGACCACCCACCGACGGCGCCCGCACGTCGAGCTCGAGGGCCTCGCCCTCGTGGCCCACCACCACGGGCTCGACCGGGCGCACGCGCCCCGCCTCGACGAACCGGCGCAGCTCGCCGAGGTCGTCCCCGTCACCGACTGGGGCGCCAAGCGACCGCACCACCGCGACGAGGCCGTCGCGGGAGGCGTCGCGCCGGTGGCCCTGCGTGTCCCAGAACCAGGTCTGGACGCCCAGCTCGGCGGCCAGGTGACCGAGCTCGCCGTGATCGGCACCCTCGCCGTCGGTCACGACGACCCGCCGACCTCGGCGTCGAGGAGCTCCTGCACGCCCCGGAGGGGGATGTCGGCCCAGGTGGGCCGGTGGCTGAGCTCGTACCGCACCTCGTAGAGGGCCTTGTCGAGGGTGTAGGCGACGAGCAGCGTCTGGAGGTCGTCTGGGTCATCGGGCACGAACGACGCGTCGCCCGCCTCGTCGAGGTAGCCCCGCAGGAACTGCCAGGTCACCCAGTGCTCCCAGACGCGACCGCGTCGGGCGAGGTCGTCGCGCTGCTCGGGCCGCACCATGCCCCGTTCCTCCATCGCCCGCAGCCCGGCGGACGTGGCGTACTGGAACGAGCGGATCATCCCGGCGACGTCGACGGCCGCGCTGCGCTTGATCCGCCGCTCCGTGGGCGACCGCGACGGCTCGCCCTCGAAGTCGATGATGACGAAGTCACGGCCGGCGTGGAGCACCTGCCCCAGGTGGTAGTCGCCGTGGACCCGGATGCGGCTCACGTCGATGCGGTGGACCCGCACGGCGGAGAAGCGGTCGATGATCTCGCTCTCGCGCTCGAGCAGCGCCTCGGCGAGCATGCGGCTGTCGCCGTCGAGCTTGCCCAGCGCGCGGCGCACCAGCGACAGGGTGGGTCGGACCTGGGAGCGCATCGACTGGTACACCGACCGCTGGTAGAGGGTGGTGAACGGCTCGGGGGCGAAGGCGTCGTCCTCGCCCGCGGCCAGGGCCTGGTGGAGCTCGGCGGTGCGGCGCCCGAGCAGCTCGGCGGAGTCGAGGAACGGCCCGATGGCGTCGGCGACCTCGACAGGGATCGGCGCGTCGGCCGAGAGGTCGCTCGGCCAGGCCGGCAGCTCGGTGAGCTCGTCGGGGATCGTCCGCAGGGCGGACTCGTAGTAGATGCTCAGCTGGTCGAGCGTGTAGTGCCAGGCGTCGCCCTCGTTGGGCACGTAGCCGTAGACCACGCCGATGGTGCGGGGCTCCGTGCGGGCGCCGCGGCCGTACTCGAGGGCCCCGAGCAATGGCGCCGTGTGCGGGAACCCGACCTCGGTGAGGTAGCGGCCGATCTCGAGGTCGGGGTTCACGCCCTCCTGGGCCCGGCGGAACATCTTCATCACGATGCGGTTGCCGAACACCGCCGAGCTGTTGGACTGCTCGGTCCCCATCAGCTGCACGCCGAGCTCCTCGGCCTTGGCCCCGTTGAGGGCCTTGCGGAACCACGGGGTGGTGGAGGTGCTGAGCTCGCCCTTCGACAACGACGGGAAGTTGCGCCGCCGGCGGATGGCGTCGAGGGCCCCCTCCATGAAGGTGGGGTCGACCACCGCGTCGTGGAGGAACAGCCGGTCGGCGGCCGAGCGCGACTCGATCCAGGCCACGCCGCAGTTGGGGTGGTCGGCGAGGAGCTGGTCGGCGCGGGCGGCAGTGGTCACGGCGAGCGGGAGGACGTAGGTCTCGGGCTCACCCTCGGTGTACTCGACGTGGGTGAGCATCACGAAGGCCTGGGCCCGGCTCCGGGTCGTGGAGACCGGCACGATGTCGAGGGTCTCGATCGTGCGAACAGTCCGCGCCTTGCCGGCGTACCACCGGTTGCGGGCGAGGAACTGGGGCAGCGCCCGCTCGAGAGCCGAGCGCCCGCGGCCCTTCATGAGGGTGCGCCAATCGCTCGACACGCTGAGCACGGGGAGGTCCTCGCCGCCCGGCAGCGCCGAGCCGTGCTCGGACTGCTGGGACTCGAGCGAGAACCAGTAGAAGCCGTAGGGCCCGAGGGTCAGCTGGTACGGACCCTCGTGGATGGACGCGAACTCGGTGGCGCCAAACAGCTCGACGGGCACCTGCCCCCGGAACTCGTGCAGGTCGAGGGTGACGGCGGTGGCGAAGCGCGACAGGTTGGCCACGATGAGCACCGTGCTCTCGCCGTCGCGGCGCACGAAGGCGAGCACCTTGGCGTTCTCGGGGTACAGGAACTCGATCTCGCCCCGCCCGAACACGGTGTGCTGGGAGCGGAGCGCGATGAGCCGGCGCATCCACCACAGCAGCGAGTTCGGGTTCTGGTCCTGGGCCTCGACGTTGACGGTCTCGTAGTGGTACTCGGGGTCGATGATGATCGGCAGGTAGAGCCGTTGCGGGTTGGCGTCGGAGAAGCCGGCGTTGCGGTCGGGGCTCCACTGCATCGGCGTGCGAACGGAGTCGCGGTCGCCGAGGTAGACGTTGTCGCCCATCCCGAGCTCGTCGCCGTAGTAGATGACCGGCGTGCCCGGGAGCGCGAAGAGCAGGGCGTTCATCAACTCGATCTTGCGACGGTCGTTCTGCATCAGCGGCGCCAGGCGGCGCCGGATGCCGACGTTCACGCGCATCTGCGGGTCGGCCGCGTAGGCGCGGTACATGTAGTCCCGCTCCTCGTCGGTGACCATCTCGAGGGTGAGCTCGTCGTGGTTGCGCAGGAAGATCGCCCACTGCGCCGACTCGGGGATGGCCGGCGTCTGCTGCAGGATGTCGATGACCGGGAAGCGGTCCTCCATCCGCAGCGCCATGAACAGGCGCGGCATGAGGGGGAAGTGGAAGGCGGTGTGGCACTCGTCGCCGTCGCCGAAGTAGGCGACCGCGTCCTCCGGCCACTGGTTGGCCTCGGCCAGCAGCATGCGGCCGGGGAAGTTCTCGTCGACGTGGGCGCGCAGCTCGCGGAGGAACTCGTGGGTCTCGGGGAGGTTCTCGCAGTTCGTGCCCTCGCGCTCGAACAGGTAGGGCACGGCGTCGAGGCGCACGCCGTCGACGCCCATCTCCAGCCACTTGTCGACGGCCCGCAGCATGGTGGCGCGGACCTCCGGGTTGTCGAAGTTGAGGTCGGGCTGGTGGGAGAAGAAGCGGTGCCAGTAGTAGGCGCCGGCGACCGGGTCCCAGGTCCAGTTGGAGGTCTCGTAGTCCTCGAAGATCACCCGCACGCCCGGGTAGCGGTCGGGGGTGTCGCTCCAGACGTAGAAGTCGCGCCAGCGGCTGTCGGCCTTGGCCCGGCGGGCCCGCTGGAACCACGGGTGCTGGTCGGAGGTGTGGTTGAGCACGAGCTCGGTGATCACCCGGAGGCCGCGCCGGTGCGCCTCCTTCAGGAACCGCTTGAACGCCTTGAGGTCGCCGTAGCTCGGGTTGACGTCGCCGTAGTCGGCGATGTCGTAGCCGTCGTCGCGCAGGGGTGACGGGTAGAACGGAAGGATCCAGAGGGCGGTGACGCCGAGCTGCTGGAGGTAGTCGAGCTTGGCGGTGAGGCCGTCGAAGTCGCCGATGCCGTCGCCGTCGGAGTCACCGAAGGCACGCACGTGCAACTCGTAGATGACGGCGTCCTTGTACCAGTCGGGTCGATCCGAGTTGTCATCGATCATGTGGCGTTCCGGGGAGTTCGATCGGTCGGGGGTTCTCACGCGAGCCCGTCGTCGGGCACGAGCTCGGCCGGGAGCTGGCTCACGCGAAGGAGGTGGCCGGGCTGCTCGTCCGGGTGGAGCTCCACGTACGGATGGTTTCCCTGCCAGGTGTAGTGCTGGTCGGTCAGCAGGTCGTGCACCTGGAACGGCCGGGAGGGGTCGAGGCCCAGCGCGATCAGGTCCAGGTCGAGCGTCGACGCCTGTGATGCTCGCGGATCGAGGTTCACGACGCACAACACGGGGTTGCGGTGCGGTGCGGTGGGATCGGGCTCGGCACCTTCGTGGGTGGTCTTGGAGTAGACGAGCAGCTGGTCGTTCGGTGCCCCGTGGAAGTGCAGGGTGCGGGTGGTGTGCAGCGCGAGCTGCTCGTTGCGGATGCGGTTCACCCGGGCGATCTGGTCGCGCAGCGACGGTCCGGTGAGGTCCCAGTGCCGGACCTCGTACTTCTCCGAGGCGAGGAACTCCTCCTTGCCGTTGCCGGCGGGCCGGTTGTCGCCGAGCTCGAAGCCGGGCCCGTAGACGCCGTAGCTCGCGCTGAGGGTGGCCGCGAGCAGGTGGCGCACGGCGAAGGCCTCCAGCGGGGCCTCCTGGAGGTGCCACGGGAGGATGTCGGGGGTGGTGGGCCAGAAGTTGGCGCGGAACTGGTCGGCGCTCGGCGCGGACGAGATCTCGGTGGCGTACTCGATCAGCTCGGGCTTGGAGACCCGCCAGCTGAAGTACGTGTACGACTGGGTGAAGCCGATGCGGGCGAGCTGGAGCATGACCTCGGGCCGGGTGAAGGCCTCGGCCAGGAAGATCACGTCCGGGTCGCGCCGGTGCACGTGGTCGATCAGCCACTCCCAGAAGGGGAAGGGCTTCGTGTGTGGGTTGTCGACCCGGAACACGGTGATGCCCTGGTCCATCCAGAACTCCACGACGTCGAGGAGCGCCTCCCAGAGCTCGAGCCACGCCGGCGACTCGAAGTCGAGGGGGTAGATGTCCTGGTACTTCTTCGGCGGGTTCTCGGCGTACTGGATCGTTCCGTCGGGCCGGTGGCGGAACCACTCGGGGTGCTCGGCGACCCAGGGGTGATCGGGCGAGCACTGGAAGGCGAGGTCGAGGGCCACCTCGATGCCGTTCTCCTTCGCCGCCGCGGCGAGGGCCCGCACGTCGTCGACCGTGCCGAGGCCGGGATGGACCGCGGTGTGGCCGCCCTCTGGGCCACCGATCGCCCACGGGCTGCCGGGGTCGTCGGGCCCGGCGTTCGGCGCGTTGTCGGGGCCCTTCCGGAAGGCCAGGCCGATCGGGTGGACGGGCGGGAGGTAGAGGATGTCGAAGCCGAGGTCGCCGACGTAGTCGAGGCGGTCGATGACGTCGCGGAGGGTGCCGTGGGCGCCGACGCCGGGATGGGCCCCACCGTCACCGGTGACCGTCGAGCGCGGGAAGAGCTCGTACCAGGCGCTGAACGCGGCCCGCTCGCGCTCGACGAGCACCTCGACGACCGCGCTGGACGCGGCGTCGGTGCGCCGGAGGCGCCGACGGTGGAGCTCCGAGGCCGACGGGCGGTCGGGGGAGCCGGTGTCGGTGAGGTCGACGGTGTCGCCGGCGCGCAGCCGGGCCGCCGCGGCGCGGAGGAGGGCGGCGTCGTCGCGGGGCGCCACGACGGCCGCGTCGTCGAGCATGGCGGCGGCCTGCAGCAGCTCCGAGTCGACGTCGAGGCCGGCGGCCACCTTGCGCATGGTGCCGTGGGCGAGCGAGGCGTACCGGTCGATCCAGGCCAGCACCTTGAACCGGTGCAGGCCCTTCTCGAACGGTGTGAATCGGGCACCCCACCGGTCGAGGCCGGGGTTGTCGTAGCCCATCGGGACGTCGACCCAACCCTTGGCACCCGGCGCCTGGTGGGACAGCACGACCCAGAGCTCGTCGTGGCCGTCGGCGACGACGGTGGCGCGGACGTCGACCGGCTCACCCTCGACGCGCTTCACCGGGTAGCGGCGTCCGGCGACGCTGGGAGCGACGTCGGTCACCACGATCCTGCTGGGGGCACCGGTGACCATGAGGCCTTTCTACTCCCTCGGTCCGCGGGGACCAGACGGGTCGATCGTCACGCCGACCGACGTTCGCGGGGCGTTCACGTGCCGGTCATCAGGCGCACGACGACCTCGGTGTCCTCGGGTGACGGGCGCCCCCAACCCGGTTCGTAGCCCACGACCTCGCGGAGGGTCACGGCCCGCCAGCGGTCCTCGAGCACCTCGAGCTGGTCGGCGGTCACGAGGGCCGGATGGGCGACGCCACAGGCCCGGGACAACCGCAGCAGCTCGAAGCGCAGGGAGGCCAGGTAGTTGGCGCAGCGGACCGACTTGAGGTCGGGGTCGAGCCCTCGTGTCAGGCGCGGGTTCTGGGTCGCCACGCCGGTGGGGCAGCGATCGGTGTGGCAGCGCTGGGCCTGGATGCACCCGATGGAGAACATGGCCGTGCGGCCCACGTTCACGAGGTCGCACCCGAGGGCCATGGCGGCCAGCGCGGTCTCGGGGAGCCCGAGCCGGCCGGAGCCGACGAAGACGGTGCGGTCGGCGACGCCCCGCTCGGCGAACGTGCGGTACACCCGGGTGAAGCCCCAGCGGAACGGCAGCGAGACGTGGTCG
>Ga0075026_100000842_pt1 | contig 12835 bp, 11 predicted proteins | sample Str012_2_FD_71392 | JGI IMG/M metagenome (GOLD analysis project Ga0075026, IMG submission 71392) | Freshwater sediment microbial communities in response to fracking from Pennsylvania, USA - Straight Creek_MetaG_SC_2012 | ecosystem: Environmental > Aquatic > Freshwater > Creek > Sediment...
GCGACTTCCTCAGGTGTCCCACTCGTCAACCGAGCGCGTCGGGCTCGCTCCCTCGGGAACCTCGTAGAACTGCTCGCTCCAGCGGCGCAGCGCGCTGTACGCGGCGACGTCCTGGCGTGCGTAGACCGGCTTCTGGACGAAGACCTGGTGGCGCCAGATCCGGGCGTCCTGCTCGAGCAGCTCCACCGTCTGGTACGCGAAGGCCTGCTGCTCGGGTGTCAAGGCGTCGGGTGACGCGGGGTCTCGGGGAAGGAAGTAGCTGACGCGCAGGTGCGACCGTTCGTCGTCGATCGGCGAGGCGGACACCACCAGTCGGTGCTGAGCCGCGGGTCCGTCGAAGACCACGAACGACAGCCCGATGCCGACATTGATGGTGTGCAGGTGCAGCGCGATCTGTTGCGACTTCGGCGATCGGAACCCCATTACCGAGTGCCACATGCCACCCTGCGTCGAGAAGGTCAGGAGCTCGGGATACTCCGGTGTGCCGTGCACGCGGCAAAAGTGCATGGTGTCCACGGCATTCTCGATCACGACCTGCGGATGGATCGGCTCGTCCGGGAAGTCGACCACCGCGTGCGGGTAGCACTCGTGGTGCTCCGCCTCGACGGCGGGGGCTTCCGCGAAGTCGGTGAAGAGGTCGGGGAGCTGCCAGCCATCGCGTGGCGGCCCGCCGTCGGGATCGTGCCAGAGCATCACCAGACCGTGCCGCTCGTGAACGTGCCACTTGCGCAGGCGCGATCGCGACGGCAGCTCCTGGTACGGGATCGCCGTGTTGGCGCCGTCGCGATCCCACAGCCAGCCGTGGAACGGGCACTCGACACAGTCGCCGACGACACGGCTCTCGTAGCCGAGGTGCGCGCCGAGGTGCCGGCAGTGAGCGTCGAGCACGCTGAGTTCGCCGTCCTCGGCGCGGAAGGCGATCAGGTCGTGACCGAGGTAGCGAAGCGGCTTCACGACACCGGGTGGGATCTCGCCGCTCCACGCGACCTGGAACCACCCCGTCGGCTTCATGCTGAGAGCAAGCACGCACACCCCACTCTTGTCCGTACCCAGCCGGTGGTCTCGCTCCGCGATGAAGGCTTCACAGCAGCGACCATACGCGCGGAATCAAGCGCGGAGCGCGCCGAGGAAGTCCTCGAGCTCGGCGGGGATGTCCGGCCCGGCTGAGATGTAGACGACCTCGTCGATGCCGTGAGCTCGCCTCCGGTTGGACCGGCGACGGCGAGTCGTTGCGCGCCCGAGCGCGTGACGCCGTCGCTCACGGCATCTCGGAGAGCTGACCGAGCGTCCCGCCCGGATGGTCGTGCGACCAGAGGGCAAGCGCCGCGGGTGTGCAGTCAACGTGAACCGTCGCCGGGAGATCACCGGTCCGTGCGTGGTCGACTGGCGCGCCGGTATGTGTCTGATGCTCGAGGGGCGCTACCGCGACGGCCCTGAGGGTCGCCGAATCTCCGGTGCGAGTGCGGCGCACGCCCTCGACGCCTTCGAACGTGGCAGTGGTTGAAGTGTCAGGATCACTGCGATGAGCATGAAGACCGGCGCCGAGATCCCGAACCGAGCGGAGGACATTACGCCCGACTGGTTGTCGCGCGCCCTGTCTGGGGCCTTCCCTGGCATCGTCGTGACCTCTGTGCGCCCGGAACCGCTCCACGAAGGAACGGCATCGACGTGGCGGCTCCATCTCGACGTCGCCGGTGATCAAGGTCCGTCCACCCTGTGCATCAAGTCGAGCGTCGGCCTCCCACACGGGGAGCAACTGGCGAAGGCCGGTCTCTACCGGAAGGAAGCGCTCGTGTATCTCGAAGTCCTCCCGACGACGGGCCCGCGGGTCGCGGCCTGTCTCGCGGCGGGCTTCGACGAGGCAGGCCACGGCTTCATGCTGCTCGAGGACGTCGACGCAAGCGGTGGACGGTTCTGCATGCCGGTCGAACCTCTCTCGGTCGAACAGGTCGCGACCGGTCTGGAACAGCTCGCGGTCCTGCACGCCGCACAGTGGCGAGCGCCTTCCCTCATCGAGTCGCGATGGCAGCACCACGGACTACCGCTCAGCAAGCCGGACCCGTTCTGGGTCACCCTGTTCGACCAGTACCGCGAGTTCCTCGACACCCCGCACGGCGGAGCAGTCGCGAGCGTCTATCGCGACGCGGGCGCCGTGCTCAAGGCGATCAGCAGACTGCGCCTGCTCGATGACACAACCGCCAACTGCCTCATCCACGGCGACGCGCACGTCGGTAACTTCTTCGTGGACGCCGACCGTCAGCCCGGAATGGCGGACTTCCAGTGCGTACAACGCGGCAACCAGAGGCACGACCTCGCGATGTTCATCGCCTCGGCACTCGACGTCGTCGATCGGCGCGCGCACGAGGTCGAACTGCTGCACCATTTATCTCGACCACCTCGAACGGCTCGGAATTTCTCCGCCGGAATTCGAAGAGACATGGCTCGGCTACCGACGCCACCGCCTGTACGCGCTCGTCGTCTGGATCTTCACGACCGACCGGTTCCAACCCGAGCTGCACCTCGTCACCAACGTCTTCCGCTACGGCACCGCGGCACTCGACCTCGACGCCATCGGTGTCATCGGAGAAGGGACAACACCATGACCGCGCCAGTTCTGGACTTTCCCGAAGGATGGTTCCAGGTCGCGTACTCCGACGACCTCGCGCCGGGCGACGTGATCGCCAAGCGGTACTTCGACCGGGAGCTCGTGCTCTTCCGCACCGAAGACGGCGCCGCGCAGGTCTTCGACGCCCACTGCGCACACTTCGGAGCGAATCTCGCCGTCGGTGGGCGAGTCGAAGGCGAATGCATCCGCTGCCCGTTCCATGCCTGGGCCTACGGACCCGACGGCAGGTGCGTCGACATCCCCTACGCGCAGCGCATCCCCAAGGGCGCCGCGGTCAAAGCGTGGGAGACGCGGGAACGGTCTGGCATCATCTACCTCTGGTTCTCGCCTGCGAACGACCAGCCGACGTGGGAACCGCCCGAGCTCCCTGAGCACGACGATCCCGAGTGGCGCGGCTACCAGCGACACCACTTCGTGTTGCCGACCACCGCGCAAGAGGTGGTCGAGAACATCTTCGACGTCCCCCACGGGCAGTTCGTGCACGACAACGCGCAAGGCACCGCGGCGGCCGACGTCGACTTCTCGTTCGCCGATCACCGCGCAACCGTCGAGTTCCGCCTCGAGCTCCCGCTCGTCGGCGGCAAGACCACGCACATCACCGAGGTGTACGGACTCGGCGTGGTCACCAACCACTCCACCGGTCACGGCACCAAGGCATTCCTGTCGACATACACGCCGATCGACGCGAACACGTTGGACGTGAACTTCTCGTTCATGACACCGAAGTCCACGCCCGACGATCCGACCGGTGAACGCTCGTTGGCCAGCGCGCAAGCGACCGTGACCCTCTTCGCCCAGGACATCCCCATCTGGGAGAACAAGGTCTACTGCCCGACACCCCTATTCTGCGACGGCGACAAGGTCGCCAGCCAATACCGACGCTGGGTCCGCCAGTTCTACGCCGAGACGCCTGAGATCGGGCGCGCGGCGCGCCGATGAACGCCTCGAACTCGGCGGGGACGCCGATGTCGGGCCCGAGCGCAGAGGTACGGCCTCTCGGGCGAGTGCGCAGCACCGAGCTTCCCGATGCGCACCAGCGGCACGAAGACACGGCGACGAGATCGAGAGCCGTGCGAACCCTACGAGAGGGAGGACACAACGATGACGAAGTGGCGGATCGGAGAGGTGACGATCACCAAGGTGGTCGAGGTCGAGTCGAGCATCGACCTCGACAAAGTGCTTCCCGATCTCGAAGTCGGAATGTTGGCGCGCTACGACTGGCTGAAACCGCATTTCGTCGATGACGACGGCCGGGCGCGCATGTCGGTCCACGGCTTGGTGATCGACACCGGAGGCCGCCGAATCCTCGTCGACCCCTGCATCGGCGCGCAGCGCACCAGCCTGCCGTTCCCTCCCCTCGACGAGGGATTCCTCGAACGGCTGGCCGAGGCGGGCTACGCGGTCGACGACATCGACACGGTCTTGTGCACGCATCTCCATTTCGACCACGTCGGTTGGAACACGCGGCTCGTCGACGGCGAATGGGTCGTGACGTTCCCCAATGCCCGGTACCTGTTCGGTCGCGTGGAATGGGAGCACTGGCAGACACATGGTGGCGCCTACGGCGACACCAACATCGACGAGACAGTCCGACCCGTCCTCGCCGCTGGGCAAGCCGACCTGGTCGAGATGGATCACGAGCTGTGCCGCGAGGTCCGACTCGTGCCCACCCCCGGGCACACTCCCGGGCATGTGAGCGTCGTGATCGAGAGCGGCGGGGAACGCGCGGTGATCGCCGGAGATCTCGCTCATCATCCGATCCAGTACGCCGAGCCGCAGCTGAGCATGTACGCCGACGACGATCCCGCTGCCGCGATGGGCACCCGAAGGGCGTTTCTCGCCGAACGGGCCGCCGATGGAGCCTTGACCTTCGGGACCCACTTCGCAGCACCGTCAGCCGGAACCGTCGTGAGGTCGGGGGACGCGTGGCGCTTCGTGACATGACGTCGCGGGGCGAGGTGATGGATCCGCGGTTGCAGGGCCATCCCCACGCGGTGCAACACCTCGCCATCGGTTCCCAGCGGACGCACGAGCCGAAGCTTTCCCGACGCGGCCGAACGGCAGGGGGTACCGTTCAGCCGCGTCGGGATCTCAGCGCCGCCAACTTGCTGTTGTCCGTCGAGGTGAGAGCGGCGGCTCGATGACCACCGGTCGCTCCCGCGATCAGCTCTTGTACTTGTCGAGCATCGGGTAGGTCTTGTAGCTACAGGCAAACGGTTCGACGGTGTTGAACTTTGTGCCGTCGCTGACCACCACCGCAGCGCAGGTGGGAGTCTGGATGTAGGTGGACGCCGGGTATTTGACTGGCCCGGCGAGCCCCTTGATCTCCCAGGTCATCGTCGAAGCCACCTGCTGTACCCGCTCCGGGGTGATCCCCTTCACGCCGTACTGCTTCGCGACTTTCTTGAGCGCCTGGATGAAGAAGTCGGCCGAGAAGTACGCGACCTGCGAGATGGCCGACGGCGACGAGCCTGGCTTGACCGCCGTGAAGTCCTGCTTCATCTGCTCGAGCGCCGGCACTCCTGTCGTCTCGAGCGGCACGGACCCGCTGAGCACGACCGCACCCTCGAGGATCTTCGCCAGCGCCCCGAAGTACGGCGCGCCGAGGTACTCGCCCGTGAACCCGGCCGCCTTCACCTGGCCGTAGTTCGTGATGCACGCCGTCGAGCCGAGGCAGCCGATCGCGTCCGGCGCGTGGCCGTTGTCCGACGTGATCCAGCGCTGTACGTAGGGCGTCATGTCCGTGACCGGGTCTGGCACCTCGGCCGTCGCGTACACGACATTCCAACCCTCGCCCGCGTACGTCGACGCGGAGCCCTGTACCGCGAGCTTCCCTCCCGCAGTGTCGGTGGAGTACAGCGCAATGGTCGGGTGCTTCTTGCCCGTCTTCTCGCTCACATACTTGTACATCCCGATGCCAAGGTCGCCCGTACGCTTCGCATCCGGCGGGATGACACATCCGTCCCAGCTGAACCCCCACACCTTGGTGCTCACTGCGGGGCTGCAATACGCCTTGTCGAAACCCCAGCCGAAGAACGGCACGTGCTGCTGGGCCAGGTAGTCGCCGGGCACGGTCTGCGAGAGCATAGGGACGATGGCGAAGACCTGATCCTGGGTGACGAGTCGTCGACCCTCCGAGAGGGCCGTCCCCGGGTCGGTGAACCCGCTGTCGGCCATCTCGGCCAGCTTGATCTTCACGCCCTTGAGCTCGCTGGTCGCGTTGAACCGGTTGATCCGGGCGTTGGTACCCGTCTCGGAATCCGGCATGAACTGCGACGCGATGCCGAGCCCGGCGATGGTGACCGTGGAGCCGTCGAAGCCCCGAACCGACCGCGCACCCTGAGCCGACGCTGCGAAGGTCGTGGCCAGCAGCCCGACGATCAGCGCCACGGACACCACGGTGAACACCTGCGAACGTGTCCTCACGTTTCCCCCTGCCGTCCCCCGAACTGAAGTCCGAGCTTCGGATTCCCCCGTCCTGCAGCAGACGGCGTGCCATATGCGTAGCATAACAATCCACCTGGCGCTGTGTAGACAGCCCACGCAGACCATTTGAGGAAGTCATGGAGGACCAGTGAAGCTCGAAGGCAGCAGGATCCTGATCGTCGGTGCCTCCAGTGGCCTCGGCCGTGCACTCGCCCTGGACCTCGCTGATCACGGGGCACGGGTGGCGATGGCGGCGCGCCGCGGTGACCTGACCGCCGAGGCCGCGAGGCAAGCCGGCAAGGACGCGATCGGACTCGCCTGTGACATCACCGACGCCGCCGCGTGCGAAGCAGTCGTCGCCGACGCCGTCGAGCAACTCGGGGGCCTCGACGCCTTGATCTTCACTGCCGCGCTCGGCACCATCGGTCGCCTCGAGGCGACCGACACCGACTCGTGGGCCCGCAGCTTCGCAGTGAACGTGACCGGCGCTTCGCTCGTCACCCGATTCGCCATCCCCCATCTCGAGGCGACGAACGGGCGGGCCGTCTACTTCTCGTCGATGGCGGGGAGCTACACCGAACCCTGGCCAGGGCTCGGTGTCTACGGTGCGACCAAGGCGGCACTCGAGCGGATGGTCGAGGCCTGGGAGAAGGAACATCCCGCGGTTGGGTTCACCCGCTTCGTGGTGGGACCCTCGATCGGTGACGAGACCGCACCCAGTGAGATCGGACGCGAGTTCGACCCGGAGGTCGCCGCCGCCATCATGCCCACCTGGAGCGAGATGAATCGGTTCGGCCTGAACCTTGTCCAGCCCGACGACATCTTGCGGACCGTCACGACGATTCTGACCATCCAGGCCGTGATCCCCTACGTGGTCGTGCTCCCGCCGTCGCCTTCCTGATCGTCCCCGGAGGCGTCGGTCACGCCACGACACCTTTCACCTTCAGATCGATGACCGTGTCCCAGTCGAGGCCGAGATCGTTGGTGAGGATGTCGTCACCGTGCTCGTTGAACTCGGGCGCGCGCTGCGGCGGCGACGGTTCGCCCCCGAACTGGACGGGCGTGGCGACCAGCGGGAACTTGGTGCCGTCCTTCGTCTGGCTCTCGAGGATGTAGCCGTTCGCCTTGACCATCTCGTCATCGATCAACTCGAGGCTGGTCTGCGCCACGGCCCACTGCCCGGAGAAACCCGCGAGGCGCGTCACCCATTCGACCAACGTCGCGGTTGCGAAGACTTCGTCCACGATCTGCGCCGCTTCCCACGCGTTCGCCGAGAGCTTCTCGACGGAATTGAACCGCTCGTCGTCGACGAGATCGAGTCGGCCGATCACCCGACACCAGTCCGGCCAGTAGTGGAAGCCCTGTAGGCAGGACACCGCGATCCACCGCCCGTCGCTCGTCTGGTACGGCTTCGCCAGCGGGTTGCGCAGGTGCGGGTTCACCTGGGCAACGTGGCGCCAGGGTGATCCCAGCTGCAATGACAGGGCGATCCCGGAACCGAACGCCCAGATGCCCGCCGACAGGAGCGAGATGTCGACCTCGGACGTCTCACCGGTCAACGCCCGGTGCAGCAACGCGGCGCAGATTCCGCCGGCGATCGTCATCGCCCCGATGGAGTCCCCGTACGCGGGGCCGGGCATACCGGTCAGCTGGTAGTGCTCGAACTCGCGCGCGGTGCCACCCATCGCCAAGCCGGAACGGGCCCAGTAGCCGAGTCCGTCGTAGCCGCCCTGGTCGGCGTCGGGGCCCTTCGAGCCGAAGCCCGAGCCGCGCACGTAGACGATGTCCGGATTGTGCACGCGAACATCGTCGACGTCGATCGACAACTTCGAGCGAACGTGCGGCAGCTTGTTCGTGAGAAACACGTCCGAGCTCGCCGCGAGCTTGTAGAGGATGTCGAGGCCCTCCGGCGTGGAGAGATCCAGACCGAGACTTCGCTTGCCCCGGTTGGCGTGCTCGTGGAGCACGTGCACATTGCCCTCACCGAGGTTGAGCATGCCAGTACTGGCCAGCCCGCGCATGGCGTCGCCGCGCACCGCGTGCTCGATCTTGATGACATCGGCACCCCAGTCGGCGAGAATCCCGGCGGCGGCCGGCACGAAGGTGTGCTCGGCGACCTCGAGAATCCGGATCCCCTCCATCGCTCGGATCACTTCGCGTTCCTCCTGTGAGTCTCGACCGTGACGCCGCGGGCACGCCGTCGGGTGTTGCGAAGACGCCGCGGTTCAGCGGTGTCCGGAAGTGCCGCCATCGACCATGAGGGTCTGCCCCGTGACATAGGACCCGGCGCCGGCGAGATAGACGACCGCAGCGCCGATGTCGTGCTGTGGGTCACCGATCCGACCGAGCGGGATGCCGGCCAACACCTCGTCGGTCACCCATTCGGCATTGTCGGGATCCGCGGTCGCGGCCGGACAGATGGTGTTGACGCGGATGAGGTCGGGACCCCATTCCTGCGCCGCCACCCGGCTGAGAGTCCGGACCGCCTCCTTGGCCACCGCGTACGGCGCGTAGCGAGGCGTTCCCATGGTGCCGACGCCCGACCCGAAGTTCACGATGCTGCCCCCGCCGCGAGCAACCAGCTTCGGGTGGCACAGCTGCATCATCCGGAACGTCGCCAACGGACCGGATTCCCAGGACACGTTCATGTCGTCGTCGGTCACGTCGCAGAAGTCGATCAGGATGCGGAACCGCTGCGCGAGATTGACCAGGATGTCGATCCCGCCGAGTTCGTCGTCGACATGCTCCACCGCCGCCGCGCAGGCATGCGGGTCGGTGAGGTCGAACACCTCGGCCATGGCTCGGCGGCCCGTGGCTCGCACGAGCTCGGCGACCTCGTGAGCCGGGCCCGACTCGATGTCGAACGCGGCGACATCCGCGCCCGCCTCGGCGAGGGCGAGGCAGACACCGCGACCGATCGTGCCTCCGGCCCCGGTGACGACTGCGATCTTGTGCTCGAGCGGCTGCATGTCGGTCATACTGCCATAAGCCCGCCCGCGCCGCAGCCGGCAACCGAGCATCGGTGATCGGGTCAGCGCCAGGCCGCGACCAGCTCCCCGGTCGTCGCGATCGTGGCCAGCATGCGCAGCGTGTAGCGCACGACCTGCTCGCCGTATTCGACCGGGAAGCCGACGACGGCGTCGCTCGGCACGACGACTCGATACGCCCGGTGGCCGAGTTCGAGCACGAGATTGGTGACCGCGACGTTCAGTGAGACGCCGGCGACGACGACCGTGTCGATGCCTTGGGCCCGCAACATCGCGTCGAGGTGCGTCGTGGTGAGATGACTCAGCCCGTAGGGACGCACGACGATCGCATCACCGGCCTCGGGCCCCAGCTCCTCGATCGGGTCGGCAAAGGTCGGGTCGGTCGCGGCCGGCGTTCCGGCCTCGGGGACCAGCAGTGAGATCGGCGTGTTGTGGGCTCGGCCGAAGGGGCCCGGAAAGTGACCCGTCGGTCCGTGGACGACGGGCACGCCTGCCGCGCGCGCCGCCTCCGCGAGGCGCGCCATGTTCGCGATCGCACCCGTGCTCCTGGCAGCCTCGGCAAGTGCCGGAACACCGGACGCGACACCGAGGATGCCGCGCTGCGCCTCGATGAACAGCAGCGCGCACCGTCCCGGCGCGACGATCTCGGCGAGCGATCGAGTGGGACGCGGCATGGGCGGGAACCTTTCCGACGCGCATCGTTGTCGTTGGGCATACCGTGTGACTGCACTAACGTACCGCCCGCCTCGGCCGGCCAGGCCTGATGGGCATTCGAACGGGGAGCGCAGCATGACTGCCACCGAGCTCTACTACGACCCCTACGACTATGCGATCGACGCCGACCCGTATCCGGTCTGGCAGCGAATGCGCGACGAAGCCCCCGTCTACTTCAACGAGCGCCACGGCTTCTACGCGTTGACCCGCTACGACGACGTGCTCGCGGGCCTCACCGACACCGAGGCGTTCCGTTCGTCGCACGGCATCGTCATCGAGACCATCGGCGCCGACGACCTCCAGATCCCCATGCTGATCATGATGGATCCGCCGGCCCACACCCAACTGCGCCAGCTGGTCAGCCGAGCATTCACGCCGAAGACGATCGCGAGTCTCGAGCCGCGCATCCGCAACATCTGTGCGGACCTGCTCGACCCGCTCGTCGGGCTCGACCGCTTCGACTACATCGGCGAGTTCGCGGGCCTGCTCCCCCCCACCGTCATCCTCGCCCTCCTCGGGTTCCCCGACGGCTATGCCGCCGGTTTCCGCGAGACGGTCGATTCCGCGTTCCACATCGACGACGGCGACGAGTCGATGAACACGCTGCTCACGGACCAGATCCGAGAGCAGGGCGTCGGCGCCGCGAACGCCGAGCTCGGCTCCGAGGTGTTCGACATGCTGCCCGAGCTCATGGAGCAGCGCCGGCGCGACCCCCAGGACGATCTCATCTCCGGCCTCGTCCACTCCGAGATCGAGGACGACGGCGAGCGCCGAATGCTCACCGACGACGAAATCCATGCGTTCGTGCAGCTCCTCTCCCTTGCGGGCACGGAGACCGTCGCCCGATTGCTCGGCTTCGCCGCAGTCACCCTGGCCGGCTTCGCCGGGGAGCGCGAGCTCCTCGTGGCCGACCGTTCGATCATCCCGAACGCGGTCGAGGAGCTGTTGCGATTCGAGGCCCCGTCGCCCATCCAGGGACGCTGGTTGGCGCACGACATCGAGCTCCACGGCACCGTCATCCCGCGAGGTTCGACCATCGCGTTGCTCAACGGAAGCGCAGATCGAGACGAGCGCCACTTCCCCGATCCCGACCGCTTCGACGCTCGACGCGTCATCGACCGCCACCTGGGCTTCGGCTATGGCGCGCACTTCTGCATCGGCGCCGCCCTCGCCCGGCTCGAGGCGCGCGTCGCGCTCGACGAGACGCTGCGGCGATTCCCGGCCTGGGACATCGGCGACGATGGCCTCGAACGGGTCCACACCACGACGGTCCGGGGCTACTCGTCGGTGCCGATGCTGCCGTCCTGACCCGATCCCACCCACGAAACCGAGACCCAGGAGGTCCAGCAAGTGTCGAAGTTCAGTTACGAGGGCAAGCGCGTCGTGGTGAGCGGCGGAGGCGGCGCGGGCATGGGCGCGGCCACCGTGGAGGGACTCGCCGATCTCGGCGCAGAAATCCACGTGCTCGACCTGAAGGAGCCGCCCATCGACGTGGCGAGCTACCAGTCCGCCGATCTACGCGACCCCGATGCGGTCGCGGCTGCGATCGAGACGATCGGCGGCCGGATCGACGCGCTCTTCAACTGCGCCGGCCTCCCCGGGGCACCGTTCTCCGACGTCGACACGATGCTCGTCAACTTCGCCGCGGCGCGTCACCTCTCGGCGCTCGTGGCACCCCGCATGACCAACGGTGGTGCGATCGCGAGCATCGCATCGACGGCGGGCAGCGGCTACCTCCTCAACATCCAGAAGTGGCTCCCCCTCGTGACCACCCCCGACTTCGCCTCGGCGAAGGCGTGGATCGAGGCCCACGCGGCCGACATCGAGGGTGGGTACGCGCCATCGAAGGAAGCGCTCATCATCTGGACGATGTATGCCGCGGCGGACTTCGCGCCGAAGAACATCCGACTCAACTGCATCAGCCCCGGCCCGACAGATACGCCGATGATGCCCGCCTTCGAGGACATGGCGAGCGAGAAACTCGTCAACCTGTTCGCGCAGGGTCTCGGGCGACGTGCGACGCCGGAGGAGCAGGCCTGGCCGATGATCTTCCTCAACAGCGACGCTGCCTCGTACATCTCGGGCGAGAATCTCGACACCGATGGCGGCACCATCTCGGCCATGACCACCGGCCGCATCGTGATCGACTGGGAGGCGGAACTCGCGCCCGAGGCCTGATCGGGCGCCGACACCGACGAGGCCGTGTCGTCCGCGCCCTCGACCAAGCCTCAACCAAGGGCACGGGCGACGCACTCGCGAGCGAAGTGCAGGACACGGCGGTGGTACTTGGGCGCGGCACAGCTCAGGCTGACGTTGTGGCCGGCCCCCTCGATCAGCTCGACGGACACCCACGGTGCAGCCGGGAACAACCCTCGTAGCTCCGAAAGCGTGGCGTCGTCGATCATCCAGAGCCGTTCATGATCGCCGTAGGTGAATCGCAGCGGGATACGGATGTCGCCGGCGAACCCGCGCAACACGTCGGGCCACTCCGCCATCTCGGCCACCTCTGCACCGGGCATGCGCCCCGACGGCAAGCAGCCCTTCTCGAACGTTCGCGCCGGGTACAGGTCCTCGGGTCCCCACGGCGCGCCGCGGTCGCGCCGGCCGTCGGCCAGCGCCGGTGCCTCACGGTTCGTCTGGTAGCGCAGTCCCGAGCCCGCGCCGTCGAGCCCGAGGAACCGCTCACCACGGGGATCGGCGGCCGCAGCGAGTCCGAGCTTGAGCCCGTAAGAGTGCGCAGCCAGGAAGTACCCCGCACCGATCGGGTTCCCGGCGGCGAAGACATCCAGAGCCTGGTGGAGCACTCCGACCTGACCGAAGAGCGTGAGCAACTCCTCGGGCGCCCCGACGCTCTCGCCGTAGCCCGGGCGGTCGAGCGCGAGCACCGAGAAGCCGTTGGCCGCGCCGAGCGCCAGGAGCGAGCTGTCGCGTTCCACCGGGCCGTCGAAGTACCCCGCGCGCATGCCGGCACCGGGGAGGGCGACGATCACCGCCCGGGGCTCGGCGCCCGGAACCGCGAGCAGCCCCGACAGGCGGATGCCGCAGACCTCGATCGTGATCGGTTGCGACATCGTGGGCGACA
>Ga0075026_100000843_pt1 | contig 12828 bp, 14 predicted proteins | sample Str012_2_FD_71392 | JGI IMG/M metagenome (GOLD analysis project Ga0075026, IMG submission 71392) | Freshwater sediment microbial communities in response to fracking from Pennsylvania, USA - Straight Creek_MetaG_SC_2012 | ecosystem: Environmental > Aquatic > Freshwater > Creek > Sediment...
GGCACGGACTGACCGTCGACCGGGGTCGTGGACACGAGAGAGGCGTGGGCCGAGGCAACGCCGGTGCCGGCCACGAGCACCACCACCATGGTGAGGAGCCCGACGACGAGCCGTCGGGCGAGGCGCGCGAACGGTGGGGTCGGTGGTGAGGTGTCGGGCATCTGGGTGGCGATCTCCGGCGTGGGGAGGGATCTCCCCGGGTGGGCCGGCGCCCGGACGGGCCCTGGCCTCGTGCAGCGTAGCGACGGCACCGCTGCGGCTCCCGGCAGCGGGCCCGCGGTGGTCAGGAGTCGGAGGCGTTCAGGGCCCGGATGACGTCGTCGTGGACCAGGCCGTTGGTGGCGACGAACGAGGGCTGGGAGCCGGGGGTGAGATCGGGCTCGTCGCCGGTGAGGGTGGAGACGCGTCCACCGGCCTCGCCGATGATCACCGGCATCGGGGCGATGTCCCACAGCGAGACCTCGGGATCGACCATCACCTCGATGCCGCCGCAGGCGACCATGGCATAGCCGTAGCCGTCGCCCCAGGTGCGCAGCTGGTAGCCGGCCCGCTTCACGCCGAGCAGGGCGGGCTCGGGCCACCAGGAGTAGCCGCTGGTGGAGACCACGGCCTCGGCCGGGTCGGTGCGGTCGCTGACGTGCACCGGGCGGCCGTCGCGGAAGCAGCCGAGGCCACGGCCGGCGTAGACGGTGGTGCCGAGGGCCGGCAGGTTGATCACACCGATCACGGGGCCGTGCGCGTCGAGCACGGCGAGCAGGTTGGAGTACAGCGGCACCCCGCGGGTGAAGGCCTTGGTGCCGTCGATGGGGTCGATCACCCAGGTCAGGCCGCTCGTGCCGGCGACGTCGGCTTCCTCCTCGCCGAGGACGGCATCGGCGGGGTGCCGTTCGGCCAGCTCGGAGCGGATCATGCGCTCGGCGGCGCGGTCGGCCTCGGTGACGGGTGTGCCGTCGCTCTTGGTGGCGACGGCGAGATCGGCCCGGTCGAACCATCCGAGCGTGAGCTCACCGGCGGCCCGGGTGATCGCCACGGCCTCGTCGAGGAGGGTCGGGTCGGCGGGGGGCGCGCTCATCGGGCCATGGTGGCACGGCCGGGGGCGGCCACCGACCCGGGGTCAGTCGCCCGAGGTGCGGGCACCCAGCTCCGCGAGCTGGCTCCACCACGCCCCGGCGACGACCGCGCCGACCGCACCGGCCCCGAGGTCGAACGGGGGCGACAGGGTGAGCACGTGGCGGGTGCCCTGATGGGTGACCACCAGCGCCGGCCGCAGCGGGTTGGGCCGGGGGCCGAGCTCGAGCTGGCGCACCGGAGCGTCGAGGACCATGACGTCGGCGAGGGGGTCGTCGGCCCCCGGGTCTGTCGCGGGGTCGGTGGTGAAGCTGAGGCGACCACCGGCGTAGGCGAGGGTGCCGGTGCGGCGGGCCTTGTCGCGGCCGCCGTGGCGCGGTGATCGCGTGGCCCACACGGCGACGGCGTCGTCGCGTTCGGCGTCGGCCTCGGCGAGGCGCCCCGGCGTGAGAGCGGACTCCTCGGGGCCGGTGTGGCGGATGATCACGATGGTGTTGGTGACGACCAGCACGCCGATGACCCCGACGGGCAGGATCAGCCACCAGGGGCCGCCGGCGGTGAGCAGCAGCAGGCCGATCAGCGCCAGCGCCCACCAGGCCAGCAGCACCGCCATGCGCCGGAATCGGGCCTTCTGGCGCACCGGGTTCACCGGTGGGCGCGCGGCCGGGTCGCTCAGGCCTCCGGGGCCCTTCGGGTCGGCCATGTCAGCTGGCTCCGAGGTCGCGCAGCTGGGCGTACCACTCGCCGGCGACGACCGGGCCGACGACCGTCGCGCCGAGGTCCCACAGCGGGTAGAAGCGGATCGTGTGGGTCACTCCGCCGATGTCGAGGTCGAGCTGGGGCCGCCAGAAGCCCGGCACGGAGGCCGTGCGGACCTTGTTGACCGGGGCGTCGAAGGTGGTCTCACCGTCGTCGGTGGTGAACGACAGCCGCTTGTTGGCGAACTGCAGCAGGCCCTTGGAGGCGGCGCCGGCCCGCACGGCCCCTCCGGCCGACCACGTGCCGTGGACCGCGACAGGGGCCTTGGCGGTGGCCGCCTTCAGGGCGCCCGGGGTCAGCACCTCGGCGTCGGGGCCCCCGGGCGAACGGGAGAGGCGCATGGTGGCGACGGCCGCCACGGCGAAGCCCACCGCAGGGATGATGAACAGCCAGCTCCCGAGCAGCAGCGGCCCCACGAGGAAGGTGAGGATGAAGAGCCAGCTCGCGGCGATCGACCAGATGCGTCGGCGGACGACCCGGACGGCGGCGGGCCTGGTGGTGGCGACGGGGCCCTTGGCGCGCTTGGGGGAGGGCGACATGCGGGGCAACCCTAGGCCCGGCCCCGCATCGGCGGCGCGGCTCGGACACACTTCACGGACATGGACCCCTGGTACCTGCGGGTGGTGGAGCGCGACGTCGTGCCGGACCCGGTGCTCGCCGCCGCGATCCGCACCCGGATCGCCCGGCGGGTCGCCAAGGAGGGTGCCGGCACGGAGGAGCAGCGCAGCGAGCGCTTCCGGCGTCTGGTGCAGCGGTTGAGAGAGGCCCCGATCGCGGTGGCCACCGACGCCGCCAACGAGCAGCACTACGAGCTGCCCCCGGAGTTCTTCGAGCTGATCCTCGGGCCCCGCCGCAAGTACTCCAGCGCCTACTGGCCCCCCGGGGTCACCAGCCTGAGCGAGGCCGAGGACGCCATGCTCGAGCTCTACGCCGAGCGGGCCGACCTGCGCGACGGCCAGCGGGTGCTGGAGCTCGGCTGCGGCTGGGGGTCGCTGTCGCTCTGGCTGGCCGAGCGCCATCCCGGTTCGACGGTCGTCGGCGTCTCGAACTCCCACGGCCAGCGCCGTTTCATCGAGGCCGAGGCCGAGCGGCGGGGCATCACGAACCTCGAGATCGTCACCGCCGACGTGAACGCCTTCGCTCCGGAAGGCTCGTTCGACCGGGTCGTGAGCATCGAGATGTTCGAGCACATGAAGAACTACCGGCAGCTGCTCGCCAACATCGCGTCGTGGCTCGACGACGACGGGCTGCTGTTCGTCCACGTGTTCAGCCATCGAACGCTGGCCTTCGAGTTCCGCGACGACGACCCCACGGACTGGATCGGGCAGTACTTCTTCACCGGCGGGATCATGCCGAGCGACGACCTGCTGGCCCACTTCCAGGACGACCTGGTGCTCACCGACCACTGGCGCCTGGACGGCACCCACTACGAGCGCACCCTGCGGGCGTGGCTGGAGCTGCTCGACGGCCGCCGGGCCGAGGTGGAGCCGATCCTGGCCGCCACCTACGGCTCCGACGAGGTGACCCGCTGGGTGGTGCGCTGGCGCCTGTTCCTGCTGGTCAGCGCCGAGCTCTGGGGCTGGCGTGACGGCCACGAGTTCTGCGTGTCGCACTACCGCTTCGCCAAGCGGGCCGGGTAGTGCCGCAGGAGCGGTCGCCTGGCCGCCGGCTCGCGCTCAGCTGACCTCGGGCGCGTCGATGTCGACCCAGACCAGGTCGGGCTCGGGCCGCGGCGGGCACTCGGGCTCGCTGTTGGGCCACCCGAGGTAGACGAGCCCGACGATGGTGTCGGTCGACTGGAGCCCGCACAGCTCGGCGATGCGACCCGAGTGGGCGGCGGCGCCGGTGGACCACAGCGACGCCAGTCCGGCGGCGGTGGCGCCGAGCAGCAGGGTCTGGATGGCGGCCGAGACGGCGTCTCGGTTCTCGTCGGTCATCACCGCGTGATCGCCCTCTGCCGCCGCGACGACGACCATCACCGGCGCTCGCCGGTACTTCACCCGGGCCTTGGCCACCTTGGCCGGGTTCTCCTCGCCGGCGGCGATGAGGTCCTCGGCCAGCGCCTCGCCCAGCGCGGCGCGTGCGTCGCCCGCCAGCACCCGGAAGCGCCACGGGTAGGTCTTCTTGTGGTTCGGAGCGGTGGCGGCGAGGCGGACGAGGCGATCGACGAGCTCCGGGTCGATCGGGCGGTCGGGGTCGACCCGGAGGTTCGAGCGGCGGCGCTCGGCCAGCGACTCCAGCACCTCGAGGTGGTCGGCGGTGGGCTGCTCGGTCATGATCGTCAGACCGTATCGGCGGAACACCACGCGTCCGCCGGAATCCGACGTCCCTGGGAGGACCTGGTGCCGCTCGTCCAGATCGACCTGCTCGAAGGCCGGACGCCCGAGCAGAAGAAGGCCCTGCTCGCCGCCGTCACCGAGGCCGTCCACACCTCCATCGGGGCGCCGTTGCCCTCGATCCGGGTGTGGCTGCGCGAGTTCTCGCCGGAGGACTACATGGCCGAAGGGGTGTGGCAGCCCGACAAGAGCTGACCGCAGGCGCGTCGACCCTGGTCAAGCGGGGTCGACCGGGGTACCCTCGGGTTCTCTCGCGGGCGGATGCGGGGCTTTCCTCCGACGTTTCACGTCTGAGGTCGTTCAGTGAGCCCTTCCCGATCGCGAGCAGGACGCAGCATCCCGGTGGCCCTCGCCGCCGTGGTCGGCGCGCTCGCGTTGGCCGCGGTCTCCTCCGCGCCACGGGCAGGGGCGGCAGGTCAGAGCGCACGGGCCCAGCGGGCCGAGGTCCGCGCCCAGCAGGCGCAGGTCGCGACCCAGGTCGATGCCCTGCAGGGCGACCAGCAGCAGGTCGAGTCGGCGCTGGCGGCTCTCGACGAGAACGTGAGGGGTCAACAGGCGGCGCTCACCGACGCCCGTCACCAGGTCGAGGTGAGCACGGCCCAGGCCGCCCAGGCCGAGCAGGGCGTGGCCGACGCGACCGTCGAGATCGACACCCTCCGGGCCAAGGTCGTGGCCTACGCGGTCGACGCCTACATCAGCCCGCCCGACGAGGACCTCATCCGTCGCCTGGAGGCCCAGAGCGCTCAGGAGGACGCCACCAAGCGAGCCCTGCTCGAGCTGCAGACGGGCCAGGACGCCGACGTCCTCGACGAGCTCCGGGCGGCGCGCGGTCGCCTCGATGCCGAGCGGCGTCGCGCCCAGGACGCCAAGGCCGCGGCCGAGTCCGCCGCCGCCGAGGCCGACCGGGCGTTGTCGTCGCTGACCGACGCCAAGGCCCAGCAGCAGGCCTTCGCCGCGCAGGTCAGGGCCCGCCTCGACGAGCGGCTGTCCGACGCCGCCTACCTCTCCCAGATCGACGCGGGTCTCGGTGCGACCATCGCGGCCGAGCAGGCGGCGCTCGTCGCAGCCGTCTCGCGGGTCGACCCCGGCCCCTCGCCGTCCGGCCGGCCGGGCGGCTCCGGTGGCTCGACCGGGCCCACGACCACGGTCGCGCCCGGTGGCGGTGGCGGTCCCACGCCCACCACGCCGACCCAACCCACCACGCCCCCGACGACCAGCAGGCCGGTGCCCGTGGTCAGCCGTCCCCCGCTCGTGACCGTGGGGGGCATCACCGTCAACGCCGCCATCGCCGACCGCCTCCGAGGCCTGCTCGACGCGGCGAGGGCTGACGGGTTCCGGTTCGGGGGCTACGGCTGGCGCGACATCAACAGCCAGATCGCCCTGCGGCGCCAGAACTGCGGCACATCGGACTACGCGATCTACGAGATGCCCCCGGACCAGTGCTCGCCGCCGACCGCCCGCCCGGGCATGTCGATGCACGAGCAGGGCCTGGCCGTCGACTTCAGCGTGAACGGGCACTTCCTGACCTCCCGGACCGAACCCGCCTTCCTCTGGCTGGCTGCCAACGCCGGGCGCTGGGGCTTCTCGAACCTGCCGAGCGAGCCCTGGCACTGGTCGACCACCGGCGGCTGAGGGCTGTCGCCGGGCAGGGGCCCGGCGGTACCCTTGCGCCCGTGAGCGCCGAGGTCATCGAACGTCCAGACACCCGTCCCTCCGATCCCGATCTCGAGGACGGCAAGGTCGCTCACATCATCCGCAAGGACGACCAGATGCGCGGTTACGTCCTGGGTGAGGAGATCACCGCCCTCTGCGGCGAGAAGTTCATCCCCACCCGCGACCCCAACCGCTACCCGGTCTGCGAGGCCTGCCGCCAGGCGCTGGCCGCCGCGTACGGCAGCGAGTGACCACCGCGCAGGGTGCCTGGGTCACGGTCGTGGCCCGGGTCCGGCCCGACGACGCCGACCTGGTGTCCGGGCTGCTCTGGGGCGCCGGCGTGGCCGGTGTCGAGGAACGCCCGTGCCCGGGTGACGACCTCGTCGAGCTGAGGGCCGGCGTGCCCGTCGAGCAGGCCCCGGCCGTCACCGACGCGGTCAGCGGCCTGGCCGCCGTCGTGGTGGAGCCGGTCGACGGCGATGCCGACCTCGACCGCTGGCGCGAGTTCGCCCGACCGTGGCGCGCCGGTGGCCGCTTCGTGGTCGTGCCGGCCTGGCAGCGGGCCCCTTCGTGGGTCGGCGCCGACGACGTCGTGCTGTCGATCGATCCCGGTCGGGCGTTCGGCAGTGGCGCCCACCCCACCACCCGGATGTGCCTCAGTGAGCTCGAGCGGCTGGTCGAGCCTCAGGCCGCGGTGGCCGACATCGGGTGCGGCAGCGGCGTGCTGGCGGTGGCGGCAGCGGTGCAGGGCGCGGCGCTGGTGGCGGCGATCGACATCGATCCCGAGGCCGTGCGGGCCACCGCCGAGAACGCTGCCCGCAACGGCGTCGCCGGCATCGTGGCCCCGTCGGAGACCCGGGTCTCGGAGCTCGAGCCGGGCGCCTACGACCTCGTGGTGGCCAACATCGCGGCCAGCACGCTGGTCGAGCTGGCCCCTGCGCTGGTGCGGGCCGTGGCTGACGACGGCACGCTCATCGTGAGCGGCATCCTCGAGGGCCAGGTCCCGGCCGTGCTGGCCGCCTTCGAGGGTCAGGGCTTCGAGCTCGGCGGCACCGTCGCCGACGACGACTGGCGCACCCTCCTCGTCCGCCGGCCCTGAGCCGGACGCGGCTCGCCGGCCGCCGGCCCCTGGGGCCTGTGGCGGCGGTGGCACTAGGTTGGGCCCATGGCCGACACCAAGCCCGACGTGACCATCCCCGATGGCGAGCCGCCCGCCGACCTCCTCCTCGAGGACCTCGAGGTCGGTGAGGGCACCGAAGCCGTCTCCGGTGCCGTGGTCACCGTGCACTACGTCGGCCACGCCTGGAGTGACGGCAAGCAGTTCGACGCATCCTGGGACCGCAACGACACCTTCGCCTTCCGCCTCGGCGCCGGTCAGGTCATCTCCGGATGGGACGAAGGCGTCGCCGGCATGAAGGTCGGCGGCCGTCGCCGCATCACCATCCCGCCCCACAAGGGCTACGGCGACCGTGGCGCCGGCGGCGTGATCAAGGGCGGCGAGACCCTCGTCTTCGTCGTCGACCTGCTCAACGTCGGCTAGCCCGAGCGCTCGCCGCACACTCGACCGGAGGGGGGCCGGGAGTGAAGCCGCCACCGTTCGCGTACGTCGCGCCCGACACCGTCGAGGGTGTCGTCGGCGCGCTCGTCGACGCGGGTGAGGACGCCAAGATCCTGGCCGGTGGCCAGAGCCTGCTCCCCCTCCTGGCTCTGCGGCTGGGCCGGCCGAGCGTGCTCGTCGACATGGGCCGGGTGCCTGGTCTCGACACCGTCCGCCTCGACGGCGACGCCCTGGTGCTCGGCGCACTGACCACCCACGCCCGCCTCGGGCGCGACCCCGAGGTCGCCGGACCGATGCCGTTGCTGGCCGAGGTGGCCCCGCTGGTGGCCCACGCCGCGGTGCGCAACCGGGGAACCCTCGGCGGCTCCCTCGCCCACAACGACCCCGCCGCCGAGTGGCCCGCGGTGGCTCTGCTGCTGGGCGCCTCGGTGACCGCGGTGGGCCCGGCCGGGTCGCGGACGATCGCGGCGGGCGACCTGTTCGAGTCGTACCTCACCACGGCCTTGGCGCCCGACGAGGTGCTCACGGAGGTGCGCGTGCCCGGTGTGCCGCCCCGAACCGGTGACGCCTTCGACGAGGTGAGCCGCCGTCACGGCGACTTCGCCCTGGTCGGGGCGGGCGCCCGCGTCACCCTCGACGCCGCGGGCGTGGTCGTGGCCGCCGCCGTGGTGTTCATCGGGGTCGACGGCACGGCCGTGCTCGACGAGCAGCCCGGGCTCGACCTCGCCGGTCGAGCGCCGACGCCCGAGGCCCTCGACGAGGTGGCCCGCGCCGCCGCCGATCGCCTCGACCCCCACGACGACCTCCATGCCACCGCGGCCTACCGCCGCCGCCTGGCCGCCACGCTGGCCTGCCGCACGCTGGTCACCGCCGCCGGCCGGGCCGCGGGGGAGGCGCGTCCGTGAGCGCTCCGGACCCGGCGTACGAGCTCGACGTCGAGCTCTCGGTGAACGGCGAGGCCCGGCGCGCCCGGGTCGAGGCCCGTCGGTCGCTCGCCGAGCTGCTGCGCGACGACCTCGGCCTCACCGGCACCCACCTCGGCTGCGAGCACGGTGTGTGCGGGTCGTGCACCGTGCTGCTCGACGGCGAACCGGTCCGCTCCTGCCTCACCCTCGCCGTGCAGGCCACCGGCCGGGCGGTGACCACGGTCGAGGGGCTGGCCGTCGGCGACGACCTCCACCCCGTGCAGCAGGGCTGCCTCGAGTGCCACTCGTTCCAGTGCGGGTTCTGCACGCCGGGCGTGCTCGTCACCGCGGCGGCGTTGCTCGACGAGGTGCCCGACCCGGACGAGGCCACCATCCGCGAGGCGCTGTCGGGCAACCTCTGCCGCTGCACCGGTTACGAGAGCATCGTCGAGGGCGTGCTGCGGGCCGCCGAGCTGCGGAGGGAGGCCTGATGGTCGCGCGGCTCACCGGCTCCAGCGTCCGGCGGGTCGAGGACCCTCGCATCCTCACCGGGCGGGGTCGCTACGTCGACGACGTCACCCTGCCCGGCATGCTCCACGCCGCCTTCGTGCGCAGCCCGTTCCCGCACGCCCGGGTGCAGGGCATCGACGTCTCCGAGGCCCTGCGCATGCCCGGGGTGCGGGCCGTGCTCACCGCCTCCGATCTCGACGGCGTGGCCACCGACCTCACGCCGGTGGGCCCACCCGACCTGTTGCTCGCCCCGTTCCCGGCGCTGGCCCGCGACACCGTGCGCCTGGTCGGCGACCCCGTCGCCGTCGTGCTGGCCGACAGCCGGGCCCGGGCCGAGGACGGCGCCGAGCTGGTCGAGGTCGACTACGACCCGCTTCCCGGCGTGGGCGACATGGATGACGTGCTCGCCGGCACCACCGCGGCGATCTTCCCCGAGCTCGGCACCAACGTGGTGCACCGGGCCACCCACCGCTACGGCGACACCGACGCCGCCTTCGCCGCCGCCGAGCGGGTGATCAGGGCCCGCTTCGAGCAGCACCGCCACGCCAACGTGCCGATGGAGTGCCGGGGCATGATCGCCCACCACGACCCGGCCACCGGCGTCCTCGACGTGCTGGCCGCCCACCAGTCGCCGCACGCCCTGCGGCTCCACCTGGCCGACGTGCTCGGCCTACCCGCCCACGCGGTGCGGGTGCACTGCGGCGACATCGGCGGCTCGTTCGGCCAGAAGTTCGGGCTGACCAACGAGGACGTGGCGATCTGCGCCGCCTCCGTGGTGCTCGGCCGACCGGTGAAGTGGATCGAGGACCGCAGCGAGAACCTCATGGTCGGCGGCCAGGCGCGCGAGGAGCGCGTCGACGTCGAGGCTGCGGTCGACGCCGAGGGCCGGCTGCTCGGCGTGCGGCTGCGGCTGGTGCTCGACCAGGGCGCCTACCCGAAGATCGGCTACCCGGCGACGGGCTACGTGTCGATCGTGCGGGCGCTCTTCCCGGCGGCCTACCGGCTCGAGCACCTCGACGTGGAGTCGGTGGTGGTGTGCACCAACAAGGCCACCTACGTGCCCTACCGGGGCCCATGGGAGATCGAGACCTGGGTGCGCGAGCGGTTGCTCGACAGGGTGGCCCGTGAGCTCGGCCTCGAGCCGGCGGTGGTGCGGGAGCGCAACCTGCTGCGGCCCGACGAGCTGCCCTGTGAGAGCACCACCGGGGTCGAGCTGCAGGGCTTCGACCCCCGGCGCACCTTCGACGACGCCCTCGCCCTGCTCGACGTGCCCGCCTTCCGGGCCCGTCAGGCCGCCGCCCGCGCCGACGGCCGTCTGCTCGGGCTGGGCCTGGTCAACGTGCTCGAGCCCGCGCCCGTGACCCCCAGCCTCATCCGGGCCATGGGGATCATGGCGGCGCCCCGCACGGTTCAGGAGGCCCGGGCCCGGCTCGAGCTCGACGGCTCGGTCACGGTGTTCACCAGCCAGATGCCCCACGGCCAGGGCCACGAGACCACGCTGGCCCAGCTCGCCGCCGACGAGCTCGGTCTCACCCTCGACCGGGTGCGGGTCGTGCACGGCGACACCCAGCTCACCCCGTTCAACATGGTCGGCACCGGCGGATCCCGGGCGGCCACGCTGGCGAGCGGCGCGGTGGTGGGTGCCGCGGTGGCGGTGCGCGACCGGGTGCTCGCCGTGGCCGCGGAGCTGATGGAGATCGCCCCGGCCGACCTCGAGCTGGTCGACGGGCACGTCGTGGCGCGTGGCGCGCCCGAGGTCCGGCGGTCGCTCGCCGAGATCGGCCGCCTCGCCACGATGCGGCCGGGCCTGGCCAACGCCGACGGCCGTCCGGGCATCGAGGAGGTCGGCACCTACCTCTCCGAGGAGGGGACCTGGTCGGTGGCCACCCACGCCTGCGAGGTCGACGTCGACCCCGAGACCGGCCTGGTGCACATCGACCGCTACGTGGTGGTCGGTGACTGCGGCGCGGTGATCAACCCGGCCATCGTCGACGGGCAGGTGCGCGGCGGGGTGGCCCAGGGCATCGGAGCCGTGCTGCTCGAGCGCTCGGCCTATGACCGCGACGCCCAGTTCCTCTCCTCGACGTTCATGGACCACCTGCTGCCCACCGCGGTCGACATCCCCCGGATCGAGGTGCATCACATCCACCACGACCCCACCGGCGGGATCGACTACCGGGGGGTGGGCGAGGGCGGCGCCATCGGGGCGCCGGCCGCGCTGACCGGCGCCATCGAGGACGCCCTGGCTCACCTCGGCGTGCGCATCACCGAGCAGCACCTGCCGCCGGGCCGCATCCTGGAGCTCATCGACGACGTCACCGCCGGCTAGCCCGTGGGGCTGGCGGCCGCCCTGGCGGTGCGCCAGGTGGTGTAGCGGCCGGGGTTCGGCCACGAGGTGAGGTCGGGCAGCAGGGGCTCGGCGGTGCGGGCGCGGACGGCGCCGACCCACACCCCGGTGCTGTAGGCGATGTCGTCGGCCAGGCGCAGCCCGACGTAGCTGACCGGCCCGTGGCTGGGGTGCTCGCGGGCCCACTCCACGAGCGGCGGAACGAGCACGCCGACGAGGAGGGCCCGTCGCAGGCGCTTCGACGGCACCACCAGGGCGGTGAGGAGGGTGATCGGCCACCACGGCCGCACCAGCGCGTTGGCGAGCATGCGGCCGACGGCGAGGTTGCCCCTGCCGGAGACCTGCGCGGCGAGCCCGGCGGCCTCGTCGATGCCGTCGAAGCTGCGCAGGAGCATCGCGAAGGTGGCGCCGGCGAAGCCCAGACCGGCGAACGGGTGGCCCAGGGCGGCGGCGCACCAGCCGGCCAGGCTCAACGGCGAGGCCTCGACAGGGACGAGGGCGCCGGGGTGGCGCACCGCGAGCGGGCCGGCCGAGGTTCCGTAGTCGAAGCGCCGGCGGGCCCACGGGCGAAGGGCGGTGCGGTTGCGGTGGGCGACGGTGGCGGCCGGCTCGTACCGGACGGTCCGGCCCTCCTCGTCGAGGCGCCAGACCAGGTCGACGTCCTCGCCGACGAGCAGCCCGGCGTCGAAGCCGCCGATGGCGCGCAGGTCGTCGACGCGGGCGAGGAGCGCGGCCGAGGGCACGTAGGAGACGCGTGAACGGGCCCGCACCCGGGCCGCCTCGGTGCCCATGTCGAGCGCCGAGCGCACCCTCTCGTAGCGGGCGAGCGGACCGGCGATGCCGCCGGGCTCGGCCTGCACGATGCGCGGCGCCACGACGGCCACATCGGGGTCGTCGAGGTGGGGGAGGAGCCGGTCGAGCCAGCCCGGCGCGGGCAGGCAGTCGGCGTCGACGAACGCGACCAGCGGCGTGGTGACCTCGGCCAGGCCGGTGTCCCGGGCCGCGCCCGGGCCACCCTGGGTGGTGCGGCGCATCACGCGCACCGGTGTGCCCCCTGCGGTGCGGTCGGGGACGGTGACGGGCACCGGGCTGGCGTCGTCGACGACCACCACGGCGGCCACCGGGCCGAGGCCGTCGAGCAGCTCGGGCGGCAGCTCGCCGTGGACGGGCACCACGGCCGTGACGTCGTCGGTCGAGTGGCTCGCCGGGTCGGCCACCGGGTGCACGAGTCCGCCGTCGAGCAGGCGGCGCACCAGCTTGGAGGCGGCCGCACCGGTCGGGACGGGCTCTCCGTCGAGCACCTGGCGGGCGACCTCGGCGCCGGGCCCGGTGAGGCGAACGACCCGGAGGGGCGATCCACCGAGCAGCACGCGGCCGCCGTCGTGCACGTCGACCGAGGAGTCGGCCACGAAGCGCCGCCCGGCCAGCGAGGTGCTCATCGGGGGAACGCCCGGTCGACCGCCGCGAGGAGGTCGGCGGTGATCGCGGCGAGGAGGGCGGCGCCCTCGTCGGCCGAGGCGCCGGTGGGATCGCCCAGCACCCCGTTGGGAGCGACTGCGGCAACCCCGCCGGAGCGGAGGTCACCGATGAGCTCGGCGAGGGGCGCGGTGGCGCCGCGCTCGGCCCGGTCGAGGTGCACGCACCCCGGGTCGAGGGCCAGCAGCAGTGAGGTCTCGGTGCGCCCCGCGTGCG
>Ga0075026_100000844_pt1 | contig 12826 bp, 10 predicted proteins | sample Str012_2_FD_71392 | JGI IMG/M metagenome (GOLD analysis project Ga0075026, IMG submission 71392) | Freshwater sediment microbial communities in response to fracking from Pennsylvania, USA - Straight Creek_MetaG_SC_2012 | ecosystem: Environmental > Aquatic > Freshwater > Creek > Sediment...
AATAACCCATCTTATTTTAAGGGTGACAACGTAAAAGACGATGCCGACCAGCATCCTGTTGAATCGGTAAACTGGCAGGATGCGCAACAGTTCATTAAAAAATTGAATGAACTGGAAAAAGGCAAAGCCGTATACCGCATTCCCTCCGAATTCGAATGGGAGTGGGCCGCACGAGCGGGAGCGCAGGACGATATTTCCTGGGGTGACATCAACAAAACGGCTGTGATCGCGACCACAAGCACCAGCATGGTTGGAAAAAAGAAACCGAATGCCTGGGGACTCTACGATATGCTGGGCAATGTATGGGAGTGGGTTCAGGATAAGTACAATGAAAAAATTTTCGCAGATCCCACGCCCCCAAAAGCAGGTAGTGAGCATGTACTCAAGGGCGCGCCCTTTTACGGGGACGTAAAAAATGCTACCTACCTGACACATGCGGCGGGTCCGGGTAGCGGATACGATACAGGATTTCGGGTATTGATGGAAGTTAGATAATAACAAGGGATAACATGAAGAGTAAGACATATTTCAACAAATTATTAGCAGCGACATTGTTCTTCTGTTTTACCATGAAGGCTGAGGCGCAGGTCGGAAAAATCCCCCCGGGATTCACGCCGATCTTCAACGGAAAGGATCTCAAAGGATGGCATGTCAGCCGCAGTACGCACCAGGGAACTACGCCAGATTTTCATGTGACAGACGGAGCGATCTTTGGCATGGAGAGACCTTATGGCCAGGGTGGTTTGTTGATGAGCGACAAAAACTACAAAAATTTTGAATTGTACATAGAAGTGAAGATTGATTCGTTTGCGAATGGTGGTATTTTCCTTCGCTCCAATGAAGGAGGTGCTGCCTACCAGATCGAAATGATCTTACCCGGAGCAACAGGTGACTTATTGGGTGAAAGGATTGGTGTCAGCAAGGGCGCACAGGCTACCGGCCGTGCAGCCATATGGCATGCTAATGACTGGAACTCTTTTCGCATACGCATGACCGGTGATACTCCACACCTTACCCTTTGGATCAATGACGTAATGATGTGGGATGTTCTGGAACCCAAAAATGATTTCATCGCAGGCGCTACCAGCGGAATGATTGCGCTGCAATGCCATTGGACCGCACTGTATTCCCCAGCGGCAGGAAAGGGTATGCCGCTAAGCTCCTGGCAGCCGGGGGCGGCGCATCGATACAGGAATATCGCGATCAAGGAACTGCCTTAAAACCCCGACGGCGGTCGAAGACCCCGTCGGCGGTTAAGTATATATGATAGGAAGACATCTGGTCAGGAGCAGACAATAACCGTAGCGAATTTGTAGGAATCTAAATTTCTTTTCATGGCAACAACAATACAATCTTTCAAACATGTGAGCTTCCTGTGGAATGAAGCAAAAGCCGCTGAACTGGCGGGAGATGAAGTGGCCCTGCTGGTCTATCGCTCCAACCTGCTTGGTGCTGACCTGCGCTTAACCAATTATGGCGGTGGCAACACATCCTGTAAAGTAATGAGCAAAGATCCCCTCACCGGCAAAGATTTGGAAGTGATGTGGGTTAAAGGATCTGGTGGCGATTTGGGAACGATGAAACGCAATGGACTCGCTGCGCTCTATATGGACCGTCTACTAAATCTCAAAAATATCTACCGGGGTATTGAACAGGAGGATCGAATGGTAGAACTTTTCGATCATTGCATTTTTGATCTTGATTCCAAAGCACCATCGATCGATACGCCATTGCATGGCTTTCTTCCGTTCAAACACATCGATCACCTGCATCCCGATGCGGCCATCGCCATCGCAGCTGCGAAAGACGGTAAGAAAATTACGCAGGAATTATTCAACGGAACCATCGGTTGGGTTGAATGGCAACGTCCCGGGTTTGACCTCGGATTGAAACTGAAAAAATGCCTCGATGATAATCCCGGAATCCGGGGTATCATGCTCGGCTCCCACGGACTCTTTACCTGGGGAGATACCGCCTACGAGAGCTATATCAACACGCTGGAAGTCATCGAACGCTGTGCACAGTACTTGGAAGATAATTACGGAAAGAAAAGACCGGTCTTCGGAGGTGCTAAAATACAATCGCTTCCAAAAGAAGGACGATTGTCCAAGGCGGCAGCCCTGGCACCATTGCTTCGCGGCTACTGTTCATCCCAAACCAGGATGGTTGGCCACTTTACCGATGATGAGCGCGTACTTGAATTCATCAATTCAAATGATCTTTCCAAATTAGCGCCGATGGGTACTAGCTGCCCGGATCATTTTCTGCGTACGAAGATTAGTCCGTTGGTATTGAATCTTGCACCACCTGACGAAGTCTCAGCAACCGATGCGGTAAGAGAAAAAATATCCACCCAATTCGATGAGTATCGAAAAATGTATACGGAGTATTACAACACCTGTAAACATGCAAATAGTCCGGCGATACGCGATCCAAATCCTGTGGTGATCTTATATCCGGGCATCGGTATGTTTACATTCGCAAAAGACAAACAAACTGCCCGGGTCGCTTCGGAATTTTATATCAACGCCATCAACGTAATGAAAGGTGCGGAAGCTATATCATCTTACACGTCATTGCCCCGCCAGGAAGCATTCAACATTGAATATTGGTTATTGGAAGAAGCAAAACTTCAACGCATGCCCAAACCCAAACCTTTGTCGGGCAGGATTGCATTGATTACCGGCAGTGCAGGTGGAATTGGCAAGGCTATCGCAAAAAAAATGGCTGATGAAGGCGCCGTAGTTATGATTAATGATAATGATGCGGTTCGTTTGGAAACAGCCAAAGAAGATTTTTCAAAAAAGTACAGCCGGGATAATTTTTCGTCTGTGATATTAGATGTTACGGATGCGGCTACCATCAAAAATGCTTTTGTAGCGACTTCCCTCGCCTTCGGTGGTGTTGATATCATCGTGAATTGCGCAGGCATTTCCATCTCCAAACCCCTCGAAGAACATACAGAAAAAGACTGGGACCTTTTATATGATATTCTCGTGAAAGGTCAATTCCTGATCACACAGTCGGGCGTAGAAGTAATGCGCAATCAAAATCTGGGTGGCGATATTATAAACATCGTCAGTAAAAATGCACTGGTCAGTGGCCCCAACAATGCAGCCTATGGCTCGGCAAAATCTGCGCAATTGCACCTTAGCAGGCTGAATGCGGCAGAACTTGGTAAGGACAAGATTCGTGTCAATGTCGTAAATCCCGATGCCGTGATCTCCGACAGTAAAATCTGGGCCGGTGCCTGGGCAGAGGGACGCGCCAAAGCCTATGGTATTAAAGTGGAAGAGCTTCCCGCTTACTATGCAAAGCGTACCCTGCTCAATGAAATTATTTTACCAGAAGATATTGCGAATGCATGCTTCGCTTTTGTTGGCGGACTACTCAGCAAATCAACGGGAAATGTTTTGAATGTGGATGGAGGGGTGGCGATGGCATTTGTGAGGTAATTATTTCATCCGCTGCGGCGGATGAAACATTGAAAAAATCATATGCCCAGAGTCGCTTTTTTATTGAAACTTTTGCCAGGTAATGAAGCCGAGTATAAAAAAAGGCATGCCGAAATCTGGCCAGTACTTACTGCATTGTTGAAGAATCACGGAATAGCTGATTATTCCATTTTCCTGGACGAAAACTCCGGGCAACTTTTTGGCTATTTGACGATAGATGATCTTTTGCAATTGGATCACCTCCGAAGCGAGCCGTTGATGTGGGAGTGGTGGAATCATATGAAAGATATCATGGAATGTAACAATGACGGATCACCGGTGTCCATTCCTCTCCATGAATTATTTTATCTTGCGTGATGAATTTTGGGTATTAAAACTGCAATATGAAAATTGAGAAATATCAAATCGAAGAGCAAAATCAGTCGCTCCTGGCGGAGCACCGGCGGCGGCTTGATTTTTCGGCTGTTGGTCTGCGTGATATGGAAGGACTTTTACAAAAACTCATCGATTTCCAGATCGCAATTCCTTCCTGGGCTCTTGGTACAGGTGGTACCAGGTTCGGACGGTTCAGCGGAGGAGGAGAACCACGTAATCTTGAAGAGAAAATAGAAGATATTGGATTGCTTCACGCCCTAAACAGGTCGAGCGGCGCGATATCACTGCATATTCCCTGGGATATACCTTCTAACCCGACAAATATCAAAGCGCTCGCTGCACAAAACGGTCTTCGTTTCGATGCGATGAACTCTAATACATTTCAGGATCAGCCCGATCAGCAATTCAGTTATAAATTCGGATCTTTGCAGCATGTTCAGAAAGAAGTGCGCCGCCATGCAATCGAACATAATATCGAAGTGATACGCTATGGTGTTGAATTGGGTTCGGAGTCACTGACCGTTTGGTTAAGCGATGGTTCCTGTTTCCCCGGTCAGCTGAATTTCAGGAAGGCATTTCAAAATACACTGGAGAGTTTGCAGGAAATCTATGCCGCACTCCCCGATCATTGGAAAATGTTCGTGGAATACAAAGCTTATGAGCCCAACTTCTATTCCACTACGGTGGCTGATTGGGGACAGTCTTATCTCTATGCCAGTAAACTCGGCAAAAAGGCCTATACACTCGTAGACCTGGGACACCATCTTCCCAATGCAAACATCGAACAAATAGTTTCACTGTTGCTGATGGAAGGAAAACTCGGCGGTTTTCATTTCAATGATTCCAAATATGGCGACGACGATCTAACGGTTGGGAGTATACGACCCTACCAACTCTTCCTGATCTTTAATGAGTTGGTAGAAGGCATGGATGCGCGGGGCATGAATCATGCCGAAGCATTGGCCTGGATGATCGATGCTTCTCACAATGTAAAGGATCCGTTGGAAGATTTACTTCAGTCGGTAGAAGCTATCATGAATGCCTATGCGCAATCTTTACTGGTGGACCGTGTTCAATTAGTGAGCGCACAGCAACGCAATGATGTAGTCTCGGCACAGGAAATACTGCAAGCCGCTTTTCGGACCGATACCCGGGCCTTCGTAGCCGAAGCCCGGCGAAGAGCAGGCGGAGCGCTTGATCCCATAACATTTTTCAGAAACAGGAAATTGCGCGACCAGCTCATTACAGAAAGGGGTGCAAAAACAGTTGCAACAGGTCTTTGATCACAACCCATCACGCATGCAACCTACTCCCGTCATAGCTGTTTTCGACCTGGGCAAGACGAATAAAAAAATATTCCTCTTCTCCGAATCCTATGAATTGGTTTGGGAGCGGTCTGTACAACTCAACGAAACAATTGATGAGGATGGTTTTCCCTGTGAAAACCTCGCGGCAACGGTCAGCTGGGTCATGGCTTCGCTACAGGGAGCGCTTGCGGAAAAACAGTTTGAAATCAGAGCGCTTAACTTTTCTACCTATGGTGCCAGTTTTGTTCATATCAATGGCCAGGGAGATGTGCTGACTCCATTATACAATTATCTCAAACCATATCCTGAATCACTCGCACGGCAATTTTATAATCAGTACGGACCGCCCGGTGATTTCTCCCTCGCAACCGCCTCACCAGCGCTGGGTAGTCTAAATGCTGGTTTGCAACTCTATCGGTTGAAACACGAGCAGCCTGAACTCTTTGAAAAAATTGCGTGGTCGCTCCATCTTCCACAATTTTTGTCTTCCCTGTTTACGAAGAGATTTTATTCGGACATAACCAGTATTGGCTGTCATACTGCACTTTGGGAATTCGCGTACAATAACTACCATCCATGGGTAACCGCCGAATCAGTATTGCAGAAACTGGCACCAATCTTTCCATCAAACGAGGTTATGAATGCCGATGTTCAAGGTCATGCGCTGCTTTGCGGTGCTGGTCTGCACGACAGCTCATCTGCACTCATTCCCTACCTGATGAATTTTACCGAACCTTTTATATTAATTTCTACCGGCACCTGGAATATTAGCCTGAACCCGTTTAACCATATACCACTTGAAAAGGAAGAGCTGCAAAAAGATTGCCTGTGCTTTCTCAGTTACCAGGGCGAACAGGTAAAGGCTTCGCGGCTATTTGCAGGATTCGAACACGAACAGGTCGTTAAAAAACTCTCCGCTCATTTTACGGTTTCGCCCGATTACTATAAATCTATTGAGTATGATGAAACCGTAGTAGGCAAAATAAGAACCACGGCAAATGCCACTTCTTTCTCTACTTTAGACCTGTCTGGCTTTGGCGATTTCACGACTGCATACCATTGTCTAATAATGGATATCGTCGCTCAGCAGAAGCATTCAACCGCATTGCTGCTAAAAGGCACCCCGGTAAAAAGAATATTTGTCGACGGCGGTTTTAGCAAGAATACTATTTTTATGTACTTGTTAGCGGAGATCTTTCCCGATATGGAGATCTATGCAGCGACTGTCGCACAAGCCAGTGCCCTGGGTGCCGCACTCGCCATTCATTCCCGCTGGACGGAGAAGCCTATTCCATCTGATTTGATCGAATTGAAATACTACGCTTCCAGGCCATCCCTTTGATTGTCAAGATTACTATCAGTGATGGTCAACTGCAGATAACAGGTTGAAACCAGCCGGGCCCGACAATTGAATGGGCTTCCCCTGGTAACTTTCGCCCAGTAATTTCACCATGGTAGATGCAAGTTGCTTCTGGTAGAATTGCTGAGACGATTTAATTTCTCCCACGGGTGCAATCTGAGGCCCCAGCAATGCAAACCAAATTTCGCCCGAACCCCTGGTGAAAATTCCGTGGCGATACCAGGCATTGCTATTTCTTCCACGGCCATGATCAGTAGTGATGAGAAACGTCGTCTTGTTTCTATAAAATGAATTGGTTTGAACATAGTACCAAAGCTCCGCGATCATTTTATCGACTGCGGCTGCCTGTTGCAGGTACATATCATAACGCCCGCTATGGGCGTATTCATCGGTCTCTCCAAAACTTACCAACACCACCCGGGGATGGCACCTGTCGATATATTGTTTAGCACTCAAAAAAGTGAGCAGATCAAATCGTGTATGTTTTTTGTCATTTACGGATTCCTGTACTTCGTTGATCAGGCGGTTATCCTGAACACTATCTTCAGGTAGCATTTCGTAACCACTATTAATGGGCAAATGATTCCTGTTCCTGTTCAGGATGGCTGGAAAAATATTCCAGGAACTGAAAGCTGCAACCTTCCCCTTAAAGCCGGGTTTTGAATTCAGCCATTCTAAAATATTTTGATTGCGGTTTTGCAGGGGTATATTGGGGATGAATAAAGGGTCTGGAAATCCGGTTAGCATTTCACTATAACCAGGATAAGAGATTTTGTAAAAATTAGCAACGTCAATCCTGTTTGCATAAAGCCTGTTGCCATAAAGTTGCCCCTGGGTGGAAATCGTGTTCCAGAAAAAAGGCATAAGTTTTTTCCTGCGGAGATTCACATCATTATCCCAATAGAGTTGTTTAACCAGTTGGCTGTCCTGCACGAATTGTGGGTTGCCGATCAGTTCAGGGTCGGCGCCGGAGAAAACCTCCTGCCACCTGAATCCGTCGGTGGTAATAATAAAAAGATTTTCGGAAGAAGTTTCCTGTTGTGCCTGAGATGCCATGTAAACAAGCAGGAAAATTAGGGAACAAAATGGTTTCATGGTAATGGGTTTTGCAAAGCTAATCAGCCACTATAACCCCAGCATTAAAGCAACATTAACTTAGCGTTATTCCCTTCATCTTGCCACTTCCATAATTTTGTGTGGATGCAGCCATTATTTTCTTAACTTAACATCACCTAAAATTCCGGCTATGGCTTCTTATTCCATTCAAATCAACGGGAAAAATTATTCGGTAGATGCAGATCCGCAAATGCCCTTATTATGGGTTATCCGTGATCTGGTTGGACTTACAGGCACGAAATATGGTTGCGGAATTTCGCAATGTGGGGCCTGCACAGTCCACCTTAACGGAAATCCTGTGCGCTCCTGTTCGCTACCGGTTTCGGCGACGGTTAACCAAAAGATTACAACTATTGAAGGATTATCCGCCGATAACTCACATCCTGTTCAACAGGCCTGGATCAAAGAGCAGGTTCCTCAGTGTGGATACTGCCAGAGCGGTCAGATCATGGCGGCTGTGGCTTTGTTAAAACGAAATCCAAACCCCGCCGACAAAGACATTGACATGGCGATGCAGGGTCATATCTGCCGGTGCGGAACTTATCCGCGCATTCGCAAGGCCATCAAAAGCGCGGCCCAGGTTCAAACCAAATCCATCACCAGCAAAAACTGAGTCAGATGACTGTAACTAAAAACGTTTCAAGAAGAAATTTCATAAGGCTTTCCGGATTGTCGGGCGTTGCCCTCACCCTGGGAGTCTATTTTCCTGTGGCAGCAAAAGGAAATGGCGAAGTGATTACCGGGGATACAGCCGAAACGTTGGGTATCGAGTTGAACGCCTGGGTTTCGATTGATAAACTGGGAAAGGTCACGATACTCAATCATCGCTCCGAAATGGGGCAGGGTTCTTTTCAATCGGTTCCTCAGATGGTAGCGGAAGAACTGGAAGTAGATCTAGATCATGTACGGATTTTGTTTGCTCCCGGATCTCAAACTAAATACGGAAGCCAGATTACCGGAGGAAGTTCAACGATCCGCGGATCCTATAAACAAATGCTTCGTATAGGCGCCACCGCGAGAGACATGTTACTGGAAACCGCCGCCAAAAAATGGAATGTTCCGAAAGAAGAGTGTTATGCGGAAAATGGAGAAGCTATTCACCGCCCGACCGGAAGAAAAATTGGATACGGCGATTTGGTGGAAGAAGCAGCAAAACTTCAACCGCCCAAAGATGTTAAACTTAAACTCAGGAAAGACTATAAAATCATTGGCAAACCCATGCCAAGGCAGGATACGCCGCTAAAAGTGAATGGGAAGGCAGAATTTGGCATAGACAAAAAAATGCCAGGCATGTTATATGCTTCAGTAGAACGCAATCCCCGCTTCCATGGAAAAGTAAAAAGTTTTGATGATACCGCTGTACGTGCTATACCGGGTGTGAAAAATGTTTTTAAAGTGCAGATGCCTGTCTTTGGAAGTACCCGGGATGGCGTGGCCGTGGTGGCCGACAGCCTATGGACTGCAATGCAGGCACGAAAACAATTAAAAGTGGTATGGGATGATGAAGGATTTGAACACCTGAGTACAGATCAGTTATTCACGAGGATGAAAGAAGATCTTGCAAAAAAAGAATTCTCTCAAAGAACAGGAGGTAATTTTGAAGCTGCTTTTGAAAAAGCAGATAAAAAAGTGGAGGCTGTATATGAAACACCATACGAATCTCACAGCGCCATGGAACCTCTGAACTGCACGGCTTTCTGGCAGGAATCTGGCGTAGAAATCTGGGGCCCGATTCAGGCGCCAGACTGGATCCAGCGCGACGTGAGTGATCGTTTAAGTATTCCTGTCGACAAAGTGAAAGTCAACATGACATTCCTCGGCGGTGGATTCGGTCGTAAGGCTTTTACTGACTACACTTACGAAGCGGTACTGATCTCCAAAGAAATGAAAGCACCTGTGCAAGTGGTTTGGACCCGCGAAGACGATATGTTGCAGGGACCCTTCCGTCCGGGGGCGGTGTATGGTTGTAAAGCTGGATTGAGCAAGGATGGGCAGATTCAAGCATTTCAAACGAAGATGGCCGCGCAAAATATGGATCACCAGGACGTTCATCCTGATAGCACGATGTTCAATGCCAGCACCACCGAAGGATTGTTGGAACCATACTTTTCAGCGATCCAGCATTATAGTTTTGGAGACATCCCCACTGAGTCACCGATCCCTGTTATGTGGTGGCGTTCAGTATATTCATCTACTAACGGATTCGCTTATGAAAGTTTTATGGATGAATTGGCTCATGCCGCAGGGAAAGATCCTTTGGAGTTCAGGAAGAATCACCTGGAACCGGACCGTTACCGCGCACTGATCGATGAACTTATTGAAAAAAGCGGATGGGCATCACGCGGGAAAAATGAAGGATGGGGCGTTGCGATCACCGAGTGTTTCAGCAGCATCGTGGGAGAAGTGGTTAAGGTTTCGAAGAAGGCTGATGGGAAGATAAAGATCGACAAAGTTATCGCGTTGATGGATTGCGGTTGGTATGTAAACCCCGACATCATCCGGGCGCAGGTGGAAGGTTCTATTATTATGGCCCTTGGAGCCGCTACCAAACATGAAACCCATTTTGCCGATGGAAAAGCTGTTGAGAAAAATTTCGACATGTACAAAATGCCGAGGATTGGGGACATACCGGAAATCATCGTTCATATCATGGACAATGAAGAAAAAGCAGGTGGAGTGGGAGAGCCGGGACTGCCACCCTTCTCGCCAGCGCTTTGCAACGCCATCTTCGACCTAACAGGGAAGCGTATACGTAAACTTCCTTTCAACCTGGATGAAGTGTAGTAGAGAGGCCGCTAACAAGCAGTTTTACTTTTAAAAAATACTTTCTGATGAAATTGAAATTTTTCTCTGCTGCATTATTTTTTATTCTCGTGGGTGTTCCGGCGTTGCTTTCATTCAAAAGCAATCAGGCATTTGACCTGAAGGCGAGCATCGTCCGTGGAAAAGAGATTTATGTTGCTTACTGTATTTCCTGTCATATGGAGCAGGGAACAGGCGTTGAGACAACCTATCCGCCACTTAAGAAATCGGATTACCTGATGTCCGATAAAAAGAGATCCATCCTCCAGGTGCTCAATGGCGCCAATGGAGAGATGAAAGTAAATGGTAAAATCTATAATGCACCCATGACGGGTTTTGACCTGACCGATGAACAGGTGAGCGATGTATTAAACTATGCACGCAATTCCTGGGGCAATAAAGGCGGTGCCATCAAACCGGATGATGTGAAAGCCGCGAGAAAATAAATTCTGTATTTCATATCATTTTCTGACCGCTCCTGATGTATGTCTAATGTTTTTTAGAAAAAGAAAAGGCGGGCCCTTTTTCCAATCGTAATTACTTCTTATCGGGCTCGGCCCGACAGAGAAATTTCCCAGCACGATATCTGGTTTTCCATCCCCGTCCAGGTCTCCCGCATCCATCGTGAGCCATCGTCCTGATTCAGCTTCTTTCAGTGTAGATGCTGTAAACTGCAAACCACCTTTATTTTCGAGATATACAAATCCCTCCTCCGGCTGGTGCGCATAGTCAGCGAAATAGGAAATGGCTGCAATGTCGGGATCTCCATCGCCATCAAAATCCCTTGCGATCACTTTAAAACATCCGTGGATGGGGTAGAAATAGCTTTGCGTAAAATGTTGTTGACCGTCATTTAAAAAAATGTATACGCCGTGGTAAGGTTTCAGGATTTGAGAAAAATCACCATTGTCGCCAGACGCATAGACAATGTCCGTATAGCCATCACCGTCAAAATCAGCCAGCTCAAAATAAGAGGATCCGTAGACTGGTGGGAAGCGCAATAAGGACTGTTGGTCGAATTGCCCATTGCCTTTATTGGTAAACAACATGATGCCCTCATCACCTTGTGCGAACAGCACCCAAATGTCGGGTAGACCATCATGGTTATAGTCCTGAACAATAGCATGAATGGCGCCCGGCGTTTCGCGTAATACATGCCTTTCAAAATGATCATCTCCTTTGTTCTCAAGCCAGGACAATGCACCCAGCAAATTTCCGAATTCACAAACCAGAAAATCTTTTTTGAAATCGCCATTTAAATCAGCTTCGATGAGTTGAACGGGTCGGCGCAGGCTGTCGAACAGGTTGCGGGTCGACTTATTTTTTCCCATGACAAACTCTTCGATTTTTCCGAACCTTCCGTCTTGTGGGTTGATGATGCCGATATTGCAAACAATCAACTTGTTTTTTTCTGTGATCGCATCAACCACCATGCTGCCAGTGCTAGTAGAATCCAGCTGATCGAGTTTATCCGAATATACATAGATCATCTTTTGAAGACCATCAGCCTGTAAGATCTTCCTCCCGGCGGTATCGATACCAACATACGTCGACACTGGTGCCAGGTAATTTTTTTTCGGCATCACCGGACTAAACTGAAGGTGATTCATACTGATAGGCTCTTTTCTTTCCTGTCGTGTCAGCGTGTACGGAGCCGACGCTGAGTAAAAAGCCAATATATCTCTCCATTGCTCATCATTAAGTAATGCATGATCCGGATAAAAGTTAGAAGGCACGCCCATTTTGGATTTGTCGGAAGGATAATGCAGACCCATAAAACTGAATATGCCAAGTCTCGGTCCCATATTCGGCAACACGCCTTCCATCCATGTTTTTTTATCAAGCAGTGAAGGTTCGGGAAATAAGTGGCAGGACTGGCAGTATTGATGTGACAGAATTTTCCCACGTTCTACAAGATCACTTGATGAGGATTGTTGCTTACAGGCGAAAAGAAAAAAACTACTGGCAGCAAGAAGTTTAAAGACAGCCGGTAAATAAAATAATCGCTTCGTTAAAGACATAGTTGCGTTCTTAACTCGTTGTCAGCGACGCAACGGGGGTACTCCTTTTTATGATTCTTTATTTATAGGACAACTAACCCGTGAATAATATAAAAGCAAAAGGACGGCCGGGCCGTCCTTATCAAATTATCGGTGAATTTCAATATTACTCAGATCGAAGGCTTTTGGTTGGATTAGCCAGGGCGGCTTTAACAGCCTGAAAGCTGATCGTAACGATAGTTATCAATAATGTAGATATCCCCGCCATTAAAAAGATATCAGCTCCAACGGGAACCCTGTAGGCAAAAGTATTGAGCCACTGATGGTTGATCCACCAGGCAGTGGGAAAAGCAACCAAGACTGCTAATAAAACGAGTTTCACAAAATCTTTCGACAACATTACGACAAGGT
>Ga0075026_100000845_pt1 | contig 12822 bp, 14 predicted proteins | sample Str012_2_FD_71392 | JGI IMG/M metagenome (GOLD analysis project Ga0075026, IMG submission 71392) | Freshwater sediment microbial communities in response to fracking from Pennsylvania, USA - Straight Creek_MetaG_SC_2012 | ecosystem: Environmental > Aquatic > Freshwater > Creek > Sediment...
ATCGTGTCCTACACGCCCGGAGCCGGAGGATCGATCGTCGTCGATACCGGCACTGCGCAAGTGACGATCAACATCGACGCCAACACCGTCGTCGAAGCCGAAGACCACGGCGCACCGCAGGCCGGCGACCGCGTCGAGGTCGAAGTCGCCGAGGGCACCCAACCGCCCGTCGCGCTCGTCATCCACGCCCAGGGACCCGACTCCGGCGACTGAGGCGCAAACCGCGGCATACCGGCCGCCAGAACGAGGATCGGCCCACCAGCATTGGTGGGCCGATCTCGTTTCGGGCGAACGCCGGTACTCTCGCAGCGCGCGCCGGGCGACCGGCGCCCGCGACCGTCGATCGGGAGAGGCCAAACGTGAGCGTGAACGTCGTCGTCAACTTTCAGGCCACGGACGGCAACAGCGAACTGCTCCTCCCGCTGCTTCGCGAAGGAAGAGACATCAGCCGGAACGCGGAAGGGTGCGAGCACTTCGACCTGTTTCAGCGGCAGGACGACCCGCACAAGTTCATGTTCTTCGAACGCTGGGCATCCATCGACGCCCACCACGCGAACATGGCGACGAACATCGTCGCCAGCGGTCATCTCGCGAAGATGCTGCCGCTGCTGGCGGGACCGCCCGACAACGGCGTCATCGAGATGGTCTAGCGCGGAGGTCCGTCTGCCGCCGGTGCACAGAGGTGCCGATCGGTACTCGTCGCAACCGGAGCGCGCTGGTCTGTGGACGCCGATCCCGAAAACAACGAGTTCTGCGTGTTCAGTCCCACGTCGTCGTAGCGCGACAACCACGAACGGACGCTCAAGGGCTGGTGGGGCGACGTACCGCCCTACCACCACGAGGTGTTCGTGCTCACGCACCACCCGCACGAGCCGATCCCCATGGACGGCGGTACGACGTTCAACTTCGTGACCGACGGCATCGAGTCCGCGATCACGCAGGCATTCGCGGCCGCGAACGGCAAAGACGTGCGGCTCGGCGGTGGCATTTCCACCGTTCAGCAGTACATGCGCGCCGGACTCCTCGACGAACTGCACGTCGCGATCGCGCCCGTGCTCCTCGGCCGCGGTGAACGGCTCTTCGACAACCTCGGCACTGCGATCGACGCGTACGAGGTCACGGAATACGTCGCGTCACCGGCAGTCGCGCACATGGTCGTGACCAAGAAGTAAACGACTAGAGGTGCCCCGGGCCCGGGTTGAGCGGGTTGCACAAGTACGCGGTCCCGCTCGGGTCGAGGTAGTCGATCAGCGCGCCGAAGCTGATGGTCCCACCGGACTCGAGGACGAGCCGGTATCCCTGTTCCTGCGGGTTCGAGAAGATCCCAACTGGATGGTCGCACGAGAACTCCGGCCTCGGTGCGTAATTCCCGAAGCTCCTGGCATCGCCGAACGCGTGCACGTGACCGTTGCGCTCCGCGATCCAATATCCCTTGTTCGTCGGCGTCGGCGCCATCCCGACGACGTCGTTCACGCGCAGGCCGATGCTCGGCAGGCTCCCGAAGTACGGCGCGGTGCCGAAGCTGAAGATGCCGCCGTCGCGGGCGACCATGCGGTACCCCTTGCCCCCCGAACCGGTCGTGATGCCGGCAATCGGCTGTGCGAGACGAATCGCGCCGGTCGAGCCGTAGAAGCGCGCGTCGCCGAACGTGAAGATCCCGCCATCGCGGGCAACAAGCCAGTACCCCTTGCCCGTCGCCGTCGCCGCCATAGAGAACACCGGCTGGTTGAGACGCGTGGCCCCCATGCTCCCGAAGAAGCGCGCGGAGCCGTAGCTGAACAGCCCACCGTCGCTCGCGACGAGCCAGTAGCCCTTGCCGTCGACGGAGATCGCGCCACCGACCATCGGCCGCGCAAGCGCGATCCCGGACGCGTCGCCGTGCGCTTTCGCTTGCGTCGACTTCTCCACCGAACCGTCGGCGAACGCGACGTAGAAGCTCTGACCGTAGGGATCGGAGAACCCGCTCACCGCGGTGTGCGGCCACGGATTCGCAACGGCACTCGCGCTCGACGACGCGTGCCTCGCACCGATGACCGTAACCAGTGCAATCGTGATTGCAAGCGAGATGAGCCGTCTCACGACCAGTAGGTACCGGCGAGCATCTTTTCGAGCAGGCCCCGGAACATGATGAGGTCGTCGGGGTCGGTCGGCTCCTCCATCGTTCCGTAGGCGATGCCGCGCTTGCTCGTGCGGATCGAGACGATCGCGAAGCGCAAGGCGGCGTAGACCTCGAACCATTCGAGGTTCTGGACCTTGTGGCCCGTGAGCGCTTCGTACTCCGCGATCACGGAGTCGCGCTGCATGAAGTCGGTCATCCCCGGCAGGCCGAACGTCACCGCCATGTCGTGGAAGAAGGTGTGCAGGAAGATCATCCACGCCAGGTCGACCTCGCGCGGGCCGACAGTGGCCATCTCCCAGTCGAGCACCGCGATCGGTTCGAAGTCGCGGTAGAGGATGTTGCCGACTCGCGCGTCGCCCCAGTTGAGAACTGTCTCACCTTCGTCGGGCCAGTGCTCCTCGAGCCACGCGAACGTCCGGTCGATCAGCGGATACGCGAGTCCGTCGCGCGCCCAGTCGTAGTACCAGCGTTCGTGCCCGAGCTGCTGGCGCAACGCCGTGTCGCCGTGCTGCGGCCGGGCGAGGAACGCGAGATCGGCGTTGCCGGGATTGAGCTCGTGCAGCTTCCGGAGCACGACGAGCGTGCTGCGCTGCATCGCCGCGCGCGTCTCGGGCGTCGCGTCGGCGACCCAACCACCAAACACGTACGGCGGAATGTCGGGCGGCGCGTCGCCGTGGACGCGCCGCATCACGAGGAACGGCGTACCCAGCCACTGCGGGTCGAGCTCGACCCAACGCACATCGGGCACGGGCACGTCGGTGCGGGCGCGGACCAGCCTCATGCACTTCGCCTGCAACTCGATGTCGTACTCGGGAAAGACCGGGTACACCTCGGGCTGCGGCGCGAGGCGCGCCGCGTACTGTTCGGTTTCGCCGCCGACGGTCATCTCGAACAGCACGGTCTCGCTCGACATGCCGTTGCCGGGCGACGACGCGGCCGACACGCGGGCGTCGGGACCGAGGGTGGCCTTGGCCCACTTCTCCACCCCGGGTCCGACCTCGCCGAGATCGCGGCGCCACGGCGTGTCCAACGTCATCGCTTGTTCTTCGTCAGGAGGCATCGTCACATCCTTTCACGGACGCGGCGCCGGCTCTCACGGGCGCGGCGTCGGATAGTCGTCGGCGCGCACGGTCGCGTCGGTGCCGCCGTCGGCGAACACCACCGAACCACAGAAGAACCCGGCGTCCGCCGACAGCAGGTACGTGAGGAGGCTCGCGATCTCCTCCGGACGTCCGGGCCGTCCGATCGGAACCGGGAACACGTCCGGGATGCTGAAGATGAACTCGAGGTCGTTCTTCGTCATCGGCGTCTCGATCACGCCGGGCGCGATCGCGTTCAGCCGGATACCTGCGCCGATCCATTCCGGGGTCGGCGCGTGGTGGCGCACGTAGCGCGCCAACGCCAGCTTGGACGCCGGGTACGCGAACACCCCGGGCGCCTTCTCGGTTGCGGCGAGCGCCGCGGGCTCGTCGCCCGCGAGGATCGTGTCGACGAGCGCGCCCGGCAGTCCGGGAGTGGTCGTCGTCGAGTTGGAGCTGATGGCGACCGCCGACGCGTCGGTGCCGTTCGCGAGCAGCGGTCGCAGACCTTCCAGCGTGGCGATCGCGCCGAAGTAGTTGATCGCCACCACGAGCGGCTCGTTGCCCATGATCCCCGCGGCCGCGACCAGTCCGTCGAGTGCGCCGTCGCACGCGGTCGACACCGCTTCCACCATCGCGGCGCGCCCCGCCGGCGTGGAGAGATCGGCGACGACCTCCGCATCGCGCACGTCGACACCGACGACCCGCGCGCCTTCCTTCTCCAGCCGGGCGCGGGTGGCCGCGCCGATGCCGCCCGCGGAGCCGGTGATGCAGATGGTGCGCATCAGTGCACCTGCCGTTCGGTGCTGCCCCAGTACTGCGCGCGCAGCGCCTTCTTGTCGGGTTTGCCGAGCGGACTCAGCGGGATCGCGTCGGCGAACTCGATCGACTTCGGCTGGTGGTGGGCGCCCTTGTGCTCCTTCACCAACGCAATCAATTCGTTCGAGAGCTCGACGCGATCCACGGTTGCATCGGGTCGCAATACCACGATCGCCTTCACCGCCTCGCCCCATTTCTCGTCGGGCACGCCGATCACCGCGCACTGCGACACCGCGGGATGCAACGCGAGCACGTCTTCGATCTCGCGCGGGAACACGTTGAAGCCGCCGCTGACGATCATGTCCTTCTTGCGATCGACGATCGTGTAGAACCCGTGTTCGTCTTCGCGCGCGATGTCGCCGGTGTGCAACCAACCACCGTGCAACGCCGCTTCGGTCTCGACCGGCTTCTTCCAGTACCCCGCCATCACGAGCGGACCCTGCACGCAGATCTCGCCGGGTTCGCCGCGCGGCACCTCGTTGAGATCGTCGTCGAGCAGGCGGACCTTCACCCACGGCGTCGGCCGCCCGCACGTGGCGAGCCGATCGAGATCGTTCACGTCGTGATCTTCCTTCTTCAACGACGTGATGGCCATCGGGCATTCGGCCTGCCCGTAGTACTGGAAGAAGATCGGGCCGAGCCGGCGGATCCCCTCCTGCAGCCGCGTCGGCGAACACGCGGCGGCGCCGTAGTAGATCGTCTGCAGGCTCGACGTGTCGGTCGTGTCGAGGTTCGGGTTGTCGAGCAGCACGTACAACATCGTCGGCACGATCATCGTGGCGGTGATCTTGAACTTCTCGATCGTCTCGAGGACGAGGTTCGGGTCGAAGTGCGAGAGCACGACGATCGCGCCGCCGGTGAGCAACGTCGGGATGAAGAACGCCGCACCCGCGTGCGAGAGCGGCGTGCAGATGAGGAAGCGCGTGTCCTCGGGCCACTCCCACTCCGCCATCTGGATCATCGTCATCGTGGCGCCGCTGCGGTACGTCCCCATCACGCCTTTGGGCTTGCCGGTGGTACCGCCGGTGTACGCGAACCCGGCGACGTCCTCGGCCTGAACGTTCGGCGCGACGAGCGGCAACGGCTGAAACTTCGTCGCGAGCGCGAGCAGGTCGTCGCCGACGTCGCACGGTCCGAGTGAGAGCAGCCGCGTCAGCTTCGGACAGCGCGCCTGCAGCGCGCGTGCCCGGTCGGCAAAGCTCGGGTCGAACACCAGTGTTTCGATCTCCGCGTCGTCGATCACGTACGCGTGGTCGTCGACCGATCCCAATGGATGCAGCGCGCTGGCCCGGCAACCCGTGACCATGTTGGCCCCGAGCGTGAACAGCACCTCGGGCCGGTTCGGCGACAGGATCGAGACGGGGCTGCCCTTGGTGAGCCCGTGCTCGGCGTACGCCTGCGCGTAGCAACTCATCTGCGCCGCGACCTCGCGGCCGGTGAGCACCTGATCGCCGAGATACACGGCGGGCCGATCGGGGTGGCGGTTGAGCGCCGCGACGAGAAGGTCGGGCAGGAACGCGGCTTTGTGCAGGTCGTCGGTCACGGGAGTGTCCTATCGCCTCCCGCGCGCCGGGGTCCAACGCTGGTTGCTGCGTTCCCGCCGTAGGTCGCCGCGAGCTCCGTCGCGATCCGCACCAGCTCGTCGCGCACTTCGACCGGCTCGAAGACCTCGAGACGGGCGCCGAAACCGGCCAGCTGCCCGGCGATCGCGTCGACGCCCTCGCCCGCGACCTCGACGTCGATGCGTCCGTCCGGACGGGCGGGGCCGACGCGGAGCTTCGTGTCGAGCACCCACCGCAGCAGCGGGATCGACTCGGTCGTGGCCGCGGCCTTCACCCGGATCGGCGCGCGGATTCGGTCGACCTCGACGCTGATCATGCGCCACGCGGCCGCGAGATCGAATCCGTCGGGCCGCACCGCCTTGTCGCCCGTGCGGTCCACCGAGGTCACTCGATCGACCCGAAACGTGCGGAGCCCCGCGTCGGTGTCGGCGACGAGATACCAACTCCGTCCCTTCGCCGCGAGCCCGAGCGGATGCACGACGCGCGTCGACGACGCGCGGTCGCGCGCCACGTAGCCGAGCTCGACCTGATCGCCTTCGATCACCGCGTGCTGCAGCGCGTCGAGGTGTTGCGGCGTCTGGCGGGTCGGCGTGGCGCGGCCCCACTCGTTCGGATCCACGACCACTGCGGTCGACGCGGCCTGCGCGTCGGCACGGAACGGTTCCGGCAACGCGCGCACCAGCTTGCGCAGCGCGGCCTTGAGCTCGGGCGACGCGGGCGACGGACCGGCGACGAGGAACAGGGCCCGGGCCTCGGCTGCGTTCAGACCGCTGAGATCCGTGCGTGCCCCTCCCAACAGCTCCCAGCCGCCGTTGCGGCCCGGCTGCGAGTACACGGGCAGGCCGGCCATCGCCAGCGCGTCCAGGTCCCGCCGAGCGGTGCGTTCCGAGATCTCGAGCTCGGCCGCCACCTCGCCGGCCGTCACCCGGCCCCGGGTCTGCAGGAGCATCAGGACGGCTACCAGCCGGTCGGCACGCACCGGTTCATCATTTCAGGAGAACCGGTCAGGAGGTGGCCACTTTTCGGGCGCAGTCTCATGCCATGGACTCAACGACAACACCCACACCCCTTCCGGCCCGATTCGCCCTCGACACCGACCCCCGTCCCCTCTTCTCGGCCGTGGTCGCCACCGCGACCGAGGTCATCGGGGCCGTCCGGCCCGATCAGCTCGGCGATCCCACGCCGTGCACCGAGTACACCGTGCGCGACGTGCTCGGCCACCTCGTCAGCGTGCTCCCCCGCATCGCGGCCATGGGACGCAACGTCGATCCGATGACCGTCGGCATCGCCGAAGTCGTCGTGGCGGACGATGCGTGGTTGACCACCTGGGTGGCCGCGGCGGCGGACGCCGAAGCCGCGTGGCGCGACGACGCCGCGCTCGAGCGCACGATCGTGTTGCCGTGGGCGACCGACACCGGCGCGGCGGCGTTGCTCGGCTACGCCAGCGAAGTCACGGTGCACACGTGGGACGTCGCGACCGGCACCGGACAGCATCCCGAGTGGAACGACGAGGCGGTCGGCCTCATGCTCCGGCTGATGCGCAGTTGGCTGCCGGGCGAAGGCCGCGCCGAGATCTTCGCGGCCGTGCACGAGAAGATGGGGCCGGCGGCCGAGGGCATGCCCGACCCCTTCGCCGAGGTCGTTGCCGTACCCGCCGACGCACCGCTGATCGATCAGTTGGTGGCGTGGAACGGTCGGAAGCCGTAACTCGGCCGCGCCGATAGGGTGACCGCATGCTCGATCATCTCTCGATTCAATGCGACGACGTCGCCGCGAGCGCCCGTTTCTACGACGCGGCGCTCGCGGTGCTCGGCGGTGCTCGCATCATGGATTTCGGCGCGGTGATCGGGTACGGCGTCGGCAACAAGCCGACGTTCTGGATCGGTCCCAACTCGGACGGGATCCCCGGTCGGCAGTCGCACATCGCGTTCGCCGCCCCCGACCGCGCCGCGGTAAACGCGTTCGTCGCCGCCGCGGTCTCGCAGGGCGCCGAGGTGCTCCACGAGCCGCGCGTCTGGCCCGAGTACCACCCGAACTACTACGGCGGTTTCGTACGCGACCCCGACGGCAACAACGTCGAGGCCGTGTGTCACCTGCCCGAGTAGGACGCGCCTACCAGAGCTGGTCGACGTACGTGTCGGTACCGACGATCGTTCGGAAGAACGGCGCGACCAGACGCGTGGTCGCGTAGTCGGCCTTCTCGATCGCGTCGGTGTAGCGCCGGACGGCGGGCAGCGCGTCCTGCACGTCGCCGTTGACGAACAACAGCTGACACAATCGCTCCGGGCCGCCGGCCTTGCTCCCGAGGTCCATCGGGACGTCGCGCGGGTCGTTCTCGCCCGCCGAGGGTGTCCACGAGCTCACGATCTCGATGTCCGACCCGCCGACGAGATCGAGGGCGAGCAACCGGCACAACTCCTCGTGTAGTGCGCTCGCGTCGCGCCCGCCGCGCGCGTCGAGCCACACGATGACGAGTCCGTCGTAACCGCGGTCGAGCGCGAGCTCGATCGGTACCGCGCTCAGGTCGGTGTGGCGGTAGAGCGAACCGATGTAGTCGTACAACACCGTGTGCGTGTGCTTGCGCTCGGCGAACCCGCGGCCCTCCGCGTACAACTCGCGCACCTGGTGGCGCGCCCACACGTCGAAGTGATCGGCGTGATGGCCCTTCTCGACGAAATAGATCGCGACATACGACCCCGCGTCCGGCGGCGACGCGATCGTCTGGTCGTCGTGCGGCCAGCGCGCGTCCTTCAGGGCTCGCGTCGCGACCCAGCGGCTCCCTGCGAACAGGAACGGACCGATCATGCACCCCGCATAGAAATGATCGCGCTCGTACCAGCGGTTGTATGCGACCTCGTGACCCTTGTTCGGATCGACGAGCGTCAACAGCATGCTGCCGACCTTGATGCGGTAGTCGTCGACTCCACCGACCTCGAGCGGATACGGCAACGCAGGACCTCCACGGCGGCTGGACGCGAGCGACGGCACCATAGGAGACTCGAATCCGTGGATGCAGTTCCGGTGCTCGACGCCGCCCGCAAGCTGGTCGAGGACGGAAAAACGCCGGCCTGCCAGCTCGCGGTGGCGCACGCCGGCGAGCTCGTGTGCTTCGAGACGTTCGGGGCGGCGACGAACAACACGCGGTTCTGCGTTTGGTCGGCGACGAAGCCGATCGTCGCGTCCGCGGTGTGGATCCTCATCGGTGAAGGGCTCCTCGACCCGAGCCGGCCGGTCGCCCACTATGTGCCCGAGTTCGCGACGAACGGCAAAGAGGTCGTCACCGTCGAGCAGGTGCTGCTGCACACGTCGGGTTTCCCGAACGCGCCGATGGACGCGGTCGAAGGCGGCGATGCCGTCACGCGCGTCAAGCGCTTCACGGAGTGGGATCTCGAGTGGGAACCCGGCTCGCGCTTCGAGTACCACGCCGTCACTGCACACTGGGTGCTCGCCGAGTTGATCGAACGCGTCAGCGGGCACGACTTCCGCGACTTCATCGAGACACGCGTCTGCGCACCCAACGGTCTCCCGCGCCTCTTGGGCCTGGCGCCCGAGGAACAAGACGACATCGCGGCCGGCGTACCGCTCGGTACCGCGCCCGCGGATTCGCGGGTGGCGCACGTCGACCCGACCTGGATCGATGCGCCGGAGGTGCGGGCCACCGGTGTTCCCGGCGGCGGCGGGATCATGACCGCGGCGACGATGGCGCTCTTCTACCAAGCGCTCCTCCACGATCCGAACGGCGTGTGGGACCCGGCCGTGCTGAAAGACGCAAAGACAAATATCCGGTGCACGTTCTCCGACCCGATCATGCAGGTCGGCGCCAACCGATCGATCGGGCTGGTGCTCGCCGGCGACGATGGCCTGCACCAGTTCCGCTACGCCATGTTCGGCAAGCACAACTCTCCCGGCAGCTTCGGGCACGCCGGCGCCTTCGGCCAGGTCGCGTGGGCCGACCCCGCGTCGGGTATCTCGTTCTCGTTCGTCAAGAACGGGCTGCAGGCTGACATGATGGCCGACGCGGTGAACGTCATCCCGATCACCGACGCGGCGGCCGCCCTGCACTGAGTCGACGTCGTACCGACACGGAGGCACTCAGATCGTGCGTACACCGATTGCCGAAAAGCTCGACATCGAGTTCCCGATCTTTGCGTTCTCGCATTGCCGCGACGTCATCGCCGCGGTCAGTCGCGCCGGTGGCTTCGGCGTGCTCGGCGCGCTCGCGTTCACGCCCGAGGAGCTCGAGATCGAACTCAACTGGATCGACGAACACGTCGACGGCAAGCCGTACGGCGTCGACATCGTCATGCCGATGAAGTACATGGGCAAGGGCGGCGGCGACGAAGCCGACTTCTCGAACCTCGACGCGATGATCCCGCAGAGCCACCGCGACTTCGTCGAGCAGCTGCTGGAGCGTCACCACGTCCCGCCGCTCCCCGAAGACCTCGACGGCGGTGTGATCAAGGCCGCGGGACTCAATGTGGACGCCGAAGCACCGGGTCAGGTCGAGGTGTCGTTGCAGCACCCCGGCGTGAAGATGCTCGTCAACGCGCTCGGACCGCCGCCGCCCGACATCGTCAACCTCGCGCACGAGCACGGACTGCTCGTCGGCGCGCTCGTGGGCGCGAAGGCGCACGCGGAACGCCAGGTCGCGATCGGTGTCGACGTGCTCGTCGCGCAGGGCACCGAAGCAGGTGGCCACTGCGGCGAGATTTCCACGATGGTGCTGATCCCCGAAGTCGTCGACGCGGTCGGCCCCGACGTGCCGGTGCTCGCGGCGGGCGGAATCGCGACGGGTCGCCAGATGACGGCCGCGCTCGCGCTCGGCGCGCAGGGCGTGTGGACGGGCTCCCAGTGGCTCACGGTCGCGGAAGCGAACACCAGCCCGGACATCATGGACAAGCTGCTCGCGGCGACGTCACGCGACACCGTGCGTTCGCGCGCGTACACGGGCAAGCCCGCCCGGCAACTCCGCAGCGCGTGGACCGAGGCCTTCGACGATCCCGAGGGTCCCGGCGCGCTGCCGATGCCGTTGCAGGGCATCCTCCATCAGGAGGCCGCGCGCCGGTTCATGCGCGGTGGCGACAACAAGCTGACCGGGTTCCCCGTGGGTCAGATCGTCGGGCGGCTCAACGAGGTGCGCGCGACGAAGGACGTGATCTTCGACATGGTCGAGGAGTGGATCGCGACGACGGAGCGCCTGAACACACTTCTCGCGTAGTCGCCCCCGAGGAGTCGATGGGGTCTAGGCCACGAAGATGACGTCGACCCAGTAGTTGGCGTCTTCGAAGGTTTGGTTCGGGAACGTGGTGTCGCCGTAGTGGAACACGCCGTTGCCGCCCGAAGCGACGCTCCCGAGCGCATGCAGCGGCGGGTTGTCGAACTGGTTCGTGAGCCCGTTCTGCGTGAACGCGTAGTGACCAGTGGTTGTGTGGTACGAGACCACGTACGTCGTGCCCGCGGTGACGGCGACCGGCGTCGAGAAGGTCGCCTTCTGCCAGCCCGAGACCGACTCGTTCGCAAACGTCACGGTCGCGAGCGGCGTGCCGCTCGACGTCCACAGCGTGCCGGTGTGTACACCCGTGTTCGCCGCCGACTTGAAGAAACGAACGCCGGACACCGACCCGGCGGTGTCGGCGACGAACTTGACGCCGAGCTCCACGTTCGCGCCCGGGTCACCGCTGTCGCCGATCGCGGGTTCGGTCGACGCGAACAGCGAGTACGTCACCCGGCAGTTGGCGGCCGAACCGCTGTTGTAGATCGCGAGCCCGATCAGCAAAGCCAGGGCCGGGACGTTGCGGCCGTTGTAGTTCACACTCGTGAACCACCACGCCGTGCCGGCCGGCCCGCCGCGCTGGGCGATGAGAAGGTTCGACGCGTCGACGGCGGCTTGCACGATCTGCGGAGTCACACCGCCGCCGAGCTGACTGAGCTCGGTGGCAATGACCTCGTGGTCGAGCAGCGTGACGAAGTTCGCGGTGTTGCCGCTCGTCGCCAGCAGCGCGTTGACGTCGGTGGCGCTCAGGGTGCTCGCTCCGACGAGTAGCCCGCCGTTCACGGCCGTCAGGTTCGTCACCGCGGCCGGGTGGGTGCGGTAGTAGTTCCAGCTGGGCCGGCATTGCGTGAAGATTCCGCCGAGGTCGGCGTGCGCCGCCCCTGCGGGTCCGACCAGCGCCACCGCGATGAGTGTCATCGCAGTGAGCGCGCCGAAGAGCTTTCGCGTCGTCCCGGCAAACCTGTCGCGCATCATCTGACCTTTTCGTCCGCAGCCCCGAAGGTATGAGGTATAGCCCCGAGATTTAGCGGTGGTCAACGAATGTGACAAATGCCACTGGGCGGCGGTCAGCCCATGGCGGGGAGGCCGAGCTTGCGGTGGTCCCAGGTCACCGTCTTTTCCACGGTCATCTTCACCACGACGCGCTTGTTGAGCATCGCCTCGACGAATGGCTTCATCTCTTCGGTGTACGGCGCGTTGTACCGCTCGAACACGCTGACGCCGAGCTCCCAGATCCGCTCGGGCTCGGTGACGATCTCGCCCGTGCCGACGAGCGTGACGCCGCGGAGCTGGTCGTAGGTGTCGCCCGCTTCGACGAGGCACGTGAGGCGCGGGTCGCGGCGGAGGTTCACCACCTTCTGCGCTTTGGTCTTGGTCTCGAACGCGACCGAGCCCTCGAGAAATCCGTACCACATCGCCACCGAGTGAATCGATCCGTCGCCCGAGATGGTCGACATCGTCATCGAACGTCGCTCGGCGAGGAACCCCTCGACCTCGGCCGGCGTCATCTTGATGAGGTCACGTTGGTTGACGCCGTGACCCATGGGGGCGTTCGTCATCGGTGCTCCTTGGTGCGGGTAACGGCGGGGAGCCTATGTTGAGGCCCCTATGGCAGGCACAGTACGACTCGAAATCGACGGCGCGATCGCCACGATCGTCAACGACAATCCCGAAAAGCACAACGCGTTCAACGACGACATGGACATGCAGCTCTTCGGCGTCCTCGATGACCTCGCGCAGCGGCGCGACATCCGGGCGGTGATCTGGAAGGGCGTCGGCAAGTCGTTCTCGTCGGGCCGCGACGTCGGCTCGATCGGCACGTTGCAGGTTCCGCTCTCGCACCACGAGCTCATGCGCCGGGGGCACCGCGGCATGCAGCGGATCTGGGACGTCGACGCACCCGTGATCGTGGCGTGCAAGGGCTGGGTCATGGGCGGCTCGTTCCAACGGGCGCTGCTGTGCGACATCCGG
>Ga0075026_100000846_pt1 | contig 12817 bp, 11 predicted proteins | sample Str012_2_FD_71392 | JGI IMG/M metagenome (GOLD analysis project Ga0075026, IMG submission 71392) | Freshwater sediment microbial communities in response to fracking from Pennsylvania, USA - Straight Creek_MetaG_SC_2012 | ecosystem: Environmental > Aquatic > Freshwater > Creek > Sediment...
GAAAAGGTCCGCGCCGCCGCGAAGGTGATCTTTCCCGGCGTGGGCGAGGCCCGGAGCGCCATGACCTACCTCAGGGGCAAGGGCCTTGACCAGCTGATCCGTTCGCTGACCCAGCCTGTGCTCGGTATCTGCCTCGGCATGCAACTCATGTGCGCACACTCTGAAGAGAACGATACTGAATGCCTCGGCATCTTCGATGAACATGTGCGCCGATTCCAACCCCTTAGCACTGGACTAAAGGTGCCGCAGATCGGATGGAACACAATCACGATGTTGAAAAGTCCTCTCTTCGATGCAGTGCCCGATCCGTCATACTGTTATTTCGTGCATGGGTATTATGCAGCAAAGGGCGAACACACCATCGCCGTGACCGACTACGCAGGTGCTTATAGCGCGGCACTCCACCGCGACAATTTTTACGGCGTTCAGTTCCACCCAGAGAAGAGCGCCACCGTTGGCGAACGCATTCTCGACAATTTCATCAACCGACTCTGAGATGGAGATCATCCCCGCCATAGACCTCATCGACGGCAAGGCCGTTCGCCTCACCGGCGGCGACTATGCCCGCAAGACCGTGTACGCGGACGATCCGCTCGAGGTTGCGAAGCGATTCGAATCCGTCGGCATCCGGCGCCTGCACTTGGTGGACCTCGACGGCGCCAAAGCTGGAAAGGTCATCAACCTGAGTGTACTGGAACGCATCTCCTCCGATACTTCGCTAAAGATCGATTTTGGCGGAGGCATTAAGAAGAAAGATGACCTCGCTGCCGTGCTGCAGGCCGGTGCCACCTGGGCCACCATCGGCACGCTGGCGGTGAAAGAACCGGAAGTATTGAAAACCTGGTTCGCAGAATATGGTCCCGATCGGTTTGTGTTGGGGGCTGATGTACGCGGAGAGAAAGTAGCCGTGTCGGGATGGCTCGAGGACACGGAGAAGAATGTTTTCGACCTGTTGAAAGAGTGGATCGATCTCGGCCTTCGTCAGGCATTCTGCACGGACATCAGCAAGGATGGAAAACTGCAGGGGCCTTCGGTCGGGCTCTACGAGAAGATCATCAGCTCATTCCCATCGTTGTATTTCATCGCCAGTGGCGGCGTAAGCCGGATGGAAGATCTCGATGCCCTGAAGGTCGCGGGCTGTTCCGCCGCCATCGTCGGCAAGGCATATTATGAAGGCCATATCAGCGCCGAAGCGCTGGGGACCTTTGAAAAAACCGTAAAGGGATAACCATGCTGACCAAGCGCATCATACCCTGCCTGGACATCAAGGACGGACGCACCGTCAAGGGCACCAATTTCGAAAACCTGCGCGATGCCGGTGATCCCGTCGAACTTGGCGCGCTCTATGCAGCGCAGGGTGCCGACGAACTTGTCTTCCTCGACATCACCGCTACAAACGAGCGGCGCAAGACCCTGAGCGAGCTCGTGCGCCGCATTGCCCATCGCATCAACATTCCCTTCACCGTCGGGGGCGGCATCAGCAGTATCGAGGATGTCAGGTTCCTGCTGCAGCATGGCGCCGACAAGATCTCCGTCAATACTTCCGCCTTCCGCAGGCCTGCACTCGTGAAAGAGCTGGCCGATGAGTTCGGCAGCCAATGCGTCGTGCTGGCCATCGACACCAAAAAGGAAAAGGACGGAAAATGGTATGTATATCTCAATGGCGGACGCCAGTCCACCGGGAAACTCTGCACCGAATGGGCCCATGAAGCCGTGGCCTTGGGGGCGGGGGAGATCCTGCTCACTTCGATGAACCATGACGGCACCAAGGCGGGGTTCGCGCTCGACATCACCCGGGAACTGGCCGACGGACTCACCGTTCCGGTCATCGCCTCTGGCGGAGGGGGTACGATGGAGCATTTCGACACCGTATTCCGGGAGGCTCATGCCGATGCAGCCCTGGCCGCCAGCATCTTCCATTACAAGGAGATCGGGATCACCGACCTGAAGGCCTTCCTTCGGGAGAAAGGCATCACCGTCAGAATATGACCGTTAATGCGGATATTTGTCCTCCAATCCACACCATGCAGATCACTTCCCGGATAGCTTTTTCCAAGTACGCCGACGGGCTCGCGCCGGCGGTGATCCAGGACGCGGACACCCACAAGGTGCTCATGCTCGGCTTCATGAATGCCGAGGCCCTGGACCAGACCCTTTCGACCGGCAAGGTCACCTTCTTCAGCCGCAGCAAAAAGCGTCTCTGGACCAAGGGGGAGGAGAGTGGCAACTTCCTGGAAGTCAGGTCCGTCACACCCGATTGCGACAACGATACCCTGCTCATCAAAGCCCATCCCATCGGTCCGGTCTGCCATACGGGTGCCGACACCTGCTGGAACGAGCGCAACCACCCGGACGATTTCCTCGACTACCTCGAAGGGATCATCCGGCTCCGGAAGCAGGGTGGCGCTGAAAAATCTTATGTTAAAAGCCTTTTTGACAAGGGTACGAATGCCATCGCCCAGAAAGTGGGGGAAGAGGCCGTGGAACTGGTCATTGAGGCAAAAGATGATAATAGGGAGCGTTTTTTGGATGAAGCGGCCGACCTGCTTTTCCATTACCTGGTGCTCCTGAACCACAAAGGCCATAATTTACAAGAGGTTAAGGACGTTCTATTCAAAAGACACTCCCAATGAGGACATTCGTACTGGCATTGCTGTTCCTGCCCCTCGCCGGCCTTGGGCAGGCGGCCAAACCCTTCACGATCGATGGCGCCCTCAAGGGACTGCCCGACGGCACCACCCTGATCCTCCAGAATGAGGAGCTGAGCACCGAGCCATTGGCCAAGGCGGTCAGCAAGGCCGGTAAATTCCAGTTGAAGGGATCAGTGCCAGAGCCCAATATCTACAACCTATCATTTTCAGGATCCGGCCAGAAACTCTACATGTTCGTGGATCCCGCGCAGATGAAGATCTCTGGTCACAAGGATTCACTGGGTACCGCCCGCGTGACGGGCTCGCCCTCGACGACCGAATTCAAGGCTTTTCAGATGGAATTCAATCCTGTGCTCACCCAACTGGGGATGGCCGCACAGAAGATCAACAACGGCGAACCCGACGCCAATGGTTCGATCCGGAAATCGTATATGGACGCCGCCGCACGCCTGGGGACATTGACCGATGCTTACGTCAACGCGCACCCGAATTCATACGTCAGTCCGCTGGCCCTGCTCGTCAGCAGCCAGGTGACCGAAGATATCTTCAAGCTGGAGTCGCGGTTCAATGTCCTGACCCCGGAAGTGCGTGGAGGGGCCTATGGACGCATGATCGGCAAGATGATCGAGGAAGGCAAGATCGGCGCGATCGGCACGATGGCCCTGGACTTCACACAGAACGATGTGGACGGCAAACCGGTCACCCTTTCCTCGTTCCGCGGCAAATATGTGCTAGTGGATTTCTGGGCCAGCTGGTGCCGTCCCTGCCGCCAGGAGAATCCCAACGTGGTGGCCGCTTACAAGAAGTATGGCGAGAAGAATTTCACCGTGCTCGGCGTGTCGCTGGACCGTGCCAAGGATCCATGGATCCAGGCCATCAAGGATGACGGCCTGTCCTGGACCCATGTGAGTGACCTCAAGTTCTGGAACAATGAAGTGGCCCAGAAATACAAGGTCCAGAGCATCCCCCAGAACATGCTGGTGGATCCCGAAGGAAAGATCATCGGCAAGAACTTGCGCGGCGCTGAGCTTCAGGCCAAACTGCAGGAGCTGATCAAATAATCGTCCGCTTACGGGCAAAAAAAAGGGGACCCGCGGGTCTCCTTTTTCATTTGAATGAGGTCTCGTTATTTGCTCACTTTGAAAGCGACGGCCACTTTCTCCCAGGCCAGATTCACTTTGTCGCCAGCGATCGTGAAGGTCAGGCGTTCTGTCATCGCGTTGGCCGAAGGTTTCACCTTGACGCGGAGCACATCCTCTTCCTGTTTGTAGCGGAAGGAGCCCCACTGGTTCCAGGTCTTGTTGAAGATGATGGTCCACTCGTTCTCGCCAGGGATCGTGAACAGGCCATACTTGCCCTTGGGCAGGGAGGCACCTTCGATCTTGAGGTCTGAGTCGGTCTCGAACACCGTGGCCTCGTTGGCACCCGTACGCCATACCATGCCGTAGGGAACGAGCTCACCCCATACTTTACGGCCCTTGACGGCGGGCTGGCTGTAGTCGATGGTGACGGTGGCGCCGGCGGCTTTGCCCGTAGCCTTGGCGGCAGGGCTGGGTTTGTCCTGGCAGGAGGCGGTCATGACCGTCGTGCCGAGGGCGGCGGTGAGGAGGAATGCGCTGAGGAAATTTCTCATGATCGTTGAATTTTTATACAAGTTAAGTGATCCAAATGAAGTTGTCGTTCAGGCCAGTTGCCGCTTATACAATTGCACGGAATTCTCCAGACCCAGATAGATCGCATCACAGATCAGGGCGTGACCGATGCTGACCTCATCCAGCCAGGGGATGTTCTTCTTCAGGTAGGCCAGGTTATGGAGGTCCAGGTCGTGCCCGGCGTTAAGCCCCAGCCCCAGTTCCCGGGCTTTTTCTGCTGCAAGCAAATAAGGTGCCACGGCTTTCTCCCGATCCTGAGCGTATTCCCGGGCATAACCCTCGGTATAAAGCTCCACCCGGTCCGCGCCGACCGCCTTGGCGCCTTCGACCATATCTACTCTGGGGTCGACGAACAGGGAAACCCTGATACCGATTTTCTTGAACACGCCAATGATCTCTTTCAGGTATGCTGCATGGGCGATGGTGTCCCAGCCATGGTCGGAGGTCAGTTGTCCGTCGGCATCCGGCACCAGGGTGACCTGGTCGGGTACAGAATCAAGAACAAGTTGAACGAACTTAAGTTCGCGGGGGTTGCCCTCAATGTTGAATTCCGTGGTGATGATGCCCTTGATGGCGCGTACATCCGAATATCGCACATGACGTTCATCGGGCCTCGGATGGACGGTGACACCCTCCGCGCCGAAGCGCTGCACGTCGATCGCAGCTTGCACCACGTCGGGGTTGTCGCCCCCGCGGCTGTTGCGGAGGGTGGCGATCTTGTTGATGTTGACGGAGAGTTTCGTCATTTCATAAAGGTAAAGAGAATCAAGAATGTGACCGCGGCGCGTCTCTGCATTAATTACACTGAAAAAAAGTAAATTGGACTTCCTCAAATCGATCGTATGAAAAAGCTTCTCCTTTCCACTTTCCTCCTTCTTTCGCTGAACATCTTCGCCCAGAGAACACAGAAGCCTCCCCTGCACGGCAAGAACTGGATGGCCATCACCGGCAAGCCCCTTGCGGCCACAGCAGGCTCCATGATATTCCAGCAAGGGGGTAATGCGGTGGATGCGGCCTGCGCCATGCTGGCATCGACCTGCACCATGTGGGATGTGCTGAGTTGGGGGGGCGAGACACAGGCGCTGATCTACAATCCCAAGACAGGGAAGGTCATCGCCATCAATGCGCTCGGTGTCGCACCGACCGGCGCGACGGCCGATTTCTTCAAGAAGAAGGGGATGAACTATCCGCCTCAGTATGGGCCGCTGTCAGCCGTGACACCCGGTACGCCCGGCGGACTCTGCCTCATGTTGGCCGAGTTCGGAACGATGAGCCTGAAACAGGTGCTGGCTCCTGCCATGCAGCTGGCTGATGGTTATCCCATTGAGGCCGAGACCGCCAACAGCATGGAGCGTGGCAAGAAGATGATCAAGGAATGGCCCTATTCAAAGGCCGTGTTCCTGCCTCATGAAGGCCAAAAACGTGAGGCCCCCGAAGCCGGCGAGATCTTCCGCCAGAAGGACCTTTTACAGACCCTGTCGAAGATGGTCGAAACGGAACAGGAGGCACTCAAGAAAGGCAAAAGCCGCAAGGACGCCATCTGGGCTGCCTTCGATCGTTTCTATAAGGGCGATATCGCGCAGGAATTCGTTCGGGGCTGCCAGGAGCAGGGTGGACTCATCACCCTGCAGGATCTTGCCAGCTGGAAACCCCGTATCGAGGAACCGATGAAGGTCAACTACAAGGGCATCGATGTTTACAAGCTGGCGCAATGGACGCAGGGCCCTTCGATGCTGCAGGCCCTCAACATCCTTGAGAACTTCGACCTCAAGGGCATGGGCTTCAACTCGACCAAGTACATCCACACCGTTTACCAGGCCATGAGCATGGCCTTCGCCGACCGCGACTTCTACTATGGTGATCCCGACTTCGCGCCCAAGGAGCCGATGAAGGGATTGCTGTCGAAGGAATACGCCAAGCAACGCGCTGCACAGATCAAGTGGGACAGGAACGATGCGAACATTGGTCCGGGCGATCCTTATCCCTTTCAGGGCGAGACCAATCCTTACCTCAGCCAGATCAAGAAGAATGGTACAGCCTATAGTACCACGCCGCCGGATGCGGAGTGGATGGAGAAACTCTGGCTGGGCACCACCAGCGTGGAAGCTGCGGACAAGGAGGGATGGGTCGTTTCCGTCACGCCCAGTGGTGGCTGGCTGCCTGCCTGCATCGCCGGCAAGACCGGCGTCGGCATGAGCCAACGCATGCAGAGCTTCGTCACCGATCCCGTACTCAATCCCTTCAACGTGGTCGAGCCAGGCAAGCGTCCGCGCGTGACCCTCACACCCACACTCGCGATGAAGGACGGCAAGCCCTTCATGGCCTTTGCGGTACAGGGCGGAGATACGCAGGACCAGAACCTGCTGCAATGTTTCCTGAACGTGGTGGAGTGGGGCATGACCATCCAGGAGGCCGTCGAAGCACCGAACATCAACACGGATCAACTTTATCTCTCCCTCGGCGGCGAAGACCGCAAGCCCAAGCCGGGCCATATCATGGTGAATGCACAAACACCGGATTTCACACGCAAGGAACTCAGGCAAATGGGCTACACGCTCACATTCGAGGAACGCAGCTCTGGTCCCATCAATGCGATCTGGTTCGACTGGGCGCATGGCAGTTTCTGGGGAGGATCCAGTAATCACGGCGAGGACTATGGGATCGCGTGGTGAAGAAATTCGCGAATTAACGAATTGGCGAATTGGCGAATTCGTAGGTTCGATCCTGCTTCTTTGGTTCCCCTTCCCTGCGGAGCGAGGGAAGGGGTCAGGGCCTGCCTGCCTGCAGGCTGCACACTGCAAACCGCCCACTGCCCACTCCGGTGAGAGCAAAAAAAAGACCGCCATCGGCGGTTTTTTTTTATGACTGGGCTTTCTTAGTAGCGGTAGTGTTCGGGCTTGAACGGACCGCTTTTCGAAATGCCAAGGTATTCTGATTGCTCTGTTGTAAGTTCATCCAGCACGACGCCGATCTTGGCGAGGTGAAGACGGGCAACTTTCTCATCGAGGTGTTTCGGGAGAACATAGACCTTGTTGTCATAGTTCTTGTGGTTGGTCCAGAGTTCGATCTGGGCCAGGGTCTGGTTGGAGAAGGAGTTGGACATCACGAAGCTGGGGTGGCCGGTGGCGCAGCCCAGATTAACGAGACGGCCTTCGGCAAGCAGGATGATGTCCTTGCCCTCGATGTTATAGAGGTCGACCTGCGGCTTGATGGTGTCCTTGGTATGGCCGTAGTTCTTATTGAGCCAGGCGACGTCGATCTCGATATCGAAGTGGCCGATATTGCAGACGATGGCCTTGTCCTTCATGCTGCGGAAATGCTTTTCCGTGATAAGGTCGCGGCAGCCGGAAGCGGTGACGATGATGTCGGCTTCCTTGACGGCTTCGGCCATCGGCTTCACTTCAAAGCCATCCATCGCAGCCTGGAGGGCGCAGATGGGATCCACTTCGGTGACGATCACGCGGCAGCCGGAGCCGGCCAGAGAGGCGGCGGAGCCTTTGCCGACATCACCATAACCACCCACGACGGCGATCTTGCCAGCGAGCATGACATCGGTCGCGCGGCGGATGGCATCCACCAGGGATTCCTTGCAACCGTACTTGTTGTCGAACTTGGACTTGGTGACCGAGTCGTTCACGTTGATGGCGGGCATGGGCAGCGTACCCTTGGCCACGCGTTCATAGAGGCGATGAACGCCCGTGGTGGTCTCTTCAGAGATGCCCTTGACATGCTGCACCAGCTCGGGGTATTTGTCAAGGACGATGTTGGTGAGGTCACCACCGTCGTCCAGGATCATGTTGAGTGGCTTGTCCTTGCTTCCGAAGAAGAGGGTCTGTTCGATGCACCAGTCAGCTTCTTCGATCGACTGGCCTTTCCAGGCGAAGACTCCGATGCCGGCAGCGGCGATGGCTGCAGCGGCCTGGTCTTGCGTGGAGAAGATGTTGCAGGAGCTCCATTTGACTTCCGCGCCGAGGGCCACGAGGGTTTCGATCAGCACGGCGGTCTGGATGGTCATATGGAGGCAGCCCGCGATGCGCGCACCTCTGAGGGGCTGCGACGGGCCGTATTCTGCACGGATGGCCATGAGGCCGGGCATTTCGGCTTCGGCAAGGCGGATCTCCTTGCGGCCCCATTCGGCCAGGGAGATGTCCTTCACCTTATAGGGGAGGGAGAAATCAATGCTTACAGCGGCAGTGGTAGACATATATTGGAAAATTTTCGCGAAGGTAGAGATATGGCATATAATAACCCAATTCTGTTGAAGCGATCCCGAATCGAGGATCGAGGATCCCGGATCCATCGATTCAAGTCATACATCCTTGATAGCCAAGCCGTTGGGTGGATAAAGATTCAGTGACTGGCTGTCGATCCTTGATCCTCGATCCCCGATCCTTGATCCGGCCGTTCAAATGTTCGGCGGGACAACTCCCGGTGCGCCTTAATGGCCCGGTCGGAGAGCCATATCGCCACCAGGAACGTGCTCAGGGCGCCCAGGAAAAGCAGCAACGAGCTCACATGGCTGGTGACCGTGGCATTGTCTTGCAGGAAAAGGAAGAAGTCGAAACTGCCGTGGAAGAATACGGCCAGGAACAATCCGCGGAGCAGGTAGACCCACTTGCGTTCGGGATGGAACTTGGCCAGTCCCAACTGATAGCCCATGAGCACCGCGAAAGAGGCATGCGCGGGTACCGAAAGGAACATGCGCAAGAAAGCAGTACCGATCCCGTTCGACATGACATAGGCGACATTCTCGATCGTGGCGAACCCCATGCCAACCATCACCGTATAGACGATGCCGTCGAAGGGTTCGTCGAATGCGGGCTTTGGCCATGCATAGCTGCGGACCATGATGTATTTGCTCCACTCTTCGCTGAGGCCGACAACGGCATAGGCCGTCACGGCCAACGCGAAAACGCTGCTGCCAAGAGTACCTTTCACAAGCGGCAGCATGAAGGCCTGGATCGCTATTGCGATGGCGGCGCTGACGAGTCCCAGCAGGAAACTGCGCACCAGCAGATGACGCGGTTCCGGGTTGTAGCGGTCGCGGAAGAACACGAACAGGCAAATGGCGAGGCCAGGGGCCACAGCAAGTGCGAACAGGACGAGTAGCTGCTCCATGAAGACCGAAGATAACCCAAAACAGGAAGCGCCATAAACCACTATATTTATCCACCCGCCACACCATGTTCAGAAAACATCTGCTCCTGATCCTGTCCCTGTTCCTCGCCATCGGCGCGCTGGCCCAGCATTTCGGCGGGTACCCGCCTTCGCGGAAATGGAGAAGTGTGGAGAACGAACAGGTCAGGGTGATCTTCCCGCCGGGCATGGAGGCCGACGCGCAGCGGATCGCAGCCATCGCTGGGCGGCTCGGTGCCACTACCCAACAAACCATCGGTGACCGCCTCCGAAAGATCCCCATCATCCTCCATGATCGCACACAGGAGGCCAATGCCTACGTGGGACTGGCCCCTTGGCGAACTGAGTTCAACATGACGCCACTGCAGAACAGTCTTGAACTGGGCAGCCTGTCCTGGACAGACAACTTGGTCCTCCATGAATTCCGGCATGTGCAGCAATACTCGAACTTCCGGAAGGGCCTTTCCAAAGCCTTCTATTTCTTCGCGGGCGAAGAAGGGCAGGTGTTCGCCAACGCGGGTGCCGTTCCGGACTGGTTCTTCGAAGGCGATGCCGTACTGCAGGAGACCTTGGGTTCCGGGCAGGGCCGTGGAAGGCTGCCTTTCTTCTTCAACGATTACCGTTCCCTCTGGCAGGCGGACAGGCACTATTCCTACATGAAGCTCCGCAACGGATCGCTGCGCGACCTGGTGCCCGACCACTACCAATTGGGTTATCCACTCGTGGCACAGGGAAGGGAGAAGTTTGGTCCCGAGGTATGGAAGCAGGTGACCGACCGGGCCGTGCGATACAAACCACTGTTCTATCCCTTCCAGGGAGCCTTCAAAAAAGTGACCGGCCAGCGGTTCATGGATTTCGTAGATGAGACCCTGGGTCAGTTCCGCGTACAACACGCGCAAGAGGATCCTCGTCCCGAGCCGATCACGAAAGGCGAAGAGCGCAATGTCACAGAATACCATCTTCCCACTGTCATCGGACAGGACAGCATACTGGTCCTCAAGCGCAGTTACAGGAGTATCCCATGGTTCGTGCTGATCAGCGGCGGGAAAGAGAAGATCCTGGCCGGACGCGAGATCGCCTGGGATGACCACTATTCCTACCGCCATGGGAAAGTTGTTTATGGTGCCTATTCCGTGAATGCCCGCTGGTCATGGGAGGACCATAGCGACCTGGTGGTGCTGGACCTGGCCAGCCGACGAAGCACCCGCATCACTCATGGGACGCGCTATGCCTCGCCCGACTTCTCCCATGACGGCCGAAGCATTGTAGCCGTTGAGGCAGGTCCCGGCGGACATTCCGCCCTGCACATCCTGGACGCCGCGACCGGACAACAGATACGTGTACTCGAAAACCCGGACTCGCTTTACTTCACCCAACCCAGGTTCCTGGAAGGCGACTCTTTGATCATCACCGCCGCCAGGCGTCCTGATGCAACCATGGCCCTGTTGGCAGTGCCTGTGTTCGGTGGCCCGGTTCGCGAACTGGTGCCGTGGTATACACGGGCCATCGCCTTCCCGCGCGTGGAAGGGCATTACATCACTTTCACGGCAGCCGCCCATGGACGCGACGAAGTGTACCTGCTGGATCTGCGTGATGGGAACCTCCGAAGGGTGCTGAGCCATAATACCGGCAGCTACGAAGCGACCCTGTTGCCCGGGCAGGATTCCCTGCTCGTGGCCGGACAGGACATCCACGGCCGGCTGATATATCGGGAAGCATTTTCCCGGGACACCCTTTGGCAGGTCGCACAAACCTGGGGACGTCCGGTGGAAGATCTGTATGTGCCGAAACTCCTGGCCAATGGTTTTTCAGAAGTGCTGGAAACGGGAAGATCGGCATCCCTGCCCGTGAAAGACTACAAGGAAGGGGGACGACTGTTCAACTTTCATTCCTGGAGACCTGCTTACACGCAACCTGAATGGTCCTTCTCACTCTATGGAAATAATGCGCTGAATACGCTGCTTTCGACGCTGGCGTACACCTACAACGAGAACGAAGGCTCTCACAAGTTCGGGTTCGACGAGACCTGGGCCGGGTGGTTCCCGCACATCACCGCGGGGATGGATTACACCTTTGGCAGGGATGCCTATCTGGACAATATCAACAAATCGGTCTGGGACGAGGTCAACGCCCATCTCGGGATGAGCATTCCGCTTGATCTATCCCGGGGTAATCACTTCCGCACGCTCACGCTGTCGTCCACATTCTATCTGGACCGCATCCTTCATCAATGGCCGGTATTCGACTATATCCGCCTGCATGACCTGCATTACCTGGAATCCACAATATCGTGGATCAACCAAGCTCAGCAGGCCCGGCGGCAGATCTTTCCCCGCTACGCTCAATCACTGCTGGTGCGTCATCGGGTCAGCCTGGACAGTCGGAGTTCCACGCAATTCCTGGCCGTCGGTTCGCTCTATTTCCCCGGATTCTTCCGGGACCATAGCCTTGTACTGAATGGTGCCTACCAGTCCCGCGACACTTTGTTCAACTACAGCTACTCGAACAGTTTCCCTTTCTCCCGCGGTTACCCCAAGGCAGATTTTCCGCGCATGTGGAAATGGGGCGTGAACTACCATCTGCCGCTGATGCTCCCGGACGTGGGAATTGGCAATATCGTTTATCTGACACGGGTGCGTGCCAACCTCTTCTTCGATTGGACAACGGTGCGCAGCCTTCGATTCCAACAGGATCATGCCCTCCGCAGCACCGGGGTGGAATTGTACTTCGACACGAAATGGTGGAACCAGCAACCGCTGACTTTCGGCGTTCGGTACAGCCGGCTGATGGACACGGACATCTATGCAAGACCACCCGGACAGAACCAATGGGAGATCATCCTGCCTGTCATCAACATACACTGATAGAGGGAACTTACTTCTCTGTCACATGCAGCCGGATATCGGGTGCATAGGTTTTCTTGCCATTCTTAAGTCTTGCGGCGACCTTGTTGAGGATGATCTCGTCTCCGGCTTTGGCATTATCGCGGATGCTTTCTTTCCACATCGGGGTGAGCAGGCCGCCATCCGTGACGTCATAGGCGCGGAACTCCTTGGAAGTCTTCAGCTCGCCACTCTCCTGGTCCTTATAAGTGCTCACGAAAGTGTAGTTGATGCGAAAACCCGTCACCGGCAGGAGATTGCCTTTGTCATCCTTCACGGTCAGGCTAGAGTCCACGATGTGGTTGAGCTGTGCCAGCTGTACATCGCCGCTGGACACCTTGCCCCAGGAGGAGAAATACTTGGGCGCAGTGGCCTTTGGTGTCTGGGCGGATGCCGTGAAGGCGAAGAGCAGGGTGGCGAGTGTGAGGATCTTTTTCATGGTATTGAATTCAATAGTGGCGGGTAAGTCATCCGCCACGGAAATAATTCACATTAT
>Ga0075026_100000847_pt1 | contig 12806 bp, 13 predicted proteins | sample Str012_2_FD_71392 | JGI IMG/M metagenome (GOLD analysis project Ga0075026, IMG submission 71392) | Freshwater sediment microbial communities in response to fracking from Pennsylvania, USA - Straight Creek_MetaG_SC_2012 | ecosystem: Environmental > Aquatic > Freshwater > Creek > Sediment...
TGGGTGGGGTGGGCAAGACCCGTCTCGCACTCCAGATCGCGGCGGAAGTCATCGGCGAGTTCCCGGATGGTGCGTGGTTGTGCGAGTTCGCGCCGGTCACTGATCCGGGTGCGGTGTGGGAAACGTTGGCGGCGTGTCTGCGGGTGCAGGCGTTCCCGGGCCGGAGCCTCGAGGAGTCGGTGCTGGACTATCTCGCGGCGAAGCGGCTGTTGTTGGTGCTCGACAACTGCGAGCATCTCCTCGACGCGATCGCCCACCAAGTCGACGCGATCACCCAGCGCTGCGCGCGGGTGTCAGTGCTGGCGACGAGCCGGGAGGGGCTGGCAGTAGCAGGCGAGCGGCTGGTCGCGGTGCCGCCGTTGGGCGTCCCGGCCGGGGACGCGGCCGGCGACGACCTGAGACGGGCGGAGGCGGTATCTCTGTTCTTGGATCGGGCGACCGCAGCGAAGAACGACTTCGCGCTCACCGACCGCAACGTCGGTGCCATTGGGGTGTTGTGTCGACGACTGGATGGGATCCCGCTCGCGATTGAGCTCGCGGCGGCGCGGGTGCGGTCCCTGTCACCGGAGGATCTCGTCTCCCGCCTCGATCAACGGTTCACGCTCCTCACCCACGGCAGTCGCGCAGCTCCGGAGCGCCACCAGACGCTGCGGGGCACGATCGACTGGTCCTACGACCTGCTCACCCGGCCGGAACGTCACGGGCTCCAACGCTTGTCGGTGTTCGCCGGTGGCTGTGACCTTGGGGCCGCGGAAGCGGTCCTGCCCGATGATGACCTCGACGCGGCCGATGTGGCTGACGTGTTGGGGCAACTGGTGGGCAAGTCCCTCGTCGTCGCCGACGACGCCGACGACGGCGGAGTGCGTTGCCGCCTCCTCGAAACCATCCGCCAGTACGCCCGCGAACGACTCGACGAGCACGGCGACACCGACCGGTGGCGTCGTCGCCACGCCGAGCACTTCGCCGACTGGGCCGAAGACGCCGGACCCGGCCTCGTCGGCCGCGACGAGCTCACCTGGCGGACTCGGGAGAGTGCGGAGCTTGACAATCTCCGGGCCGCGGTGACCTGGGCGCTCGACCGCGACGAGCCCGACGACGTCCGCCTCGCCCTGCGCGTCATCGGCGCGCTCGCTGTCGAGTCCCGGATCGACTCCGCGGCGGGCATCGGGGCGTGGGCCGAACGGGCCCTGCCCCACATCGACATCACCACACCGCCACTGCGGTACGCGGTGACCGCGGCTGCCGCGTCATACGAAGTCCGCCTCGGGAACTACGAACACGCCCAGGAACTCGCAAAGCGAGCGATCGGCGATGGCGTGCCCCTCGGCGCGCCCGCACCCCAATTGGCCTACTTGACGCTCGGGGTCTGTGCCTCGGTGCGCGGGGATTGGCAGGAAGCCCTCGAGATCGTGCTCGACGGAGCCCGGCTGCTCAACCGCGACTTCCCTGACTCCGTGCACGGCGTAGTCCTTCATATGAACGCGGCCACCTACGCAGCGCAGGCGGGCGATTCAATCGTCGCTCGCCGGGAAGCCGAGACCGCGCTCCGCCACGCCCGCAAGTCCGCCAACCCGACCGCCCTCGCTGGCGCGCTGATGGCGAACGGATGGGCGCTGATCACCGACGATCCCGCCGCGGCCCTCGCCGCGCTCGACGAGAGCATCGCGCTCTCACGCGAGGGCGCGAGCCCCCAATCGTTCACGACTGCCCTGCGTCTCGCGGCCCTCATCCGCATCCGTACCGGCGACCTTCCCCACGCGGCACGGGACCTCCGCGAGGCGATCGAACGATCCCACCACAAGGGCTACCGTCTCACTTTCCACGCCAGCATTCTGTCAGGGATCGAGATCCTGATCCGTCTCGATCATCTTGAACAAGCAGCCGTCTTCGACGGCATCGCCAGCACCGGCCTCACCCCCGAATATCGAGCCGGAAGGGAATGGGCACACCAGCAATCCGCCATCGCATCGGCACGCGCAGCCCTCGGACCAGCCCAGTACGACCAGGCGTTCCAGACCGGCGCCGCGATGACGTACGACCAGGCTGTCGAGCACACCCTCCGAGTCTTCGACGACCTCATCAACGAGACCGACAACACGCCCAAGAGCCGAACGGCCGGATGAGGCGCGCGAGAACGCGCGCACAGAACGTTCACGGAAGCTCACTGGAGTTGACCCGAATGGCACGAGCGTGTGCGCTCGAGCAACGACCAAGTGCTCGCCGATGTGTGCGCGCTTAGCGGTGGCGGAGCAGGGCGCAATCCGTAGTGCACGCGCTGCTGGTCGCCGTGCCGGCCTCGGACTAGCTGCGGTAGGTGACCTCGTAACGTTGGCCGGTGTTGATCTGGCTCCCCATTTCCTGGGATTCCGGCGGGCCCGTCGTGACGTGCCGTTCAGGGTCAGTGGTTTGTGGGTGGTGGTTCTTGTTGGGTTCGGCGGAGCATGTGGGCGACTATTGGGCTTGGTTCAATCGGTTGGCATGCTCGATACGCGTCGCGTACGGGGATGGGCCATTCGACGTCGATGTCGACGCGAGTTCCGGGTGCTCCGGCACCGGCCAGGAGTGTGACCGCGGTCTCTAGCACGCGGCGTTGCAGCTTTCGATCGAAGGGCGTCCCGAACGGATGGCGTAGACACCCGGTGACCGACTCATAATCCCTCGGTCGAAGGTTCGATCCCTTCCGGCCCCACCCGCAAAGTCCAGACCAGAGGGACTGCTGCACTTCGCCGACCGTATGATCGGGGCGAACCGAGGGCACCGACGCCCTTGCGCGGATCGGAGCGGTCATGACCCAGCCGAACATCCTCGTCATCTGGGGTGACGACATCGGCATCTCGAACCTCAGCTGTTACAGCGACGGGCTGATGGGGTACCGGACGCCGAACATCGACCGGATCGCCGAAGAGGGTGTGCGCTTCACGGACTATTACGGAGAGCAGAGCTGCACGGCCGGGCGCGCGGCCTTCATCTGTGGGCAGAACCCGTACCGGACCGGGCTCACGAAGGTGGGCATGCCGGGCGCGAACCTCGGTCTCCGTGATGGTGATCCGACGATCGCGACAGGTCTCAAGTCGCTCGGCTACGCGACCGGCCAGTTCGGCAAGAACCATCTCGGCGATCGCGACGAGTTCCTGCCGACGAATCACGGGTTTGACGAGTTCTTCGGGAATCTCTACCACTTGAACGCGGAAGAGGAGCCGGAGCAGTTCGACTACCCGTCGGAGGAGGAATTCCCGAACTTCCGGGAACGATTCGGCCCGCGCGGGGTGATCCACAGCTGGGCGAATGGCACGATCGAAGACACTGGCCCGTTGACGCGAAAGCGGATGGAGACGATCGACGACGAAGTGACCGTCGAAGCCGTCCGCTTCATGCGCGACGCCCAGGCCGCCGACACTCCGTTCTTCGTGTGGTTCAACACGACCCACATGCACTTCCGTACCCACTGCAAACCGGAGAGTCGCGGTCAGGCCGGTCGGTGGCAGTCCGAATACCACGACACGATGATCGACCACGACAAGACCGTCGGCCGCCTGCTCGACGCGCTCGACGAGATGGGTCTCTCCGACGACACGGTCGTCTTCTACAGCACCGACAACGGACCCCACATGAACACGTGGCCCGACGCGGGCATGACCCCGTTCCGCAACGAGAAGAACTCGAACTGGGAAGGCGCGTACCGCGTCCCCGCTGTTGTCCGCTGGCCAGGGGTCATCCCCGCCGGGCGCGTGCTCAACGGGATCATGAGCCACAACGACTGGTTCGTGACGCTCGTCGCGGCCGCAGGAGATCCCGACATCGCTGCGAAGTTGCGCGCCGGCCACGAGTTGAACGGACGCACCTACAAGGTCCACCTCGACGGCTTCAACCAACTCAACTACCTGCGCGGCGACAGCGACGCGAGCCCGCGACCGTACTTCTTCTACGTCTCCGACGACGGCGATCTGACCGCTCTCCGGTGGGACAACTGGAAGTTCGTGTTCCTCGAACAACGCGCCACGGGAACGTTGCAGGTCTGGGCCGAGCCGTACACCCAGCTGCGGGTGCCGAAGATCTTCAACCTGCGCACCGACCCGTACGAACGCGCTGACATCACGTCGAACACCTACTACGACTGGATGCTCGACCGTGCCTGGCTCGTGATGCCGGCCCAGGCCTTCGTGGCCGAGATGCTGCAGTCACTCGTCGAGTTCCCGCCGTCGCAGAAACCCGCGAGCTTCACCATCGAGCAGGTGATGGCCAAGCTCGCAGCGGGAATCACCAGCGCATAGAGGCCCCGACTGTCACCAGTCGATCTACCCCGGAACGATTGTTCCTTCGAGTCGTACGGCGTGAGTTCCGACGAGCAGCCGCGATTTCGCGCTGAGCCGCCTCGCTCACTTGACGGTGAACACCGCGTACTCGTTCGCAAGCACTGGTCCGTAACCGGCCTCTCTCGCGAGGAGAAGGTACCGGCCTTTGGGCAGCCGGGCGTTGAACACCATGGTGCCGATCCCGTTTGCAGGGACGTCCGGGGTCGCGCCCATCTCGAGGACCCCGTGTGGGAACGATGCCGCGATGTGGTTGTCGCGCTCGTCGGCGATCTTCGTGATGAGCGGGATGAATGCAGGAACGTCGAGTTTGGCAGGAATACCAAGAATGAAGGCGCCCTTGGCCGCGCTGCCGGTGTTCTTCAACAAGAACGCGAAATCGGCGTTGGGCAATGGAGTCGGTACGACGATCGGTGCGCCATCGCGCAGTGTTGCGGTCACTGCCGCGAGCCCTCGGGGTATCCCCGGCGTCGAGGAGACGTCGGAAGTTTCCTTCCACACCCCGTTCTGCTTGGTCCAGACGTCGTGCTGTGCCAGCAAGGTCGTCACGTACGTCTTGAGACCCCGCGCCACGATGGCATTCTCGTAGTCGATCGTCGCAGTGGTGCCGTTCACGGCAATGGCGTTGACCCGGTAGAGGCGAATGCTGTAGGTCTTCATGAACGCCAGCTCGTCGGCGCGGGACTGAGCGGTTCTCCGAGCGAGCACCGCGGCGACGTCCTTGCGGTCGTAGGCGTCGAGCAGGGCCCGGAACGCTTTCTCGACCCGACCGGCCTCGCCGCGGAAGACCGCCTTGGACGAACGAGACGGGGCTGCCAACGGCGTCGTGCCGGTCGGAGGTCCCTGTGCGGCGTACGTCGCGAAGACGGTCTTCGAACCGAGAGAACCCGCGCGACTGGTGTCCGAGCCGCACGCCACGACGGTCAGGATCAACGCGAATCCGACCGCCCCGCATCGGACGGCGCGCGAGCCGGTCGAATGGAGGGCCACGGCGGCACGCTACCGGCCTGCGTCGGCTTCCTGGGTGAGGAGACGAGCGAGTCGACACAGGGGATGCGGATCGAGACGATCGAGCATCGCCAGGTACTCAGGGCGAGCGCCGTCGGTGCGCCACTTCAGGTAGTCGTGATACGCGGTCTCGTCCTCGGCCAGACGCAGCAGATGGGCCGCGAGTTCCCGAGGACCACTGAAGTCGGTGACGTTGATGAAGCAATGTTCGCCCGGCGCGAAATCGGCGATGTTGGGCGCCCCGAGATACACGGGGACTGACCCGGCGACGAGGGGATCGAAGAACTTCTCCGTGACGTAGTCCTCCGCGATCGAGTTCTCGAAGGCGAGCGTGAATCGGTATCGCGCCAGCGTCTCGAGTTTCGTCTCGCGACCGTGGTCGGCTGACCAGCTCCGGTTGTTGAGACAACGGCCGTATGAATCGACGGTCATGTGTCGCATCAGCTCACCGACGTACGCGTCGCGTTGGCTGAGCGACGCAGGGTTGGAAGCGATGTACACCGCGATTGCCGGTTCGATTTCGACATCCGGGCTCGAACTCGGCGCGGCCAAGCCGACCAGCGCGGAGTCGAGGTACGGGACCCAGACGTCGGCGTCGCGGCGGTACGTCATCGTCAGCTCGAAGTTCCTCATGAACTCGGGGTCGGCGAGCTGGGGATAGTTCGCGTCGCTCTCCATCGACCACGCGACCCAGCGTTGCCCCGGCCGCTTGGGCAAGTCCTCGATCGGTTCGTTCAACGTGGGGACGTGGAAGACGACGGCGTGAGCGTCTGCGATCCGGAGCCGGTCGTGGATGATCCGACACTCCTCCGAACAATCGAGGCGCGCCGGCAACATGTCGTACTCGTCGTTCCAGATCAAGATGTCCGGCACTACGCGGGCGAACCTTCGGTGAACCACTCGATCGTGCGCTGGAGCCCGTCGCGCAGCGCGGTCGTCGCCTCGAACCCGAAGAGCTCCGCGGCGCGCCGAGTGTCGACCTTGCGGCGGGGTTGTCCGTTCGGTTGGGACGGGTCCCACACCACGCGACCTTGGTAGCCGCAGAGCTCGGCGATCACAGCCGCGAGGTGTGCGATCGAGATCTCTTCGCCGGATCCGACGTTGACCGGCTCAGGTGCGTCGTAGTGCGCGAGCGCGAGTTGGAACGCCCGCGCCGCGTCTGCGACATACAGGAACTCTCGCGTCGGCGTTCCATCGCCCCAGAGGACCACCTCGTCGAGGCTGTGCTCGCGCGCCGAGACGAAGCGACGGATCATCGCCGGGATCACGTGCCCGGTGTCGAGATCGAAGTTGTCGCCGGGGCCGTAGAGGTTGACCGGCAGGAGGCAGACAAAGTTGCAGCCGTACTCCGTGCGGTACGCCTGCGCTTGCACGAGCAACATCTTCTTCGCGAGTCCGTACGGGGCATTCGTGTCTTCCGGGTAGCCGTTCCAGAGATCGGCTTCGCGGAACGGCACCGGCGCGTGCTTGGGATACGCGCAGACGGTGCCGGCGACGACGACTTTGGGCGTCTGCGCGACCCGGCACGCCTCGAGGAGCTGGATACCCATGAGCGCGTTCTCGTAGAAGAACCGGCCGGGTTCCGCGCGATTCGCGCCGATGCCCCCGACCACAGACGCGAGATGGATCAACCCGTCGGGTTGCGTCGTCGCGAGCATCCGGTCGACTGCAGCGCGATCGAGCAGGTCATAGTCGGAGCGACCCAAGCCGATGGGGCGCGCGCCGGCGCGCTCGAGTTCGTCGAGCACGTACGAACCGAGAAATCCGGTGCCTCCGGTGACCGCGACGGTCGCCCCTCGAATCTCGAACACGAACCTCGGTTCCTTCCGACCATCGACCGCGTGCGCAGTGCCTGCACGACGATCGTACGGTTCCCGAGATCGGTGCCGCCGACTCGTCTCAGAACGCGACCCCTCCGCTCCCGGCCGAGGTCGTGGGGGGCGGTTGATTGCGCGGAGGTGCCGTCGGTTCGGGCGCGGGCGGCGAGGTCGCCGGCGGGGCGGTCTCGGGCGCCGCACTCGGGGGCGGCGTCTCCGCAGGGCCGGCCGCCGGTGTCGAGGGCGCGGTTGTGGTCGGAACGGTCGCGGTGGTGGGGTTCGGGGTGGTGATCTTCTGACCGTCGGCCCCGACGACCCACCAGACGCCGCCGAATCCCTGACCGGTCGCGTCGCCGGCCGCGTGGTCGTTCGCGAACGTGTGGAGGGGGTGTCCGGAGTAGGTCACCTCGGACCCTGCGGCAGTCGAGAGCACACCGAGCTTTGCGGCATCGGCGCCCGTCCCGGCGTGGGGTGTTCCCGACACGAGGAGCGCGGGCCAGAGGGTCGCGCACGCGCCGGTGCACGTCGACGTCGTCGCCGTGTCGTGGTCGTACTCGTAGAGGGTGTGACCTTGGGCGTCGACGAGGATCTTGCCCAGCGGGGAGTTCGCGATCATGACCGTCGCCGCCGCGGTCGACGGTGCCGCCGGAGCAGCAACGTGCACGTTCTTCTTCGCCTTGTGGGTGCCGCCCGAGGCATCGGCGCCCCCGCCGCCCCCACACGCAGCTGCCCCGAGCACGATCACCACAAGGATTCCGACGAGACCTGAGACGCGCTTCACGGAGACCTCCGATCGTCACCTTTCGGAGTCCTACGTACGCGGGATTCGAATGGATTGGATCGCTATTCGTCCGGCGGCGTCGCGCGCTCGTCGGCAGTAAGCGCGATGCGCTCGGCCAACACGGGGATCTCACCGAGCAGCCATCTGAAGATGCCGGTGTCGATCGCGCCGATCAGAGCGGGTGACGTCGCGACGACGGTCGCATTGCGGCGCGCGTCATTCAGCACCGCGATCTCGCCGACGTAGTCGCCGGGGCCCAAGGTCGCGACGACGTTGCCTTCGCGACGCACCTCGACGTCGCCTTCGAGGACCAGGACGAACTCGTGACCCCAGTTCCCCGCCTTGATCACGTTCTTGCCCGCCTTCACCCGGCGTTCGGTCACCGTGCCCGCCACAATGTCGAGCTCCGATGCGGAGAGCCCGGCGAAGAGCGGCATGCACGCGAGGTGTGCCGTCAGCGCGTCGTCATCCATGCCCGCGCATCGTATTGGAGCGAGGAGGCCACGACGGAGGAGGCCGCGGTGTGCTTGACTCCTGCTTCCAGCCCCAAAGTGTCCTCCGACCGGCAAGTCCTCGGACGAGGAAGAGGTGGCGAACGTGGCACATGCAGTTGTGATGCAGGTGAATCTCGTCGGGAATCGGGAAGAGGGCATGAAGATGCTCGACGAGATTGTCGTCCCCCACGCCAAGGCGCAACCAGGTTTCCAGCGGGGTACCTGGATGCACAACGACGCCATGGTCGGCACCGGGGTCATGGTCTTCGACACTGAGGAACATGCGATCGCCGCGATGGACGCCCTGCAGCCACCGCCCGGAGGGCCGACGGTGATCAGCTGCGCGGTGTTCGAGATCGCCCGCGACGTCTGAGAACGATCGACCATCGAACCGAGGAGTTTCAGCATGTGGGCACAACTGATCACGACGCGTTTGAAGGCCGGCAAGGAAGGCCAACTGCCGAAGTTGTTCGAGCAGTTCCAGGCGGCTGAACAGCCAGGCTCCGGTCTGGTGCGCTCGACGGCCATGCGCGACCAGAATGACCCCAGTCGCGTCTACATGCTGGTCGTCTTCGAGAGCGAGGCGAAGGCCCGCGAGCGCGAGAACGACCCGCGCCGCCAGGCCGGGCTCGACGCGGCGCGGGCAACAATGGCGGAGATCTTCGATGGTGCTCCCGAGTTCGTCGACCTCATCGTCGACGAGGAGATCACGGGATAGGTACCCGCGACGCGTTGGCGACGAGCTAACGGGCCTGCTCGACGCCTCCGTGGTAGATCCAGTCGAAGGCCACCGGATCAGCGAGGATCGAGTGCCCGATCTCGCCGATGGTGGCCGAGACCGCCGGCGTGATCCCGTCGTCGGCGGTCGCGCCGGTTTCGCCCTTTCGGATCATCGCGCCGGGATCGAGGATCGGAACGTCGGAGACGCTCCGGAGTTCGAACTTGTCCTCGTGCGCCTTCATCCACGGGAACGACGTGTACTCGAGGATCGCCGGCCAGCTGGCCTCGGGCACGTCGAAGCCCACGAACTCGGCGATGGCGCGGATGCGCGTCTCGGGTTCGCGCTTGAGGTCGGCGTAGTGCACGAGCATCACGTTGGGTTCGTGGCGCAGCGGCCACCACGCGGCCACGAATCCGAAGATCATGGGGACGAACGCGTGGGTGCCGAGCCCGGCGAAGAATGCGTCGAAGTTGGCTCCGATCACCGCTTCGCGCGGCGCCTGCCAGAGGTCGAACCACGCGTCGGAGTGCCCGGCGAGGAACGGGTATGCCGACGCGATCGCTTCGTCGGGGTTGCGGGCAACGACGACGTAGCGCACGTCGGGTCCGGCACCCGGGCGGTGGTAGGGCAGCGTCGGCGGTGCGGCGTGACTCTTGAACGCGCGGCGCGGGTCGCGGGGCATGGCGTCGAAGTGGGCGACGAGCGCGTCGCGGTCAGTGTCGGGCGACGCGATGATCTCGGGCCACGGCACCTCGGCGTAGATGTCGAAGAACGCCGGGTCACCGCCGGTGCGGAGCTGGTGGACGATGTTCATGGTCCACGTGGTCCCGCTCTTCAGCGGAACCGACACGACGATGTCACCGTCGCGCCACTCCATGCGCTGCTGGATCGTCTCGTCGAGCCACGGCGGTGGCCCGGCGGGCGGACCGTGTCCCGTGTCGTTGCCGGCTGCGTCCACTTCTCGACCTCCGTCGTTCACCGTGCGGCGAGCGGACTCTAACGGTTCGGGTGGAGTCGCGACGACGGCGTGAACCTGGTTGACTGGCGGCCGACGCGGGGCGGACGGGAGGAGGTCGGAGTGAGCGAGTTGCCGTCGGGGACGGTCACGTTCCTGTTCACCGACCTCGAGGGTTCGACGCGTCTGTGGCAGGAGCACCCCGACGCGATGCAATCGGCGTTGGCGCGTCACGACGAAATCCTGCGTGAGGCAGGCGGCGAGATCGAGGCGACCTTGACCGATCGAGAGGCTTCGAATCGGCGTTGACCCTGTCGTCACGTCGTCGAACGTCGGCTACGTTGCGCCGCAGTGTCCGAGCAGCTGGTGTTCGTCACCCAGGTCGCGCCGTACCGAGACGGACCGGCGGGCGTGCACGGCGTGCTCGACCAGGCCGCCGTGGGCGTGGCGCAGCTGGCCGAGCTCCACGGGCTCGACGCGGGACGCGTCGACGACGTGCGCGCGATCGACACGTCCGTGCTGCGTGAGGCACGCGCGCTCGCGCTGTTCACGATCGGCGAGACGCCGTGGAGCGCGGAGCAGCGCGAGATCATCGTCGGCCGTGTACGAGACGGTGACCTTGCGGTGATCGCGATTCATTCGGCTACGGATTCCTGTTACGAGTGGGCCGAATACGGCGCGCTCGTCGGCGCGCGGTTCGACGGTCACCCGTGGACGCAGACCTTCACTGCCGACGTGCTCGAGTCCGCGCATCCGGCGTGCGCGCATCTCGGCGATCACTGGAGCTGGCACGACGAGGTGTACCAGTTTCGCAACCTCCGAGCCGACGCGCAGATCCTGCTGCGAGTGCGCGACGGCGAGCTCGATCCGACTGCGGCCGGGGCCCACGAGCCGAGCTTTGGTCATCCCCTCGCCTGGTGCTTCCACGAAGGCGCGGGCCGGGTCTTCTCGACCAGCCTCGGTCACTTCCCGGCGGCCTGGGAGAGCCCGGTGTATCTCCAGCACCTGGCCGGTGGGCTCGAATGGGTCTTGGCGCGCCGCTAGCGTGCGCGTCATGGACTCCGTCATCCTCGACGACGAAATCGTGGCCGCGCTCGCGGAGAATCCCGTGGGCGTCGAGCTCTCGATCGATGTGCTGCCGACGCTGCGCGAAGTCCGCAGCGCGATGTTCGCCGCGGTCGCGCTGTCCGACGCGGTCGAGCGCACCGACCACGTCGTGAGCGACGATCCGCGCGTCGTCGTGCGGGTGCATCGCCCGAAGGGCGTCGAAGGGCCGCGCCCGTGCGTGTACTCGATCCACGGTGGCGGTTACGTGCTCGGCACCTACGAGATGGACGACGCCCGCTTCGACCGTTGGTGCACGCGGTTCGGATGCGTCGGCGTGTCGGTGGAGTATCGCCTGGCGCCGGAGACGCCCTACCCCGGTCCGCTCGACGATTGCTACGCGGGTCTCCGCTGGACCCATGCACACGCCGAGCAGCTCGGTATCGCACCCGATCGCATCGGGATCGCCGGCGCCAGTGCCGGTGGGGGACTGGCCGCCGCGCTCGCGCTGCGCGCGCGCGATCGCGCCGAAGTGCCCGTCGCCTTCCAACTGCTCGAGTGCCCGATGATCGACGATCGTCAGACCACGTCGTCGAGTCGGCTCGACGGCTTGCCGGTGTGGAGTCGCGAGTCGAACGAGTTCGGGTGGCGCAGCTATCTCGGCGATCTCTACGGCACGGCGGAGATTCCGAGTGACGCGGCCGCGGCGCGCGCGGACGATCTCGCCGGTCTTCCCGACGCGCTCGTCATCGTGGGGGGTGCCGACGGCTTCCGCGACGAGAACATCGACTACGCGCTCCGCTTGAACCAGGCCGGGGTGCCCGCCGAGTTGCACGTGCTGCCCGGCGCGCCGCACGGTGTGCAGATGTTCGTCGGTTCCGGGCTCGCCCGCCGGTGGGACCAACTGGTCACCACGTGGCTCGAACTGCAGGTGGGATCACGATGACGTTCTCGCTGGACGGTTGGAACATCGCCGACGCCAACGCCGTCGACTGGTCGCCGTGGGGTTCGGGCGGGAACGCACGGGCGAAGATCCTCACCAACGGCGACGGGTATTACGTGGCGCTCGTGGAAGCCGAGCCCGGCTACGTCGGCGACCCGCACGAACACGCTCACACTGAATTTCTCTACGTGCTGAGCGGCGAGCTGCAGAGCCAGGGCGTCACGATCGGTGTGGGTGGCGCGTATGTCGCCGAAGCCGGTTCGACGCACGAGCAGTTCACCACCGCTGAGGGCGCGACCTACCTCTCGACCTTCAAGCTCTGACGCCTCGCAGCGCATCGAGCACGCGCGCGCACGCCACGCCGTCGGCAAACGTCGGTATGCCGTCGCGGACCTCGCCGCTCCGCACCGCGTCGCGCACGACTTCTGCCCATGCGCGCATCGGCACCAGGTGAGGATCCTCGGCCGGCGCGTCGAAGCTGAACACCTCGGTGGTGCCGTCGTCAGTGCGCATCATGATGCGACTGTCGCCGATTGATTCGAGCGCGCCTTCCGATCCCAGCACCGTGATACGCGGTGGAACATTGACCCGCGCCGCGAACGTGGTGTCGATGGCGACGGTCGCGCCGTTCGCGATGGTCATGGACGCGGTGAAGCCGTCCTCCGCGGTGCTGCGATGCATCGCAGCACCGCGGAGGACGGCTTCACCGCGTCCATGACCATCGCGAACGGCG
>Ga0075026_100000849_pt1 | contig 12806 bp, 10 predicted proteins | sample Str012_2_FD_71392 | JGI IMG/M metagenome (GOLD analysis project Ga0075026, IMG submission 71392) | Freshwater sediment microbial communities in response to fracking from Pennsylvania, USA - Straight Creek_MetaG_SC_2012 | ecosystem: Environmental > Aquatic > Freshwater > Creek > Sediment...
CGGGTCACCGGAGACGGTGGGGGACGGAGTCGCCGATGCGGCCGGCGATGCCGAGACAACGGTGGGCGACTCCGAGGAGGCCGCGGGGGCCGGGGTGACGTCGGCCCGGGCCACGCCGGCGAACGTCCCCACGACCGTGGCCGCGAGGGCCACCGTCAGGACGCTGCGGCGGGCGAGGTCATGCACACCTCATTACTACGCCCCGCACCTTGGAGATCTCTAGGTGTCGGGCGTCTGACGGATCACATCGGGATGAACAATCGGTGATCGAACCGTCCGTTCGGGCCACCGGATGACCCGTTCGGCCGTTCCACCGTCCCTCTTGGCTCAAGACTCCCTCAACCAGGGCCCCCCATCTGGGGGGATACGCCGATTGGCACCTACCGTCGAGGAGTGAAGTCCTCTCGTCGTGCTGCCCTGATCGCCGTCGCCGCGGTCGGCGTCGCCCTGCTGTCGTCCTGCTCGTCCTCCTCGACGGACAGCTCGGCGGCATCCCCGACCGCCGCCGGGTCCTCCGCGGCGTCCTCGGCCTCCTCGACCGCGTCCCCGAGCCCGAGCTCCACGAACCCCTACGGCGTGCTCACGGTGGACCCGCCCGGGCCCACCGAGGCGGTCCTCACGATCACCGGCGGCTCCGCCGGGCCGGTCCCGCTGACCCTCGCGCAGCTCGAGGCGCTGGGCACGGAGACGGTCACGATCGACGAGCCGTTCGTGAAGCAGCGGCTCACCTTCACCGGAGTGCCGATGGCCAAGGTGCTCGCGAAGGCCGGCATCCCCGACGGCGCGAACATCACGACGAAGGCGCTCAACGACTACGAGTACGCCAACGTGGCGTCGGCGTTCACCGGCTCGAAGGCGATCATCGCGACGAAGCGCGGCGACCAGCCCGTTCCGTTCGACGCGGGCGGACCGATCCGCATCATCTTCCCGGACGGGTCCAGCCTGGCCTCCACGCTCGACGCGTGGAACTGGAGCCTCGCCTCGATCCGGTTGACGAACGGCGGCTAGCACGGGTGAGCACTGAGCCATCGAGCATCGAGCGATCGAGCTCTGAGCACGAGGTGTCCGGGCTGGAGGTGCCCGACGCCTCCGTCGTGTCGCGGTTCCGCCTGAACGGCGGGCAGATCGCGCTGCTCGTGGTGCTCGTCGCGCTGCTGCTCGGGCTGATGGGCACGCTCTTCGCTGCGCAGCGCGACGCGGTGCGCCACACCGACACCGCGACGCGCACGGAGTCGAGCAGCACGAACGCGCTCTACGTCATGCGCGAGTCGCTCAACTACTCGCTGTCGGTCCAGCAGTACCTCCTCGGCGCGGAGACGCGTCGCTCGGTGCAGATCTCGCGAGCCCTTCTCGCCCAACGCCTCTCGATAGTCGACGAGAACGGCCTCTCCGCCGCACAGGCCGCGGGCGAGGGCTACGCCCAGGCTCTCGACAAGCTCGACTCGCTCGTCGCAACGCTGCCCGCGGGCAACCTCCCGCAGTACCGCCGCGAGGGTCTGACCGAGCAGCTGCACCCCGCGCTCGACGAGCTCGAGAGCGTCGCGCGGCACCTCGTCGACGACAGCACCTCGACGATCCGTGCCCAGTCCCGCGCCTACGACGCGCAGCTCGTGCAGACGCGCGCGATCGAGCTCGCGCTCACGATCATGTCGCTCATCGTCGGCGCCGTGCTCGTCGTGTGGGTCGCCCTTGGCGTCCGGCGCAACCACCTCGCGGCGTCGACGACGTTGAGCGCCCAGGAGACCGAGCTCTCGAACACCAAGACCCGGCTCGACCGGATGGCCGCGCTCGACCGCGGCCACGCGCGGATCCTCGAGCTGATCGCGCAGGGCGCCGACCTGCCGCACGTGTTCGAGGCCGTGGCGGACGCCGTCTCGGAGGTGTCCGGGCACCAGACCCGGGTGCGCTGGGGCAGCACGGAGATCCTGCGTCCGGAGAACCCGACGGGCCCGACCACGACCCAGGTCGGCTGGTCGTCGCCGTTCGGCGCCGGCCGCGAGGTAGACGGTCCTGGCGAGGTCGCGATCCTCGCCGACCCGGACGAGCTCGACGAGGCCGCGCGCACCGGCGCCCGCCGCTGCCGTGACCTCGCGCGGCTCGCGGTCGAGACCGACCGCGCCTCGCAGCGGCTGTCCTTCCAGGCGCGCCACGACGCGCTCACCGGTCTGTCGAACCGCAACGTGATGCTCGCGCAGCTCGACGAGCAGCTGTTCCTCGCCGCCCGCAGCGGTGTGGAGGTGGCAGTCCTGTTCTGCGACCTCGACGGCTTCCGGGTGGTCAACGACGCGCTCGGCCACGCGGCCGGCGACACGCTGCTCATCGAGGCGGCGTCGCGGCTGCGCGGCGAGGTGCGCGACGTGGACCTCATCGCCCGTCACGGCGGCGACGAGTTCGTGGTGCTGTGCCCGATGATCACCGACCCCGACGAGGCCGTGCGCCTCGCCGAGCGGCTGCGTCGCACGCTCGGCCAGAGCTACCACGTCGAGGGCCGCGAGGTGACCGTGCCGGTGAGCATCGGCGTCTGCTACGCCGAGGACCCGGAGGTCGGCGGCCACGAGCTGATGCGCGCTGCCGACCGCGCGATGCGTCGCGCGAAGAGCCTCGGCGGCGACCAGATCGCGGTGTTCGACTGGAGCGCGCAGCCCGCGCCCGAGGGCACGTCCGACATCGGTGCGGAGATCGCCCGCGCGGTCGACCGCGGCGAGCTGTTCGTGCTCATGCAGCCGATCGTCCGGCTCGACGACGAGTCGCTCGCCGGCTTCGAGGCGCTGGTGCGCTGGAACCGTCCGGGCGACGACGTGTGGCTGCCCGAGCGGTTCGTGCCGCTGGCCGAGGGTGACGGCACGATCGTCGACCTCGACCGCTGGGTGCTGCGCCAGGCGCTCGGGTCGCTCGCCGGCTGGCACTCGCGCGGTCTCGCGCTCGACGTGCCGGTGTCGGTCAACGTCTCGCAGCACGACGTGCTCGCGCCCGGGTTCGTCGACGACGTGCTCTTCCTCCTAGACGAGTTCAACCTGTCGGGCTCGTCGCTCGTGCTCGAGCTCAAGGAGGAGGCGCTCGTCGCCGTCGCCTCCACTCGAGGCCCGCTCACCACTCTGCGCTCGCGCGGGGTGCGCGTCTCGATCGACAACTTCGGCACCGGCCACGCCTCGATCACCACGCTGCACGCGATGCCGATCGACCAGGTGAAGCTCGACCGGTCGCTATCGCGCGGCCTCGACGCCGAGCACCCGCGGACCGCCGTGATCGTGGAGTCGGTCGTCCTGCTGGCGTCGGCCCTCTCGCTGGACCTCGTGATGGAGGGCGTCGAGACGGTCTCCGAGCGCAGCGCGCTGCAGGACCTCGGCGTACGCCGGGGGCAGGGGTGGCTCTTCGGCCGGCCGATGACGGTCGACGCCGCGGAGCAGTGGATGCACGACCACCGGGTCGGCCTGCAGGTGCCGTAGCCCGACGACCCGCAGGGTTCAGCGGCGGTGGGACGGGAGCTGGACGAGGTGCGCCGTGGGGCGCTCGTCGTGGGCGAGGCTGACGTCGACGGCGTCGGCGGTCGTGATCTCGGCGGCCTGCAGCGCGGCGCGCAGGCCGGGCGACATGGCGCGCAGCGAGGCGAAGTGGATCGCGCTGATGCCCTCGTTCTCGACACGGGAGAGCAGGCTCGGCAGGGCAGCGCGCAGCGAGGGGCCGTCGTAGCCCGGCGGGACATGGACGACCCACGATCGGCTGCAGCCCGGCAGCAGGACGCTGGTCACGGCTGCAACGTAGGCGGCGCGCACCGCCGGGGCGAGAGGCCGAACGTCTGGATTCCCCCAAGCGCGTGAGCAGTTCCCGCCATGCCGCGATCGCGACACCACCATGCGGCGTAGCGTCGGCCGCGGACCTCCCTGAATCCGGATTGCCACCTGGGTAGGGGAGGGAGGACCCTCGGGGAGTACGCCGCCGTGACGAGGGAGGGCCGGCGTGATCCCGACGATGATCCTGTTCGGCCTGGTGTTCGGCCGCTGGTGGAAGCCGACGCTCCTGGTGGGCGCGATCTTCTGGCCGCTGATCCTCATGTGGGACGGCGTGTATCGGGACATCATCGACCCCGACGTGAGCACGACGGGCGGGCCGATCGGCTTCACGATCGGTGCGGCACTGCTGGGCTTCTTCAACACCGGACTCGGTGTCGCGCTGCACCAGGGAGTGCTCCAGCTGCTGCGACGGGCGAACGGCTATGCCCAGCGCATGAGCGCCTCGGATCGCTGAGACGTTGAGCGGAGCACAGGGAGGCAGACCCAGGGGCTCCCGGCGCTGGTGGTCGCCCCTGTGGGGGGACGGGGCGGTCGTGCGCGGCACAGCGCCGGGAACGTCTGTTTCGAGAGTACGCCCGCGCGGCGGTGAGGGGATGCCCGAAGTAGGGGGTATCCGGTCTCGGTCAGGTGACGAGAGCGCAATGGCGGGACGCTCACCGCGTCCGCCCATGTCGTCCCGGGGCGATCCTCGCCGTCCCACCTCTCGTGCTCGAGTACGACGAGCGCACCTCGGTGATCGTGAACGCTGCTCGCGTCGAGGTGGTTCTGGTCGCGCAGAGCCCAGCGCGACGCCTCTCGCGACGCTCGGCGAGCTGTCCTGGGTCCGGGATCGGACGTGCGGGATACTGGCCACTCGGTGGCGCTCCCGCGCCGCTCGCCGACGTGGCGCAATTGGCAGCGCACCGCTCTTGTAAAGCGGTGGTTAGGGGTTCGAGTCCCCTCGTCGGCTCCATGCGAGCGTGTTGCCTCGGCTGATGCCACACAGTTGTCTTCTGAGGCACTACATGAGGTCGGCAGAAGTTTGACAGCTACTCCGGCTGAATCTTTACCCTCCCTGCCATGAGGGGTGTGCAGTCCCCTGGCTCGGGGCCAGGTCGTGTCAGCGTCCTGTCGTGTCCTCGGTCGTCGCCACCCTTGTTGGCGTCGTCGTGACACCACGGTGACCGTCAGCCGAGTTCGGCGATGGTGACCCTGCTTTGCTTGCGCCGGTAAAGAGCGGCATCCGCCCTTCGCAGCGCCTGGTCGACGTCCTCACCCGGCTCCGCGAGTGCGAGCCCGATCGACAAGGTCGGGACGATGACGTCTCCCGCGTGCGTGATTGGTCGCGTCACGGCCTTCGCAAGCTTCGTTGCGACATCGAGCGCGGCGTCCTCGTCGCTGAGCCCGTCCGCGATCACGATGAACTCGTCGCCGCCGACTCGTGCGGCTACGTCGCTGCTCCGCAACGCTCCGGTGAGCCGATCCGCGACGGTCCGCAGGACGAGGTCGCCCCATTCGTGACCAAGCGTGTCGTTGATGTGCTTGAGATAGTCGACGTCGCAGTAGTAGACGGCGATCCGTTCGTCGGACCGCCGGGAACGACGGAACACGTTCGCAGCCTCCTCGGCGAATCCGGCGCGGTTCACCAGACCGGTGAGGGGATCGGAGTTCGCTTCGTGAGTGAGGCGCTGCCGCAGCTGGACTCGGTCTGTCACGTCGCGCCAGGTGAAGCTGAGGCCGTCGCCGACCTTGACCGCACGGTTGTCGAACCAGCGGATCTGGCCGTCAGTCAGGTCGCTCGCGAATGGGTCGTCGTCGGTGAGGAACGGGACACCGGTCTCGACGACGCTGGCGTAGGAGTCGAACAAGCCGGTGGCGGAGTGCCCCGGGAGCAGTTCGAGCAGGGTCGTCGTCAGGAGCTGGTCGCGGTCCATGCGGTTCGCAGCCAGCGCCGCTGCGTTCGCGTCCCGGTAGGCGAAGTCCACGATACGGCCGTCCTCGTCCCGGATCGCCTCGAGATAGACCCAGGGATCGAGCTGTGCGTCGACCACCCCGCGCAGGAGTCGGCGGGCATCGCTGGCGAGCTGGCGCGCTTCCTCGCGGGTCGAGACATCGACGATGAGGGCGAGGAAGGCGAGCAGCTCGCCGTCCTCGCCCCTGATGCCGGAGACGTTCAGGTCGCCGTGGACGATGGTGCCGTCGGGACGCAGGTAGCGCTTGGAGAGCCGGAAGCAATCGAGCTCGTTCGCTGCGATCCGCTGCGACAGAGTGAGATCCGCAGCAAGGTCGCCCGGGTGGGTGAGCTCCTGGAAGGTCAGCGACAGGAGTTCCGACTCGGGTCGTCCGAGCAGCTCGCACGTGGCCGGGTTCAGTGAGAGGAATCGACCGTCCGGCCCGACGAGGCACATGGCCACGGCGGACTGCCGCATCGCCAGGCTGAAGAGGTCCGGTATGGCCCAGTTACCCAGGGCTGACCCGGACCTGTCCTCGTCGTGTGGTCGCATCAGCCGAGGGCGAGGCCGGGGAACTCGAACACGTCGTCCGTGAGCAGCCGTGCGCACACGCGGACCGCCTCGGGCTCGTAGAGTTCGCCGCTGCCCTGGCTGAGCTCGTGCAGGGTGTCCGCCAGCGTGAGGGCCGGGCGGTACGGCCGGTGCGCCGTCATCGCCTCGGCTACGTCGGCGACGGCGAGGATCCGGCTCTGCAGCAGGATGCTCGACCCGACCAGACCGTGCGGATAACCACTGCCGTCGAGGCGTTCGTGGTGCTCGAGCACGATGCGAGCCACGGGCCAGCGGAACGGGATCGTCTCGATCATGTCGTGCCCGACCTGAGGGTGGGTACGGACGAGTGCTGCCGCCGGCGCGCTGAGCGGTCCGGGGAAGTTGAGGATCTCGGACGGGAGCCCGATCTTGCCGATGTCGTGCAGCTCCGCCGCCGTCCGGAGGCCGAGAACGAGGTCGGGCTCCAGCGACATCTCCTCCGCGATCGCCACGCAGAGGTGGGCCACCCGCCGCTGGTGGTTCGCGGTGTAGGGATCGCGAGCCCGCACGGCGCGCTCCATCGCAGTGACGGTCGCGCCGAGGGACACGCGCAGCTCAGCGACGCTGGTCGACCGGTCCTGCACCTGCACGTTCCACACTGCGCGGCCGGGGAACATCAGCCGGTAGGCGCTGACCCGAACGTCCATCGTCGCTCCGCGCGCGTCGAGATGCACCGTGTCGAGGTCGCGCAGCTCACCGCCCGTGGTCGTGGCCCAGGACAACTGCCAGTCGCTGTCGGCCAGGAGATCCGTGACGCTCAGGTCGAGGAACTCCGCGCGCCCATAGCCGTAGAGCGCGAGTGCGGCGTCGTTGACGATCACGACGCCGAGGCTCGCCTCGTCGACGACGAAGGACGCGACCGGGCTCGTGTCGAACACGGCACGGAACAGGTCGGCCGGCCCGGCAAGCGGGTCGGCGGTCTCGGTCCCGCCGAGCTGGTATCGGGGCACGGGCATGCGATCAGTGAACGCGCGGTCACGCCGGGTGTCCAACCGGCGAACCTCTCGTTTGGCTCACGCGAGCACTCACAGCGCGCAACCACCTGATCACCGCGCGTAGCGTCCCGAGCAGAGATGAAGAGGACGACCCCCAGCGACGAGGGGTCCTGCCCGTGCCGAAACAGGTCGGTGACGGGTACCGGTCGGCAAGGCACCGTCCGGGGCACGGCCGAGTCTAGGAGCGCACCATGCACGTCTTCCGCACCAAGAAGCGCCTCGCCATCGGCGCCGGCATCGCCGTCCTCTCCCTCGGGATCGGCACCGCCGCCTACGCCTACTTCACCAACAGCGGCACCGGCACCGGCACCGCCACGGTCGGCACCTCTGGGGCCATCACGATTTCCGGATCTGCTGCCGGTCTGGCCTACCCAGGTGCGGCCGGTCAGACCGTCACCTTCACGGCCGCGAACCCCAACTCAGGCAACCAGCAGGTCCGTGTCATCACCCTGACGGATGTCAGGGCATGCGCAACGGGGTTCAACTGGGATGGAGCCAACTGCTACGACGGCACTAACCACACCAACGACATCAGCTCGCTCGGAGGCGTGTGCGAGACCATGAGCGCCGCGGCGTCTAACCCCGGCGGCGTCACGTGGTACATGGCGCCGATCACGGCCAACGAAGACATTACGCATGGAGCCGTGGCGCAAGCACTCACGCACACAGGCACTCTGGTCATGAATGACCTGGCCGCCAACCAGGATCTGTGCAAGGACGCGAATATCGCGATGACCTTCGCGACCTCTTGATCGGGGCCACCACCGAGGTTGGCTAGGTGCCCTCCTCATCTGCTCTTCAAGACCGGCCGGTCGGGTCGGGGTTCGCGCCCCGACCCGGCTCCGGTCGGAGCGCTCCCTGACACGTCGGCGGACACGCCGGAGACGGGTTAGTCATGACGCGGGACACGGTCCTCCCGAGGGGGGACGAGTGGCGACACCGCCGGGCCGGCTGGTGGGTCGCCGGCGGCGTGGTGCTGCTCCTCGCTGTCGTCATGGCCTTCTGGGCCGGCGCGCGCATCCTGTCCGAAGGCCCCGATCCGTATCCCGGTCCCACGACGAGCTCGGGGAACCCCTCGCCCAGCGGCACCGAGGAGCCGTCACCCACCAGCACCGACTGGCCGACACCCTCCGCGACCGCGACCGGCCCGACCGACGAGCCGACCGGACCCACTCGCTCACCGTCCGGCTCGAGCGCGACCCCCTCGTCGACCTCCTCGCCCACGCGACCGCCGACCGTGCTCACGTTGCGCGTGTCCTCCGGGTCCGGGCAGTCCAGCGACGTCGGCGCGGCCTACACCCTTCCGCTCACGGCTCGCATCACCGCGGCGAGCGGTGCACCCGTGGCCGGTGTCCGTGTCGTCTTCTCCGCGCCGAGCGGCGGTGCGTCCGGCACCTTCGGGTCCGGCGCGTGCGGCAGCGGGTCGAGCCCGACCGTCTGCGTCGCGCAGAGCGCCGGCGACGGCACGGTCGCGACCTCCTCGCTGTGGGCGAACTCCACGCCGGGCGCCTTCGTGGTGAGCGCCCGGATCCTCGGGGGGACGACGTCCATCGGCTTCTCCCTCACCAACGGCGAGCCGTTCGACGTCACTCTCGGCGCGGTCTCCCCGCAGCTCTACCCCGGGGCGGCGCCGAGTCCGGTCCCGCTGCGCATCTCCAACCCGAACCCCTTCCCGATCTCCGTGGTGCTGCTGACCATCGCGGCGCACAACACCTCCTGCGACCCGCGGCTCAACATCGCGCTGCGCCAGGTCGACCTCGCATCGGCGACGCACCCGGGACGCATCGTCGTACCCGCGCACGCGACCGTCTCGTTGCCGGCCCAGGGCGTCGCGCGTCCGACCATCGCGCTGGTGAACCTGCCGTACGACCAGACACCGACCTGCGCCGGACAGACCTTCAGCCTCACCAGCACCGGGATCGCGCAGCCATGAGCCGCACCGGTCGCCGTCGCGTCGCCCGCCCCGTCCCCGGGGCCGGGAGACACCAGCGCGCGACCGCGTCCGGGCCGGCACGACCCGGGCGACACTCCGCCCCGCCCGTGCGCCGGCGCCGCGGACGGCAGGTTCTCGCCGGCGGGCTCGTCCTCGCGACCGTCGTGATGTCCGGCGGTGCGGCGTACGCCTGGTGGTCGGGAAGCGGCTCCGGCTCCGGGAGTGCGGGGGCGGGAACCCTTCTGCCGCTGGAGATCTCGCACGACGGCGTGACGCCGACGACCCGGCTGCTCCCCGGCCAGACCGGCACGGTCGCCCTGCTCGTGCACAACCCCAACCCCGTCCCGGTGCGCCTCGTCGAAGTGGTCGCTGACACCGACGACCAGACCCACGCCGTCCTGCCGATCTCGGTCAGCGGCGGTTCTGGATGCACCGCCGGAAACTCCGGGGTGTCGTTCGTCCCCCAGACCGGACTGTCGATCACGGTCGCGGTCGGGGTCGAATGGCAGGAGATCGAGCTGCCCGACGCGGTGACCATGGACCTGTCGTCGGACAACGGCTGCCAGGGCGCGTCGTTCGCCATCCCCGTCCGCCTCACGGTGCGTACGTCATGACCCGCCGCGCCGCCTCGCGTCGGCCGAGCCCGCTGAGTCGGGTCCGGGCCGGCTCCCGCTCCCGTCGTCTGCTTGTCGCGCTCGTCGCGCTGCTCACCGTCGGCGCCGTCGGCGCGGGGACAGCGCTCGCCTACTGGGTGGCCGTGGGGCGCGATCCCGCAGCCAGCGCGCGGGCCGACGTGATCACCGCGAGCCTCCCTGGCGCACCGACGACCGTCACGACGCCGAACCCCAACAGCGACGCGGTCGCGGTGACGTTCCCGCAGGCCCACACCGAGTCCGGTGCGCCGATCGGGCCGAACAGCTACCGCGTCGAGCGGTACTCCTCCGAGGGCGTCGAAGTCGTGGCCGCCGCTACCTGCACCGCCGCCGCCGGCACGGTGACGTGCACCGACTTCGGCGTGACGGACGGACGTTGGCAGTACACCGTGACGCCGGTGTTCGGGACCCAGTGGCTCGGTACCGAGAGCGCCCGCAGCGCGACGGTGCTCGTCGACACCGCGGCACCCGTGGTGGCCGTCGCCTACCCGGCGAGCGGCACCCGCTACGGCCCGAACTGGACCGGCAGCATCACCGGCACGGTGACCGACCGCTGGGATGGTGCGGCCGCGGTCGAGGTGCAGATCCAGGACACCACCGAGGGCCAGTGGTGGGACGGCGCGACGTGGACCGGGACGCAGACCTGGGTGACTCCGACTGTCGCACCGGGGACTCCGAGCAGCAGCTGGAGCTCACCACTGCCCGTGTCCGCCCTCACCGACACCCACCAGTACTCCGTGCTCGCGCGTGCGACCGACCAGCTGGGCAACGTCGGTCTGAGCGCGGCCACACCGTTCGACGTCGACATCATCGACCCGCTGCCCATCGCCATCGGATACCCGGTCAACACCGGCATCTACGGCGCCAACTGGTCCGGCAGCATCACGGGCATCGCCGGCGACCCCAGCGGAGATCTCCAGTCCGTCGTCCTGACGATCGAGGACATCACCGGTTCGCCGCAGTGGTGGAACGGCGCAGGCTGGCAGGGCACGGTCGCGACGGTGGTGGCGACGAGCCTCACGCAGTGGTCGCGCGCGATGTCGGCTGCCGCACTGACGGACGCGCACACCTACAGTGTCACGGCGACAGCCACGGACAAGGTCGGGAACACCGGGAGCGACACCCACCGCTTCACCTACGCCACCTCCGGAGTGACCACCACCGTCACCTACCCGACGACGGCCCGCACCTACGGCACGAACTGGGACGGTCAGCTCACCGGTTCGGCGGCCGGCACCGGCGGCCTGTCGGTGACGCAGGTCGACCTCACAGTCAAGGACGTCACCGCCGACCTGTACTGGACCGGCGACCTCTGGCAGCCCAGCCCTTCCAGCATCCCCGCCATCGGGACGGCCACCTGGACCGTGCCGTTCGACGCGGTCGAGCTGACCAACCACCACACCTACAGCGTGCAGGCGACGGCGACGGACACCGGTGGCAACCACCCGACGAGCTCGGTGACGTCATGGACCTACATCGTCGACGAGCCGACGGTCGCGGTGACGTCCCCGACGGCGTCGATCTTCGGCGCGAACTGGGCCGGCTTCCTCACCGGCAGCGCGGCCGCACACCCGACCGTGTCGCCCTCCCCTGGCAGCGACCTCGCCCTCGCAGCGAGCCCCACCGTGTCCCTTGAGGACGCCACCACGGGACTGTTCTACGACGGCTCCGGGTTCGCCTCCACCTCCCGCGTGGCCTTGGGCACCACCGGCACCGGCTCGTGGGCCTACACCCTCGCCAACGCCAAGCTCACCTCCGGTCACACGTACTCCGTGGACGCCGAGGCCGTGGACACGGCCGGCAACGTCGGCACGAGCCCGGCCGTGACCTTCGGCTACGTCACGTCGGCGCCCTCCGGCGCGATCAGCTACCCGGTCGCGGCCACCACCTATGGGACGAACTGGTCCGGCGTGCTCGCTGGTTCGTCTTCGGCCACACCCCCTCTCCTGGTGGACAAGGTCGAGCTCGCCCTCGAGGACACCACCGGGACCTCGGTCTGGTGGACCGGCAGCACGTGGTCGTCGAGCGAGTCCTGGGTCACGGCATCCGGAACGACCAGCTGGAGCTACCCGCTGCCGGCGTCGCTCACCACGCAGCACACCTACGCGCTCACGGCGCGGGTGACCGACGTGGCCGGAAACGTCTCGCCGACGACGTCGGTGCCCTGGACCTACGACACGACGCCTCCGACAGCTGCTGTCACCTTCCCCGCGACGACCGTGACGTATGGCGCCAACTGGACCGGTTCAGTCACCGGGACCGCGACCAGCACCGCGACGGGCGCGACGATCCCGGCGGCCTCCACCCTCGTGTCGGTGATCGACGCCACGACCGGTCTCTGGTGGAACGGCTCGTCGTTCACTGCTGCATCGGCGACCTGGGTCTCGGCGGCAGGGCCGGCGGGCACCCCGACGACCTGGTCGCTGCCGCTGGCCGCCGACCGGTTGTCCAGCGACCACAACTACGTGGTGACGGCCAGGGCGACGGACACGGCCGGCAACATCAGCGCCGACTCGAGCCCCGTCACGTTCCAGTTCGACCTCGACGTGCCGACCGCCGAGGTCAACTACCCCACCAACGGCACGACCTACGGCATCGGCAGCTGGGCCGGCTACATCCAGGGGACGGCGAGCACCGACCCGCACACGACGTCGACCGTCCGCGACGCCACCATCACGATCCGGGACACGACCGCCGGCCTGTGGTGGAACGGCAGCGCGTGGCAGGGCACGGCCGCGACCGTCGTCGCCACGCCGCCGCCCGGGTCCCACTCCTGGATCGGCACCTACCCGTTCGCTGCGTCCGTGCTGACCACGGGACACAGCTACTCGGTGTCCGCCGTCGTGACCGATACGGCCTCCAACGCGATCGCGACCGGCACGACGACGTGGTCCTACGTCACCACTGGCGCC
>Ga0075026_100000850_pt1 | contig 12804 bp, 11 predicted proteins | sample Str012_2_FD_71392 | JGI IMG/M metagenome (GOLD analysis project Ga0075026, IMG submission 71392) | Freshwater sediment microbial communities in response to fracking from Pennsylvania, USA - Straight Creek_MetaG_SC_2012 | ecosystem: Environmental > Aquatic > Freshwater > Creek > Sediment...
GAGAGCGGCAGTGACGCATGGAAGGCCTACATGCGTCGCGCCACGAACACGATCAACTACTCCAACGACCTCCCGCTGGCGCAGGGCGTGCAGTTCGGCTGAGCGAGCCAGATCAGTCGACGCGACGCAGCACGCGCAGGCTGCCGGTGGCGCTGACCAACTGGAACCGGCCGCTCTCGACAGCCGGGCGGAAGATCTGCTCGTACGGCGGGCGACCACCGTCGGCCGGGTCGGGGAAGACGTCGTGGATGGCCAACGTGCCACCCATCGCCACGTGCGGCACCCAACCCTCGTAGTCGAGCCGGGCCGGCTCCTCACCGTGCCCGCCGTCGATGAACAAGAACGCGAGTGGCGTGGCCATGTGCGCGGCGACCAGCGGCGACAGCCCCACCACCGCGAACACGACGTCTTCGAGACCGGCGTCGTGAATGGTGGCCCGGAACGACGGCATGGTGTCCATCTTGGCGATGCGCGAGTCGACCACCGAGGTGTCGTGGTGCTCCCACCCGGCCTGGTTCTCTTCGCTGCCGCGGTGATGATCGACGGCGAACACCACGGTGCCGCACTCGCGCGCCGCCCCGCCCAGCCACACCGTCGAGCGTCCGCAGTAGGAGCCGACCTCCAGGAACGGCAGCCCCGGCACGGCACGACCCGCCGCGACGGCAGCAACGAAGAGCGCGTCGCCCTCGTCGGGGGGCATGAACCCCTTCGCTGCGAGCGCGTGCGCCCGCAACTCGGGCGACAGGCTCACCACTGATCCCAGTGGATGATGCTGTCGGCGGGCGGCCGAGTGGCCGGCTTGAAGTCGGTGCCCTTGGTCCACGCGATGGGCGACAGGCAGCCCTGCGTGACCTCGTCGAACGGGATGCCGAGCACCTCGCAGATCTGCTGTTCCATGATGAGGTGCAAGGTGGTCCAGCAGGTGCCCAGGCCGCGTGCGCGTGCCGCCAGCATGAAGCTCCACATCGCCGGGAGGATGTTGCCGAAGCGGTTCGCCGAGATCAGCGACGGCTGCCCGTCGACCCGACCGCCGGTGCTGCAGGCGATGACCAGTGCCGGCGCGTCGCCCATCCGCTCGCCGAGGAAGTCGGCAGACGTGGCGCTGCGCGCCTGCTGGGCGTTCATCGTTTCGTCACCCTTGTCGATGCTGCCGATGTAGACCCCGTCCCAGGTCTTGTACATGCCGAAGCAGGCCCTGTAGATCTCGCCGATGGCCGCCTTCTTCACCGGATCCCGCACCACCACGAACTGCATCGTCATCGCGTTGGAACCGCTGGGCGACTGCATGGCCAGTTCGACGCACTCGCGAATGAGCTGATCGGGCACGGGTCGATCGAAGTCGAGCCGCTTGCGCACGGCCCTGGTGGTCGACAGCAATTGGTCGGGGTCGAGCGGAAGAAGCGATGAGTCGGGCACGTCGGGCACCATAATCTCCTGCGTGATGGAACGTGAAGGAGTGCGACGGGTCGCGGGCTGGGGCCAACGACACGCGACCGAACTGGCGATGGTGGGGTTCTTGCTGATCGTGGCCTGGGTGGCTGCGCGGCTCCATCACCCCGGGCACTCCTGGGGCGACGACTTCGCGCTCTACCTGCGCCAGGCGAAGAGCCTCGTCGACGGCAACGTGGGCCAGGTGATCGCCGACAACCACTTCAACCTCACGGTGTCGGGCCCGCCGGGGTTCAGCCCCCTGGTGTACCCGTGGGGTTTCCCGATGCTGCTCGCGCCCTTCTACCGGGCGTTCGGCATGGACTACCTGAAGCTGAAGATGGCCATGGTGTTCATCTACATGATGTACCTGTGGTTCTTCCACCGGCTGCTGCGTCGGCGCATGCAGGAGTGGCTGGCGTTCGCCACGGTGGCCGTGATGGGCACCAGCCTCGTGTATCTGCGCCACACCGACTTCCTGCTCAGCGAGTTGCCGTACATGTTCACCAGCGTCGTCGCGCTGTGGTGGCTCGACCGGTGTCGTCGGCACGGACGCATCCACGACGCCACCCGCAACGAACTCGTCGTGCTCGGCATCCTGGCGATGATGGTGTTCAACACCCGCCGCGAGGGTCTCGCCATCGTGCCCGCCATCGCCGCAGTCCAACTGCTCGACCTGCGCGGCACTTGGCGCACGGTGAACTGGTGGCGCGTAGCGACGCCGATCTCGTCGTTCTTCATCAGCGTCGTCCTGCTGCAGTTCATGCTGCCCAGTTCGCTCGTGCCCGACTACAACAACTCCGGCATCGGCAACACGTGGAGCAAGCTCACCGGACCGTGGCGCCGCGACTTCGCCTCCGAGGTGGGCATCAACCACCTCGCCGGAGTGTGGCTGCTCCTCGTGTTCCTCGTCGTGGTGGCCGGCCTCGTGTACCGACTGATCACGCACCTGCGCGACGACCTCGCCATCGCCGTGTTCGCGCTCGGCTCGATGACCATCGTGGGGATGATCAACGTCAGCTCCAACCGCTACCTGATGTCGATCACGCCGTTCGCCATCTATTTCGGCGCGCAGGCACTCGCGGCCATTCCACTTCCCCGCAAACTCGGTCCCTGGTTCGCAGTGGGCATGATGACGTTGCTCGTGTTCCACCACGCGACGCAGTTGCCGCTCGCCATCACCGCCACCGACCAGACCAACGCGTCGGTCGCCACCGCCGACGGACCCGAGAGCGACTACGTGCAGCCGGCGTGGTCGGCCGTGCGCAAGTACACGCACGTCAACGACATCGTGGCGTTCTGGCGAGTGCGCGCGCTCACGCTCTACACCGACCGACGCGGCGTGCAGACCTCGAATCTCGACGTGGTCGTCCAGCAGGCCGACTACTTCTTGATGCGCAAGGACAGCAACTTCTTCCAACCCAACGTCTCGGCCACCGAGGCGGCCACGCTCGGATGGAAGAACGTGTGGGAGGACACCAAGTGGGTGCTGTGGCAAGTGCGACAGCCGCGGAACTGACCTGCGAGACTGCACCTCGCATGACCGCTCTTGACGCACTGGTGAACCTGCTCGATCTGGAAGCGATCGAGGTCAACATCTTCCGCGGGGTGTCCCCCGACGAGAACCGGCAGCGGGTGTTCGGCGGCCAGGTGGCCGGGCAGGCGCTGGTGGCCGCGACCCGTACCGTCGACCCTGGCCGGTTCGTGCACTCACTGCACGCCTACTTCCTTCGTCCGGGCGACCCGACCGTGCCCATCCTCTACCAGGTCGACCGCATTCGCGACGGCAAGAGCTTCACCACCCGACGCGTCGTCGCCATCCAGCACGGGCGCGCCATCTTCAACCTGCAGGCGAGCTTCCACACGCCCGAACCCGGCGTCGACTACCAGCCGCCGGCACCCCTCGACGTGCCCCGCGCCGACACGCTGCCCGACTTCAAGACCCGGATGGCGCCCTATCGCGAGCGCATGGGCGACTTCTACGACCGCCCGCGCCCCATCGACCTGCGCTACGTCGACGACGACCCGTTCAGCCGACAGGGCAACCCCTCGTACGGGCAGCGGGTGTGGCTGCGCGCCGACGGCACGCTGCCCGACGATCCCACCTTGCACGCCTGCATCGTCACCTACGCCAGCGACATGACCCTGCTCGACACCACCGTGCTGCCGTTCGGCATGTCGTGGGAGACACCGGGGATGCAGATGGCGAGCCTCGACCACGCCATGTGGTTCCACCGCCCGTTCCGGGCCGACGACTGGTTGTTGTACGACCAGCGACCGATCTCCACCGGCGGCGCGCGAGGGCTGGCGGGTGGCGCGATCTACACCAGCGACGGCGCCTTGGCGGTCAGCGTCGTGCAGGAGGGTCTGGTGCGGGTGACGCAGGCGTGACCATCGCCGTGCGCGCTCGCCTGAGCGCAGCCCTGCTCGTGGCCCTCACGGCCTGCTCCACCACACCGAACCCGTCGGCGGGCACCACACCACCCGCCGGCACGTCGACGGGCTCCTCGACCACCACAGGTGCGTCCGGCGGCACCACCGACGCCGGCGCGGCCACCACGGTGGGCGGCACGACACCCGCCCTGCCCAGCGCAGTCGCGTTCGACCCGGTGGTCACCGGCCTCGATCGCCCCGTCGACGTGGCATGGCAGCACGACAACAGCACGATGTACGTGGTCGAGCAGCCGGGCAAGGTGGTGCCGGTGCGCAACGGTGTGGTCGGTGCTCCGGTGGTCGATCTCGGCGGCGAGGTGTCGACCGGTTCCGAACAGGGACTGTTGGGGCTCGCGTTCCATCCCACACGACCGCTCGCGTACGCCGACTACACGAACCTCGATGGCGACACCGTCATCGCCGAATTCCCCGTGAACGACGACGGCACCTTCCTCACGTCGAGTCGCCGCACGGTGCTGACGGTCCACCAGCCGTACGCCAACCACAACGGCGGCAACGTCGTGTTCGGCCCCGACGGCCTGCTGTACATCGGCATGGGCGACGGCGGCTCAGCCCTCGATCCCGCACGGCGCGCACTGAATCCGGCCTCGCAACTGGGCAAGATCCTGCGCATCGATCCCGTGATCCACGGCGATCGGCCCTACACGGTCCCCGCCGACAACCCCTTCCGCTCCACCGCCGGTGCCGCACCCGAGGTGTGGTCGATCGGCCTGCGCAACCCCTGGCGCTTCGGGTTCGATCCGTCGAACGGCGACCTGTGGATCGCCGACGTCGGCCAGAACAAGTGGGAGGAAGTCGACGTGGCGCGAGCCGCCGATGGTGCCGGCCGCGGCGCCAACTTCGGATGGAGTGCGCTCGAGGGCACGCACCGCGCCAACGCCGACCAGCCCACCACGGGCGCCATCGCTCCGGTGTACGAGTATCCGCACGGCGCCGACGGCTGCTCCATCACCGGCGGTGCCGTCTACCGCGGGTCGGCCCTTGCGTCGTTGCGCGGCTGGTACGTCTTCAGCGACTACTGCAGCGGCCACGTGCGCGCCATCCCCGCTGCCGCCGGCGCGGCCATCGCCGTCGTGCCGCTGGGCACGGTGCCCAACACCAGCGCCATCCGCAACGCCCCCGACGGCGAGGTCTACGTGCTGTCGATCTCCCAGGGCACCGTGTTCCGCATCACAGCTGCCTCGTCGTAGGGGTGCTGCGCGCGGTGGCCGAGCGCCGTCAGGCGACGCGTTCGAACGCCACGAGGCGTCGCACAGGATCGGCCGTGACCAGGCGCACTCGCACCTCGTCGCCGGGCCGCACCTGGCCCTTGATCTTCACGCGTGCCACCACCGCCAGATCGCGCAGTTGGATGCGCGCTGCGTCGTCGTCGTCGTCGATCACGACGGCCGCATGGGTGCTGCCCTCGCTGCCCTGGAGCATCACGGCTTCGGCGAGATCGATGACGGCTCGGTCGATGCGATTCCCCTCCGAGTCGGCCTTCGCCATCACGTCGGGCAGACGCGGCAGCGCGGCCGCCACGTGCTCGGGCACGGCGTGGCCGTTGGCGACGGCCAGCGCGGCCTGCACGGTGTAGCGATCGGCAAGACGGCGCAGGGGCGCTGTGGCGTGCGAGTAGGTGCCGGCGAGCGCTGCGTGCCACGGCGTGACGCCCGGGGTGAACGTGACGTAGCGCGCACCGCCGCCGGCGCGCCGTTCGGCCAACATGAACGCCGCCTGTGTGGGGTCGTTGCCGTCGAGCGTGCGCACGAAGTCGACCAGCGACTGAGCGGGAGGCCAGGAGAGCCCGAATGCCGCTGCGGTGTGGCGCAGTCGCCTCACCGCCCGCTCGTCAGGTTCGTCCATCACCCGGAACAGCCCGGTACCAGCGCGGAACAGCGCCTGACCGACCGCCAGGTTCGCGGCCAGCGACAGCGATGCGTTCTGGTCCTCGCTGGGCAGACGCGGTCGCAGCGACAGCCGGTAGCCGCTGCCATCGCGCTCCACCACCTGTTCGGGCGGCTCCACCCGGCCGGCACCGCGAGCGTCGTCGGCGGCCTCGACCCGCCGGGAGAACTCGTCGAACACGTCGGGGAGTTGTTCGGCCCTGACCGAGTCGTAGCCCAGCTTCGCTCGGCTGCGCACGATGGCCCGCTCGGCGCCGTCGAGGGTGGCCACGCCGCTCGCGTCGACGCGCACGTGGAACACCACCGCCGGGCGGGGTCCGTCGGGCAACAGGCTTGCCGCGCCCTCCGCCAGCACGGCCGGATACAGCGATGCCTTGCCGTCGGGCAGGTACAGCGTCGTGCCCCGACGCCATGCTTCCTGGTCGACGGGGTCGCCATCCGTCACGAACCAGCCGACATCGGCGATGGCATAGTGCAGCACGAGATCGGCGCCGGCAGTGGCGCCCGTCGCCGTGATGGTGAAGGCCTGGTCGAGGTCGGTGCTGGTGCTCGGGTCGAGCGTGACGAACGGCCAGTCGGTGCGATCGACGTGCTCTGCCGGCGCACGGCGCGCTGCGTCGGACGCGGCGGCGAGCACCTCCGGCGAGAATGCTCCCGGCACCGCGAACTCCCGTCGAATGTCGGCCAGTCCCGCATCGAGGGCATGTGTGGTGTCACGCAACGAACGCATGACGGCATTCTGGTGTCAGAAACGCACCGGGATGTTGCGCGGGCCGCGCACCTGGCCGCCCGCCCACGTGACCAGCGCCGGGTCGACGAGCTCGAACTCGGGGATGCGGGCCAGCCACTCCTCCAGCGCGACACGTAACTCCATGCGGGCCAGGTTCGAGCCGGCACAGCGGTGGATGCCGGCACCGAAGGCCACATGTCGGTTGTGTTCGCGGTCGAGGATGACCTGATCGGGGTGCTCGAACTGTTCGGGGTCGCGGTTGGCGGCCGGGAAGTTCATGAGGATGCGGTCGCCCGCCTTCATCGGGCAGCCCTGGAACTCGACGTCGTGGCCGAGGCGGCGCGCCATCGTGACCGGTGCGTACGCGCGAAGGAGTTCCTCGATGGCGGTGGGCCACAGGTCGGCCTCGGCCACGAGCCGCGCACGATCGTCGGGGTGCGTGGCCAGGTGCCACATCGACGAACCGATCGACGACCAGGTGGTGTCGATACCGGCGATGAGCAGCAGCGCACACATGCCCATCACCACGGAACGATCGACGGGCTCGCCGTCGTGCTCCGACTGCAGCAGTTCGCTGATGAAGTCGTCGGTGGGGTTGGCGGTGCGGGCGTCGAGCGCCTCGGTGAGGTACTCGAGGATGCCGGTGATGCCCCGGAATCGCCGCTCGGGCACGTGAGCGAACTCGAGCACGTCGCGCACCCATCCGGTGAAGGTCGACGACATGTCTTCGGGCACGCCGAGGATGTGGGCGATGACGCGCACCGGAATCTGTTGCGCGTAGTCCTCGGCGGCGTCGGCCTCGCCGCGCACGAGGAACTCGTCGACGAGCCGACGGCACAGCGAGCGGGTGAACACCTCGTACTCGGCGACGCGAGCCGGGCTCATCGTGGGCAGCACCAGCCGTCGGGTCCAGGTGTGCAGCGGCGGATCGGAGCTGATGGGCGGCAGCCCGCTGGCGAGCAACGGCGGCTGACCGGCGACGTTGTTGGCATCCTGCGCCGGCGGCGGCATCACCGAGATGCCGTTGCCCGACGGGAAGTCGTCGATGTTGCGCGCCATCTCGGTGACGTCGACGTACCGGGTGGGCAACCACGAACCACCCCAGCGGTCGGTGTGCGCGATGGGGCACCGCTCGCGTAGATCGTCCCAGATGGAGAAGGGATCGGCGATGTAGGCCGCATCGAAGATGTCGTAGTCGGTGGCCCAGTCGGTGACGGGCGGCGTCGAGGAATCGGTGTACGTCACGCCACTACCTTGCCAGACACGACGACACACGAGGGTGTCGAACGGTCAGAGGGTGTGACAGTTCAGCGTGCGACGGTTCAGGGCCGTCGGGCGCCCATGAACATGTTCTTCAGCGCGTCGTAGTGCTCGATGCAGTGCCCCGCACCCATGACAACGGCCTCGAGGGGCATGTTGGACATCTTCACCGGCACCTGCGTCTCGGCCTCGATGCGCTGCGCCAGCCCACGCAGCAGACCACCGCCACCCACGAGGTACATCCCGCGCACCAGGAAGTCCTGCGCGAGTTCGGGCGGCGCCTTGGCGAGGCAACGGATGACCGAGGCGATGATGCTCGACACCACGTCTTCGATGGCGAAGCGAATCTCTTCGGGTGTGAGCACGACGGTCTTGGGCAGCCCCGTCATCAGGTCGCGACCGCGCACCTCGGCCTGGCTCTCGTCGTCGGTGGGCGCCGCCGAGCCGATGGCCATCTTCACTTCTTCCGCCGTGCGTTCGCCGATGGCGATGCCGTGCTCGCGACGGACGTAGGCCTGAATGGCCGCATCGATGTCGAAACTCCCGACGCGCACTGCTTCGAGCGCCACCACGCCGCCGAGGCTGATGACGGCTGTCTCGCTGGTGCCGCCCCCGATGTCGATGACCATGTTGCCGACCGGTTCGTCGATGGGCAGGTCGGCACCGATGGCAGCGGCCATCGGCTGTTCGATGAGTTGTGCATCGGCGGCGCCCGCGCGGCGGGCGGCGTCGGTGACCGCACGGCGCTCGACCTCGGTGATGGCCGACGGCACGCAGATGACCACCTTCGGCCTCGTGAAACGACTGACACCCACGCGCTGCAGCAGGAGCCGGATCATGCGCTCGGTGATCTCGAAGTCGGTGATGGCGCCGCCACGGAGCGGCCGCACGGCGACGATGTAGCCGGGCGTGCGACCGATCATCTGCCAGGCTTCGCGCCCGGTTGCCAGCACCTCACCCGTCTGACGGTTGAGCGCGATGACCGACGGCTCGTTGAGCACGATGCCGCGGCCCTTCATGTAGACGAGCGTGTTCGCGGTGCCGAGGTCGATCGCGAGGTCGCGTGCCATGGGTCAGTCGCCTGCCTGTTCCTGATCGGTCGGTGGTTTGCGCACGCGGTCCATCACTTCGCGACGCGCCTCGGGTGACAGCGCGTCGATGTGGCGACGGAAACTGGCGACACCGGGCTCGTGACGTGGCCGACGGGTGACCACGAGCGTGACGGCGACGATGACCACGACGATGACGGCAACGACGATCCAGATCACGAGGACGCGCCACCGCCCGAGGTGGGCACCGTCTGCGGCGCGACGACGGGGTGGGCACCGGTGCCCCAACCCGAACCGTCGGCCCACGACTCGTGCTTCCAGATGGGTGCGCTGGCCTTCAACGCGTCGATGGCGTACCGCGCCGCTTCGAAGGCCTCGGGCCGATGTGGTGCGCTGACGCAGGCGACGACGGAGCTCTCGGAGAGCTCGAGCCGACCGACTCGGTGCAGCAACGCGACCCGACCCGTGTGCGGCCAGCGCGTGCGCAACTCGGCATCGATCGCGGCGAACGACGGCACGACCTGTCGGTCGTAGGCCTCGTAGGTGAGCGACTCGACATCAGAGCGCATCTGGCCGTACTCGTCGACCGCGTGGTCGCGAACGGTACCGCTGAACAGCACGACCGCACCGCACTGCGGCTGGACGCACCAGTCGTAGATGGCGGCGATGGGCAGCGGGTCGGGCGTGAGACCCAACCAGGAGTTGCCATCGACGGGAGGTTGCACAGTTGGGCATGGTAGCCCCCAGAAGGGGTGACGGCACCGAGCCGTCGTAGCAACATCGCAGGTGAACCGCGCGACACCACTCCGACACCCCCCGTCACTAACCTGCCCCACTCGTGGACCGGAGTGAGGGCGACGACGACGAGCTGTACCCCGACGCTCCCGTTCCCGCGCACGAACGTGGCTGGCGGCACCCGAGCGAGATGGGTCAGGCGGCGTGGGTCAACAGCGAGCCACCGCTCACGATCGGGCGCGGTCTGTCGGCCGCCACCGGTGCGATGGGCGCGCTGCTCGCCGTCGCGGTGTTGTGGGCCGTCGTGCCCACACACGCCGGCCGCGGTGTGGGTGTGAGCGCCGTCGCCACCACCACGGCCACCGATTCGACCACCCCGGGTTCGTCGACGGTCCGGCCACCGAGCACCACGGCGCTCACGCTCGTCGACACCACGGGCACCACCGACACCACCCACACCACCGACATCACGGCCACGACGGGTACCTCCAGTCCGTCCACCACGCTCGAGCCCAGCACCACCCGACCCGCCACGAGCACCACCGTCGCGGTCACCACCACCGTCGATGTCGAGCATCCGTCGTCGGCGACGTATCAGATCGAGCAGGCCACTCCGCAACTGCCCAACGCCGTGGCGGTCGCCATCAGCGACGGCACGCTGGTGCTCACCACCGCCAACGCGGTCAACCGCGGCGACAATGTCGCGCTGCTCACCGACAACGGCGACTACGAACCGGCGCACGTGCTGATGATCGACACGGCCGACGACCTGGCCGTGCTGTCGGCCGAACAGCCCACGTCGACTCCCGCGCTGCACATCGCCGACTCGATGGTGAAGGGCGATGTGCTCACGTTCTACGACGATCAGCACTCGGCGGTCGTCGTAGGCGACGGCGGCTCGGTGCAACCTCCCTGGCCCCTCGATCGACTTCGCGAGGGCACCCCGGTCCTCAATCAGCGCGGCGAACTGGTGGCGTTGTGCACTCGTGGCGACGACGGCATGCGTCTGGTGATGCTGTCGAAGCTCGATTCGCTGCGCTCCACCCTGGCCGCCGAGGCCGCCAGTCGCAGGGTGTGGATGGGCATCACGTTCGGTCAACGGCCCAACTCGCTGCGCATCCAGGCCGTCGCCGCGATGGGGCCGGCGGCCAACGCCGGCGTGCGTGCCGGCGACGTCGTCGTCGCCGTCGACGGCCGAACGGTCACCTCACGCACCAACTACGCCGCGGCGCTGCAGGGGCGCCACCCCGGCGACGCCATCCGGCTGTCGGTGCGGTCGGCCGATGGCTCCCAGCGCGACGTCACGGTGCTGCTCGTGGCACCACCGTCGAACAGCTGAACCGACACGACTGAACGGGTCGGCGTCAGCGTCGACGGCGGCGGGCGCGCACGACGGCTCGCACCGTCACGACGGTGGCCACGACGATGGCAGCCGACATGGCACCCAGTGACAGTTCCTGACGGCGCTTGGGCGACACCATCGTCCACCACTTCGCCTCGGTGCCCTCCACGTAGGCCTGCTCGTTGGTGACGGTGGGCTGCCATCCCTCGGCACGCAGACGGTCGTTGGCCACCAGCCACGGCGACCGCGTGTAGCCACGCAGGCCGGGGGGAATGGGGCCACGCTGGAATCGCCACCGCAGGTTGGTGATGACCTCGCTGACCCGGTCCGGCAGCTTCACTCGCGGCACCGCACCGGCGAGCGCACGCACCCGCTCGCCCGGGATCCACCCGTCGGGCGACACGTTGTACACGCCATCGAGGCGACGTTCCACCGACAGCATCACTGCAGCGGCGAGGTCGTCGAGATGCAGGAACTGCGCGGGCGGATCGGCCTCGCCCATGCGCTGGCCCATACCGGCGGCCAACGCACTGGCCAATCCACTGGTGCCGTCGGCCGCCATCACGATGGCCGGCCGCAACACGGTGACCGAACGGCCACCGACCGCGCGGCGCCAGTCGTCGACCAACTGCTCGACGGCACCGAGCTGACGGGCGTAGGCGAACTCGACGTCGGGTCGCAGCGCCGTGTCTTCGGTGAGCGGCACGGGGTTGTTGGCGTACGCGCCGTACACCATGGCCGACGACACGAGCACCAGGTGTTCGACCTGCGGGTTGGCGGCCAGCGTGCTGCTGAGACCGGCGAGCGCGCTCTCGCGGCGGCTGGCGCGGGCGTCGGCGTCGTGGGCATCGAGCCACACCATGGTGGTGCATTCGGACACCTCGACGGGTCGTGCCCGGTCGCCGGCGGCGAGCAGTCGCACCACACGAGCGCCCAGTCCGCCCGTGGCCTGGCTCACCCAGACCCCGACGGCAACCCCGACGGCAGCAGGAGCGGCGGTGGCCACCGCGCCGGGCTCGGGTGAAGTGCTCATCGCCACCGACGCTAGCGGGTGCAGGTGCGCCGATCGACCGGTCGGGTTGTCCCGTAGGCTGCCCTCATGGACCAATTCGGCGACCCGAACGGCGACGACTTCGGCAGCAATCCGTTCGCCAACATGGGCATGTTCGGCGATCTCGCCAAGGCCCTCGCGGGCCAGGGCCCGCTCAACTGGGACGCAGCACGGCAGTTCGCCGCGCTCGCCAGCAACAGTGGCAGCGGCGAACCCAACGTCGACCCGGTCGTGCGCATCCAACTCGCCGACCTCGCCCGCATCGTCGAGATGCACGTGCACGACCTCACCGGTCTCGACACGGTGTTTCCCGAGATCACCCCGGTGTCGAAGGGTGTCTGGGCACAGCGCACGCTCGATGCCTACCGGCCGTTGTTCACCGAACTCGCCACCTCGTTGGGCCAGCGGCCGGCGGCCGACGGCACCGACCTCACCGAATCCGATCCGATGATGGCGATGATGGCCAATCTCAGCCAGATGATGGCACCGGCCATGATGGGCATGGCCGTCGGCAGCATGGTGGGCCGGATGGCGATGCGCACCTTCGGCCACTACGACCTGCCGATCCCCCGCGACGACGCCACGCTGCTCGTGGTGCCCGCCAACATCGACCAGTTCGCCACCGACTGGAGCCTTCCTGCCGACGAGATGCGCCTGTGGGTCATCGCCCAGGAACTCATCGGCCACTCGCTGTTCTCCATCACGTCGCTGCGCCAGCAGTTCGCCGGTCTCGTGCGCCAACACGTGGGCGGGTTCCGTCCCGACCCGTCGGCGGTCACCGAGCGATTGGCGTCGCTCGAAGCCGACGAGGCAGCCGACCCGATGCAGGCGATGCAGCAATTGCTCAACGATCCCACCGTGTTGCTCGG
>Ga0075026_100000851_pt1 | contig 12796 bp, 11 predicted proteins | sample Str012_2_FD_71392 | JGI IMG/M metagenome (GOLD analysis project Ga0075026, IMG submission 71392) | Freshwater sediment microbial communities in response to fracking from Pennsylvania, USA - Straight Creek_MetaG_SC_2012 | ecosystem: Environmental > Aquatic > Freshwater > Creek > Sediment...
AGTTTATATATTTGACAATATTTAATTGCCCATTATGAAATTACTCGAGGGAAAAGTGGCGATCGTGACAGGCGCCAGCAGGGGGATCGGAGAAGCGATTGCCCTGAAACTCGCTGAACACGGCGCCCAAATTGCATTCACCTATCTCAGTAGTGAAGAGAAAGCGAAAGCCCTTGAAGCCAGATTACAGGAACTTGGAATAAAAGCCAAAGCTTATAAAAGTAACGCTGCTGTATATGCGGAATCTGAAACCCTCGTTAGTGAAGTATTGAAAGAATTTGGCACGATTGACATCTGCGTAAACAATGCTGGCATTTCAAAAGACAATCTCCTGCTTCGAATGACTCCCGAGCAATGGGATGAAGTGATGGACATTAATTTAAAGAGCGTATATAATATGACGAAACAGGTCATACGCCCGATGATGAAAGCTAAAAAAGGTTCCATCATTAATATGAGTTCGATTATAGGAATACGCGGCAATGCCGGGCAATCCAGCTATGCCGCATCCAAAGCCGGTATCATTGGTTTTACCAAATCGATCGCACTTGAATTGGGCAGCCGTAACATCCGCTGCAATGCCATCGCCCCGGGATTTATTGAGACCGATATGACACACTACCTGAACGATGGTGACGCCGCGAAATCTTTCCTTGAAAAAATCCCCCTGGGCCGATTTGGGAGCGCGGAAGAAATTGCCAACACGACCTTATTTCTCGCCAGTGACCTCAGCTCCTATATTACGGGCCAGGCCATCAGCATCTGCGGTGGGCTAAACATCTGAGTCTTCTTTTTTGAAAACTTAACAGTATCGATTTGCATTTGCGTTGACTGAACCCTATTTTTGCGCTGTTGAAACGTAAAAAAGTAATATCATTTTTCCTGTTCCTGGTGCTGTGTATTCAGTTGCTTCCGTTGAAGCAAATGATTGGGTGGATGATCTCAAACCAGGTATCCGAAGAAATTGTCCATGGCACCGACAACGGCAAAAGCAATCCCGGCCTGGATGAAATACATAAACATTTTCCCGGATATCAGAACCTTGGACTGATCCTTCCTGTCCATTTTGAACCGGGCTCTATTCATCATGACGCTGAGGCTCTCATTGCCCGTCATGCGGACGACATTCCAACACCGCCTCCCAACAGCTGATCCTTTTTCGACATTTGACCGTGGAAATAATACCGGGGCCTATTTCATGAAATTGTTCCAGGAGGAATATTGCGTGATACTATTCTGTTAATATCATAACCATCGTTTTTATATGAAGAAACTATTTCAAAATACAGCTGCAGATATTCCCGCTTCTGTAGTTGTATTTTTAGTGGCGCTGCCACTTTGCCTCGGGATCGCATTGGGATCCAATGCGCCGCTTTTTTCCGGCATCATCGCGGGAATTGTTGGAGGAATTGTGGTGGGTTTATTGAGCGGATCTTCACTCAGTGTGAGTGGACCAGCCGCGGGCCTCACGGCTGTGGTGGCCGTGGCGATCGGAAAACTTCCGACTTATGAAGCATTTCTTTTATCGGTCGTCATCGCCGGAGTCATTCAATTTCTACTGGGTATGTTACGCGCAGGAATTATTGGCGACTATGTTCCCAATGCCGTGATCCGAGGAATGCTTGCAGCGATCGGCATTATTCTCGTTCTCAAACAACTGCCACATTTGTCGGGCTATGACAAGGATTTTTCGGGAGACGAAACATTCATACAAATCGACAGGCATAACACTTTTTCTGAGATCATCTATTCCCTGAATTATCTTTCACCGGGATCATTGGCAATTGGGTTATTGTCCATCGGAATATTGGCTGTTTGGAGTACAAAGTTTATCAAGAAATCAAAACTGGGACAATACCTGCCAGGCCCCTTGGTTGTTGTGGGGTTGGCTGTCATCATCAATGAATGGCTAACAAGAACCGGGTCTAAGTTTGCCGTGGAGGACCATCATATGGTGAATCTCCCTGTCGCGACTGGCCTTCATTCCTTTGCCGGATTTTTCTCATCACCCAAATGGGAATACATCAGCAATGGACAGGTTTGGATCACCGCGATAACGCTTGCATTGGTAGCCAGTCTTGAAACACTGCTTAGTATCGAAGCTGTGGACAAACTGGATCCCTATAACAGGAATACCCCCACGAACCGGGAGTTGAAGGCACAGGGAATTGGCAATTTGGTTTCGGGATTGATCGGTGGTCTTCCGATTACTTCCGTGATTGTTCGCAGCTCAGCGAATGTGGATGCGGGCGCCAAAAGCAAACTTTCTACTATCTTCCACGGATTGTTGATCCTGCTAACTGTTTTCTTTATTCCCGGCCTGCTCAATAGAATTCCGCTGAGCGCCTTGGCTGCGATACTGGTCGTGACCGGTTATAAACTCGCAAAGCCCTCGATATTTCGTGAGTTATTCCGGAAAGGAATGGATCAGATCATTCCTTTTGTTGTGACTATTGTTGCGATTCTTCTTACCGACCTGCTGATTGGAATTCTTATCGGAATCGGTGTAACTTTATTCTTCCTGCTACAAAGCAATTTCAGATCTACGGTCATGATTGTGCATGATGAGAACAAATGGCTGCTGCGTTTCAGGAAAGATGTTTCATTTTTAAACAAGCCGATCGTGAAAGAGGGTTTGGAGTCTATACCAGCAGCGAGTTTTGTACTGATCGACCTGACCCGGGCTGATTTTATAGATAAGGATGTTATTGACGTGATCAACGAATTTATGAAGCATGCCTCGCTGAAAAATATTCGCGTCGAGATCAAAAAAAGTCAATACAAAGAACTGCATCAACTCGTATCCGAGCCAGTTCATTAAGGAATGTTTTGAATAGAATTTTATTTTAGTAAACCTCAAATAGAAAAATATGTATTCGATCGAGAGATTGATATTGGAAAACAAAGCCTGGGCCGCCGAAAAAATTTCCGATGACCCGGAGTATTTTGAACGATTGGCTCATCTGCAAACGCCGGAATTTTTGTGGATAGGTTGTAGTGACAGCCGCGTCCCCGCCAATGAAATTACCGGAACACAGCCCGGTGAAATATTTGTGCATCGAAACATCGCTAATATGGTGGTTCATACAGATGTCAACCTGTTAAGTGTACTGGATTTTGCTGTTGTGCATTTGAAGGTGAAGCATGTCATCGTTTGCGGTCATTACGGATGTGGTGGCATCAAGGCGGCGATGACCAATCACGATTACAAGCAGGTACTGAACATGTGGCTCCGGAACATTAAAGATGTTTACCGCTTGCATCGCAGCGAAATAGATGCGATTCAGGATGAAGAACAAAGGACAGACCGACTGGTAGAATTGAATGTACGGGAGCAAGTCACCCATCTCGCTAAAACATCCATTATTCAAAGGGCGTGGAAACATGAACAGCGGCCTACACTGCATGGATGGGTATACGGACTAAAAGATGGTCTGATCAAAAGAGTTTTTCAAATGGGCCCGGAAGATCATATGGATCCGATTTATGAATATGATGATCTGTAGACAATGTGCATTGTCGGAATTGGGATTTGTTGGATTTAGGGATTTATGGATTGTATAAGGTTAGTGGTTAAAACTTTTATTTAAATAGGAATAAAAACGTCATACTTCCTTCCGTGCTCCTATCCATTAATCCCTAAATCCAACAAATCCCAATTCCGACAATATTCACTTTTTCTTAAACTTCGCAATCGCATTCTTCGTAAAATCACTGATAGCCAGTTTTCCGCTAATGGCGGCGCGTTCTAATAACAATTGATCCCAGTGTTCGGTACCATGCCAGAATATTTTCTTCATTTCCCTCATGGCCTGTGGATTTGAATGGGCGAGGTTATGCGCCAGACGACGGATGGATTCGTCCATTCCTTCAACAGCGGTATGCACTTCCGCATATAAGCCTTTCCTTCGCGCCCACTCCGCATTGCGCCAAAGGGTAGCATCAATGGCTAGTTGTGAAAACCCGGAAACGCCGATCTTTCTCTCTACAGGAACACCTACCACGAATGGTCCAATACCAATGGCCAGTTCACTCAATTTGATTTCTGCTTCTTCCAAAGCAATCGCATAATCGGCTGCGCTTACGAGGCCCAGTCCCCCACCAATACATTTCCCCTGTACCCGCGCGATGATAAATTGCGGGCATTTACGGATCGCATTGATCACATGTGCGAAGCCACTGAAAAATTTGGTACCTGCTGCATGATCTTTGATCGCAGCGAGTTCATCAAATGAAGCGCCCGCGCAAAATGTACTGTCTCCTGCAGAACGGAGTATAATGACTTTGGTTTCATCATCAAGGCCTGCACTATGTATTTCTTTGGCCAACTCGTCTAACAACAGGGACGGTAGGGAATTGCTTTGCGGATGAGAGAATTCAATGGTTGTGATCCCACTGTGCTTTTCACTTTTTACATAGCCGTTACTCGTCTCGGAAATCATAAATAATTATTTAGGTTGGGTAATAAATTTATTGAATCTTCTTTTTTACCATCGTTAAAATAGTTGCTATTGCCACGTTGTCACCGGTCTCGTCGTATACGTCCACATACCATTTCACAATGCCTTTTGCTATATCGCCAACTTCTTTTTTATCCTGTTCTATTTTTTCTTTGCAGGTTAGTCTCACGCCAATGGTGGTTCCGGGATAAACAGGTTTCAGAAAGCGACATTCATCAATTCCGTAATTCAACAATACAGGTCCTTTTTTAGGATCAACGAAAAGCCCTGCTGCGGCACTCAATATAAAATAGCCATGTGCCACGGGTCTTTCAAAAGGAGTTCCTTCCAGAGAAGTATGGTCCGTGTGCGCATAGAAATGGTCCCAGGTCGTGTTCGCGAAGTTCACGATATCTGTTTCGGTAATGGTTCGTTTATGGGTTGTAACGGTATCGCCTATGCGCAAGTCTTCAAAATATTTTTTAAAGGGATGGATTTCACCTTCGGTTTGGTGCGCGTGGGGTTGGTAAACCTGCGTAATGGTAGTTAATGCATTGGGAGATCCCTGTACAGCTACCCGTTGCATATAACGGCTCACTCCACGCACACCGCCCATCTCTTCGCCACCACCGGCTCTTCCAGGCCCTCCATGGACCAGTAAGGGAAGCGGAGAACCATGACCTGTACTTTCTTTCGCGCATTCATGATCCAGTACCAGGATGCGACCATGATAAGTAGCAGCACCCAATACATATTGTCTCGCGATCTGTTGATTGGCAGTTACAATGGTACTGCAGAGAGAGCCCTTTCCCATTTTCGACAACTCGATTGCATCGTCCAGGTTTCGATAAGGCATCAATGTACTTACCGGGCCGAAAGCTTCAATGCTATGCGAGTCGGTGCCGGCAAAAGGCTTTTCATTCACCAGCAACACCGGACTCAGGAAAGCTCCTTTGAGGGCATCCGCATCCGTAACCTGCACACTGTCGGGCGAACCATAAATAATTTGCGAGGAAGCTAATAATTTTTCTATCCTTTCCCTCACTTCTGATCTTTGGGTTTCTCCTGCCAGCGGACCCATACGCACTTTTTCATTTTCCGGGTTGCCAATAATGGTTTTCGACAGAGATTGAATGATGGATTTACTCACTTCCCCGATCCTGTTCTCCGGAACAAAAATCCTTCGGATCGCGGTACATTTTTGTCCTGCTTTAACGGTCATTTCTTTCCTGATCTCTTTTATGAAAATATCCCACTCTGGCATACCGGGAACGACATCATTACCCAGTACAATACAATTCAGTGAATCTGCCTCCATATTGAAAGGAACATTCTCGCGAAGGATAACGGGATTGGATTTAAGCAACAGACCAGTGGATGCTGAACCGGTAAAAGTTACCACATCCTGCGAACCTGCATGATTCAGCAGATCACCTGCACTTCCGCAAATCAATTGCAAAGCACCATCGGGCAGTATTCCCGATGCGATGATCTCTCTTACTACTGCTTCCGTTAAAAAACAGGTAATCGTAGCAGGTTTTATAATAGCCGGAACACCTGCCAGTAAATTAACAGCCAGCTTTTCCAGCATACCCCACACGGGAAAATTGAATGCATTGATATGAATGGCGGCGCCTTCCTTTGGAACCAGGATATGCTGCGCCATAAAACTGTGTTCTTTACTCAAATTCAAAGCTTCGCCATCGGTGCAAAAGGTTTCATTAGGAAATTTTCTGCGTAGCGAAGCATATGAGAATAGATTTCCGATACCGCCTTCGATGTCAATCCAACTATCCGCTTTCGTGGCGCCGGTTTGGAAGCTGATCCGATAAAATGTATCGAGGTGTTTGCGAAGATGAAGTGCCAATGCCTTCAGCATGCTTCCTCTTTCACGAAAAGTCATTTTCCTCAATGCGGGGTTTCCTTTTTTGTGTGCATAGTGAAGTATGGAGGCAAAGTCGAGTCCGGCCGTGCCGGCCTGGTAAATAGGCGCACCGGTCACTGCGTTATACAATGTTTGACCATCACCATCTCCCTGGATCCATTTTCCGGTCACATAATTTCCGAGTTTGTTCATGCGGCAGCACTTTGTTGAGACGACTAAATTACTTCAAAACTGTAAACCCTGACAGGGTTTCGGCGGAAGGTCTTTTTTGTTGGATTAAGTAGTTTCGAATCTGCAGATCACTGATTTCTTTTCGTATTTCGGTTGGTGGGAACAGGTCACCATATACATGTTAGACCACGGGTTAATTTTTTATTTTGTTTTCGCAAGACTATCCAGTGATGACTGGATATTTATTAACCGGGCTTGAAGAGCTTCAACCTGAGTCTTTTGAATTTCAGCACTATCGTTAACCCCTCTTCTTGAGTAGTCCCCTATACTTTCAGTTAGATTATTAGCACTATCCTTTAATAACTTTTGTTCGTTTATAAGATTTGCCATCACTTCATTGTGATTTGATCCGCAAGCTGTCAGAAAAAAAAGGCATATCATGACTGGATATTTCATATAAATGGTTTGATTAAAAATTATAGATTAAAGTTATTCTATATCATCAGAAGTTTATTGCAAATTCAAAATTGCTGCAATAATCCTGGATATTACATACTGTTGCAATTGAGAACTTAACATCAGCGTTCGAATTGCTCCTTTTTGATCACGGATTTGTCGGACTGCGCAGATTTCACGGATTATTTTGAATCATATGGAAGTGTAAGTGCTTTGCGGGCTTATATTCTTTCTGCGTTAGCTGGTGACCGCCTCAGGGCCGGCGGTCGGCATGTTGCACAGAAAGAATATTAGCCCGCGAAGCACTTGGCATTTCATTCCATAAAACAATTTTTGTTATTAAAGGATGGGAAATTGAAATAGATGACACACAAACTGCTATTTTTACAAAAGCAAAAACTTCTCTTGAAAAAATACCTGACTGCTATTGTTCTATTCATGGCCGTTGCAGGATCTTCCTTCAATAAGATCATTGTATTGCTCGATTTCAAGCTAAACGAAAACTTTATTGCCAACACTCTTTGTGAAAACAAGGATAAACCGGCATCCTGCTGCCATGGCAAATGTTATCTGAAAAAGAAATTGCAGAAAGAGGAAGACGGTGCTAAATCAGGTTCGGGAGAGGCAAGAGCGAAATTTGAAGTCAATTTGTTTTGTGAAGCTAACACAGAACTTTTTTTGAACAGGGCCATAAAATCTCCATACACAGAAGCGCAGATAATAGCCATCCCCTCCATTTTACTGTCTACTGTCTTTCACCCGCCCGGACGAGCTTAAGGTTCCTGCAAACATTCAACTCAACCCTGTTTCAGTCCGCTGTTCCAACGTTCATGGGCCGGACGATCGTTCATTCACAATTTTTTTTATGAGAAAGATATTTTTTATGCTTTTCCTTGTGGCGTCCAGCTACGCGGAACTGCAAGCCTGCGACATCTGCGGTTGCGGAGGCGGCAATTTTTACATGGGATTACTACCCAGTTTTAAGAATAAGTTTATCGGCATTCGGTACCACTATATGCAATACCATACCCAACTGGCAAGTGATGCTTCGCAGTTCAGTCATAATTATTATAATTCTGTTGAAGTCTGGGGCGGATGGAATATTGGCCGCAAATGGCAGGTGCTGGCTTTCGTTCCTTATTATTTCAATAAACAGGTCGACGATGATGGCATTACCTATAAAAACGGACTGGGCGATATTTCATTTTTAGCCAACTACCAGTTACTGCACACGCGGAGGATGACTGGCGAAAATAAAACGATCGAACAGGAACTGTGGTTTGGTGCAGGACTTAAAATTCCAACAGGTACTTTTAAGGTAGATGTGAATGATCCCAATACTACCATTGCCGATATCAATTCACAAATTGGTACCGGTAGCGTGGATTTCCTGTTGAATCTATCTCATCATATCCGCTTCAACCAGTTTGGTATTAACACTATTGCCAACTATAAAATCAATACAACCAATAGCGCTGACTATAAATACGGTAATAAACTAACCATAAGCAGCATTGGATATTATCGATTCAAAGCGGGTAATTCATCCATTGCCCCGAATGCGGGATTGGTATTCGAAAACACGGAGACCAATCAGCTCAAAAAGGAAAAAGTAGACCTTACCGGAGGATATGCATTAAGTGCGCTTGCAGGCGTTGAATTCACCTTTAATAAGATTGCTTTGGGATTCAACGCGCAGGTTCCACTAACACAGTACTATGCCGCCGGCCAAACCCGGATGCAGGTTCGTGGAATGGCACACGTCACTTTTGTACTGTAAACACTGAATGATGATTGAATAGATTGCAGGATCAGGGCAATTTTGCCTTGATCCTGCTTTCATTTATGCCAGACTGGCACACTCGTTCGACTGGTAGATAATTTGATGACTGTTATCCATGGAAAATAATTATTCTTTCATTCATTATAACATGACTTCGGATGAGCAGCTTCTGGATGTTTACTCCAAAACAATTGCAGGAGTCGTTTCAACAGTGGGAGAATCGGTGGTTCATATCCAGGTTCAGAAGACAACCACTGACCGGCGTACAAATCGTACACAACAGGTTCCTGCTTCTGGTTCGGGTTTTATTATTTCTTCAGATGGCTTCATCGTCACCAACCATCACGTCATTGAAAATGCCACGGATATTAAAGTGGCATTGGCGGATGGAAGGGTAATCGCCGGAGAACTCAAAGGAGCGGATCCATCCACTGATATCGCTGTATTGAAGATTTACGAAACAGGACTTCGGGCACTTCATTTTGCCGATTCCGACAACCTGAAGCCGGGGCAGATCGCCATCGCTATAGGTAACCCGTTAGGATTACAACACACGGTTACCGCCGGCGTCGTAAGCGCTTTGGGACGCACACTTCGGGCTAATAATGGAAGGATGATCGATGATGTCATTCAAACAGACGCTTCATTAAATCCGGGAAATTCAGGTGGCCCATTGGTCAATTCACTGGGTGAAGTGATTGGTGTAAATACTGCGACGATTAGTTCAGCACAGGGACTTTGTTTTGCGGTTTCTTCCAAACTGGCAGCTTATGTTGCAGGTAAACTGATTATGGAAGGAAAAGTGAAGCGAGCATACCTGGGTATTGGCGGACAGTTGGTAAATCTTTCGGAACGTATGATTGCCGCGAACAGGCTGGAAAGGAAAACCGGAGTCTATGTTTTTGAAATCATGGCCGATCAACCGGCATATAATAATGAAATAAGAACTGGCGATATCATCGTATCATTTGATGACCATTCCATCGGTTCGGTCGATGATCTTCACCAGCAGCTCAATGAAAAGAAGATTGGACAGGATGCTGCGCTGGGTGTACTTCGAAATGGACGAAAAACAATATTGAAAGTAGTGCCCGGAGAACTAAAATAAGTTGGAGGAATTGTAATCAGGCTCTTTTCTTCAGATCAATTTCATGGCACAAGGCATCGAATATAGTGTCCACAGTTCCCTCGCCTTTTACAAACAATACTTTTCCGTATTTCTTATAGTGATCGGCTACAGCTGCGGTCTTCTTTTCATATTCTTCAATGCGGGCGCCAATGACTTCTTCATTCGTATCATCACTACGACCTGAAGTGAGACCACGATTGAGCAATCTTTTTACGAGCTCTGCCTTAGTGACCTGGAGTGCCAGCACAACGGCGATTTCGGTATTTTTTTGGGTTAGGAGTTTGTCAAGTGATTCTGCCTGTGCGGTAGTACGCGGAAAGCCATCAAACAAAAAACCCTTTGCCTGGGGATTGTTATCGAGCGCGGAACTGATCATTTCGATCACCACTTCATCTGGAACGAGCTGGCCCTTATCCATAAAACTTTTAGCCGCCAACCCCAATGGAGTTTGTCCCGCGATCTCACTCCTCAGCAGGTCACCCGTGCTGAGATGTTTCAATCCGTACTTGGCGATCAGCTTTTCCGACTGGGTCCCTTTGCCGCTCCCGGGCGGTCCGAACAGAATTAAATTGAACATATCTTCGAATAGCCTTGTGAGTGGACAAATATAATATACACGAATTAAATTCTTTAACATTTTATTTTGTTATGAGAACATTCGGAAACAATTGGTTGTCAGGTATTTGAGCATGAATGGAGAAATCAGCGATATGGACTGCAAAACGTCGATAAGTCAAGTTTGAGACAAACCATCCGAACCCCTGCAACGTATATTTGTTGTATTAATAACCAACAAAATGATGAATAGTATATTAAAAACGAGCCTGGTAATTGGAATTGGCCTGATGTTCCAATATTGCACCTATTCCCAGGCTACTGACAAAGCGAAATCAAATAACATGGATACATCTAAAAAAGCCGACAACCCGGTCTATTCTCATCATGATACCTCCACTGTGAGCATGACAGAAGACCAGTGGAAGAAAATTCTTCCCAAAGACATTTACAACATCGCGCGACTGAAAGGAACCGAAAGACCCGGATCAAGCGCTTTTGAACATTCAAAAGATGTGGGCACTTATTATTGTGCAGTATGTGGGAATGCGCTGTTCAAAAGTGATACGAAATTCGAAAGTGGTTGCGGATGGCCCAGCTTCTATGAACCCATCAGCAAGACCAGCATCATCTACCTCGAAGACAATGCTTATGGCATGCAGAGAACGGAAGTGGAATGCGGCAGGTGTAAATCTCACCTCGGTCATGTTTTTAATGACGGACCTCCTCCTACCGGGCTCAGGTATTGCATCAATGGTGTTGTATTGGATTTTGAAAAGGCAAAAGATGCTGAGAAGAAATATAATGAGGAGAAGAAAGAACATTCTTAGTCGATAGACTATAGTCAAAAGGCAATGGGCAATTGGCAAAGGAATCCTGTTGGATTAACCTTGCCAATTGCCCATTGCCTTTTGATTTAATGCGTCGCGGTATTGCTTTTGGCCTTGAGTAGAACAACACCATGAGAAGGAATTGAAATGCTCAGGTTATTTTTATAAACACCAATATCTTTTTGCGACCATACATCCCTGAGCTTTTGCTGAGCTGCGATATGCAGGTCTGTGAAAGAAATCGTTGGCTTGGCGATACTATCGGATAAATTAAAAATTCCTATTGCCTTGCTTCCATCTTCCAATTCTTTTGTCCACACCTGGATTTGATTTTTCTCAAAAGTTTTTATCGCAGGCTTTGCCAATGCATCCTGGTCAATCGCCAGCACTTCATCGTTGGTGAGCAAATTAAGCGTAAAATCATCCAGCTGTCCGATATCACATCCGATCAGTAACGGCGCAGAGAGCAATGACCAGAGACTGATATGCGTATACTGCTCATCGGGAGAAAGCCGGGTGCTGTGCAACTTGGGCCCCCATCCCACTTTGCCAACGATCAGCATATCCGGATCATTAAAGTGACCCGGCTGCGTGTTGGGTGACGATTTGTATTGTGAGAATCCTATTTCGGAAAGGCTCGACCAGGTATCAACGATGTCGCCAGTCGTCCGCCAGCTGTTCCCGCCCACTTCTGCACCCCATTTCCAAACATCTCCCATTCCATACTGGCATAAACTATACAGGATATCGCGGTTCACTTTATTCAGTGAACTCCGCATAACGAAATAAGGTTTTTTGTAATCATCGAGAGAAGGTTTCGCAGGAGCGATTTCGCCATAGGAACACCAATCATATTTTAAATAGTCGATTCCCCAATCAGCATAGGTGATGGCATCCTGATCCTCGTGTTGGTAGCTGCCCGCATAGGCTCCACAGGTTTTTGTTCCCGGAGATGAATAGATGCCCAATTTCAAACCCAATCCATGAACATAGGCCGATAGAGATTTCATATCGGGAAATTTATTGTTGGGAAGCATTTCTCCTTTTTCATTTCGCTTGTCCTGCCAGCCATCATCGATATTGATATAGGTCCAGCCGTAATCTGCGAGTTTCTCGAACATCGCTTTGGCGGATATTTTTACTTTTTCATCGCTGACACTCAGTCCCCAGCAATTCCAACTGTTCCATCCCAGTGCGGGTGTAATTCCGATCAGGTCACCACAAATAATTTTAAGGTTTTTGCTTGTTGAACCGACTTTATTTTTTGCGAGGAGTTTTACAGTATAATTTCCTTTGGCACTCAGAGAGCCTGTAATGATCCCGGTTTGTTTATCAAGCTGCAAACCTGCCGGTAATCCGGTTACTTCAAAGCTCATTGGTTTTTCGCCCGAGGCCGGGATCTTGTATTGGAAAGATGCGTGCGGCCTCACGCCATAAACTCCGGGCCCGTTTATTTTGGGAGATTTCGATGCATGCGGCGTTAGTAAATATGGAGTGCTTTCTGACGCTATAATTTCTTTATGACTTCTGTCTTCCGTAAAATAATAA
>Ga0075026_100000852_pt1 | contig 12795 bp, 13 predicted proteins | sample Str012_2_FD_71392 | JGI IMG/M metagenome (GOLD analysis project Ga0075026, IMG submission 71392) | Freshwater sediment microbial communities in response to fracking from Pennsylvania, USA - Straight Creek_MetaG_SC_2012 | ecosystem: Environmental > Aquatic > Freshwater > Creek > Sediment...
CTATCTCCCTAATACAGTTACTTCAATCTATTTACACAAAGAACTAAATACTACCAAAAATGGCGAGCTATTTTGCCAAAACATAAACGCCTTCAATCAGAAGCTCAACTTTCAATTATAAAAAACACAAAGTCCTTTCTCAATACTAATGCTACTCCTTCTCAAAGTACTACTTCGCAATCGCTATCAGATCCCATGAATAGATTAACCCATAAAATAGATATAAGTCCGGATGTTGACAAGTACAGTCTTTTTAATATATTCAAGTAAAACAAGAGAAAATCTTTCCAAATTCTAATCCTTATCAATACAAATTAACTCGTCATGAAAATATCATTAATAATATTAATTCTCTTTACAAAATCATCTTTTGCCCAAACCACCTCTTACCAGTACGACAAACTCTACCGCCTTACCAAAATAAGTTACAGCAATGGCAGCAGTATCAGTTATGCGTATGATGCCAATGGCAACCGGGTTAGCCAGGTTAATAATTTAACCGCCTTGCCTGTTAAATTATTAACCTTCACAGCCACCACCCAAAACTGCAATACCATCTCCCTCATCTGGCAAACGGCCCAGGAAAATAATAACAGGGGTTTTGATGTACAGCAAAGTGTGGGCGGCATCAACTTTTCGCCGGTAGCATTTGTAAAAAGCAGTGGCAACAGTGAAACAGAACAACGCTACCTGTACAATATTGTAAACGCAAATGATGGTGTGTACTATTTCCGCCTCAAACAAACCGATCTTGATGGAAAATTCACCTATTCAAAAATCATTACCGTAAAAGTAGACTGTAGCAAAAATGCTATTGCATTAACGCCCAACCCGGCATCCACGCAGGTTACCATTGCCGGGCTTGACAATACAAAAGCGCATAGCATACAAATTTTTGACAGCAAAGGAGTATTGGTAAAGACTATTGGAAAACTTAACACCAACAGCATCGACATTAGTTTGCTGGCACATGGTCTATATCTTTTAAAGATTGACAATAAGGAAAGCCTCAAATTAATTAAACAGTAAACCGCCAATTTCTAAAAACCTTTTGTCGCAAACAGATGGGGCTGATTACCGGGCGTAAACAGCATTTTCGCGTGACAAGGTGCTTGACCAGATTTCGGCAGACCTCCAAAAGGAACTAACAGGGTTAACGTCAATGGTCTGAGCATATGGTCAACTGTTGCCTGTTATGCCGGAAGCATTTCAACTTATGTAGGTATTGCCAGTGCATTGGGGCCCAGTAACAACATTCCCGGCAACCATAATTACATTTATGTTGCCGCCATTGGTGCTGTGGCAGGCGCTGTAAATGCCACACAAACTTGCAACGGATCAAATACCAATGTATGTCAGGATCCACTAACTGTCTCCTTGCCTTATGAATGCTACACTTACGGCAATCCATTGGTACATACTGCTGTCGGGTATGGGAATATAAAGCCGGCACAATTTGTTTTCCGGGTGGCTATTGGAAAATCCACAAGTATTGCCCCCCTTCCGCCACACTGATTTAAACGTAAAAATGAATGGCAGAGTGGGGTCAGCATTGCTGGTATTTCCAGGTAATATATATTGACACCTGGGTCAATACTAGTTATCTATCAATATTAGTCTACCAAAAGACCAATTTACTATCCACAAGGAATGGTATTTAAAAAAATCGCCTGAACAACCGGAATATTCGACCAGTAATCAGCATCAACCTTTGTTATAAGGAAAAACTTATATAAATTATTGTTGGAGAGTCGGGATTCCTTGTATTGCCCAAGGTTAGCCAGCTCACCGGTACAGAGCATACCATCTCCCGGAATATCTATCCCTTTTATTTAGACTTTACTAATAGCCCGAACTTTCTGGCAAACTTGCAGGAATCTGGAAATAAAGTTCATAGGGAGTGAACTTTGATGGATGGGAAAACCCTGGCTACAATGACTTGAGCACCTTGCCAATTCTCCATATCAATAATTGGCGATTTCAATTAGCCTGGCCACGTCATGGACTATTATCTTCCGCCCTTTTGTTTCCAGAATATTGTCTTCTTTGAACTCCGTCAGCACACGGACAACGTTTTCCCTTGCTGTGCCAACAAGATTAGCCAAATCATCGCGGCCCATGTTTATTTCTACCGGCATACCCGGTTGAAAATTCACTTTGTATTTTTCCCGAAGAACGATTAACTGCAATGCCAGTCTTTCCCGAACCGATTTTTGGCCAAAAAGAGTCAGCCCATTGGCCAGTACCGCAAATTCATGGCTGAGTGTTTTTAATAAGCGTCTACTTAATTCGGTGGATTGCTGCAATGTATCCAAAAAATCTTCCTTGGGTATAAAGGTAACACTACTATCCTCGAGCGCAGCGGCGGAGTCAGGATAGCGCTCTTCTGATAGTATGGCATGGTAACCTATCAACTCTCCGGTATTGGCTACATAAATAATTTGCTCCCTACCCTCTTTATCAACCTTGTATTTTTTTACTTTCCCGGCTTTTATATAAAAAATACCCGGCGGATATGCGCCTTCTCTGAATATGATTTCACCCTTCTTATACAATTGCCCAACCTGATTGGCAGTCAATAGACTGATATCGCCTGGCGACAAATCCGCCAGGATAGATTCACTCTTAAAATCCCATTTGTCGATTGAAAAAATTCCCCTGATACTCATAATCGTTGGCAAATTTACTTTTTAAAAAATTGATAAAGCTCACTTTTTTCGTTGATAATATTTACCTCAACCAGACAGGCAAGCCTGTAACTTTGTATGATGAAAATGGGCAATCCCGCAAAAAAAGATCACTACTATACCAGGGATCACGAATGGATCCACTTCCAGGGAGCACAGGCCTATACTGGCATCTGTCCGTTCAAACTAATCGGATTTAAGGAAATACAGGAAATAATCTTTACAGAAACTGTTGGCTTTAAAAAACAAGGTGAAACCATCGCCTGTATCCGGTACAAGGATTATCTGATAAAAGCACATATGCCAGTCGATGGGAAAGTGATTTACCTGAACGATACATTAATAAAAGGCAACTGGCAGGTACTTCTGCAGCAGCCGGAAGGCATTGGCTGGATTGCATTTATTGATTTGGCAGAACCGCATGAACGAAAAGGTTTGTTGTTGCCTGCACAATATCATGAGACAGGGAAAAGAAATATGCCCATTAATCACATCCAATAAAAATACAAGCTAACTTATGGAGCTGATCGAAAGAAGCATTTTTGCAGAAAAGTGGTTTGAATCAGATGAACATTTTAACCAGCTATACACAAAATCCATACAATCCCTTTCACGTCATCACTGGACACCTTTGAGTGTCGCAAGAAAAGCAGCCATTTTCCTGAATGCAGAAAAAAATGCCAGGATACTTGACATTGGCAGCGGCGTAGGGAAATTTGCGCTGGCAGCTGCACACTTCAGGCCCCAGGCATTTTACACGGGTGTTGAGCAAAGAAAAAACCTGGTAGAAGATGCAGAAATTGCAAAGGGAATTCTTGGCCTCGCTAATGTCAGCTTTATTCATGGCAATTTTACCCAAACGGACTTTAGAAAATACGACCACTTCTATTTTTACAATTCATTTTTTGAAAATCTTTCCGGCAGGGATAAAATTGACAACAGCATCGACTATTCAGCCGAGCTGTATAACTATTATAACCGCTACTTATTCAAACTACTGGAGCAAAAACCGGCAGGCACCAGGCTGGTTACCTTTCACAGTCTTGAAGATGAAGTGCCACCTGACTTTCACGTGGTTCACACGGCCATGGAAAATCTTCTAAAATTCTGGATAAAAGTTTAATTACAAACCAGCAATGCCTATTGACACTGAAAACGAGTTGTCGGAAATACTCTGCCAGCTTTCCAAAGCAAACGGTTATTTTGATTGTGAAAAAGTAATAACCCAGCATATTAAAAAACAAATTGTAAACGGTGTTGCTTTTTCAGTGATAAAAAAATACCTAAAAACAATACTCCGCCATTTTGATGGATTGGCTTTGAAAACCGGTTTACCGGCAGATTGTGACAACTACCGGTTTGCTGCCTGTTTTGTAAAGACATTGGTGACGACCTCATATTGGTACAGCTGGATTAAGCGTAACAATTGATTCAACATTCTAAAGTTGCGGCCCTGTTTTATGCGGTTATCAGGAGCAGCTTGTCTCTCCTTTCTTGTTTGTTATGATGCCAATTGGCAAACAGCCCGTTGAACCAATTTGGATAACTGAAGAAGGAAACAGGCTGGAAACAATATTTACCGTAGCCGTTTGATCTGTCCCTTTTGAAGAATGTCAGTTGAAGGATGCTGCTTTATAGCAGTGTCCTTTTTACCGTCCGGAAAGCCGTTCATTGTATTACTATGTTCAGACCTAAGCTATTTGATACGCTTAAAGACTATTCCCGCCATCAATTCAGCAAAGACCTGATGGCGGGCATCATCGTTGGTATTGTAGCACTTCCCCTGGCGATTGCTTTTGCCATTGCCAGCGGTGTAGCGCCCGAGAAAGGACTTTACACAGCAATAATCGCCGGCTTTATCATTTCATTAATGGGTGGCAGCAGGGTACAGATTGGCGGGCCCACAGGCGCCTTTATTGTCATCGTCTATGGCATCGTGCAGGTACATGGTGTGGATGGGCTGATCGTAGCTACTTTGATGGCGGGATTCATGCTTTTGCTGATGGGGCTTATCCGGCTGGGTGCCGTCATAAAATTTATTCCCCATCCCTTGATAGTTGGCTTTACCAGTGGTATTGCACTTATCATATTCTCATCTCAAATAAAAGACGTCTTTGGATTAAAGATGGGCCCGGTACCGGCAGACATCCTGGAAAAATGGAAAACTTATATTGATTTTTTTCAAACCCTCAACTGGTATGCAGTTCTAACAGCACTTGCAACGGTGCTGATTGTTGTATATTGGCCAAAGCTTACGCATAAAATTCCCGGGTCATTGATTGCTATACTGGTAACAACTGCCGTTATGCAAGTCCTGCATCTCCCAATTGAAACCATTGGCAGCCGGTTTGGCAGCATACCATCAACCTTTCCCAACCCTTCCATACCACAGCTGGATTGGGCCGTTGTCAAAAGCCTGATCCGTCCCGCTTTTACCATTGCTTTACTGGGCGGCATAGAATCATTGTTATCCGCTGTGGTAGCAGATGGAATGATTGGCGGTAATCACAAATCAAATATGGAATTGATTGCACAAGGAACAGCGAATATTTTCTCTGCACTTTTTGGCGGTATCCCAGCCACCGGTGCGATTGCCCGTACCGCCACCAACGTAAAGAATGGAGGACGTACGCCTGTTGCTGGCATCGTACATGCGTTAACCTTATTACTAATCGTTCTTTTTGCCGGGAAATGGGCCGCCTTCATTCCCATGGCAACATTGGGAGGTATACTGGTAGTCGTCTCTTACAACATGAGTGAATGGGAAAGTTTTATCGCTGTCCTCAAAGGCCCGCGCAGTGATGGTGCTGTTTTGATTACAACTTTCCTATTGACATTGTTTGTTGATCTGACGATAGCCATTGAAACTGGAATGGTGATGGCTGCTTTTTTATTTATGCGCAGGATGATTCAGTTCTCGGACGTAAATCTTTTGGTAAAAGAGGGCAAAGCCGAACAGAGCCAGAAAGATCCAGCGCTTACCGGAAAGTTTTCAATTCCTCATGAAGTGGAGGTTTTTGAAATCACAGGCCCCCTTTTTTTTGGAGCGGCCTATAAATTCAAAGATGCCATGAAGCTTTTTGAGAAAGCACCCAAAATACTGATTATTCGTATGAGACAGGTACCGATCATTGATGCAACGGGTATAAAGACGATAAGGGATGTTTACAAAGATTTAAAGTACAGGGGTACCAAGCTGATTTTGTCGGAAGTTCACAGCGAACAGGTGATGTCTGCCTTAAAAGAGGCCCGCTTGCTGTTTGCCATCGGAAAAGCCAATATTACAGAAACATTTGGAAAGGCATTAGAGAGAAGTGCAGTCATTCTCCGGGAAAAACCAAAGTATAAATGAGGTAAAATGTGAGACGAACCGACCCAAAACAACCTAAAAAGAAACCGCATGGAAGATCGGCTAATTCAGGCAATTGAGCTGCTGCTTCAATTAAATGCCACGCAGACTAAACTAAATAACCATATCAAAGATGGATTCAAGGGAAATCCGTCCATCAGATAAAGGAAAAATTGAGCAATGATCCCACCAGGGTATTACAATACATGGTAGAAATTTCTGCTCCTAGCGAACATTATGAAATTTGTGAAGCCGCAAAACAATTACTTAAAGAAAGAGTGAAATAATGCTTAACTCAACTATATTAAAAGCCGGTTTTAACAAAAAAGGAAAGATCAAAAATACTCATCACTTTTGGGTTGAGAATTAAAACGGTACGTCTCAAACGAGGTATTACTTAATATTAAAAACATGTAAGGTTTTTTCAGGACGAGTCATAATTTTTATGACGCCAAGGGGTCAGTTAGCGTGGTTTTTCCAAATAATGTATGATAAGAAAAACAACACAGTTCGAACCGCTAGAATCAATTTACTATTCGCCGCAATCCCTTTACTGACGGGATGTTCAGACAAAAATAAAACAGGTAATCAAAAGAATGATTACCTGTTTTCTAGTAGTGTCGGGACGACTGGATTCGAACCAGCGGCCTCTTGCACCCCATGCAAACGCGCTACCGGGCTGCGCTACGTCCCGAACTTTGATGGCCCCACCGCTTGTTCAAAACCAGGTTTTGAAACCTGCGGTAGCTACCGGGCCTGCAAATGTAAGTGATTCTTTCAAAATTAGAAATTTCAAAAACAACCATTATCTTCGCACAACTCATTTACAATGAAGTTTCTACTAAAACAGGTTTACATTACAGACCCGCAATCGCCGCACCACCGCTCCCGTAAAGATATTTTTATTGCAGACGGCGTCATCAGCGCCATTGCCAATAACATTGAAGCAGCCGCCGATCACCGTATAGAAATGGACGGATTGTGCGTTTCGCCCGGCTGGGCCGATGTTTTTGCCAATTTTTGCGACCCCGGTTACGAATACAAGGAAACCCTGCAAACCGGGGCTGCGGCCGCCGCGGCGGGTGGTTACACGTCAGTTTTTGTGGTACCCAATACCAAACCCGTTATTGATGCCAAATCGCAGGTGGAATACGTAGTGCAGCAGTCCAAATCATTGCCCGTACAAATTATTCCACTGGGTGCCATCACCAAAAATACAGCGGGCAAAGAACTGGCCGAAATGTACGATATGAACAAAAGCGGGGCCATTGCTTTCAGCGATGGACTAAACCCGCTGCAACCGGCCGGCATTTTGCTGAAAGCACTGCAGTACATAAAGGCATTCAATGGGGTCATTATCCAGCTACCCGACGATATTACGATTGCACCCCATGGTTTGATAAACGAAGGACTGGTATCAACCCGCCTGGGCCTGCCCGGAAAACCCATGATGGCCGAAGAACTAATGGTGGCCCGGGACATAAAACTGGCCCGCTACGCAGACTCAAAACTGCATTTTACCGGGCTGAGTTCTCCAAAGTCGCTGGAATACATAAAAAGGGCAAAAGACAGCGGTATAAAAGTTACCTGCTCGGTTACCTCCTACCACCTTGCTTTTTGCGATGAAGACCTGTATACCTACGATACCAACCTGAAAGTAAACCCGCCATTGCGCACCCGCGAAGACATGCTGGCACTGCGCAAAGCCGTAGCCGATGGCACCATTGATTGTATCGCTTCTCACCATATGCCGCAGGACTGGGATCATAAAACCTGTGAGTTTGAATATGCCAAACCAGGTATGATTGGTTTGCAAACCGCCTACTCCGTGGTAAAAACCATTCTGCCCGAACTGGCTGAAGAAAGATGGGTGGAACTGTTCTGCAGCAACCCGCGCCGCATTTTTGGACTGGACATGCCAGCCATAAAAGAACAGGCAGTGGCCAACCTAACCCTGTTTCAGCCGGGTAAGCAATTTACATTTGCCAAAGAAGACATCAAATCAAGATCGCATAACTCGCCTTTTATAGGCACTGCATTTACCGGCAAAGTAGCCGGCATTATTAATGGGGAAAAGCTGGTGCTGAACAGGCTGTAGCAAAATGGAAAAGAAAATCACTTCGCACGTAATTAAAGGATTGATCATAACCGGCATACTGATTGCCCTCGACCTTGTTTTGCAAAAATTATACGCCCCCGTTCCGGAAGCAATGCGGTATATGCCCAGGCTGGTGATTGTATTCCTGGGCGTGGTAACAGCCTGTGTTGTTTATCTCCGCCAGGCCGGTAGCACCCTTGGTTTTGGAGACGTATTTGCACATGGCTTCAGAACAACAACGGTGGTCGCTTTTTTAATGGCAGCGTTCACCTTTATTGCAGTAAAATACATTTACCCGGCGCCCGGTGCGGCAGAAATGGAAGCGGCCGTAAAAGCCATCGAGCAACAGGGCAATGCCTTGCACGAGGAAGCCCGGCAGCAAGCCATACAAGCGGCTAAAAACAGGTGGATTTTTTATGTCTCTATTTCTATTTTCGCCACGCTGATACCCGGCCTTTTGGGTGCTTTGCTGGGCGGCGCCCTAACAAAAAAGAATCAGTAATTTCAACTACCTAAAGAATATCCTGATGGACCTTTCGATTGTAATACCACTCTTTGATGAAGCGGAATCACTGCCGGAACTAACGGCCTGGATTGTACGCGTGATGGAAGAGCAGCACTATAGCTACGAAATTATTTTTGTAGACGATGGCAGCAGGGACCATTCCTGGCAGGTGATACAGCAATTGAGATCCGCCAACCGGCATGTAAAAGCCATCAAATTTCAGCGCAATTACGGCAAAGCAGCCGGTTTAAATGAGGGCTTCAGGGCCGCCCAGGGCGATGTAATCATCACCATGGATGCCGATATGCAGGATTCGCCCGATGAAATTCCTGCACTTCGGCGCATGATACTGGAAGATAAATTTGATATGGTGAGCGGCTGGAAAAAAGTGCGGCACGACAATACACTCACAAAAAATATCCCCTCCAAATTTTACAACGGCATGACGCGGTTAATGTCGGGCATACAGCTGCACGATTTCAACTGCGGGCTGAAGTCTTACCGCAGAAATGTGATCAAAAGCATAGAAGTATATGGCGATATGCACCGCTATATACCAGTGCTGGCCAAATGGAGTGGCTTTACAAAAATTGGCGAAAAAGTGGTGGAGCACCGCGCCCGCAAATACGGCACTACCAAATTTGGGTTGAGCCGCTTCATCAACGGGCCGCTGGACCTGGCTTCCATCATGTTTGTAGGCAAGTACGGCAAGCGGCCCATGCATTTTTTTGGCCGCTGGGGCTCTATTTGTTTTGGAATTGCCTTTGTTATTTTTATCTACATGATTATTTCGCGCATCATGCACCCGGAGATAGGCCTCAGCAACCGCCCGCCGTTTTATATTGTACTCACGGCCATGATCATTGGCTCGCAGTTATTCCTGTCGGGCTTTATTGGCGAAATGATTTCAAGAAATTCGCCCGGGCGCAATTTTTATTTGATTGAAGAAAAAGCCGGCTTTGAATAATGTAGAAGAGTGGTAAATGTGAAAATAAAAGCCCCGCTATATGTAGCAACAAATGAAATACAGTAACCCATCAGGAAATCCAGGATGAAAAAATTTTCACATTTTCGTACTTACACCTTTGCACATTGATTTCTTCTATCGTTATACTCGGCCCGGCCCATCCTTATCGTGGTGGTGGTATTACAACATTCAATGAAAGGCTGGCAACAGAATTTCAAAACCAGGGGTTTGATGTAACAATCTATAATTTTTCATTGCAATACCCTTCATTCCTGTTTCCGGGCAAGTCGCAATACTCAACGGAGCCAGCCCCTGCTCATTTAAAAATTCTGCGGAAAGTAAATTCAGTAAATCCGCTGAACTGGATAAAAACAGGCTATGAACTTAGAAAACAAAAGCCAGATTTAATAGTGGTGCGTTACTGGTTGCCGCTGATGGGGCCTGCACTGGGCACCATTTTAAGACAAGTAAAAAAGAACCGGCATACAAAAGTAATTGCCATTACCGACAATGTTGTTCCGCACGAGAAACGGCCGGGCGATACCGCTTTTACCAGGTATTTTTTAAAGCCCTGCGATGCTTTTGTGGCCATGAGCGATAAAGTGATGCAGGATTTGAAATTGTTTGAACCCGTTAAACCGGCCATACAGGTGGCCCACCCCCTCTACGATAGTTTTGGCGACGCCATTACAAAAGAAGCCGCCAGAAAAGAATTGGGCATTGCCGAATCGGAACGGGTCATTCTTTTCTTCGGCTTTATTAGAAAATACAAGGGATTGGATATCTTACTGGAAGCGATGGCGCTGTTAAAAGTAAAACAGCAGGATGCCAGCTTCAAGTTCCCCAAACTACTGCTGGCGGGCGAGTTTTATGAAGACGAGAAAACATACCAGCAGCAAATTGATGCATTGGGCATCAGGGACAACCTGATCTTAAAAACAGGGTTTATACCCGATGCTGCAGTGAAACAATATTTTTGCGCGGCAGACCTGGTGATACAACCCTACCGCAATGCCACCCAGAGCGGGGTTACCCCCCTCGCCTATCATTTTGAAAAACCCATGATAGTAACCAATGTGGGCGCACTGCCGGATTATGTGCCACATGAAAAAGCAGGACTGGTAGCGGAACCCACCGCGGCTTCCCTGGCAGCGGCCATGGAGCGTTACTTTTCATTAGGTGAGGCCTTTTTTTTACCGCAACTTCGCGAAGAGAAAAAGAAATATTCTTGGCAGGTGCTGACAGACGGGATTCTGAGATTAGCGCTTAGCCTTTAGCAATTTGTTGTTAGCCGCTGACCGGGATTTATTTTATTTTTTTTGCGAATAGTTTTTTTGAAACGGGCATTGTATTTTTATTCAACATCCTTGTGTCACTCCCTTGTGCCACACAACTTTACTGAAATGCAGCCTTATATTTAATCATCATAACTAACAGCTAACAGCGCTTAGCTGTTTTCAAATCAGGCATCAAAAAATCAGGTATCAGCCATCTCTTATGATCTATAGAAGTAAAGCACCTTTGCGCATAGGCCTTGCCGGTGGAGGCACCGATGTAAGCCCTTACAGTGATCTGTATGGCGGCGCCATCCTGAATGCCACCATAAGCCTGTATGCCTATGCCAATATAGAACCCCTGCAGGAAAACGCCATCATCTTACAGGCACTCGACCGCAAAGAAGAAAAAAGATTTGAATGGGCCAGCGAACTTCCCATCGATGGATCGCTGGATTTGCTGAAGGGTGTGTACAATTCCATACAACGCGATTATGGCATGCCGCTGACCGGGTTTAGGCTCAGCACATTTGTAGATGCACCAGCCGGCAGCGGGCTGGGTACTTCCTCTACACTGGTGGTGGCCATTATTGGCGCATTTGCAGAAATGTTTCGCCTGCCGCTGGGTGAATACGATATGGCCCACCTGGCCTACAATATTGAAAGAATTGATCTGCAAATGGCCGGCGGCCGGCAAGATCAGTATGCGGCCACATTTGGCGGCGTAAACTTTATGGAGTTTTATGGAGAAGACAAAGTGATTGTAAACCCGCTGCGCATCAAACAGCAGTATTTGTACGAGCTGGAAAACAACCTGCTGTTGTATTACACTTCTACCACCCGCGAGAGCGCAAAGATCATCGAAAAACAAAGCAGCAACGTGGTAAACAAACAATCCAAATCAATAGAAGCCATGCACCACCTGAAACAGCAGGCGCAAATGATGAAAGAAGCATTGCTGAAAGGGCGTTTGCATGAAATAGGCGAAATCCTGGATTTCGGCTTCCAGCAAAAAAGACAAATGGCCGAAGGCATCAGCAACAGCCTGATGGAAGAAATATATGAATGCGCCAAAAAAGCCGGGGCAACCGGCGGAAAAATCTCCGGCGCTGGTGGCGGTGGCTTTATGGTGTTCTATTGCCCCGACATTAGTAAATACAAAGTACAGGATGCCTTAAAACAATTTGGCGGCTATTGCCAGCCTTACCGGTTTACAGACCATGGTATGACCAGCTGGACGATCTAGTAAATGAGCTTGATTTTTTGAATGGTGGAAACAATAAAACAATCCAATTTAAGGTGGGTATTTCTGTTGGCAAACACCATTCACAACCGGGCAACTAAACAACTAATCAACTAATCCTATATTTGCAGTTATCAGATAATACAATGAAACAAATCAAAGACATTATTGCGGAATCGGTAGCGGTGAAGAATGCCATTCTGGCCAATGAAGAGATGCTGGCCGATATTGACAAACTCACCAATAGTACAGTAGCCGCTTTAAAGAATGGCAAACGCATTTATTTTTGTGGAAACGGTGGCAGTGCGGCCGATGCCCAGCACCTGGCGGCAGAATTCAGCGGCCGTTTTTACCTCGACCGGGATGCCCTGCCCGCGGAAGCACTGCATTGCAATACTTCCTATTTAACGGCGGTGGGCAACGATTATAGTTATGATGTTATCTATGCCAGGCTGGTAAAAGGCATTGCCCATAAAGGCGATATCCTGATTGGCCTGTCTACTTCCGGCAATTCTGCCAACATCGTAAAAGCATTTGAGGTTGCCCGTGAAAAAGGCGTTATCACCGTTGGATTTACCGGCGAGGGTGGTGGTAAATTAAAACCACTGAGCGATTATTTATTTGATGTGCCTTCAAAAAATACTCCACGTATACAGGAGAGCCATATTATGC
>Ga0075026_100000853_pt1 | contig 12777 bp, 17 predicted proteins | sample Str012_2_FD_71392 | JGI IMG/M metagenome (GOLD analysis project Ga0075026, IMG submission 71392) | Freshwater sediment microbial communities in response to fracking from Pennsylvania, USA - Straight Creek_MetaG_SC_2012 | ecosystem: Environmental > Aquatic > Freshwater > Creek > Sediment...
GCGCGCTGGGGCGCGAGCTGCAGTGGCTCGGACGTCTGCTCGGCGCGGTCCGCGACACCGACGTGCTCATAGAGCGCCTCGAACACCGGATCAACACCCTGCCCGCCGGCGACCACGAGCCCGGCAAGCACCTGCTCGACGGTCTCCACGACCAGCGGGACCGCGCCCGCGACGAGATGTTGGCCGGCATGCGCACCGACCGCTACCTCGACCTGCTCGACCAGTTGGTCACCGCGGCGCATGCGATTCCTTCGTCCGGCGATGACGCCAACCTCGACCTCGACCTCGGCGACCTCGTGTGGAAACCGTGGAAGCAACTCCGGCGGGAAGTCGATGCGCTCGACGACGACCCGCCCGACGCCGCGCTGCACGCGGTGCGGATCAGGGCCAAACGGTGCCGGTACGCGGCCGAAGCCGTCGCGCCCGCGCTCGGCCAGCCGGCAAAGCGGTTCGCGGTCGCGATCGCCGGCGTCCAGGAAGTGCTCGGCGACCACCAGGACGCAGTCGTCGCCGCGCAGTGGCTGCGCGCCTACGTGGTGGCAGCGGCAAGTGGTCGCGTCGAGCGGGCGTTCGTGGCCGGCGAGCTCGCCGCGCTCGAAGACGTCGACGCACGCGACTCGCGTGAGCGTTGGCCTGCCGCGTGGCGGCGCGCCCGGCAGGCGAAGCTGCGGCGGTGGATGTGAGCGGCTCGCCCACGATCCGCGCCGCGGGCGGCATCGTGCATCGCCGCGGAGACGACAACGAGTTCCTGGTGTTGCTCGTGCACCGACCGCGCTACGACGACTGGAGTCTGCCCAAGGGCAAGGCCGATTCCGGTGAACGCTACGAAGAGACCGCCCTGCGCGAGGTGGAGGAGGAGACCGGCCTACGCTGCGTGCTCGGCGAAAGCGCGGGTCACACGCGCTACCGCGACTCCAAGGGGCGGGACAAAATCGTGCGGTACTGGTTGATGGAACCGGAATCGGCGCCACCGGCTGGCGATGACACCTTCGTGCCCAACGACGAAGTCGACCAGATCCAGTGGTGCAGCGTCGCCGACGCGGTGAAGCGCCTGACGTACGCGCACGACCGCAAGCTGCTCCAGCGCACGCGGGTTCCCGTGTGACGATCTACCTCGTTCGCCACGCCCGCGCCGGATCCCGCCAGCGCTGGAAGAAGGACGACGCCTTGCGGCCGCTCTCCAAGGTCGGGCGCGCGCAAGCCGTCGGCATCGATCGTGCGCTGCGCGAGTTCGACATCGACCGGATCGTCACGTCGCCGTTTCTCCGGTGCCGACAGACGGTCGAACCGCTGGCGGAGCACCGCAGCGATCGTATCGAGACTTCCGACGCGCTGGCCGAGGGTGCGCGACTCGAGCACGCGCTCGCGCTCGTCGAAAAGCATCTCGGCGAACACGCAGTGTTGTGCACTCACGGCGACGTGATGCGCGATCTGCTCGACCACTTCGCGCGTCACGGGGTCAAGTTGCGCGATCACCGCATGGAGAAGGGATCCGTCTGGATTCTCTCCGTGAGCGACGGCGAGGTCAGCGGATCCCGTTACCTTCCGCCACCGAAGACCGCCTGATCCTGGACCGGTCAGCGAGCGACGACTCTCGCGGCCAGCGAATTGCGCACGGCGTCGAGTCGTTCGGGCACGATCTGCCACCAGACCCAACGTCCGCGCTTGTCGCCGCGGATGAGGCCGGCCTCGGCCAGCACTTTCGTGTGGTGTGAGATCGTCGGCTGCGACTTTCCCAGCGGCTCGAGCAGGTTGCACGAGCAGATCTCACCGGCGTCGGCCACCAGACTGAGCAGGCGCAGGCGCACCGGATCAGCCATCGCCGCGAACACCGACGCGAGGTCTTCGGCGTCTGACTCGCCGAGCGGTTCAGCCAGGACAGAGGGGCAACACTCGTTCATAGATTGACAACCTTCGATTGATCTGTCATCCTCGATCCATCGATCACTGCCAATCTATCAGCACCCACCGCGGATCGGAGTTGGCCATGAGCCGCGTGCAACTCGCACTGAACGTCTCCAATCTCGACGACGCCGTCGCGTTCTACTCCAAGCTGTTCGCCACCGAGCCCGCCAAGTTGCGGCCGGGCTACGCCAACTTCGCCATCGCCGAACCGCCGCTGAAGCTCGTGCTGATCGAGGGTCACGGCGAGGCCGGCTCGCTCAACCACCTCGGCGTCGAGGTCGAGACCGCCGCCGAGGTCGGCGCGGCCCAGGCGCGCCTCGCCGGCGTGGGGCTGGCGACCGCGACCGAGGACGAGGTCGCGTGTTGCTACGCCGTCCAGGACAAGGTCTGGGTCGACGGTCCCGACCGCGAGCCGTGGGAGATCTACACCGTGTTGTCCGACGTCGAGATGGAAGCCGGCGAGTTGCGCACGGTCGCGCCCGGCGAAGACTCAGCGTGCTGCGCCGCGGCGCCCGAGTCCGCAGCCCGCTGCTGCTGATCCAAATTGGATCGCGAACTGGCGCGACGCGCCACTGCGGAGTTCGTCGGCACTGCGTTCCTGGTGGCGATCGTCGTCGGTTCCGGTATCTACGCGCAGCGCCTGTCACCGGCGAACATCGGGCTCGAACTCCTCGAGAATTCGATCGCGACCGGAGCCGGACTCATCGCGTTGATCCTCGCCCTCGGTCCGGTCTCCGGCGCGCACTTCAACCCGATCGTCACCATGGCCGACCGCATCTTGGGTGGCACCACCACGCGTGATGCTGGTGTCTACATCGTCGTGCAGACGATCGGCGCGTGCCTGGGCGCGATGGTCGCCAACCTCATGTTCGATCTCCCAGCCATCGACATCTCGACGCACACGCGTGCAACGAACGGGCTCTGGCTCGGAGAGGTCGTCGCCGCGTTCGGCCTCCTCCTCGTGATCCTGGGCGTGGTGCGAGCCGGCCGCGCGTCGGTGGCGGCCTTCGCGGTGGGTGGCTACATCGCCGCGGCCTACTGGTTCACATCGTCAACCAGCTTCGCCAACCCCGCGGTCACCGTCGGTCGAATGTTGAGCAACACGTTCGCGGGTATCGCACCGAGCAGCGTGCCGATGTTCATCGTCATGCAGGTGCTCGGCGCGCTCCTCGCCGTCGCGCTCGGGCTGTTCCTGTTCCCCGGGATCCCGGCGACCGATCTCGTCGTCCCCCACGAAGCCCCGGAGGCACCATGACAGACGACGGGCTGCCGACCGTGCTCTTCCTCTGCGTGCACAACGCGGGGCGGTCGCAGATGGCGTTGGGATGGTTCAACCATCTGGCTGGCGGGCGCGCGGTCGCGTGGTCGGGTGGATCAGAGCCCGGCAACGCGGTGAATCCCGCGGCGATCGCGGCGATGGCCGAGATCGGCATCGACATCAGCACCGAGTTCCCCAAGCCGTGGACCGACGAGATCGTCCGGGCGGCCGACGTCGTCGTCACCATGGGGTGTGGCGACGCCTGCCCCTTGTTCCCCGGTAAGCGCTACGAGGATTGGGAGCTCGAAGACCCTGCCGGTCAAGGTGTCGACGCCGTCCGACCGATCCGCGACGAGATCGGAACCCGCGTGCGCGGCCTGCTCGAGAGTCTCGGCGTCGCCACCTCGTGAACAGCGAAGCCGCCGCGCCCCAGGTCAGTTGGCGCGAGTACACCTTTTCGTAACCGTCCGTTGGGTCGGCGCCCAATACCGTTCCCGTCGTGACGGCATCCATCCACCTTTTTCGCAACGACCGTCGCGCGATCGACGTCGCGCCGGGCACCGTGCTGTTCCGCGAAGGCGACGCCGGCGATGCCATGTACGGCGTCATCGCCGGTGAGATCGACATCGTCAAGTACGGCAGCGTCATCGAGACGATCGGTCCCGGCGGGATCATCGGAGAGATGGCCGTCGTCGACGGAAGCCCTCGGAGCGCAGACGCGATCGTGCGCGACGAGGCGCGCCTGTCCCGAATCGACCGCCAGCACTTCGAGCACCTCGTGGCCAACCACCCCACGTTCGCGCTGCAGGTGATGGCGATCATGGCCGACCGGCTCCGCCAGCTCAACGAGCACGGCCACACCGCCGAGCACTAGAACCATTCATCGCTCGTTCACCGCCCGGTTGCCCCCGGGACCATCGAGGCCGATGACCGCGCCACTACCGTGGACGCCATGCGGATCCTGGTGACCAACGACGACGGCGTGGATTCACCCGGGATCCACGCCCTCGCGGCTGCGTTGGTGCGTGACGGGCACGACGTCATCGTGGTCGCACCCACCGACGACCGCAGCGGGGCCGGCGCGTCGATCGGGCGCCTGCACGGAAGCGGGCCACCGCCCGTCGAGCAGCGCGTGTGGGAGGAGCTCCCCGACCTCGCGGTGCACGCCATCGACGCACCTCCGGCGACCGGGATCTTCGCGGCGTGCCTCGGAGCGTTCGGCGACCTCCCCGACCTGATCGCGTCGGGCATCAACCCCGGCGCCAACACCGGACACCTCGTGCTCCACTCGGGCACCGTCGGGGCGACGCTCACCGGCGCGGGCTACGGCATCCCCGGCGTGGCGGTGTCGATCGAATGGAGCCAGGATCACGAGTACCACTGGGAGACCGCGGCCCGGATCGCCGCCGCCGCGGTCGACTGGGCCTCCAAGCCCAACGGCGATCCGCGCGTGCTCAACATCAACGTCCCCAACTGTCCCTTCAACGAACTCCTGGGTATCCGCGAGGCCGAACTCGCACCTTCGGGCGAGGTCTGGGTCGCGTCGGCCGACGTTTCGGGCGGCGACTTGAAGATCGAGATCACCGGGCGGGCCGACGCCGCGCCCGGCACCGACGTCGCCATGATCCGCGACGGCTACGTGTCGGTGACACCGCTCATGAGCATCGTGCGCAGCGAAGCTCGCGGCGCCGCGGACGCGATCACCGACGCCCTCGCTTGACGCGTCAGGGAGCCGACCAGCTCAGCTGAGTCGTAGCAGGATGAACACGAGGATCGCCAGTACCGCGAGCACCTCGAGGATGGCGGAAAGAGGGATCCGCCGCAGCAAGCTCTGCTTCGGCGCGCTCGGTCGCGGATCCGCAGCAAGCGGTGGTGCAGTGTACTGAACCGGCTCGGGCCGCGGTTCCTCCACCGCGATGGGAACCGCCACGGCGACGGTGGGCTCCGCCGACCAGAAGTCTGCGTGCTCGGACGTCGCGTGCGCCACCGGCTCGCCGATCGGTGCAACGGTTGCGGCGGGCAGAGGCTCATGTAGGAGCGGATCCGCGAACGGCTGAGTGACGATCGGGGCGACGAGGGTCGCCGAACGCGTGCCGTTCCCGTTCGGTGTCACCGGTGGCGACGCGTCGGGCGCGAACGTGAGCGCCGGTGGAGCGCTCGGTGGTTCAGGAGCGACGGGCGGCACCGTGGACTCGGGGGCCGGCGCCGGGGCCGGAACGTCGGGCGCGGCGCGAACCAGCGGGGGATCCACGAACGGTTGCGCCGAGACCGTCGCGAACGTCGCGACCGGAGCGAATCCGTTGCGCGCGTCTTCGAGGCGCAACCGAGCTCGGTGCCGCGCGATGTCGACCGTGGCCGCCGCGTCACGAGTCGTCTCCTCGCGCAGCATGTCGAGGAAGCGTTGGAGTCGCAACATGCCCCAGCTCGACGCCTCCGGGTCGATACCGGAAGCCTGTGCCTCGCGCTCGGAGCGTTCGGCCCGCTCGTTGAGCTCACCGGCGCGCGCCTCGAGCTCGGAGATCTCTCGATCGGCCGACTCGATCATCTCGGCGACGCGCTCACCGGGGATGATGTCGACGGGCGCGGGCGGCGTGAGCCGGGGTGTCAGCGTCATGTTCAATCTGCAGCGGGGCCGAGCGGCTGGTCGTCGACGAGCGCACCCCGCAAGAACGTGAAGAACTCGTCTGAACTCGCCGCGTCGTCCATGCGCGGCGCACCCGGTTTCGACCATGTGACCGGATCAACTCCCGAGCCGTCGGAGGACGATTCCCCCGTGCTCGAGAACTGCGTGAGATCGATGCTCGCATGGGTATCGGTCATCAGGGCGTCGATGGGAACGTCGATGGAACCAGATTCCAGCGCGCGCGCCTGCGACTCCGCTTCTTGCAGGATCCGATCGGCTTCGTGCTCTCCTGCCCGCCGGATCTGAGCGAGTTCACGCTGGGTCTGCATCAGCATGGTCACCATCACGCGATGCGTGCTGATCGCGGACTCCGCGCGCTTGATGCGGCGAGTCGAATCCTCGATCTCGGCCTGGAGCCGCGCCCGTTCCCGGGCGATGTCGTCCAGGAACTTCTCGACCTCGGCCCTCGGATAGCCGTTGGTTGCTTGGCCGAGGGCCGGGCCCGTCGTGCTGGCATCCATCCCCTCGACCCTACGATTCGTACATGGCCGGCGATTGAACGATGCGTGAAGTCTGCCTACGGGTAGGTGAAATCGCCCGCAGTCGCATCACTGAGCTGCCGTCCCCGACGGGCCCGAACCTGGGTGCGCGAGCGCGTACGCCCGCATCTGCGCGTAGATGCCGATCACCTTTCCTGCGTAGGTGGGGTCGGTCGCCCAGTTCCCGTTGCCCATCTGGTTCCACAGCGGCGCCTTGCCCTTCAGGAAGAACGTGTCGTACAGATTGGCCGCCTTGCGAGGATCGGGGCCGTAGAGGCCGGGCGATGGTGGATTGGCGAGGAGTGCGGCCCTGCTGTCCGGGTCGGCGTAGTTTCGCAAGAGTTGGATCTGGGCGCGAACGCCGTCGAGCGCGGCGGGAAACGCGTACCCGCCGGTGCACGAGTCGCACACGCCGATCCCCGAGTAATTGTGGACGGCGGCGACGTTGAATGAGCCGGTCTCGATGACCGCCTGCACGAAGGCGAGGTCACCGCGGACGTTCTCGGCGCGGCCCTCAATCACGTAAAGGTTGGCGAGATCGTTGATGCTGGTCCCGTCGGCCAGTCGCGAACGACCGCCAGTGGAGACGAACCAGGCCGCGATCTGCTCGCCCGTCAGCACCGACTCTCCCATGACCGGAACCATGCCCAGCGCGTCGAGCAGCGTCCGATCGCGCGTCGCGTCCGCCACGAGCTGATCGTGTTCGTCGGTCAGCTCGTGTTCCCGATCCTGTTGGCTCTTCTGCGTCGCCACCGCCTCGTCGTGACGGGACCGGAGCGCGTCGACCCACTTCGACTCGCGATCCAGCTCGGTCTGATCGGTTGCCAGCGCGGCCGAGGCGTAGTGCGTGCCGCTGCCGACGTCGTTGATCGACTCGATGTCGAGCACGGAACCCGAACTGGAGGCGCCTCGCTGGTACACGGCGACGGCATTGGCGCGCACTCGTGCACGGATCGCCTCCAACTGAACGGCTGCGGCCGCGAGTTGAGTCGTCAGATCCGCGACGAGTCCGTCGGTGAGCGTGTTTCGCTGCCGCACGATGGCGAGCTCGCTGTCGATGCGTTCCGATCGGTTCCGGATGCGGTCGAGCTCGATCGCAGCGCGCGCCGCGTCACGAATGCGAGAATTCCCGTCCGTCGTGGTGGTCGTCGCCGCCGGCTCCGCGGCCACGTGCGACTCGAGCAGGGGGGAACCCAGCGCGGCCGTGATCGCCACCACGAGCACGATGCCGAGTGCGCTCCTCGAGACCTTCGGCATCGATCAGCGTTCGACGGGCGAATCGAGCGCGGCGTCGTGCTCGAGATCTTCGTCGGTCACGAACCGGAATCCCAGACCGCGGACGGTGCGGATGCGCTGCACTCCTTCGGCAGCGACCAGCTTGGCGCGCAGTCGACCGACTTGCACATCGAGCGTCTTGGTGTCACGGGGAGATCCCCACAGGGCGCGCACGAGCTGCGCTTTGGTGACGACCCCTCCGGCGTTCTCCATCAACACTTGCGCGATCTCGAACTCTTTGCGTGGCAGCGCGATGAGCTCGCCGTGGACCGCGACCTCTCGTCGGGCGCGGTCGAGTGTGACCGGGCCCACGACGATCCGTTCGCCGACGGGCGCCCATCTCGACGGCATCCGGCGGAGCGTCGCCCGGACCCGCGCGATCAGCTCGTGGGAACCGACCGGCTCGATCACCACGGTCATCGCGCCGGCACCGTAGGCCTCGACGACGTCGCGCTCGTTGGCCCGAACCGCGAACACCGTCACCGCGACGTGCGGCACCTCGGACTGCAGCGACTGACAGAGCCGCAACGCCGTCTGAGTGATCGACGTGACTTCGAGGACGACCAGGTCGGGTTCGTCGGTGCGCACGAGCTTCCTGACGACGTCGAGGGTCGCGGGCGCGGACGCAAACGCGATTCCCTCGCGGGCCAAGAGAGAACCGAGCCGAGGCTCATCTCTCTCCTCCACGACGACGACGTGCCCCATCCGCGCGATCCCCGCTCCCAAAGCCCTCGAGCCTCGGCGACAGTACCGAGCACACATGAACAGCGAATGGCCGGACATGGACGACCAGATCTGAAAAAAGGAAACGGTGTGCAACCAAACGGCAAACTACGGAAGCCGCGGCAACGATCGGGCGAGCTGCGACCCTCGATCTACGCCAGATGAATCAGGATCGCAGTCGCGGCGGCGACACCCGCCGCCGTCTGGAGCACGACGCTCGGTCGCGCCGCCCGCTTCCACCACCCCTGCGTCGGGGTGGAGATCCAGAACTCGGGTTCGGTGCGGGGAGCGTCGCTCTCCACCTCGGGCGGCTCCCACACCGGCACGGACACCAACTCCGCGGGCAACGCCTCGGAGCTCGTACCGCAGTCTGCCAGCGACCAGCGAATCGATTCCGGCGCCGAGTGATCGAACCAACGGCTCGCGGGTTGGCCGATCGCGCCCGAATACGAGACCAGCGGACGCGCAGAACCGCGCTCGAGCATCTGATCCACGCGCCAGCGGGTCGTGACCGCGGTGAACGACACCTCGGACCGCCACTCGGCGCGAACGTCGACGAGGTGTTGCTGGAGACGATGCAGCATCCACGTGCCTGTCTCCGGTTCGATGCCCTCATCAGCGATGTAGCGCTCCAAGCGCGCCGCGCGCGCCGATGCGGCGTCGGCGCGCGCGGCGAACTCGCCGAGTTCGGAGTGGAGGCGCCTCATCAGCGATTCGACCTCGCCGGCCGGAATGATCTCGACCTTCTGCGGCAGTTCGAGCTGGGCGCTGGTCATCGCTCACACTCCCGGGGCGGGATCTCGGCCGGTGCTCTCCCCGGCGCGCCACGCGAACCTAGGTGGAGCGACGTGGACGAATCCTGAACAACCCGTGAAGCCTCGACGACCGCGCGCAACGCGCGCGATCAACTCGTCGGGCGGGCCTTGGGTGGGGACGCGCAGGCCCCGACCACGCAGGTCTCGTAGATGGTGACCTCACCCTTGAAGCCTCGGAAACGGCGCAGGACGCTCGAAGTCGCCAGCAGCCGACGCAGCTTGGGGCTCCCGGGCAGCCGTTGGGTCTTCGTGGTGATCGCCGCGATCAGGTCGGGTGTCGAACGACTCCGGACGAACACCCATCGGTCGAGGTTCAGGTACGGCTGGGGAATGGACGCGCCGATCGGTTCGTCGGCGAGCACGAGGTCACCGTGGGGCAGCGTGGCGAGATAGCTGCTCGCACTGGCGATCGCATCGACGCGCGGAGTCAGTGCGACCGACGAATACGCGGCGAGGTCGCCCACGACCACCACGACGATCGCCGCAGTGATCAACCAACGTCGAGCCGGGGACGGCCGCGCCCGGAACCACGTTGCCACGCGGCCCCCGGTGTAGAAACCCAGCGGGAGGAGCACCAGCACCATGTACTGCGGATACTTCAGGCTGAGGAGGCCGACGAACGCGAGCGCGGCCAGACTCCAGGCGATCGCGAACGAATCGGGCCCGCGCAGCCCATCGATCGACCGACGACGGATCGCGCCCAAGAGTTGCGTCGCGAGCAGGCCGAGGGCGAACACGAGACAGGCCAGGGTCCCGACGAACGCCGCGTAGTTGTGCGTGAACGCCGAGAGCACGTCACTCACGTGCACGACGCCCCGGCTCGCGTAGCGCCCGGTCGACCGGTTGAATTGCACCGACACCTGACGCAAAAATTCCCGGCCGTAGATGAGCGTCATGGTGGCGAAGTAGAAGAAGATCAGGCGCAGCGCGCCGCGCAGCACGCGAACGTGGCCGTCGTACTCGTCGCGCATGATGAGCCAATGGATCACCACGGCGAGTATCCCGACGAACAGGGTGAGCTTGAAGATCGCCGCGAAGCCGAGCGCCCAGCCCGCCGCGCTGTACGCGCGCGCCACCGAGCCCATCACTGCATTTCCCCCGCGGGCGCGCGCGTAGAGAACGAGGCCCAACAACATGATCGGGAGACCGGAATTCTCGATCCAACCGACCCGGTTGGTGTACATGATCCAACCATCGAGCGCGAGGAGTGCGAGCACGACCATCGCCGCGACACCACCCGGCCATCGTCGGAGCAAGATCCACATCAAGAACAGGCTGAGCACGCCACCGATCGCAGCTACCATCCGCGCAACGAGCAACGGCGGCGCGTCGATGCGGTCCGCGACCGACAGCGCCGCGAAGTAGAACGGCGGGTGATACAGGTACGACTCATCGACGTCGATCGGCTCGCGCACCTGCAGGCGACCGTCGACGCGCAAGTTGTGGGCGACCGACGAGTAGACCGGCTCGTCGTACTCGATCCCGGGCCGGTCGTCGAGGTGCCAGAGCCGCAGCGCGAGCGCGGCCGCGAGGATCACGAGAACCACCAGGGCCGCGCGGCGTCTGCGTCTCGGCGGCGGCGTCGAGAGCGAACCCGTCGAACGCTGCTCGGCCGGCGACGGCGCCGTCGTCGTCAAATCTCGCCGGCAATGACCTCGGCTTGGATCTGCGCCGGCGCGATCGTCACCCGTGGGACCACCCTGCTGCGCGGCCTCGTGCAGGCGTCACGCTCGATCTGGACGAGGTCGATGGTAGCCCGGAGCGGCGGGCTCGCCACCCGCGCGGGCCACGAGACCGGAACCGGTCGGCCCGTCACCCGTTCGACCAGATATCCGCCGACGAACGCCACGCCCAAGACGCCCGTGACCACCGGATAGACCGCGGCTCGGGTGCTGCGAAGGGTCGCCGCTTGGGCCACGCTCAGGGCGATGAGCGCCACCGCCACCGCGAGGAGCGTCACAAGGGGTGCGACAAGTGCCCCGAGCGCGACGGCCACGAACGCAGCTACCGCGAACGCAACGTGCATCTTCCGTCGTCGGGCCAGGTGCGCCGACGGGTAGCAACGCACGTACTGCCCGCAACCGCGGCCGGACCGCACGTACTCCTTCACCAGGTCGCGCCAACCGTGGCGGTGGTGATGGTGACCGACGAGGGACGGGTCGCACACGATGTTGAAGCCGGCGTCGACGATGTCCTGGCAGAACGCGTAATCGTCGTAGTTGAAGGTGACATCCGGTCGGGGCGGACCAACCCACTCGACCACCGACTTCCGACAAAAAAGGTTCGCGGTGATCGGCGGTTTGCGGCCCCGACCGCCGAGCGTTTCGCGCGTCAGCAGCGTCAGGCTCGAGAAGCGAGGCGTCTTGGCGCCGACGTTGTTGCGATCGACGTAGCCGCCCCAGAAGCCGAGGCCCGCGGCGCTGCGCACCGATCCGGCCGCGCAGTCGGCGCCGTCGAGGAGCGCCAGTCCGCGGCGAGCCCAGTCGGAAGGGAACACCATGTCCGCGTCGACGAATGCCAAGCAACGACCCCGCGCCGCGCCGACACCGACGCAACGACGCCAGTTCGAGTCGCGCGCGCCTGGGACGGGGAACGGGTCCGGGTGCAAGAGTCGCAACCGCGGGTCATCGGTGCAGTCGGCGAGCGCGTCGAACTCGGGGGTCCCGCCGTCGACGACGACGATCACTTCGTACGGATCGGTGACGTCTTGGTCGAGCAGCGACTCGACCGCGGCACGGATCGTGTGCTCGTTCCCCTTCACCGGCAGCACGATGCTGAGTTCCACGCGGACCGTCTCCCGGTGTCGTCGCCCCTTGTCGCTACCGTACGATCCGGAAGGAAGGTGAAAACACTACGAAACAGGGATATTCCGGTGAACAGGTCCTGCACGGTTCGCAAAGGCCGACGCCCGGAACGGCATCAGGCGTTGGTCGTCAACAACTTCTGTTGTGCGGTCCGCTGGTTGCCGCTGTCGTAGGCGACGATCACCATCGTGTGCGGCAGCGAATCGCAGCGCACCGTCGCCTTTTGCTCGCCGCTCGAATCGGTCAGCTTGTAGGGACGTCCGTCGACGAGCAACTCCGACTTCTTCGCGCCGGAAACTGCGTATTGCACTGTGACTTCGATACTCGTCTTGCCGTCACACGCGACGGTCGCGGGAACGTCGAACTTGGTGATGCGCGCATCGCCCAACTGCACTGCTGTCGCGGGCGGCCCGCTGCTGCTCGGTGAGGCCTTCGACGAGTCATCCGACGAATCACTGCAACCCGCGGCGACGACAGCGATGCTGAGCGTGAAGACAACCAATGCCAGTCGGACCCGAGCGTTCATGAGGTCACCATTCCCGGAGCCGCTTGTCGACGGGCCTTCGTAAGGACGGAGATGATCCGCGCACCACACAGCGCGCCGACCACTGCCGCGAGCAGGACCCGGGTCGACCGCGAGAGACCCCCGGTGGGTACCGAGACCGCACTGGCCGAACGACCGGCGATCGCAACCTCGTTCGCCGCCTGCCCGCTCGAGGACGAACCGTTCGCGGCCGCTGGTGTCTTCGTCCCTGACGGCGCCGCACTGCTTGTTCCACCCGTGCCGGTCCCTGTAGCCGTCGAGCTGCCACCCTGACCCGCCGCGCCCCCCGAG
>Ga0075026_100000854_pt1 | contig 12766 bp, 11 predicted proteins | sample Str012_2_FD_71392 | JGI IMG/M metagenome (GOLD analysis project Ga0075026, IMG submission 71392) | Freshwater sediment microbial communities in response to fracking from Pennsylvania, USA - Straight Creek_MetaG_SC_2012 | ecosystem: Environmental > Aquatic > Freshwater > Creek > Sediment...
CGGTCATCGCGGCGCTGTTGGCGGTGGAGGACACCGAGTACTACGACCACAAGGGCGTCAACCTGCGCGGCTTCATGCGTGCGCTGCTGTCGAACTTCGCCAGCGATGCGCCCACGCAGGGAGCCAGCACCATCACCCAGCAGGTCGTGAAGAACGAGTTCCTCGCCGGGCTGCCGCGCGACGGCCGCTACAAGGCGTTGCAGGCGCACTATGCGGTGATGCTCGAGAAGCGGCTCACGAAGGCGCAGATCCTCGAGCGCTATCTCAACACGGTGTTCTTCGGCAACAACGCATACGGCCTGCAGGCGGCCGCCGAGGTGTACTTCGGGAAACCCGTCAAGCAGCTCACGCTCGTCGAGGGTGCATTCCTCGCCGGCCTGGTGCGCTCACCGTCGGGCTACGACCCCATCCGTAACCCAGAGCCGTCGCGTCGCCGCTTCAAGCAGGTCACCGAACGGCTCTCGGCGGTGGGTCTGGTCACCAAGACCGAAGCCCAACATCTGGCTGCAACGTGGCCCCTGCCCGATCACGTGCGTCAATTGGCCACCACCAGCACCGTGCCCACGTACTACACGTTGGCGCTGAAGGACTACCTGCTCAACAAGTCCGACATCCTCGGCGCCACCGAGCAGGAGCGGGCCAACATGCTGTATCGGGGTGGCCTCACCATCTACACCACCCTCGATCCGGCGGTCCAGGTTCAGGCCGAGCAGGCCCGATCCATCCTGCCCAACACGCCGCAGGGTTTCGATGCGGCGGTCGTGTCGCTCGACACGGCGACGGGCGCGATTCGGGCGATGGTCGGTGGTCGCGGCATTCGTCACGACGTGCCCGGTGGCGAGGTCAACATGGCGCTCGTACCCCGCCAGACCGGGTCGAGCATCAAGGCCTTCATCCTCGCCGCCGCCTACCAGGCAGGCGCGCAACCCACCGACTACTTCAGCGGCGCGGTGCCGTGCACGGTGCCCGACTTCGTCAACGGGGTCCAGACCACCAAGACCGTGCGCACGGGCTATGCCGCGCTCGGGCCATTGCGCGGACCCAACACGTGGAACTCCACCGACTGCGGATTCGTGCGGCTCAGCTATGCGCTCGGGCTGCACCGGGTGGTGTCGTCGGTGTACCAGTTGGCCCGCTCGCCCTACTTCTACCAGGGGCAGCCCAGCGCCGACCGCACGCCGTTCCAGCCGCTCCCGCTCACGGCCACGGGCAACAACGTGATGGCGCCCATCGACATGGCGTCGGGCATGCAGACCATCATGAACCAGGGTCTGCATCACGAGCCGTTCTTCGTGCAGGCCATCGACGGTCCCGACGGCAAGCGGATCTACAACCACACGGATCCCGGAGTTCAGGTGCTCGACACCCGGGCCGCGCTCGACACGATCGACACCCTGAAAGGCGTCGTGCGCTACGGCACCGGCGCTCGCAACCTGTCGCGTTTCCCCCGACCCGCGGCGGGCAAGACGGGCACACAGAACGAGAACACCAACGCATGGTTCGTGGGTGGCACCCCGCAGCTCACCACCGCCGTGTGGGTGGGCGACCCCAACGGGTACACGCCGATGACGGGCATCCCCGAGTTCGCACGCGATGGCACGCCGCGCGGCACCGTGCAGGGCGCCGACTACCCAGCGCGTATCTGGGGGGCCACGATGGAGGGGTCGCTGGCCAACAAGCCGGCGCTCGACTGGCCGGCGCCGCCGTGGCCCAGCCGGCCGGCGCAACGGATCTACAACCCCGGCGAGGAATGCCTGGCCACGGTCGTGTCGGGCACGCCGCCACCGCCACCTGGGGCGAGCACCACCACCACGACCACGCCACCCAGCACCACCACGACCACCGTGGCGCCGGGTGGCAAGCCCCCCACCAAGCCGCCGGTGGTGAAGCCCGCGGTGCTGCAGTTGCTGCGCAGCGCGCCGGTGTTCGACGACCCCAACAACCTCACGGCGCCGCTGCCCACCACCGATCTGACGACATACGTCTACGAATGTCAGTACCCTCCACCGAATGTCGATCTCCTCCCGCCGCCGTGACCCCGCATGAACGCCGCCGCATTGCTCGCGCTGCAGGAGATCGACTCCGCGCTCACCGTCATCGACAACAAGCGTCCCCGCCTGCCCGAGGTGGCGGCCCATCGCGCTGCGGCTGAGGCGCTGGCGGCGCATCGGGCCCGGATGGCCGATGCGCAGCGTCGCATCGACGAGGCCGTGGCCGCCATCGAGGCCACCGAGCACGCGTCTGCCGACATCGTCACCAAGCGCACCCGCCTCGAGGGCCAGTTGAAGACGATCATCGCGCCGCGCGAGGCCGAGGCGCTGATGCACCAGATCGACACGCTCAACACCCAGCGCGGCGCACTCGACGACCAGGAACTGGCGTCGCTCGATCTGCAGGCGGAGGCCGAGTCCGAGATGTCCGCGTTCGATGCCGACCTGCCGGCCCTCGAGGCCACTGCAGCGCAGGCGCGAGCCGAGTTGCAGGTGGCCACCGCGGCGCTCGACGCCGAGGCCGCGGATCTGCACGCCCGTCGGCCCGCCGCTGCTGCTGCACTCACCGAGGAGGAGTTGGCCTCCTACGAGCGTGCCCGCAAACACTTCGACGGTGTGGCCATCACCCACCTGGAGGGCACGCACTGCCACGGCTGCCACCTCGACCTGTCGCCCGCCGAGCTCGACGAAGTGAAGGCCACGCCGGCCGGGCAGCTGCCCGAATGCCCGCAGTGCGGTCGGTACCTGGTCCGCTGACATGCTGCTGTGGTTCCTCGGCACGGCGGTGCTGTCGGTGTGGTACGTGTTCACCGATCCGCGGTTCGACTATCGGTTGTTGGTGGTCGGTGCAGTGTTGCCCGATGTCATCGACCTGCCCGCGGGTCAGGCCCGCTGGGCGCACAGCCTCACCGTGTCGGTGGGCACGCTGGCCGCGGTGATGGTGGTCACGGCCGGCCGCAAGCCCATCCGACGGCTGCTGCTGGGACTGCCCATCGGCATGATGCTGCACCTCGTGTTCGATGGCGCATGGGCCTCCACCAAAGTGTTCTGGTGGCCGTTCATCGGTTCGTGGGGCGATGTCGACGTGCCGTCGATCCAGCGTGGCTGGTGGAACGTGCCCCTCGAGATCGCCGGCGCGGCGATGCTGATGTGGGTGTGGAAGCGGTTCCAACTCGCCGACGCCGAGCGACGCCGCACCTGGTGGCGCACCGGTGTGCTTCACTGACATCGTGCTGTATCTCGTTCGACACGGCCGCACCGAGGCAAATGCGGGTGGGCGGCTCCAGGGCCGCATCGACCTGCCCATCGACGAGGTTGGCCGCGCGCAGGCAGCCGCGCTCACGCAGGTGGTGCCGCACCCTGACGTGCTCATCTGCTCGCCATTGCTGCGCACCCGCCAGACCGCCGAAGTGTTCGGCATGGCGCCCGCCATCGACGACCGGTGGATCGAGCTCGCCTACGGCGACTTCGAGGGCATGCCGTTGCGCGACCTCGACAACTCGGTGTGGGACCGCTGGACGAGCGACATCACCTTCGCTCCGCCCGGTGGCGAGAGCATCGGTGCGTTGGGCGAACGTGTGATGCAGGCCTGCGAGGAACTCGTCGACACCGCCCGTCACCAGACCGTGGTGGTGGTGTCGCACGCCACGCCCATCAAGGTGGCCATGGGCTGGGCGTTGGGCACCGATGCCGGCGTGGCGTGGCGCAGCTTCATCGATCAGGCGTCGGTGACGACGATCGACATGCGCGAACGCGGCCCGGTGCTCACTGCGTTCAACATCGTGCCGCCTCGCTGAGCCCACGGTGCGGTGTGACAGCATGCTGCCGTGACGCTGTCCCGATCCATCCCTCACGATCCCACCGCCATCGATGCGGTCTGGATGCAGGAGGCCCTGTCGTCGGCTGGCATCGCCGGCGGCGCCACGGTCACCGACGTGGCCTTCGCCGGCTACATCGGCACCGGTCAGATGGGCCGCAATGCCCGCTACCACCTCACGTGGGACGACCCCGCCGGTCGGCCGTCGTCGCTGGTGGGCAAGTTCCCCACCGACGACCCCACCGGGCGGGCATCGGGCTTCGGCAACGGCAACTACTTCATGGAGTGGAACTTCTACCAGCAGTTGGCGCACACCGTGAAGGTGCGGGCGCCACAGTGCTACGTCGCCCGCTACGACGAGGACGAGCAGAACTTCGTGCTGCTCATGGAGGACATGGCCGGGTCGGTGCAGGGCGACCAGATGCGAGGTCTCACCGTCGACGAGGCGCTGCTGGCGGTCGAGCAGGCGGTGGCGTTCCACGCACCGCGCTGGGGCGACCCCAGCTTGTTCGACCTGATGGTGCGCTCGGAGGAGGAGTCGGTGGCGATGTTGCACGCCATCTACCACGCCACCTTCGAGCCCACGCTGGCTCGCCTCAGTCACAACCTCGGACCCGAGTGCATTCAGCTCGTGCGCGACTTCGCCCCCAAGGTGGGCGCCTGGGTCACGGCCTCCGATGCGCCGCGCACGTTGCTGCACATGGACTTCCGGCCCGACAACTTCCTGTTCGGCGTCACGCCCGATGCGCCACCGCTCGCCATCGTCGACTGGCAGACCGTCACCGTCGGTCCTGGCACGCACGACCTCGCCTACATGATCGGTGGCAGCTTCGAACCCGACCAACGCGAACGGGTGGAGGCATCGCTGGTGGCCGACTACTGCGCGCGGCTCGCCGCCGAGGGCATCGACTACCCGTTCGAGCGGTGTTGGCACGACTTCCGCATCAGCAGCTTGTGGGGTGTGGTGATGAGCGTCATCGCCACGATGTTGGCTGCGCAGACCGAACGCGGCGATCTGATGCTCAGCACGATGCTGCGTCGGCACGCCAGCCAGGCCATCCATCTCGACGCGCTCAGCCTGGTGGGCTGACCCGGGTGCTGCGCGACGTCGCCCGACGTCGGCAGGCGATCGGTCTGCTGATCATCGGCGTGGTCATCGTCGCGCTCTCCTTCGGCTTCGGTCATCGTGGGGTGCACGCCGTCCGCAGCCTGATCGTGCCCGGGGCCGGCCTGTACGACCATCGGCACTGGGTGCTCGGCGCCGCGATCACCGTCGCCGCCATCGTCGCCACCTACGGCTGGCTGCGCTGGGGCACCGACTGGTTGCTGCTGGCAGTGGTGGTGGGGTCGATGGCGGTGTCGGCGGCGCTCGCCTACACCGACCACCCGGCGACGGTGGCGACGACGGCGGCGGTGGTGGTGCATCCCTCGGCCCACGAATTCCCGCTGGTGGTGCTCGTGATGGGTGGCGTGTCGTGGGTGCGCATGGCATGGCGACGCTCGGCGTTGGGCCGTCGACGCGTCGAGCGCGCCGCCCTGCCGGTGGCCGACCGCTGCCGCGCCGCTGCCATCGCTGCACTCGTACCGAACGCATCGTCACCGGTCGAGGTGCCCGAACGCTCGGCGATCGACCGTCGCGCCCGTTGGGTCGGCCTGGTCGCTCGCGGCCGATTCGGCGGCGACCCGCTGCGCATCGACCACGCCCACGCTCGCGCCTCGCTGTCGCTCACGCGAGGGCTCGACCACTCGACGTCGGCGCGCTTCGCTCACGATGCGTCCACCTCGGTCGCGGGCGTGCCCGCCAGCGAACCTGGGTGGGTCCGCCTGCTCGACGGCACCCTGGCGGCCATCGCGCTCGAACGTCTCGGCGACGACCAGGTGGCGAATCGATGGGCCGAGATGCTCGACGGTCCGCTGGCGCTGCGACGCGGTCATCGGGCGTCGGCGTGGTGGACCCCGCTCGCGGTTCGCGGGCCGCGTGCCGCCGCGTGGGAGCAGGCTGCGGCCACGGCGCTCGCCCGCGCGAACGGATGGATCAGCACCGACGACGACTGGCACGCGGTGCGCGTCCGCGCGCTCGCTGCGGCGGCACGCGGCAACACCATCGCCGACGACGAGCGACTCGTGGCAGCGGCCCGGCTGTGGCTCCGGTTCGTCGACGACGACCAGGCCGCGCGCATTCTCGGACGGGTCACCGTGCACCTCGACCCCATCGCCGTGGCGCTCGACGCCGTGGCATCGTCACTCACCACCACCTGGAGCCCACGATGACGCTCATCGCCGAGTCACCACATGTCACCGAACCGTTCCTGCTGCCCGAGCACCCGCCGCGCTTCGGACCGGTGAGCCGACGACTTCTCATGCGCTTGGTCGCCGCGCTCGCGCTGGTGCAGGCGGTGGGGGCGTGGCTCACCTTCGGCGTCGCCACGCCTCGTGCGCGCGCTGGCGGGTTGTCGCTCGTGTTCCCGGGCGCCGGGTTCCTGTACGGGGCTCTGCCGCTCGCGTTCGTGGTCACCCTGGCCTTGCTCCTCGTGGCCCTCGTCGTGTGGTGGGGTGCCAGTGCGCACTTCGCGATCCCGCTCGTGTGGTTGGGGAGCGCAGGGCTGTCGGCACTCCTCGTCGACGGCCCCAAGATGTTCGCCGGCCGCCACACGGTGTGGACCTGGAGCATCGCGGTCGCGTATCTGTTGGCGGTGGGGTTCGTCGCGACGTGTGTGGTGCGTATCGAGCGTCGCTACCGGGCGAAGGTGGCACTGATCCCGGAGATCAACGACTACCTGCGCACCGCCGTCGCGCCGCCGCCGATGCACGTGCAGCGCACCGCGGACGCGATGGACGTCGAGCTGTTGCGCTGGGCCTACGCCATCGCCTTCCAGCCCGACGACGAGATGGTGGGGCTCGACTGGGGTGAGCAGATGCACAGCGGCACCCAGAGCCGCTATCAACTCAACGCGCTGTGCTGGGCGCTCAGTGCATTCGCCGTGAACTTCGTGCCCAATGCGCCAGGCCAGGTGGAACAGGCCCTGGTGAAGCTCATCGAGAAACACACCGACCTGCGCGTGTGGCGTTACTGGCGAGCGCTCAACCTGCTCGGCAACTTCGACTCCAACCCCGACCCGATCGCGCGCGACAACATCATGTTCTCCGCCTTTCTCGGCGATGTGCTCAACATCTTCGAGGCGGCCACTGGGTCGACGCGCTTCGACGAGCCCGGGTCGCTCACGTTCGTGTGGAAGGACGGCCGCACCTTCGAATACGACCATCACTCCATCGCAGCGGCGGTCGAACGCAACTTCGTTCGCAGCACGCTCGGGTTCTTCCCGTGCGAACCGGGCTGGTCGTTCACGGTGTGCAACGTGATGGGCGGCCAGAGTCTGCGCGGGCACGACACGCTGCACGGCACCGCCGCGTGGGAGCGCATCGCTCCGCGGTTCGCGCAGACCCTCGACCACGAGTACTACACACCCGACGGGTCGTATGCGCACATTCGCTCGAGCCACGTCGGGTTGTCGTGGGACACCGGTGAGGTACCGGGTGGCCACTACTTCGCGATGGGGAGCCATCGTTTCGTCGACATCCTGCCGCGCCATGCGGCCCGTGGCGCCGCGCTCGATCGTCGTGGTGCCGCCAAACTGGTCGGCCTGTCGGCCATGGTGGTCGACGGTCGCCTCGAACTGGAGTTGCCCCTCGAACTCGAACGGCACCGGGCCGCTCGCAGCGCGTTGGGGAAGTGGAACGGCGTCATCGGCGGGGCTCGCATGCTGTCCGACGAGCGCCTGTTCAGCGCCGCACTCGATGCGTCGGCCCGTCAGTGCGCCACAGGGGAGCGCTGGCCCGCCAAGCCGATGGCAGCCGGCGTGCCGGCCATCGGCGGCAACATGATCCTGCGCTGGTCGAACCCGATCACCACCGCCGAGCTCAACCTGCGCGGCTACCGGCCGCCGGTGGGACCCGTGCTGCACGAGGCCGACTGGGGCCGCGTGCTGGTGGTGGAGGCGCGCTCCACCGACGGCGTGTCGCTGCAGGTGCGGCTCGAGCCCGTCGACGCCCCGGTGGAACGCACCGAGCTGGTCTTCCGTCAGCTCGAACCCGGCCGCGAGTACACCGTGCGCGCGAACGGCGAGACCACCACGATCACCGCCGACGAGGCCGGGTTCGCTCGTCACCGCGCCTGTGTGATGCGGCCGACCATGCTGGAGTTGTCGTGATCATCAACTGCAACGAGCTGTGGACTCGCTTCGTCCACGTCGTCTATCGCCTCACCGGCAAGGACGTCCTCACCCCGAACCCCCCGCCGAAGCCCGACTCCTCGCAGGGCGAGCCCCGCTGACCACGGCGGTCGGGTGTGGTGAGTCGGCCTGTAAGCGGGATCCTGTCCGGTCGCCGGCGTACCGACGACCTGTGTGACCATCCATCTGTGCGGCCTACCCGAGAGTTGCCGGCGAACCGGCGGACGGGCCGCCCATGCTCTCTGCTTGGCCTTGCTCCGAGTGGTTGGACCGAGCCGTGCGGATCGCCCCGCACGCTGGTGCGCTCTTACCGCACCGTTTCACCCTCACCTGTGACCGGCAAGCCGGCCCATCGGCGGTCTCTCTCTGTTGTCGTCCGTCAGGTCGCCCCGACCTGGCTCTCGCCAGCACTCTGCCCTGTGGAGTCCCGACTTTCCTCGACGCAGTCGAGCTGCGCCGCGGCCACCCGGCCGACTCACCACGTGGAGAAGTCTACGGCCTCAGGCCTTCGAGCAGGAGTTGAACGGATACGTGAACGAGTTGAGGCTCGGCGTCTCGAAGATGAGCTTCAGGCGCACACCGTTCTCGTCGCCCATCCCGCCGATCCAGGTGATGCCCGACAGGGCTCCGTACTGGGTGGGATTGGCGATGGTGAGCGGGATCTCGGTGAGCGGCGCCCCGCCTGCCACGGTGGCCGGGGGCACGGTGTCGCCGGACGGAGCCGTGGTGGTGACGCCGGGCTGGGCCGCAGCGGCATCGGCCGCGGCGACGTACGCGCCCGGGTTCATCTTCAGCGAGGCCAACGCCGACTGGCGTGCCGAACGAACGGCGACGCGCATCGACTCGGCACGGAACGACGACTCGGTGACCTGGGTCATCAGCGCCTGGCTGGACGCCGCCGACAATGCCTCGAGCGTGTACACGAGGTTCATCATGTCGCGGGCCGGGTCGTCGCTGGGCGGGATGGCCTTCGCGTCGCCGGTGGCAGGGACGCCCTTCTCGACGCGCTCGAAGATCGGTGTGAGGAACGCGCTGTCGAGACGCGGGTTGCCGCACGTCCACGGATCGCCGCCGGCCTCCTTGGCCAGTTGGTTGAACGTCTCGGCCGCCTTGGTGTGGTGGTCGACGAACGACGTGACGAGCGCCGTCTGGTCGCCCATGTTGGGGAAGGTGGCGCTCTTCTGCGCCAGCCAGCCCTTCTTGAGCATCGTCTGGTAGGCGCTGACGATCGACAGCTCGATGGATGCCGAGGTGCGCAGCAGCACGTTGTTGTTGACGACGGGGTCGGGGAGCTTGGGTGTGGTGGCGCCCGTGCCCACGCGGCCGATGTCGCCGGCGATGGTGTTGTCGGCGCACGCGGCCACGATGGCGCCGGCCGCCAGGGTGAGACCGCCGATGCGGAACAGGCCGCGGCGGTCGTAGGTGGTGTTCTCGTTCTCGTTCATGTCGTTCACCCGTTCCCCAGCAGCGACGGCGCTTCGGTGTCGACCAGCAGCTTGGCTTCGTCGCTGATGCTGGCCATGTCGGCGAGCACCGTGCCGTTGCGGGCTTCGGTGATCTGGATGGAGGCGAGCAGCGCCGCGCCGTTGACGCCCTGCAGCTTGGCGAGGATGTCGAGGTGCGTGGCGACGGCCGACGACTCGAGCTGCCATGCGGTCTGCATCACCGTCTTGGCGTCGCCCGTGAACCCGCTGGAGAACTTCGAGAAGATCTGGTCGGACTTGCTGTTGGGCGCATTGCGGCCGAGCAGGCCCGACAGCGATGCCGAGTAGGCGGCGTGCTGCTGGCGGATGGTGGCCACCACCGACTGTTGGCCGGGGGTCCACTTCACCTGGGCGAGCGCCTGGTCGTAGAGCCGCATGGCAGCGATCTCGAGCTGCTGTGCGAAACCGAGCAGCGACACGTCGTCGGCCGTGGGCCGCAGCGGGGGAGCCGTGGTCGTGGTGGCTTCGGCGGTTCCGCCGGCTGCTGTCGTTCCGGGCGACGTGGTGTCGGTGGCCGCGGCACGGCCACCGAGGAACGGCAACAGCGACAGGGCAGCACCACCGAGACCGGCGCCGATGATGGCGCGGCGCGGTACGCGCCCCTGTGCACTGTCGACGCCGGACTGCGTCACTTCGTTATCCACTCAGGGTCATCCTTTCGAGACGATCACCCCTAGCTTTCCCGGCCGGAGGTGAACAGAGCAACTCTAGAAGTCCAGAGCCGACAGGTCGGGTATCCAACTGGTGGAACGCGACACCGCTTCGGCCCATTGTGCACGGTCGAGCGACCCGTTCGGTTCCACCCGCACGCGCGGGTTCCACGCGCCCGCGATGTCGTCGAAGTCGGTCCACACGCCCACGGCCAGTCCGGCGAGGTACGCGGCGCCGATGGTGGTGGCCTCGGTGTGTCGCGACACTTCCACCGGTTTGCCGCTCGCGTTGGCCAAGGCCTGCACGAACGTGGGGTTCTGGCTCATCCCGCCGTCGATGCGCAGCACCGGCACCGAATGGCCCGAATGGGCCTCGGCGGCTTCCACCAGATCGGTGCCTCGGTGGGCCACCCCCTCCAGTACGGCGCGCACCACCTGCGGGCGGCCGCTGCCGCGGGTGAGGCCCAGCATGGTGCCACGCGCGCCGTAGTCCCAGTGAGGCGTGCCCAGACCCATCAGGGCCGGCACGTACACGACGCCCTCGGTGGTGTCGCACATCGCCGCGACGTCGTGGCTGTGGGCCGGGTTGTCGAGGATGCCCAGGTCGGTGACCAACCATTCGACGTTGGTGCCGGCCGACAGCATGATGGCCTCGGTGCCCCACACCAACTGCCCGTTGCGGCTCCAGGCGACGATGGGGAACGTGCCGTCGGCGGTGCGGTTGCCGGTGGCGGGCGCCGGTGCGCCGGTGCACATGTCGAGCATGCCGCCGGTGCCGAACGTGATCTTCGTGTCGCCGGGGCGCACACAGCTCTGACCCACCAGGCTGCCCTGTTGGTCGCCCACGATGGCGGCGATGGGCGGCGCGCCGGGCAGCGCGAGTGCATGGCAGAACACACCCGAGGTGTGCACCAGCGTGGGGAGCATCGACTCGGGGATGCCCAACGCGCTGCACGCCCGCGACGACCATGCTGACGCGTCGGGCAACGACAGGCCGGTGACGGCGGCGTTGGTGTGATCGGTGACGTGTGTCGTTCCCTTGCTGAGGGTCCAGGCGATCCAGCTGTCGACCGTGCCGAAACACAGGTCGCCGCTGCCCTGAGCGGCGTGGTTGGCCAGCAGCCACGCCACCTTGGTGGCCGACTGGTTGGGCGCCAACGCCAGCCCGTGCTCGGCCTTGGCCGTGATGCAGTCGAACACGGTGCGCAGGTCCTGCCATCCGATCCCGGGGCCGATGGGCACGCCCGTGGCGCGATCCCACACGATGGTGCTCGCACGTTGCGCGGTGATGCCGACGGCCTCGACCGGGCCGGCATCGGCGAGCGACAGGTGAGCCACCTCGAGCACCGATGCAGCCATCGCGACGGGATCGAACTCGACCATGCCGGGGAACGGCGACGACGGTGGGGTGGCGCGATAGTGCAGGCCGTGCACCTCGCCGTCGGGCCGGATGACCGCCGACCGCAATCCCGACGTGCCGACGTCGATGACCAGAATGCTCATCCTTCGTCCCCCTGACGAGTGGAGCCGGCGCCATTGCGGAAGCCGGGTGTGATGCCGCGGGCCTGCAGGGCGCTGCCCAGCCCGCCGCCGATGACGCCCACGAACAACACGGTGGTGAACGTGAAGAACACGCTGAGCCAGTGCACCGTGCCGCCGCGTGCGAGCTTGATGACGATGAACACGCCCTGCGCTGCCAGGAACGTGCCGCCGGCGCACACCATGCCGTGCAGGAACGGCAGCCGCTTGGTCTGGGTCCACGCAGCGATGCCGGCGCCGAGGCCGAAGCCCAACAACGCGGCCAGCCACAGCACCGCGGTCCATGGCGAGTTGCCGGGCTGGTCGGACACCAGGCGCGACGCCACCGAGAACGGCACGGCGAACACGAGCGCCACCATGGCGCCCTGACGGAGTGCAGCGGTGTCGAATCGGCTCATGGCCACGCCGCCTCGCCGAACGGCGACCGGAGCCCCATCTTGCCGGGGTTGAGGATGCCGTTGGGGTCGAGTGCATCCTTGATGGCCTGCGCCACGGGCAGGGCATCGCCCAGTGCCTGCGACACGAAGCGAGCCCGGTTCAGGCCGACACCGTGGTGGTGCGACAGGTTGCCACCAGCCTGCAGCACGGCGCGCTGGCCTGCGTCCCACAGCGCCACGTAGACGGCCTCGACCTCCTCGGACGGTGGCGTGGCGGCGAAGGTGAAGTAGAGGCACGCGCCGTCGATGTAGCTGTGCGACAGGTGACAGGTGGCAGCGCGAGCGTGCGGCACGGCCATCATCGCCGTGCGCACCTGCCGGAAGATCGTGGGCAGCGACGACCACGGCGCTGCGATCTCGAGCGTGTCGACCACGAACCCCTTGCGCGTGAGGGCCTGCAGCGCGCTGGTGTCGTTGCGATGATGCATCCACGTCTCGACCAGGTCGTCGGACAGGGGGCGAGCGTCGCGGCACTCGTCGCCGACGATGGTGGTGGAGCCCTGCACCAGGGCCTCGTCGCCCTCGTCGAGCACCAACAGCACGCAGTACGTGCCGTCGCCGCCCTGCCCGCGTTGGCTCTCGGCTGCGTCGTAGAGCCGCAGCACCGCCGGGGTGGCGCC
>Ga0075026_100000856_pt1 | contig 12746 bp, 9 predicted proteins | sample Str012_2_FD_71392 | JGI IMG/M metagenome (GOLD analysis project Ga0075026, IMG submission 71392) | Freshwater sediment microbial communities in response to fracking from Pennsylvania, USA - Straight Creek_MetaG_SC_2012 | ecosystem: Environmental > Aquatic > Freshwater > Creek > Sediment...
CACTACTGGACAGAGATGCAAGCGGAGACAGGGAAAAGGCCCGTGAGGCCCTGATGAAGGTGATGAAGGATGGCCTAGGTGGAAAAGAGTGGGCCGACAAGTGGTTGAAGAAATTCTGATTGATTCACATAATCCTCAAACGAACCATCATGGAAAACAGGACTGACGGCCGGATCGTATACTGCCTGGTATCGACCTTAATGCTTTGTTTTTTACTGTTGATCGGTTGCAACAACCACCCGGTTCAGAATAATAGTTACAGTCTATATGTGAAAGATACTGCCTGGGGAGCTTATAATGTCCTGGTCCCTCCGGGTTCTTCTCCTGATGACCGCCAGGCGGGCGTACTCAGGTTAGAGAAGTACTTGGACAGTGTCATCAATCATCACGTTGCCGGAACGACTTTCCAGTTGAAGGGTGACTATTCAGTTTATTATTGCCCTTGCGATTCCAATTTGTTGAATATCGACGCTCATTTACTGGCCGGGGCTGGAACCACCTATCCTCCACCTCCTCCCCCTCCCAAAGGCGGTAGTGGTGATGGGGGAACATTGACGCGGTATGGCTTTGATTTCAAGGTGGCAAAAGATTCAGCTTCAGAGGGAGCAATAAATCCCGTACAACTGAACAAGATAGATCTCAGCAACAAGAGGGTTGATGCCAGGAAGGTACTGGCCATCATTGACACAGGATTGGATTCCCAATTCTTCAAAAATCAGCCAACCAATTGGATATGGAGCGAGGGGCCCCAAACCCTCCTTAATACCTTGCCTGGCAAGCCCAAAGATCTATGGCAGGATGACCATAAATACCGCCATGGAACTGGAGTGGCCGGGTTGGTGTACCAGGTATCAGCTACGGATGTTGTTCCTCAGTTGATGATCCTGAAAGCGTTGGACCAGAACAAGGAAGGGTCGACCTTTTCGGTCAGTTGTGCAATGAGCTACGCGATCCAGCACAAGGTGACGGCAGTGAATGCCAGCCTCGGCTACTATGCACCCACTATTCACGACGATCCCATCATGCAGACATATGATTCGTTGTGCAACGCTGCAAAGATCCCAGTATTCGCCGCAGCCGGGAATGTCCGATATGACGAGGGCTTGACCTCGGGGGCCTGTGTCGACCGAAAGGTTCAGGTCAATCTACTTGGAGCCGCCAGATCATTCTTCCCGGCATCTTACGCGCCGCAGTTTCCCTACCTGATCAGTGTCACCGGCCTCAAGTCATTGTCGGCGGCCTGCCCAAATCAGAATTATTCCGAGCAGCTGGTGAAAGTAGGCCTATACAACAAGACGAATTGCTGCTCCTACTACCTTCCTTTCATGCCTACAGGTTACACGGGCAGTTCATTTGCGACGCCCATGGTATCAGGCCTCGTCATGAAACAAGCGATCGCCAACCCCAATACAGACATCATGATACTGCTTGGGGACCTGGAAAGACAGGATAGAACATTGCATGCCACAGTGCAGGGAACCTATATCGGTGTTACACAACCCAAGAGAGTGCAATAGGTTTACGAATGCGAGGGAAAACGATCCGGATTCTTTGTGCCTTCTTCATTTTGGCGATGAATGCCCAGGCGCAATGCCCGGAAGGCCCAGTCATCTGGAAAAGGATCATCTGGTTGCGCGACAGTTCCAATGTGCCGCTGCAGGAACAGTTGAAGGAACTTGAACCCATACTCGCCAAATGGGACCAGGGGAAATGCAGGGAGGACTCGGTCAAGGGACTCCTTTTGCAGCGGATCGGTGCCCTGCATTTCCTGCCCGGCGATTTCAAGGGTGGGATCGAATACACCTGGAAGGCCATACACCTTATCGACAAGGACCCGACCAACCCGGCCGTCAATCCCGGCCATATGGTCAAGAGTTACAACAACCTTCGGATCTGTTACGATTCGTTGGGGATGTATGAGGCCCGGGATGCCGCCATCGATAGTTGCATTGCTGTCATGATCCGTTTGCGGTACGGGTTGGGCTTCGGGTTGCCCCTGCTGAGTGAAAAAGTCCGCAGCTTCTATGAAGCGGGGGACTATTACCGATGCATGGAGTATTGTGATCTCGCCGAGCGGTTCATGAGGTCGACAGATATGGTGACCCGCGAGGTTTACCAGTACGTGATCTGGAAGTCCGATGTGCTGCATGATTTCGGACGGTTCCGGGAGACGGAAGGTCCCTTGCTGAGCACCTTGCGGGAATTGCGGGCGATGAACGACGAACCCTATCGCGGCGCGATCTTCAGTCTGCTCACCCGGGTCTACGCGGAGACCGGCGAGCGGGCCGCAGCCGTGTCTGCCGCCGATTCTTCGGTCCACTTCAACAAGAAAACAGGGCAGCTCCTCAATTGTGCCTCCACACTTAACAACGTCGGATATTTCCTCTTCTTCCGGAAATTCCGGGACCTCCATACCGCTCTGTCCTACCATCTCCGTGCCCTGGCCTACTCGGACAGGGTGGAGGCCATGAACGGGCACGACTACATGGCCAACGAGTTTTCAGAAATGGGGCTCCACGATTCGGCCATGGTGCATTTCCAACTGGCTTTCGACCAACTGCGCAAAGGCGCTGACGAAGGGCTGCTTCTGGATCATTCTGTCACAGCGTTCACGGACAGGAACAGTGCGGAGTATGTGGCCGACCTGATCATGGACAAAGGGGCCGCATACCTCAGGCTATATAAGGACAAGCACCGGCTTTCTGACCTGGAAACGGCCAAGCGGATCTTTCACCATGCGGACCTCATTTTCGAGAAGCTGCGTTTCGAACAGACAGAAGTGATGTCGCGATTATTCTGGCGCAAGAATACGCGGAGGCTGTATGCGCAGGCCCTGGAGGCATGTTACCTGACGGGCGATGTCGACGGCGCCTTTTATTTCATGGAACGCAGTCGTGCGGCCTTATTGCTGGATCAGTTGCGAGAGCAATCCCTGCTGGGTCCGGAGGAACTCAGGGCTCAGGCTGCGGTTCGTCGCCGTATCAACGAGATCGAATACGGTCTTCAAGGACTGCCGGATGGCAGTCCTGAGTATCAGGCACAGAAGGAACGCCTGGTACAGGAGAAGATGAACCTGGAAGCCTTGCGTCGCCGGAACCTGGCCAACAGTGTTTCGTGGAGGCGGCTGCATGTGGATCCTTCCGGTGCCGGGATCGGCGGCCTCAGGCGATCGGTATTGGATGGCAGGACGATCTGGGTGGAGTTGTTCAACACTGACACAGCCTTGTATGCACTATATGTAGGAGCGACGCATCAGGATCTCCGGAAGATCGATGGGCTTCGGTACCAGGCATTGACGAAAGAATATCTCGGACACATCATGCACCAGTATGCCACCGTGTCGGATCATGACGCCTTCATTCGAACAGCTTCTGCGCTCTACGATACACTCTTTGGACAATTGAAGTTTCCTTATGGCCGGATCATCGTCTCCAATGATGGCCAGGGCATGCCTTTTGAAAGTTTGCTTACTGGCAAGGATCCGGGCAGACCTGAATACCTGATCGAGAAGGCCGCTGTGAGTTATGCATTTTCCGCCACCTATCTCACCGGCAGTGCTGCGATGAAGACCGATGGAAAGGTGGGTGATATCCTGGGTCTGGCACCGGTCTCTTTCCCGACCCGGTTCGACCTCCCAGAGCTTTCCGGTAGTGATGCCTCATTGGAGAAAATCATGGGCATGTTCCGGGATGGCCTGTCATTGAATGGTCAAAATGCCAGCCGTGCAGCATTCTTCCGGGACTATCCGCGGTACCGAATCGCCCAGCTGTATACGCACGGTGTGGACAGCAGTGCATTCGATGAACCCTTGATCTATCTTGCTGATTCAGCCGTGCTTTTGTCCGACCTCGTCCTGCAACAAGTTCCAGCAACCCGTCTGGTCGTGCTGTCGGCATGTTGGACTGGAACCGGTGAGTTGCACCCGGGAGAGGGAGTGTTCAGTTTCGGAAGGGGGTTTGCGGCGTTGGGGATACCCTCCTCTTTGACCAACCTGTGGTCCGTGGAGAACCAGGCAACTTACAAGATCACGGAGTCCTTCTATCATTATTTGTCGGAAGGATGGGCACTCGATGCCGCTTTGCAAAAGGCTAAACTGGATTTTCTGAACTCCGAACCTGCGGAGCGGCGACAGCCCAATTATTGGGCGGCATTGGTACTTTCCGGCCGGACTGATCCGATTCCAGTCTCCGCACCCATACACTGGCCGTATTGGATCGCCGGCATGGTCATCGCGTTCAGCGCGATTCTTTTCCTGATCGCGAGACGCAAGCCGAGGGAAACCTAGTTACAAGAATGATCCGGGATCCTCGATCCGCGATCCTCGATCAATTCATCCCAATTCCGGATACAGCGGGAATTTCCCCATGAATTCCTTCACTTCTTTGGCCGTGGCGGCGATCAGGCCCTCATCGTCCGGGCTCATAATCACGCGATCCACAAGACCGGCCACATATTCCACATCCGATTCCTTGAGTCCACGGGTGGTGACGGCCGGCACGCCGATGCGGATGCCCGAAGTGACGAAGGGGCTCTTGTCATCGTAAGGCACTGAATTCTTATTGAGGGTGATATGGGCCTTGTCCAGTGTCTCCTGGGCCTTCTTGCCGGTAATGTTCTTGTTGCGCAGATCAATCAGCATGAGGTGGTTGTCCGTGCCATTGCTGATAAGGTTATAGCCTTTGGATACGAAAGCGGCGGCCATCGCCTGCGCGTTCTTCTTCACCTGCTCCTGGTAAACTTTGAAGGAGGGATCCAAGATCTCGCCAAAGGATACGGCCTTGGCAGCGATGATATGTTCCAGCGGACCGCCCTGCATGCCGGGGAAGACGGCGAGGTCCAGTGCGGCACTCATCGGACGTATATTGCCCTTGGGGTCTTTCACACCCATCGGGTTGTCGAAATCGTGGCGGATCATGATGACACCACCGCGCGGACCCCGCAGTGTTTTATGCGTTGTGGAGGTCACGATATGACAATGATCGAACGGATCATTCAGCAGGCCGGCGGCGATGAGTCCGGCAGGGTGGGCGATATCGGCCAGCACGATGGCCCCGACCTCGTCGGCCAGAGACCGGATGCGTTTGTAGTCCCAGTCGCGGCTGTAAGCGGAAGCGCCGCAGATGATGATCTTGGGTTTCTCGGCACGGGCGACTTGTTCCATCTGCTCGTAGTCCACGAGTCCGGTCTCTTTCTTCACGCCGTAAAAGAACGCCTGGTAGTTCTTACCGCTGAAGTTGGCGGGGCTGCCGTGCGTGAGGTGCCCGCCCATACTCAGGTCAAGACCGAGGATCTTGTCTCCCGGCTTGAGCGTGGCCATGAAGACAGCGGTATTGGCTTGCGCGCCGGCATGTGGCTGCACGTTGGCCCAACTGGTGTTGAAGACCTTCTTGAGGCGCTCAATGGCCAGGGTCTCGATCTCGTCAACGACCTCGCAGCCGCCGTAATATCTTTTCCCGGGATAACCCTCGGCATATTTATTCGTGGCCACGGTGCCCATGGCCTCCATGACCTGCAAGGAGGTGAAGTTTTCGGAGGCGATCAATTCGATGCCATGACGCTGGCGTTCCAATTCCTTGCGGATCAAATCAAAAACGACGGTATCTCTGCTCATGCCGGGAAATTTGCGGCAAAAATAGACGGCAGAGTTGTGCGTTCAAAATATACTTGTACCCGGTTATTCACAACCCGTTGCTGTTCAACACGATGAGCCTTGAATGAAAAATACCCTACCTTGTCGTTGAAAACCCAAAGCCGCTTGTCATGAAGGCCATCATTCCAGTAGCCGGCGCCGGTACGAAACTCCGTCCACATACTTACACCCAACCCAAGGCCCTGATCCCCCTGGCCGGTAAGACCGTGCTCAGCATCCTCATCGAACAACTACTCGAAGGCGGCATCCGCGATTTTGTGCTGGTGGTAGGGTACCTGGGCGACAAGATCCAGGATTACGTCAAGGTCAACTACCCCGATCTCCATTTTGAATTCATCCACCAGAATGAGCGTCAAGGCCTCGGCCACGCGGTATGGCTTTCCAAGGAGCATATCGGCAACGATGAGGTCTTCATCGTCCTGGGGGATACCATCTGTGAATACGATGTCAAGGACATGCTGTCCACCCCAGGATCGCTGCTGGGCGTGAAGAAGGTCGATGACCCCCGGAATTTCGGCGTGGCGGAGATCGACGAGCATGCGCATATCACCCGCGTGGTCGAGAAGCCCCAGATCCCCAAGAGCAATATGGCGCTTGTCGGATTGTACAAGATCACGGAAACGGCCCTGCTATTTGAATGCCTGGAAAGCAACCTTCGCGATGGCGTGAAGACATATGATGAGTTCAGCCTCACCGATGCGTTGGAGTGCATGATCAAGAAAGGGGCAAAATTCCAATCGTACAAGGTGAACAACTGGTTCGATTGCGGCCGCAAGGACACCTTACTAGAAAGCAACGCCATCCTCCTGAAGAAATTCGGCGGGCTCATCGCAGAAGACCACCAGTTCGAGAACACCATTATCATTCCACCGGTGAGCATCGCCGCCGGCTGCGATATCCGAAACTCCATCATCGGGCCCAATGTCGCCATCGGCGAACAGACTTTCATCGACTATTCCATCGTCAAGGATTCCATCATCGGTTCCTTCTCCAAACTGTACGATGTGGTGCTGCATGATTCCCTCATCGGGAGCGACACGGAGATCAAGGGGGAGACGAGGACGTTGAATATCGGGGATAATACAGAGATCGATTTAGGATAGGTGGTTGTCAGGTGTCAGGTGTCTGTTGTCAGCAGCAGTCAACAGCCCCAACACCCGACACCTGATACCCGACACCTGACACCCGACACCTACCTTCGCGACCATGACCTTCAACAATCGTATAACGGCACTCTTCGGCATCGACAAGCCCATCATCCAGGCCGGTATGATCTGGGCCAGTGGCTGGCGTCTCGCCAGTGCGGTCAGCAAGGCCGGCGGGTTGGGCATGATTGGAGCCGGAAGCATGTATCCGGATGTACTCAAGGAGCATATCACGAAATACAAGGCTTCGACGGATAATCCTTTCGCGGTCAACCTGCCGCTGTTATATCCGGACATCGACCAGCATATCAGGACCATCATCGATGAGCAGGTGCCCATTGTGTTCACGTCTGCCGGAAATCCCAAAACATGGACGCCGATGTTGAAAGAACATGGTATCAAGGTGGTGCATGTCGTCAGCAGTACGGTCTTCGCGCAGAAGGCCGAGGCCGCGGGCTGCGATGCCGTGGTGGCGGAGGGTTTTGAGGCTGGTGGACACAACGGGCGTGAGGAGACGACCACGCTGGTGCTCGTGCCCATGGTCAGTGCGGCGGTGAAGGTCCCGGTGATCGCCGCGGGTGGCATTGCCACCGGACGGCAGATGCTGGCAACGATGGTGCTGGGTGCGGAGGGCGTTCAGGTCGGAAGTCGCTTCGTGGCGAGTGAAGAAGCCTCCTCCCATGCGGCCTTCAAGCAGGCCGTGATCCAGCTACAGGAGGGAGGCACACAACTCTCGCTGAAGAAACTGGTGCCGGTCCGATTGATCAAAAATGAATTCTTCCAGATGGTGGAGGAGGCAGAAATGCGCGGTGCTACACCGGAGGATCTCAAGCAATTGCTGGGCCGCGGCCGAGCGAAGAAAGGTATGTTCGAGGGAGACCTTGAGCATGGCGAGCTCGAGATCGGTCAGGTCAGCGCCATGCTACGCGATGTACTACCCGCAGCAAAGATCGTGGACATGATCTGGGACCAGTTCAATGAGGCGCTCGCCATACCGTTGCCCGGACATTAGCGTCAAGACTTCCGGAAAGCCCACTTCGCCATTTCCTTCCAGGATGATTTCTTCCCATACATCAGAATGCCGATGCGGTAAACCTTGCCGGCGAACCAGGTCGTGAACAGGAAGCCGCCGATGAGGCTGAGCATGGACACGATGAGCTGCCAGTAGGGCACCGTTTCCGGCACGCCGAAGGGGATCCGTCCCATCATCACGATGGGCGAGGTGAAAGGGACGATGCTGCCCCAGACCGCCATCGCACTGTTCGGGTTGTTCAGGCTGTTGGTGAGGATGATGAAGCCGAAGACTATGGGCATGGTGATGGGCAGCATCAGCGACTGGGCTTCCTGCGGATCCTCGTTGATCACACTGCCGATGGCAGCAAATAGGGAGGCATAGAACAGGTACCCACCGAGGAAGTAGAAGATGAACATGGACAGCACCAGGGGCCAGTTCACACCCGAGACGAACTGTGACCGTGCTTCGAGCAGTTTGAAGGCCATATTGTTGCCAGGCCCGCCGGGAAGCGGCTGCTGTGATTGCTGCATCCGTTGGAATTCTACCAGGGTATCATGCGGGATAAAGAACTGCATGGCCGAAGTGAGTATCGAGATCAATATGACCCAGAGCAGGAATTGCGTCAGGCCCACGCCGGCGATGCCGATGATCTTGCCCATCATGAGCTCGAAGGGTTTGCAGGAGGACACAATCACTTCTGCAATGCGGTTCATCTTCTCTTCCGCCACGCCGCGCATGACCATGGCGCCGAATATGAACATCGTGATGTAGATCAGGATGCCGCTTCCGAAACCAATGCCGTAGGCCAGGCCCACATTCGCCTTGCGCGCATTGCCCGATTTGTCCGTGACCACGTTGACAAGACTCACCGCATGGTCGCTCACGGCTGCCACTGAATCCAGCGTCGTCTTGTTGATCCCGTTCAGGAGCAGGAGGTGATTCTCCAGGGCCTTGTTGAGCTGACGTTCGATGCCTCCCTTGGCTTCCAGGCCGATCTGTTTCTTCGAAATAAGTACATAACGGGAATCTGCCGAGTCCTTCGGAAGGTAGAGCACACCATCATAACCCTTGCTCAGGTAGTTGGAGCTGTCGATCTCCGTGCCGAACAAATAGGATATCTGCGTGGAATCGGATTTGAGCGAGGTCTGGTACCATCCGGGGTCGTTGACCACGGCGATCTTCTGCTTCTCGTGCGATCGGATCGCGAAGAACACGGAGCCCGCGATGAATAGGATCATCATCAGTGGCAGCAGGAAGGTGGACAGGATGAAGGTCTTGTTGCGGACCCGGGTCAGGTATTCCCTCTTTATGATCAGGCCGATCTTGCTCATGGTAGTATCAGTTCAGGTTCTTGTCGAATTGACGAGCGCGGGGCGTTCCTTCGACGAGTCGGATGAATATGTCGTTCAGGGAGGGGAGGATCTCATGGAAGCCCTGCACCGTGAGGCCCTTGTGCATGAAGTACTGCAACACATCGTTCGTGCTGAAATCAGCGTTTTTCTTCAACACCAGTTCGTGGTCTCCCTTGTCAACGACATCGAACAGGTGGATGGCCGTATGTTCCGGAAGCACCTTCTCCGTGAAGCTCACGCTGTACAGGTTCTCCTTGTATTCATTCTTGATGCCGGCCACACTGCCGTCCAGTATCTTCTGGCCCTTGTTGACGAGGATGATATGGTCACAGATCTCCTCGACCTGTTCCATCCGGTGTGTGCTGAAGATGATCGTGCTGCCCTCATCGGAGAGCCGGTTGATCTCTTCCTTGATCAGGTTGGCGTTGACGGGGTCGAGTCCGCTGAAGGGTTCATCCAGGATGATGAGCTTCGGCTTGTGCAACACGGTGGTCACGAACTGCAGCTTCTGGCTCATGCCCTTGCTCAGGTCCTCGACCTTCTTGTTCCACCAGCTTTCCATTTCCAGGCGAACGAACCAGTCCTTGATACTGGCCACGGCCTGGGCATGGGAGAGTCCCTTCAACTGGGCCAGGTAGACGGCCTGCTCGCCGATCTTCATCTTCTTGTACAATCCACGTTCTTCGGGCATGTAGCCGATGCTGGCAGTGTCCATTTCAGGGTCGAATCGCTTGCCGGAGAACATGATCCGTCCCTCATCGGGATAGAAGATGCCTGTGATCATCCTGATCAGGGTGGTCTTTCCCGCACCATTGGGGCCTAAGAGCCCGAAGATGGAGCCGCGCTCGATGTTGAAACTGATGTCGTCGACCGCCTTCTGGCCGGAGAAGTACTTTTTGAGGTTGCTCACCTCGAGGATATTGTCCATGTAGGGGTGATTCGGTTGTCGATCCGCTCGTCGTTCACGACGGGGTGCCGCTCTGTTTGTTGTGGCAATATAGAATTTGTTACCGTTCGGGCTGAGAAAAATCAGATGAGCGGCGGGAAGAAGGGGGTAGGTCAGGCTTTACGTACGGACCCGGAAAGGCGAAGGGCCACCGCTTCTCCATCCATGGCGGCACTGATGATACCTCCGGCATATCCGGCACCTTCCCCGCATGGATAGAGATTACTGACCTGTGGGTGGTTGAGGGTCTCCGGGTGCCTGGGTATCCTGACAGGAGAGCTGGTACGGCTTTCGGTGGCGACAACCAGGGCGTCATTCGTAAGGTATCCCCGCATCTTCCGTCCGAAGGACTGGAAGCCGCCACTGAGTCCCTGATGGATGAACGGCGGCAATATTTCTTTCAACGATCGGGCCACCACGCCTGGCTGATACGAACAATGTGGAAGGGTGGAGGAAGGGATGTTGCGAACGAAGTCCTCCATCCTTTGTGCAGGGGCCACGAATTGCCCTCCACCGGCCAGGAAGGCATCCCTTTCCACCAGTTGCTGGAACCTGAGCAGGAGCAGCGGATCTGATGCATCGGGTGCTGGAATGCCATCATCCTTTCGGGATCTCAGCACTTCGAAGGCATTTTTCGCCTCCACCTGGGCCACCATGCCGGAATTGGCGAAAGGGTTGTCCCGTTTCGAGGGACTCCATCCATTCACAACAAGTTCACCCGGTGATGTCGCGGCCGGGGCGATGATGCCCCCCGGGCACATGCAGAAGGAGAACACGCCACTTCCTTCGACCTGTTCCACCAGGCTGTAAGAAGCCGGCGGCAGGAAGGGTGAACGCGCCAGGTTGCGCGGGCAATGGTATTGTATGGAGTCGATCAGGTCTTGCGGATGTTCGATGCGTACACCCAGGGCGAAGGGCTTTGCTTCGATGTGAATGCCCTGCGCAGCAAGAAGATGAAAGATGTCCCGTGCCGAATGACCCGTGGCCAGGATGAAGGCATCGGCAGCATGCTGGTCTCCCTGATTTGTACGAACGGCCGTGAGCATACCCCGGTCCAGGTCGAAGGCATCCACCCGAGCGTTGAAATGCACCTCACCACCATGCTGGATGATGCATTCCCGGATGGCGGTGATGATCTGCGGTAGCTTATTGGTACCGATATGCGGATGGGATTCGTAGAGGATGCGTTCGTCGGCACCGAATCGTACCAGCAGGTGCAGGATGCGGTTCACGTCTCCGCGTTTGGTGCTGCGGGTGTAGAGTTTTCCGTCGCTGTACGTTCCTGCGCCACCTTCGCCGAAACAGTAGTTGCTGTCCGGGTCCAAGATGCCGTGGCGGTTGAGCTGTGCCAGGTCCCTTCGGCGCGCACGCACTTCCTTTCCCCGTTCGAGTATGATGGGTTTGATGCCATGCTCCAGCAGCGACAGGGCGGCGAATAATCCGGCGGGTCCGGCACCGATGATCACGGCCCTGGAAGGGCTGTCGGATACCTGTTGAAAATGGAATTCCTGCGTGGGTCTTTCCACCACGGGTTCATCCACGAATGCCAGAAGGTTGAGGTTGATCCGCACCTGCCTGCCGCGGGCATCGATGCTGCGCTTGGTGATGTGATAACCAGTCAGGGCTTCGGGCTTGCATGCGAGTGCACCGGCCAGTAGAAGCCTGATGGCCACATCATCCGCGGCATCGCGCGGCGAGCATTGAAGGGAAATCTGTTTCGGCATTCCGGGTCAGGTGTTCATCCTGAAATCGGGAAGGATCAGAAGGGGAGGTCGTCCACTCCTTCACCCGGAGGCATCTGGTCAGGCGCGAAGCCCGGCGCAGCCTGTGCGCCGCTATTGGCGGACATGCCTGCGGATTCGATCCTCCAGGCGTCCAGGTTGGTGATGTAGTTGGTAACGCCGTTCTTGTCCCATTTGGAACCCTTGATGTTGAAATGGACCTTGATATTGTCTCCGATATTGAACCGGTCGACCACCGTGGTGCGGTCCTGCACCGATTGGAATTTGACGTAGTTGGTGAGGGTCCGGCCATTCACTTCTTCATTGGTCTCAATGACGAACTCGCGGGTGCGGAAGGTCTGTGTGCGCTGTACGGTCTCGAACTTGGCTACGAGTTTGCCGGTGATGTCAAATCCCATGATGATGCGTTTTGATAAGTTCCGCGAAGGTACCCATATCCTCTTGCAGAAATTAACCGCCCCGGACCTTTTTTTTACCCCAAAATATATACCTTGACCGCCCACCTGACCACCCGATGAGTTCCATTCGTACATACCTCTTGCTGACCATGCTGGTCATGGCCTTGTCCTGCCGGACGGCCTATCACCCCACCGCCCTTCATTATTCCACTTATGGCATGGACGATGCCCAGCGCAAGGATAGTGCGGTGCTGGCGATGCTTCGTCCCTTTGCGGACACGGTGACCCTGAAGATGGGGGATGTGGTCGGCGATATGGCCCGGCAACTCACCAAAAAGCCTGTGGATGGCAATCTGGGGCATTTCATGGCAGATGCATACCTGGCCATGGCCAGGAAGCTCTTCGAGCCCCGGGCCGATGTGGCTTTCATGAACCTTGGCGGCATTCGATTGCCCTCCCTGGAAGCCGGTAAGATCAAGCGGGGCACGATCTATGAAC
>Ga0075026_100000858_pt1 | contig 12741 bp, 12 predicted proteins | sample Str012_2_FD_71392 | JGI IMG/M metagenome (GOLD analysis project Ga0075026, IMG submission 71392) | Freshwater sediment microbial communities in response to fracking from Pennsylvania, USA - Straight Creek_MetaG_SC_2012 | ecosystem: Environmental > Aquatic > Freshwater > Creek > Sediment...
CCCCGGCCGGCGCGCATCCAACGCCACATACCCTGCAGCCACGATGACCTGGCGGCACGGAATGAGGCATCTGATGCGGCATCGCTGTCCGATTCGAACGTCCAACGCGCGGCAGGTCGCATCAGGTGCTGCATCCACGGGTCCGCATCCGGTCCTGGTGCACGGTATGGCGCATCAGACGCGCATGGCGCGGTCGCACGCGCGCGCACGCAGCGCGCGGCCGGTCGCGGCCCACACCTAGACCTAGTCGCGGCCGAGGCGGATCCCGCGCCCTGGCGTGGCGCCCGTATGGACGCCACCATCCACGACGAGCGTCCCGTTGACGACCACGTACGAGATGCCGACCGGGTATGAGCGCGGTTCGTCGTAGGTCGCGGTGGATCGGACGGTGGCCGGATCGAACACCACGATGTCCGCATACGCACCCTCGCTAAGCATGCCGCGCTGGGTCAAGCCCAGGCGTGCGGCCGGCGCCGAGGTCATCTTGCGGATCGCTTCTTCGAGGCTGAGCAGGGCCTCGTCACGCACGAACTGGCCGAGGATCCGCGGGAAGCTGCCGTAGGTCCGCGGTGACGGCTTCGCGCCGACGAACGTGGAGTCCGTGCCGACCATCCCGTGCGGATGCACGACGAACGGGCGGAGCGTCTCGGACCACGGCCCGCTCGTGACCTGGTTCACCCCGAGGCGCTCGCTCAGCAACAGGTCGCAGATCACATCGACGGCGTCGTGGCCGGTCTCGGCCATGACTTCGGCCATGGTCCGGGCCTCCCAGCGGAGGTTGTCCGGGTGGGTGAAGGCACCCAGCCTGAGGTCGGACCACCCGCCCGGCCCCGTGTACGCGGCACCGCGCGTCACGAACTCCCCGCGGAGTCGGTCGCGGGCGGTCGCGTCCGCGAGGCGTTGCTTGAGCGGCCCCGGGCCACCAGCCTGGATCCATCCCGGGAGCTGGATCAGGAGGCGCGTGCTCGCCCATTCGGACGGATAGGTATCGAAGGTGACATCGAGGCCTTCGGCGCGCGCATCGTCGACCAGCGTGAGGAGCGCGTCCGGGCCGCCCGGGTGCGTCTGGCGGTGATAGAAGTGGGTGATGTGGCTGGGTGCCCCGGCTCGACGGCCGATCTCGATCGCTTCGCGGAACGGGTCCAGGAACCGGTCCCCGAGCGGGTACCGCACGTGCGTGTGGTAGAAGCCGCCGGCTCGACCGGCTTCCGCGGTGAGCGCGGCGAGCTCGTCGGTGGTGGCGAAGCTTCCGGGCGGATAGTCGAGGCCGGACGACAGGCCGACGGCACCCTCCGCCATGCCCTCGCGGAGCAGGCCGCGCATCCGGTCCATGGCGCGGGCATCGGCCGGGACGTCGTCCCAACCCAGCGCGCCGATCCGCAGCGCGGAGTTGCCGATCAACGTCGCGACGTTGAGGCTGACCGTGCCGTCGTAGCGCCCGAGATAGCTCTGGACGGAACTCCAGGTGAGCTCGATGTCCGGGCGACCATCGAGTCCGGAGTCCAGCTCGACGAAGTCCTCGAGGTCTTCGCGGTGCTCGAACGGGGCGAACCCGTTCCCGTCCACGCCGACGACCTCGGTCGTCACGCCTTGGCGGACCTTGGGCTCGTGGTGCGGCTCGGCGAGGATCGTGAGGCCGCCGTGACTGTGCAGGTCGATGAACCCGGGCGCCACGACCATCCCTGTGGCGTCTACCTGCCGAAGCGCTGGCTCGAGGTCTCCCGGCTGATGACTGTCCGCGGCATCAGGCGAGCGGGCGGGACCGGTCGAGCTGGCGGGCAGCAGCTCCACCCGCTCCCCGCGGACGCCCACACTCCCCGGACGCCCGGGTGCACCAGTCCCATCGACGATCGTCCCGCCAGTGATGAGCAGGTCGTACGGTTCGGTCACGGCAGCGCCCTGTGCATGTGGCGACCATAGCGGTGCACACAGGCCGACGCATGCCTGGGTCATCATCGGCAGCATGAGCGACCCGGTGCCCGCCGAATTCCTCCTCGACACCTTCCCGCCGGCGATCCGGGCGACGGGACGAACCCTGCGAGCGCTGATCTTCGCGACCATCCCGGACAGCGTCGAGACGGTCCGGGCCGGGTGGCGCTGGATCGCCTACTCGCTGCCTGATGGGCGGCGCGTTCGGAACTTCGCCTGGATCGGTCCGGAGCGCGTGCACATCCACCTCGGCTTCGAACACGGCACGCTGCTCGCGGATCCGGAACATCTCCTCCATGGCGCGCAGGAGCGGCTCCGGAAGTTCCGCTACGTCACCTTCGAGCCCGCGATCGACATCGACGAAGCGGTCATAGTCGACTACCTGGTGCGCGCCGCGGAGCTCGCCGTCCTGCCGTCGAGCGTCCGGCGCGCCCTCGTCGAGGCCAGTACGGAGACGATCCCCGTCGACGACTAGTTCACCCGCGGGCTCCAGGGCCCTCCAGGCGTCGGCCGCGGACCCAGGCGCCGCGGACCATGTCCGGATGCGCGCGGAAGATGAGGCGCGAGGCGAGATCGGCCGGGTCGTCGTCCGTCTCCCCCGGAACGGCCGCCACCAACGACGGGTCGACGGCGATGACATCCGCCTCCTTGCCGACTTCGAGCGACCCGATCTCGCCATCGAGCCCGAGCGCCCGCGCGCCATCGAGCGAGCCCATCCGGATCCAGTCGAGCGGCGTCGGTGCCGGCTCTCCGGCCAGGCCGCCGACCCGCAACGCGTTCTGGGCGTAGAAGCTGACCCGCATCGCGTCGAAGATCGACAGGTCCGGCCCTCCCGCGACGTCGGAGCCAAGGCCCACCGACAGCCCGGCGTCCAGATAGCGACCCAGCGGCATGACCCCGGACGCGAGGAACAGGTTCGATGCTGGGCAGTGCGCCACGTGCGTGCCGGTCTCGACGAGCCGTGCCAGCTCACGATCCGAGAGATGCACCGCGTGAGCCAGCACGGTCCGCTCCCCCAGCCCACCGGCTCGGTCGTAGACATCCACGTAGTCGATCGCCTCGGGAAAGAGCCGTGCCGTCTCGGCGATCTCGCCGCGATCCTCGGACACGTGGGTCTGCCAGTACGCGCCAGTGGAGGCAGCCAGGGAGGCGGACTCGCGCAGCAGCTCCGCCGTGCACGAGATGGCGAACCGTGGCGTGACCGCGTACCGCAACCGCCCGTCATCGCGTCCGTGCCAGCGCGAGATGAGGTCCGCCGACTCCCGGAGCGTCTGGTCGAAGATGTCGGCCTGCCTGATGAACGGGTCGTACGTGCCGCGATCCATCATCACCTTGCCGAGGATCAACCGGATCCCGTGGGCCTCGGCGGCCCGGAACGAGGCGTCCAGGCTGGCCTCGTACACCGCGCCATAGACCAGGGCGGTAGTGGTCCCCGCGGCCGCGAACGAGCGCCACGCGACGGGCGCCAGACGCTCAGCCGCGGCCTCATCAAAGTCGCGTTCGAGCGGAAAGATGTAGCGATCGAGCCAGGTCAGCAGGTCCGATCCGGCGCCCAGACCGGCGTTCGGGAGCTGGGGCAGATGCGCATGCAGATCCACCATCCCCGGCAGGAGCACCCACGGCCGAAGGTCCAGGGCCCCGCCGGCCTCGGAAAGTCGCTCGCTCGCCGCACCCGCGAACGTGATCCGACCCGCCGCGTCCACGACCAGCAGACCATCGGACTCGTGGCGGGTCCCGCCGTCGTCGAGCGGGGTGAGCAGGCGCGCGCGCAGGCTGAACGGGCCGCGCGCAGGCAGCTCAGAGAGGGATCTCGGTGCGGCTGCGTCGTGTGGGGCGTTCACGACGGGCGATGCTAGCACGGGCCCGATGGCCCGCCGAGCGTCAGCGCTTCTTGCCGCGAACCTGGATCAGATGGGCCGTCCACTCCGACCCGGTGCGGTCGATCGTGGCCGAACTTCCGTGCCAACCGCAGGTGCAGGTGATCGTCTGCGCCTGATGCTTGTACTCGTCGATGACGTGCTTGAACGGCTCGACGGCGCCATTGGCGGGTTTGACAGGCGGGCGACTGTTCACGTGGACTCCTGAACGGGGCCGGAGACCGAATCGCCGAGGCACGAAGTGGTCGGCGGTGATTGCGAATCCTACACCAAACGACCCATTTCCGCCCGGTTCAGTCCATGCCCAGGTGGTAGCCCATCCGCTTGGGCAGGTGCGTGACCTCGCGGAGGATGCGATTCACCGGCCGCTCGTCCTCCTCGAGCTGTTCGCGGCGCACGATCGCCTCGCGCACGACCCGAGCGCCTACGTACCGGAACGGCTCCGGTGGGAACGCGCGCGGCACCACTCCCACCAGCGGCAGCGCCAGGGCCGGGTCCTCGGACGCCTCCACGGCCAACGCCGCCAGGATGCGCCCGCCGACCACCGACGGCGCGACCCCGTTCCCGGAGTAGCCGTGCCCGTAGTGGATCGGGCGACCCGGCACGGATGCGAAGGCCGGCAGGTGGTCCGCAGTGATGTCGATGGGGCCGCCCCAGGCGTCCTCGATCCGGACGTCCCGCAGCGACGGGAAGAGGCGCCGAAGCCCGGCCGCGGCGCGGACCGTGGACTGGGCATCGTCCGTGAACGCGGGCCCGATCCGACCACCGAACCCGGCACGGCCCCCACCGCCGCCGATCGCGATACGTCCATCCGGCGTCGTCCGAAGGTAATGCAGCGTGAACCGGGCATCCGCCAGACCCTCGCCGCCGGTCCAGCCGATGTCGGCAAGGCGGTCCGGGATCGGCTCGGTGAGCACGATGTAGCTGGACCATGTCACGAGTCGCCGCCCGAACCGTGGCCAGGCCGCGGCCCACGCATTAAGCGCGACGACCGCGGCGCCCGCCGTGACCTGCCCATCGCCGGCTGCCGAGGTCGTCCGGACCCGCACCGGGCGCCTGGCACTCCCCCCGCCACGCCGTTCCGCGGCCCGCCTCGCGCTGGAGCCGACGCCGCCAAGCCACCCCGGCCGCTCCCCATCCAGTTCCGTGACGGTCGTGCCCTCGTGGATCTCCACGCCCCGTTCGAGCACGACCCGGCGCAGGCCGCGGGCCAGCACCGCCGGCTGGACGGTGGCCGCGCCCGGCATGAACGCCCCGGCCCGCAGGACGGGCGACGCGACCCGCGCCCGGATCTCGTGAGCCGTCATCGCCACGTAGGCCTCCGGCTCCCCCACCGCCCGGCACGCCTCGACGGCCTCGGTCCAGCCTCCGTCCTGTGCCGGCGCGCCACTGGCGGAAATGGAACCTGCCATTCGATACCAGGCGTCCACCCCGTGCTCGGCCGTCCACGTCCCGAGCGAGTCCACCGCCTCGTCCATCGCCCGGGCGATGGCGATCGCGCCGCTCACTCCGTGCCGCTCGATGAGGGTCGGGAGGTCGTCCCACCAGCCGGTCGCGAACCCGCCGTTGCGGCCGGACGGCCCGCCACCACAGATGTCCTGCTCCACGAGCACGATCCGGGCTCCCGGCGCGATCTCCGTCAGGCGATAGGCCGTCCACAATCCGGTGTACCCGCCACCCAGGATCACGACGTCCGCGGTCGTCGTCCCACGCAGCGGCGGCGCGGCCCCCCATCCCGACAGGTACGGCGCAGCGACGGCCTCGGCGGCCAGCGCCTCGCGCAGCCACCACGACCGCCGCTCGCCGCTGGGTCGGACGCCGCCAAGCACGACGATCAGTCGCCCCCGGGCAGCAGGTCCGTGCGCACCAGACGGTCCACGGTGACCGGGTTCGGCACCAGCCCGAGTGTCGTCATGTACGCGATGGAGTCGACCCAGCCGTTGCTGTCGATCGCGCCCAGGCCGAACTCCTTCTGGACCGGACCCGTCCACGAGTCGATGGTCGCGGTCAGGACCGCAGCCTGCCCGGCGCGATCCGACGCCAACTCCGGTACCGCCGCGATCGCGGCATCCAGTCCCGCCTTCGGGTTTGCCTTGACCTCGTCCATCGCGCGCAGCGTAACGGCGACGAAGGCTGCGATCGCATCGTGTTTCGTCTCGATCGCCGCCTTGCCGGCGATGAGGCCGGGGCCGGGCAGCGCCGTGATGCCGTCGATGTGGAGGACGGTGGCCGGATCGCCACCGAGTTCGAGCTGGACCGGCTCGTTGTTGCTGAACCCGGTCGCGGCGTCCACGACGCCCTGGGCCACCGCGATGCGTTGCGTGTAGTCCGGGTATTCGACGATCTGCACGTCATTGGTGGTCAGTCCGGCCGAACCCAGCAGTGCCTGCAACATGATCCAGCCGGAGCCGTAGCGACCGGGCGTGCCGATCTTCTTGCCCTTGAGGTCGGCCGCGGTCTTGATACCGGAGGACGCTTTCGCGAATACGACGTTCGGGAACTGGCCGTACAGGGTCGCGATGTACTGGATCGGGATGGCCTGGCTGACCGCCGGGATGACGCTGGTGCCGTCGGCGATGCCGACATCGATGCTGCCGGCGCCGACGAGCGCGATGAGGTCCGGATCGATCTTGTTCTGGAACGTGACGGTCAGGCCGGCGTCCTTGTACCAACCTTGCTGCTGGGCCAGGTAGAACGGCGCGAACTGGACGCTCGGGATGTAGCCTAGCCCGACCGTCAGGGCAGTCGGCGCGAGGCTCGGCTCGTGGCTTGCGTTGTCGGTCGTCGCCGGGTAGCCGAACGAGCAGGCGGGCGAGGCGACTGGCGAGGCCGGGACGACCGCGCCACCGCAACCAGCGCTGGCCGCCGGGGCCTGGGTCGCGGATCCGCTGCCGCATGCGGAGACGAGGAACGCGAACGTGAGACCGAGGGCGGCGAAGCGGGAGCGGGAACGGGAATGGGAACGGGACGATGACACGAGGACCTCCAGGGAGCGATGGCTGGGGCGGGGATGGATGGCCGGGATCATCGGACGCCGACGAGCCGACGCTCGACGAGAACGACCGCGAGATATAGGACGATGCCCATCAGGGCGAGGGTGAGCAGGGCGGCGAACATCAGCGGGATATCGAAGAGCGACCCGCGCGCGAGGTTGATCAGGACTCCGAGGCCGCGATCGGCGCCGGCCCACTCGCCGACGACCGCGCCGACGACCGCGAGCGTTACGCCGACGCGCATCCCGCCCAGGATCGACGGCAGCGCCGCTGGGACTTCCAGCGTGGTGAGCACCTGGCGCCGGGTCGCGCGCAGGCTGCGCCCGAGCTCCAGCAGCCGTGGGTCCACGGACCGGATCCCGACCATCGTCGAGATCGCGACCGGGAAGAACACGATCAGCGAGCAGATGACGACCTTGCCGAGGAGGCCAGGCCCGAACCACAGCGCCAGCAGCGGCGCGATCGCGAGGATCGGGACGGCCTGGGCGGCCACGAGATATGGCGAGGCGAGGCGTTCCACGAGCGCGCTCCGAGCCAGCAGGTAACCGATCGCGACACCGGCGCCGGCCCCCACGGCGAACCCGAACGCCACCTCCTGGAGGGTCGTGATGAAGTGCGGCCAGATCGTGCCGTCCCCGATGGCCTTGAGGAACCGCCCGAAGACGGCCTCCGGCGTCGGCAGGATGAACGGCGGGTAGCCGCCGATGAACACGATGGCCCGCCAGATGAGCAGGAACACGACGAGCGCGCCGATGACTGTGAGGACGCTCGAACGGGTCACGAGGCGGTCCTGCGTCATGCCGCCAGCTCCAGCTGGGCGCGGATGCGGGCCATCGTCGCGGTGGCGGCCGAGGTCTCCATCTGGGCCAGGGTTCGCGGCCTCGGCAGGTCGACCGCGATCTCGGCCGCGATCCGCCCTGGACGCGGCGACATGACGATGACCCGATCCGCCACCAGCACGGCCTCCGGGATGCTGTGGGTGACCATGACGATCGTCGTCTCGGCACCGTCCCAGAGACGCAGGAGCTCGAGATCGAACCGTTCGCGGGTCATCGCGTCGAGCGCACTGAAGGGCTCGTCGAGGAGCAGCACCTCGGGCGAGAGCGCCAACGCCCGGGCGAGCGCGACGCGCTGACGGGTGCCACCCGACAGCTCCGACGGTCGTGCGGTCACCGCGGAAGCGTCCAACCGCACGAGATCGACCAGTTCGGCGAGTCGAGCGGCTCGGCGCTCGGCCGACCAGCCGTCGAGTTCGAGCGGGTAGGTGATGTTGTCCGCGCTCGTGCGCCACGGCAGGAGCCGCGGCTCCTGGAAGACGAGACCCACACGGGCATCCGGCCCCGCGATCGGCGAACCGTCGAGCGAGGCGGCGCCGCTCGCCGGCGTGAGCAGCCCGGCGATGACGCGCAAGAGCGTGGACTTGCCGCAGCCGTTGGGCCCGATCAGCGCGATGACCTCGCCGCCCTCGATCATTAGGTCCACGCCGTCGAGCGCGGTCAGCGGCCCCTCCTCGCGCGTCGGGAACGTCACGCCCACCTTCGAGAGCGTCAACGCGCCGGCGCTCACGAGGTCCCGCGCAGGATCGGCGCGGTCGCAGGGTAGAGGCCGACATAGGCGTCGAAGAGACGCTGGTAGACAGGCGCAAGGTCGGTGTTAGGTTCGAGGCGGTGGTCCACCCGGGTCATCGCGGCGATCGCCGTCGGGAGATCCGCATGCGCGCCGATGGCGCACGCGCCCAGGATCGCGCTGCCCAGGACGGCCGTCTCCAGCACCGCCGGCACCGCGACCCTGAAGCCGGTCACGTCCGCCTTGATCTGGTTCCAGACCTCGCTCTGGGCCGGGCCGCCGCAGACGCGCATCTCGCGGACCTGCACACCTGCGGCCAGCATCGGGGCAGCGACGTGCCGGATCGCGAGCGCCGAGCCCTCCAGGATCGACCGCGCGATGTGGCCACGGCCGTGCGACAGCGTCAGGCCGGCCAGCACGCCGCGCGCCTCCGGGTCCCAGATCGGCGACCGCTCGCCGGCGAGGTACGGCAGGAAGACGAGGCCGTCGGCGCCGGGCGGAGTGGTGGCCGCCTCCGCCAGAAGGGCTTCGGTGGTGATCGTGCCGCCAAGGACGTCGTCCCGGTACCAGTCGAGCGCCCGGCCCGTGGCCGCCATCGCCGCACCCACGCTGAAGTGACCCGCCAGCGGTGCCGGCGTGACGAAGCCACCGGGCACGTCCACAGGCTGGTCCCAGTAGACCCCGAAGCCGCCCGCGGAGCCGCCTGGATCGAAGGCGTCCCCGGCGCGCAGCAGACCCGCCCCGTGATAGCTCGCGAACGCATCCACCGTGCCGCCCGCCACGGGGATGCCGGCCGTCAGGCCAAGCGCGTCGGCGGCCGCCCCTGTCAGTCGACCGACGAGCGACCCGGTCTCACCGACCCTGGGGAGTCGGTCCGCCGGGACGCCAGCATCAGCTACACGCCCAGCGTCCGGCACGAGCTGGTTCGGGGTCAGCGAGGTGACGGCCTCGCCGGTCAATCGGAACGCCAGCCACTCCCAGGTCGCGAGATACCAGCGAGTGGCGTCCGCAGCGGAACGGTCGTGGCGCTCCACCCAGAGTGCGGCCGGGAGCCCGGCGAGCGCCCAACCCCGGACGCCGGTCGCCTCGGCAAGTTCGTCCGCTTCGGCGATCGAGCGGGTGTCCATCCAGGTGATCGCGGGCCGTGTCGCCTCGCCGCGGCCGTCGACCGCCACCAGCGTCGGGCCGTGCCCGTCGACGCCGATCGCGATGACCTCGGCGGTGTCGGCGATGTGCAACGCGCGGACCACGGAGACCACGGCCGACCACCAGGCGCCCGGATCCTGCTCGGCCCAGCCGGGATGCCGGCCGACGTCTAGCTCGTACCCGGATCGGGCCAGCGCCAGCATCCGGCCATCCAGGGTCACGAGTCCGGCCTTGACCTCGTTCGTGCCGAGGTCGATCCCCAGGATCGCGACGGGGCGGTCTCCGCGGGCGGCACCAAGGGTCCGGCTCATGGGAGCAGCGTCTCGGCATCGAGCGTCACGACGGCTTCCGCGGTGGCCACGTCCGTGACCAGCGTCCTGACGGCACCGGCTCGCAGCGCGCCCAGGACGGCCCGTACCTTCGCCTCGCCTGATGCGACACCGATGGCGAACGGCACCCGCCCGAGTGCCCGGGCATCGAAGGCGATCACGCGCTCGCGCATGGCCGGGCAGACGAAGCGGCCGTCGAGATCGAAGGGCGCGATCAGGACTTCACCGACGGCGTCGGCGGACTCGAGCTGCCGTTCCGCATCCGCGCCCACGGCCGAGACGCTCCACGACGGACCGCCGATCCCGAAGATCGCGACGTCCAGGCGCTCCCAAAGCTCCACCACCGCACGAACGCCGGCGTGCGCGACGAGCGCCTGTTTCGTGGCCGCGTCATCGACCAGGCCTGGCGCCATCAGGCCGCGTGGCTGCGCACCGAGGGCCTCGGCGACGCGCCTGTACGGTTCACGTTCCGGACCAGTAGACCAATGGCCCCCGCACAATGGGACGACGGTCGCGGCGACCGGGCTGGCCGTCTCTTCCAGGGCGTCCGCGGCGGCCGACACCGAGGCACCGTCCCCCACCCCGACGATCGACCCATCCCGGACGCTCGCGCGCAGCACCTGGGCGGCAAGTCGGCCCACCATCCGCCGAGTGAGGTCCTCCGGGCCGGCGATCGTGGGGGCGAGATGGACGGCATCCAGGCCGTAGGTGCGCCTGAGTGCCTCGCCGGCGGGGCTGGTCGCGGTAGTGGAGTCCACGATCCGGATCTCGACGATGCCCTCGGCGCGTGCCCGCTTGAGCAGTCGTGACACCTGCGGCCGCGTGACGCCCATCAGTTCCGCGATCGCGTTCTGCGTCTCGCCCAGCTCGTAGTACAGGCGGCTGACGCGAACGAGCTGCCCGAAGTCGCTCACACGCGTCCTTCGAACACAGGCACGTTTGTCAGGTACAGATGTGCATCCACGGTCCGGGCATCATCCGGCCGTTGTCGGCGCCGTGTCAAGCCAGGTGGTCGGCTGCGGCGCAACCGTCGGTGACCCTACTACGGTCAAGCGTCCGGCAGCACGCGTCCTGGGTTCAGGATGCCGAGGGGGTCCAGGGCCGCCTTGATCGCGCGCATCACGCGGACCGCGTCCTCGCCGCGTTGGCGGACCAGCCACTCGCGGCGGGCCGTGCCGATACCGTGCTCGCCGGTCACGCTGCCGCCGAGGTCGATGGCGGTCTGGTAGAGGTCGACGCGGACGCGCTCGGTCAGTTCGTGGGCCATCGGGTCGCCGCGTTCGAAGACGAGGTCCGGGTGCAGGTTGCCGTCACCCGCATGGCCGAACGCGCCCATGCGCACGCCGTGCTTGATGCCGATCGCCTCGATCGCGCGAAGCATGTCCGGGACTCGCGACCGCGGCACCACGATGTCCTCCATATGGACGTCGCCGATGCGCGCGAACGCCCAGTGCGCAGCCCGACGTGCCTGGCGCAGCAGATCCGCCTCCTGCACGGTCTCGGAGCGGATCGTGGACGTGGCGCCGGCGGCCACGCAGACCGAGTCCGCACGCGACAGTTCCGCGGCGGCTGCGTCCCCCGGCATGTCCGACTCGATCATGAGCATCGCCGCCGCCTGGCGGTCCAGGCCGAGGTGGTTCATGTCGTCCACGGCGCCGATCGTGAACCGGTCCATCAGTTCCAGCGTGACGGGCGACAGCCCCGCCGCTGCGATCCCGGCGACCGCCTCCCCCGCCGATTCCAGTGACGGGAAGAACGCCAGCAGGGTGGATCGGGGCGACGGCGCCGGCCGCAGCCGCAGGGTCGCTTCCGTGATGACCGCCAGTGTCCCCTGGCTCCCGACGATCAGGTGCATCAGCGAGTACCCGGCGACGTCCTTGATGTTCTTGCCGCCGGTCCGGATGACGGTCCCGTCCGCCATCACCACCTCCAGCGACAACACGGATTCGCGCGTCTGGCCGTACTTCACGCAGCAGAGGCCGCCGGCGTTGGTCCCCAGGTTCCCGCCGATCGAGCACATCTCGTAGCTGGCCGGATCCGGTGGATAGAACAGCCCCTGCTCGGCGACGGCGGCCTTCAACGTCGCATTGATGACTCCGGGCTGGACGACCGCGACCAGGTTCGCCGTGTCGATCTCGATGATCTTGTCCATCGACGTGAAGGCGATCGTCAGCCCGCCTTCGATGCCGGTCGCACCGCCCGACAGCCCGGACCCGGCCCCGCGCGGCACCACCGGCACGCGGAATTCCGAGGCCAACCGCAGCAGCTCGGACACCTGGGCCGTCTCCGTTGGCAGCGCGACAGCGCCGGGGAGGCCGGGATGCAGGTACGCCGTCTCGTCATGTCGATACGACTCGCGATCGCCCGGATCGGTCAGCAGCCGCATCCCCGGAAGGCGCGACGCGATCGCCTGGAGGAAGGGAGCGCTCATGACGACGGTCTGGGTCACGGCCCAAGTGTACGGGGCGGTTCGGCGCCGAAGCCGCGCTAGGATGCCCCCATGGCCCGCCCGTCGATCGTCGCGCTGGTCGGGAACGATCAATCGACCCAGCCGTTCGCCGATGAGGCCGCCGCGGACTTCGCGGCTCGATCCGTGTTGGGGATGGGCCGCGCCAGCCGATGCGGGACGTCCGCCCTGGACCGCACGATCTACCAGTACACGTCGCGCGGTCGGCAGAGATCTGCTGACAGACAGGCATCAGCGGCACGTTCGCCGGTTTTCGGACCGCTCGCCCGGTCGATCCACGCTCAGGAGTGTCAGCGGGAGATCGCGGGCGGCTGACGACCTGCCGCGTCAGGACCGATCGCTGGAAATCAGCGGCCGGGCTGCGCAAGCCCGGATCCACCGATGACCCGCCGTGATTCGGCTGCCGGGACACGCAAACAGGTGCCCTTCTGAAC
>Ga0075026_100000859_pt1 | contig 12725 bp, 11 predicted proteins | sample Str012_2_FD_71392 | JGI IMG/M metagenome (GOLD analysis project Ga0075026, IMG submission 71392) | Freshwater sediment microbial communities in response to fracking from Pennsylvania, USA - Straight Creek_MetaG_SC_2012 | ecosystem: Environmental > Aquatic > Freshwater > Creek > Sediment...
GGCGGGAGATGTCGTACTCGTCGGGCCGTTCCCAGCGGGCCGGATCGCGGTTGGCGGCACCGACGCAGAGGTGGACGGTCGCCCCCGTGGGGATCCGGACGCCGTGGAGGTCGGTGTCCTCGGTGACCCACCGCGAGAACATCGGATCGGTGGGCATCCACCGCACGGACTCCTCGATCGCTCCGCGCAGCAGCGACCGGTCCTGTCGGATCGCATCGAGCAGGTCGGGGCGCTTGAGCAGCGTCCCCAGGGTGATGCCCATCTGCTTCCAGGTCGTGCCCGAGCCGGCGAACAGCAGGAGGATGGCGAAGGAGAAGATCTCGGGGTCGGAGAGCCTGTGGCTCGTGCCGTCCTCGTCCTTGATCTCCGCCTGGACGAGAACGCTGATGAGATCGTCCTGCGGTTCCTCGCGACGGGCGGCGACGATCGGAGCGAGCTTCTCGACCGCTGCTCTCGGGTTCGCCAGCACCGAGCGCATCTCGAGAGCCTCCTCGACGCTCACCCCGAAGCTGCCGGTGATGGTGAGCACGGGGATGGCGGCACAGAAGTCGACGTTGAGCTCGGCCCGCCCGTCGGCGATGAAGCCGTCGATGAGGCCGTTCACCGTTCCCTCGACCCAGTTGTCGAGCCACCACTGCATCCGTGACGGCACGAACGACGGCTGCACCAGTGACCGGTAGCGCCGGTGCTGCATCCCGCCCATCGTGAACATGCTGCTGAAGACGCTCACACCCTCCTCGGCTGCGGGCGGGGCCGACGAGAAGACGGCTTCGTTCCGGAACGCGGCCTCGCAGGCCTCGTAGCTGAACACCGAGTAGCTGGGGCCCTCCGACGGCAGCCCGTGGAAGACCCAGTCGCCCGGGTATCCGATCAGGTCGTGGACCGTCCCGGGATGCACGGGTCCGGACGCCCGGAGCTCGTGGAACAACGGGTTCGGGTCGGCCTCGTAGCCGGCGCCGCTGCGGGCATTGGCACTGCTCCGCAGGTCGAACATCTCGCGGATGCGGTCGCGGTCGAGGCCGCTGAGATCGTCGGCGACAGTCATCGGGCCACGTACCCCCCGTCGATGGGCATCAGGATGCCGGTGATGTTGGCGGCCCGGTCCGAGCAGAGGAACACGGCGGCTTCGGCGCAGTCGTCGGCGGTGATCGGCTGCCCGAGCGGGTGCCCGGCACCGGCGGCCTGAGCGACCTGGTCGATCGCGTCGGCCGGCACGTCCATGCCCCCGGCCGCCATGAAGCCGGTGTAGGGCATGGCGCCCGGGCAGATGGCGTTGCTCCGGATCCCGTGGGGGGCGCACTCGACGGCGATGGCCTTGGTCAACTGGTGCACTGCCCCCTTGGTGGCGCCGTAGACGGTGCCTCCCCAACCGACGAGTCCGGCAACAGAGCCCGTGTTGAGGATCGCTCCGCCGCCGCCTTGTGCCTTGAACTGCACCACGGCGTGCTTGCAGCCGAGGAACACCCCACCGAAGTTGACCGCGGTCAGCTTCAGGTAGTCCTCGAAGGTGTGCTCCTCGAACGCCATGCCGAGGCGCGGGGTGGGGATGCCGACGTTGTTGAAGAGGATGTCCAGAGATCCGAACTGCGTCACTGCGAAGGCGATCATGGCCATGACGTCGTCCTCCCGGGAGACGTCGGCCCTGAACGGCGCGGCGGTGCCACCGGCCGCCTCGATGAGGCGAGCGGTCTCCTCGGCCCCGTCTGCGTTGAGGTCGGCGCAGACGACGCGGGCGCCTTCCTCTGCGAAGCGGATGGCCGAGGTCCGGCCGACGCCGGAGCCGGATCCGGTGATGATGGAGTTCTTTCCTTCGAGCAGCACGACGGCGTCAGGCTCCTTCATGGATGGTGATGGCACCGGTCGGACAACCCCCGGCAGCAGCGCGGACGGCGTCGAGCGTGTCGGTGGAAGGATCGATGACGACGGCCTTGGCGTCGTCGTCATGGGTGAAGGTCCCCGCCGCGTAGAGCGTGCAGACCCCGTAACTGGTGCACAGGTCCCGGTCGACCGTGACCGTCCAGCTCTTCGCGCTCATCGGCGGTCGACCGCGGGCGGCTCGGCCGGGGTGAAGCGGTAGAGGCGCTCGGCGTTGCCCCGGAGGATCTTGTACTGCTGCTCCGGGGTGAGGTGGGCGATCTGCTTCTGGACGACCTCGATGGAGTCGGGCCAGGTGGAGTCCGAGTGGGGGTAGTCGGTCTCGCACATGATGTTGTCCTCACCGACCTCCGACAGGCTGGCGATGCCGTGGTCGTCGTGGATGAAGCACCCGAACACGTGCTCGGCGTAGTCGCGACGGATGTCGATCGCGTCGAGGTCGACGTCGGTTGCCGCGTGCACATCGAAGGTCTGGCCCCGCATCACCCAGTACCGCTGCTTGTCGAGCACCTGCTCGGCCCGCTCGAGGAAGTAGGGGATCCAGCCGATCTCGCCTTCGGACAGGGCGATCTTCAGGTTGGGGAAGCGCTGGAACATCCCGCTGAAGAGCCAGGCCAGCATCGTGCCCGACGTCCGGGAGGCGCCCCAGGTGAGGTTCGCCATGAAGGGGGCGTCAGGGGAGATCTGGGGGAGCTGCGACGACGAGCCGACGTGCATGCACGCGACCATCTCGAGCTCGTTGGCGGCGGCCATGACCGGGTCCCAGTAGCGGTCGGCGTCGTGGATGGTGGGCAGACCCAGCGGTGCCGGGTTCTCCGAGAACGCGAACGCCGTGACGCCCTTGGCCGCCATGCGCTCCATCTCCTTGGCGGCGCGGGGCGGGTCCCACATCGGGATCAGCATCAGCGGGATGTAGCGACCCGGGGCGACCCCGCACCACTCCTCGACCAGCCAGTCGTTGTAGTGCTGCATGAGCTCGAAGCCGAACTCGCGGTCGCTGGCCTCCATGAAGAGCTGGCCGCAGAAGCGGGTGACGCTCGGGAAGCAGAGCGACGCGAGCACCCCCGCCTGGTCCATGTCCTCGAGGCGCGCCTTCGCGTCGTAGCAGCCGGGTCGCATCTCCGAGTAGGGGAGCGGCTCGGGGCTGAACTCCTCCTTCGACTTGCCGACGACCGCGCTGAGGCCGGAGTGGGGGAACCGCTTGCCGTCGTAGACCCAGCACTCCACGCCCTTGATGGTCTCGATGTGAGGGGCCCGCTCCCGGTCCTTCGAGGCCACGCGATCGACCCACAGGGTGGGCGGCTCGAGGATGTGGTCGTCGACCGAGATCAACCAGTCGAGGTTCAACTGGTCGTTCATCGCAGCTCTCCGATGGACATGTGCTTGACCTCCTGGAAGGCCCGGATCCCGTCCGGGCCGCGCTCGCGGCCGAGGCCGCTCTGCTTGTAGCCCCCGCTCGGCGCGTAGGCGCTGGAGACGGAGGTGTTGACGTTCACGGCGCCGGTTCGCAGGCGGCGGGCGACCGCCGTGGCCGCCGCCGCATCGGCGCTGTACACCTGGCCGGACAGGCCGTAGGTGCTGTCGTTGGCGATCCGGACGGCGTCGTCGAGGTCGTCGTAGCCGAGGACGGTGAGGATCGGGCCGAAGATCTCGTCCTGGGCGGCAGGGTTCGAGTTGTCCGGGACGTCGAGGACCGTCGGCTCGAAGTAGTACCCCCGGTCGAGGTTGGCAGGACGTCGACCGCCGTGGACGACCTTCGCGCCGTTGTCCTCTGCCAGTGCCACGTAGCGCTCGCACCGGTCGCGCTGGGCCGCGGTGATCAGCGGCCCGACCATCGAGCTCGGGTCGTCGGGGTGGCCCACCTGGAGCTGGCCGTAGGCGCCGGCGACGAGCTCGAGCACCTCTTCCTTGCGCTCGTTGGGCACGATCATGCGGGTCGCAGCGACGCAGGCCTGGCCCGCAGTCATGGCCACGACCTGCATGGCGCCCGCTGGTGTCCTGGCGATGGCGTCGTCGAGGTAGATCTGGGCGGACTTGCCGCCGAGCTCGAGCGCCACCCGCTTCACCGTCGGCGCGGCCTGGGCGAGGATCTGGCGCCCGACCGCCGTCGATCCGGTGAACGACACCATGTCGACAGCAGGGTGGGTGGTGAGCATCTCTGCGCCCGCCGCACCCTCCTCCACGACAATGCTCAGCACGCCGGCGGGGAGGCCGGCGGCGTCGGCCGCGGCGCCGAAGACCAGCGAGGAGAGCGGGGTCAGCGGGCTCGGGCGCAGGATCACCGAGTTTCCGGCCATCAGGGCAGGGATGAGCTTCTGGAACGCCATGATGATGGCGCCGTTGTACGGGGTGATGGCCGTGACCACCCCGACCGGCTCGTGGCGCCGAAGGCTGACGGCGACCCGGCCCCGCAGGAGCTCGTCGACCGGGACGGGGCTGGCTTCCTCGTGGCGCATCGACTGGTAGAGGTCGATGTAGCCGCGGCCCTGGGCCACGCCCATGGAGAACTGGGCGAACTCTGCGTAGAGCTTCAGCTGGCCGGCCTCGGCCATCATCGTGGCGACGAGATCGTCCTTGCGGGCCTCGACCTCGGTGATGAGTGCGAGGAGGATCCGCTCGCGCTCGGAGGCGGGTAGGTCGGCCCACACCCCTTCGTCGAAACTGCGCCGCGCCTCGGTGACCGCGCGCTCGATCTCCAGCAGCGGCGTCACCGTCACGTCGGCGACGTGGGTCTCGTCCGCCGGGTTCTCGACGGCGAGCGTCTGCTCCCCGGTGACCCACCGTCCCGCCACGTAGGTCCGCTGTTCGTTCAGAAGCGCCATCAGTTCCCCCGGTAGAGTGGCGTTCTACCCGAGGATAGAATGCCGTAGCGGTTCTGTCTAGGTCGGTTCGGCGGTGTAGGCGACGGCACCGCCGTAGTGCGGTGAGGAGTGGCAAGCCACGCCCACGAGGGCGTCCCGCTGGCGTTCGCCGGCGCGCCGGGACAGCTGCAGGTAGCACTCGAGCATCTGGGGGATGCCGTGCATCCGGCCATTGCCCAGCGCGCCGCCGCCGGAGAGGGCGGGGAGTGCACCGGGACGGTCGCTGTCGATGCCGCCGTCGGTGACGAAGCGGTGCGCCTCGCCGGGTGGGCAGAAGCCGAGGACCTCGAGCCAGAACCACACGAACGGCGAGAACCCGTCGTAGAGCTGGGGGAGGTCGACGTCGTCGGGCCCGAGTCCGGTGTGCGACCGCAGCCGCCGGGCCAGCTCGGCACCGCCGTCGAGGATGTCGTCGAGGGGCCAGTGCAGCGGCAGCCTCGGCCGGGTGAGTGCGCTCATCGCGTATCCGGCGACGTGGACCGGCCGGTGCGGGAGGTCGCGGGCGCGCTGGGCGGAGGTGAAGATGAATGTGGCGACGCCGTCGACGGGGATGTCGCAGTCGTAGCGGCACACGGGGTCGAACAGGGTCGGTGAGGCGAGGTACTCCGCCTTGGTCAGGGGCTGGTCGTGCCAGTAGGACCACGGGATGCGCGCGCCGTTCTTGCGGGCTTCCACCACGACGGCGGCCATGTCCTCGCGCTGTGCTCCGTAGCGCTGGAGGTACTCGTTGTACGGCAGGGCGATCATGGCGAGCGGGCCGAAGTAGCCCTGCGGCGTGGTCCACTGCATGTCGCCGGCTGCCGCCTTCATCGCGTTCCCGTGGTATCGACCGCGCGGCGGGTTGTGCAGCGCCCGTTGGAACAGCACGACTTCGGCGGCACCACCGGCGACGGCGTTCACGGCCATGGCCACCGATCCGGGGATCTGCCCGATGCCGGTGAAGCCGGCGGCGTACCGAGGGTTGACCCTCAGGTGCTGGGCCAGCCAGGTGGGCGAGACGATGCTCACGCCGTCCTGGATGCGGTGGCTACCGGCCGTGGGCAGCAGCGACGAGCCGACGAAGCCGTCGACGTCCTCGACCTGCAGCCCGGCGTCGGCGACGGCCCGCCGGGCGGATTCGATGGCCAGCACGCCGAGCGGCTGCTCGGCATGTCGTTCGATGGTGGTCTGGTCGTAGCCGACGATGGCGACCTGCCCGGAGGCGGCGAAGCGGCCGGTCACGACGCCAACCGGAAGGCCGGGACGGCGACGTCCGGGGTGAGGTCCTCGAAGGCCACCTCGACGGGGGCGCCCAGCTGCAGGGCTGTGTCGACGCCGTCGAGGAGACGGCCGATCAGGCGGACGTCGGGATGGTCGGTGAGCTCCACGTCGACGAGCAGGAACGGCAGGTCGTCCTCGAATCCGGGCAGGAACGCCTGGCGGACCACGGTCCACGACCGCACCGTGCCGTCCCCGCTGACGGGGACGAATCGGAACTCGGGCGCGGTCGAGCCGCAGTGCCCGCACACGACACCGGGGGGCAGGCTCATCGATCCGCACTCCGAGCAGCGCGCCAGGGTGAGGACGTGGTCGGCCGCGGCCGACCAGAACGGGGCCGTCTGCTCGTCGGGCTCCGGGAGGAGTCGCTCCGAGGTCAACCGATCACCCCTGCGTCCTTGAGCTCGACGATGCGGTCCCAGTCGTAGCCGAGGTCGAGCAGGAGCTCCTCGGTGTGCTCGCCGTGCTCGGGGGCGCGGCGCAGCGGTGGGCCCTCCCCGTCGAACTGCACCGGCACGGCCGGGAGCCGGTAGGACGTGCCGTCCTCGAGGTGCACGTCGCCGACGTAGCCGTTGGCCACCACCTGCGGGTCGTCGACGAGCTCCTCGACCGCCTGCACCGGCGCCCAGGGCGCGTCGAGGGTGGACAGCAGCGCCTTCCACTCTTCGAACGTCCGCGTGGCGAAGACCGCATCGAGCTCGGCCACGCAGGCCGCGCTGTTCTCGCGTCGAGCGGCGAGGTCGACGAAGCGGGGATCGTCGACGAGGTCGTCGCGCCCGATGGTGCGGCAGAAGCCGGGCCAGTAGCGGTCGGACTCGAGGAACACCAGGGAGATGTGGCGTCCGTCGGCAGTGCGGTAGGAGCCGACCACCGGGTTCGGAAACGGACCCCGACCGGGCACGCGGTGGACCTTGCCGCCGTTGAGCGCAGCGAGGAGGTCGGACGACAGTGTCCACATCGCGGTGCCGAGGAGCGACACGTCGACGATCGAGCCCTTCCCCGTGCGTGCCTTCCTGAGCAGGGCGGCCGCGATCCCGAAGGCGAGGGCGGTGGCGCCGTTGCGGTCGCCCATGGCTCCCCGCTGCGCGATCGGGTAGTCGCGCTCCGGTGGGGTGAGGACGTGGGCGAGGCCACCGCGGGCGAAGAACGCCGAGGCGTCGTAGCCGGCAGCGTCGGCGTCGGGCCCGCGCACCCCGAAGCCGTTGCCCCGTGCGTAGATCAGCGCCGGATAGCGCTCCCTGACGGTGTCGGCATCGAGGCCCAGGCGGGAGAGCGCGCCCGGACGGAGGCTGGTGAGCAGGACGTCGGCGGACTCGAGCAGCTCGTGCAGCACCCCGAGGCCCTTCTCGGTCTGCAGGTCGAGGGCGATCGACCGCTTCCCCCGATTGGCGAGAGCCACGGACAGGTTGACCCCGCCGCGGTCGGTGCCGATGCCCTGGGTCGCCAGCGCGCGGTACGGGTCTCCCTCGATGCGCTCGACGCGCACGACGTCGGCTCCCCAGTCGGCCAGGAGGGCACCGGCCACGGGCACGAACACCCACTGGGCGAGCTCGACGACCCGCACCCCCTCGAACGCGTCGTCTTCCATGACCGAGTTCATATCAGAACGTGGTTCTCGCCGCACGGGGAACCGCGCTGTAGTGTGCGGCCGTCATGGGGGAAGCGAGCAGAACACCAAGCGACACGTGGCGCCTGCGAACGGTGACACCAGCGCTGGCGGAGCGCTACGTGACCGAGGGCTGGTGGACCGACGAGGGCCTCGGTGACCTGGTCGCCGCAGGCCTGCGACGGCTCGCGGACGAGCCCTTCGTGGTGCACTCCTCGACCCGCCCGTGGCGCGGAACCATCGGGGAGGTCGACCGTGCCGCCCGATCGTTCGCCGCCACGCTGCAGGCGAGAGGCATCGGACCCGGCGACATCGTCGTGTTCCAGCTGCCCAACTGGGTCGAGGCGGCGATCACCTTCTGGGGAGCCGCCTACGCCGGCGTCGTGGTCGTTCCGGTGGTCCACTTCTACGGGCCCAAGGAGCTCGAGTACATCATCGACGTCGCCCAGCCCGCCCTGGTCGTCACGGCAGCCCGGTTCGGCTCCACCGACTACCTCGGTTCGTACGCCGGGCTTCTCAGTGACCGGGAGGCGACCTGGGCGGTCGTCGGCGGGTCCGAAGGGGAGGCGCTCCCCGAGGGGGCGGTCGACTTCGATGCGCTGCTGGAGAGCACGCCGGTGTCGGCGCCAGTCGCCGTCGACCCGAACGCGCCGGCCATCGTGGCGTTCACCTCCGGCACGACCCGCGACCCGAAGGGAGTGATCCACTCCCACCGGACGATCGGCTTCGAGGCCCGTCAGCTCAGCGGGCTGTACCCCCCGGGCCCGCCGCCGATCACCGGCGCGCCGGTCGGCCACTTCATCGGGATGCTCAACGCCTTCCTGTGCACACTGATCTGCGAAACGCCGATCCACGTCATCGACGTATGGGATCCAGGTGAGGTTCTACGCCTGATGATCGAGGAACACCTCGGGGTCAGCGGAGGGTCGACCTACTTCATGACCAGCCTGCTCGATCACCCCGACTTCACCGCCGCCCACCTCGAGTACATGCCCGTCGCCGGCCTGGGGGGCTCCCCGGTTCCCGTGGCCGTGACCGAGCGTCTCGCCGGGCTCGGGATCAAGGTGTACCGCTCCTACGGCAGCACCGAGCAGCCCTCGATCACCGGCTCGTACATCGACGAGCCGGAGACCAAGCGCCTGACCACCGACGGCCACGCGCTGCCAGGGGTCGAGCTCCGCCTCGATGCCGAGGGGCAGATCATCAGCCGCGGCCCGGAGCTGTTCCTCGGGTACACGGACGCCGAGCTCACCGCAGGGGCCTTCGACGATGACGGCTGGTACCTGACCGGTGACATCGGCGAGCTCGACGACGACGGCTACCTGACCATCACCGACCGGATCTCCGACGTGATCATCCGGGGTGGGGAGAACATCTCGGCGCAGGAGGTCGAGGAGCTGCTGATGGAGCTCGACCCCGTGGCCGAGGTCGCGGTCGTGGCGGTTCCCGATGACCGTCTCGGCGAGCGGGCCGCGGCGGTCCTCCGCCTCAGAGCCGGCGAGGACACGCCGACCCTCGACGAGGTCCGGGTCCACCTCGCCGAGCGCGGGCTGGCCAAGCAGAAGTGGCCCGAGTTCATCTTCCCGGTCATTGACCTGCCGAGGACCCCCTCCGGCAAGGTGCAGAAGTTCCGCCTGCGACAGCAGCTGCGCGAGGGCCTGCTCGGGAAGGACGCCCCGACGTGAGCCCGCCCGACGTTGCCCGGCCGAAGGTTCCGGAGCTTCTCGACGAGGCCTTGTCGCCCGAGTGGCTGACCGCTGCGCTCGGCACTCGGTTCCCGGGGATCGAGGTGGTCGAGGTGGCACCCGGCCCCGTGGTCAGTCGGCTCTCCACCAACGCCCGCTTCCGGATCCGCACCGCCGGCCCGCTGCCGGAGGGCCTGCCGGCGGACCTGTGCGTGAAGGGCTACTTCACCGAGGTCGGACGCTTCGCCCGGCGCGCCGGCGTTCCGGAGGCGAACTTCTACATGGGCCTGGCCGAGGCCACGGGTGTCCGCACCCTGCGCAGCGTCTACGCCGATCTCGACGCGACGAGTCAGGCCAGCGTCGTGCTGACCGAGGACGTCGTGGCCCAGGGCGCCACGTTCCTCGACTCGCTGAGCGAGTACCGGCCGGATCAGACGGCGCAGACCCTCGAGGAGTTGGCCAGGCTCCACGTCTCGACGTGGATGGACCCAGCGTGTGCGCGTGCGTCGTGGCTCGATCCCTGGTTCACGCAGCTCAGCAACGGTCGCGGAGTCAACGAGATCCGCGGCAACTTCGACGGGCCGATCGGCGCTGGTGTTCCTGACGCGGTGCGGGACGCCCAGCGGCTGGCTGACGCCTTCACGACGGTCGCAGCGGACGCGGCGGCGGTGTCGCCGTGGTGCGTGGTGCACGGCGACACCCACGTCGCCAACCTGTTCCTCGACGGCGAGGGGCGACCTGCCCTGGTCGACTGGCAGCTGGTGCAGCGCGGGCCCTGGTACCTCGACGTCGGGTATCACATCGCCGCGACCTTGACCGTCGATGACCGTCGGCGGTCCGAGCGCGACCTCGTGGCGCACTACGTCGAGCTGATGCGTGCCGGCGGGGTCGACCTCCCGGGTGACGACGAGGTCTGGCGCGGCGTTCGGCGCGGCATGGTCCACGGCTTCTACCTGTGGGGCATCACGCTCAAGGTCGACCCTCCCATCACCGCTGCCCTGCTCGAGCGCCTCGGCACCGCGGTCGACGATCACGACGCGCTGGCGGGCCTCTGATGGTTGGAGACGAAACGGAGGAACGTCTCGCCAACTGGCTCACCGAGCTGTTGCCCGACCGCGACGACGTGCGTATCGAAGGCCTGGGCCGTGTCGATGTCGGGCATTAGGCCGAGACGCTCCCGCTCAGCCCTCGTACATGTCGGGTGGTTCGATCATGTGGTCGTCGATGCCGACCAGGATCATGTCGTTGAGATCCATCGGGCTGCTCCCTAGCTCGTGACGACGGGCAGGCTGTCCCAGCCCCGCACGGTGGGGGTGTGGGCCTGCACCGCGTTGTCCCAGTCGACCTCCCAGTCCGGGAAGCGGTTGAGGACCTCGTCGAGGGCGACCCGGCCTTCGAGGCGGGCCAGCGAGGCGCCGAGGCAGAAATGGATGCCGTAGCCGAAGCTCAGGTGGTGGCCGATGTCCCGGTGGATGTCGAAGCTCTCGGCGTCGGCGAACTGGCGCTCGTCACGGTTGGCGGAGCCGTTGAGGAGCAGCATGATGCTGTCCCTCGGCACGGTCTGTCCGTAGTACCCGGTGTCCTTGGTGACCCAGCGGGCCTGGACGGGGGAGGGGGCCTCGTACCGCAGGACCTCCTCGATGGCGTTGGGGACGAGGCTCCGGTCGGCGGCGATCTCACGCCGCTGGTCGGGGTGCTCCCCGAGGAGCTTGCCGGTCCAGCCGATGAGGCGGCTCGTGGTCTCGTTGCCGGCGCCGGCGAGGAGCAGCACGTAGATGAGCACCTCGTCTCGGGTGAGGTTCCGGACAGTGCCGGTCTCGTCGGTGAGCTCGGCGTTGAGCAGCTCGGTCATGAGGTCGTCGGACGGGTTCTTCGCTCGCCAGTCGATGTACTCGTCGAACAGCCCTCCACCACTGAAGTCACCGCTCGGCACGTACTCCTCGCCGTCCTTGATCTTGAGGCCGTCGTCGAACGTGTCGCGGATGGCCTCCTGGTCCTGCTCGGGGATGCCGAGGAGCATCCCGATCACCCGCATGGGCATCTGGGCGCCGAGGTCGGCGATGAAGTCGAACCCGCCGGTGCCGACCAACGGGTCGAGGCTTCGGGCGCAGAACTCGCGCACCTGGGCCTCGAGAGCCAGCATCTTCTTGGGCGTGAACACGCGTGACATCAGTCCGCGGTGGATGTCGTGGATGGGCGGGTCTTCCATGAGCACCATGCCCGGCGGCATCTCGATGCCGGCCTTGATGAGCTCGAGCGTGGACCCCTTGCCCGACCGGTACGTGTCCCAGTCGACCAGCCCCTTCTCGACGTCGTCGAAGCGGCTCAGCGCGTAGAACTCGTGTTGGTCGTTGTACCAGAGCGGTGCCTCGTCGCGCATACGTCGCCAGACGGAGTGCGGGTCGACGTCGATCTTCGTGTCGAAGGGGTCGTAGTAGATGTCGGTCACGCTCATCGGTCCTCTCCGGTCCCGACGCCACGCGTCGGACTGCGTATCTCGAAGTCGAAGTCGACGTCGGAAATGGATACTATCGACCCCATGACGCGCATGCCGATCTTCGATGCCGACAACCACCTCTACGAGACCCGCGAGGCTCTCACGAAGTTCATGCCCGAGCGCTACAAGCGGGCCGTCGACTACGTCGAGGTCAACGGCCGCACCAAGATCGTCGTGAACGGCAAGATCAGCGAGTACATCCCGAACCCGACCTTCGAGGTCGTCGCCCGCCCGGGAGCGCAGGAGGACTACTACCGAAAGGGCAACCCGGAGGGGAAGAGCCGGCGCGAGATCTTCGGCAAGCCCATCCAGGCCCCGCCGGCGTTCCGTGAGCCCGCCCCGCGGCTGGAGCTCATGGACGAGCAGGGAGTGGACCGCACGCTCATGTTCCCGACGCTGGCCAGCCTCGTCGAGGAGCGCCTGGCCGCCGACCCCGAGGCCATGCACGCCGTCATCCACTCGCTCAACGAGTGGCTCCACGAGACGTGGCAGTTCAACTACGAGGGCCTCGACCGCATCTTCACCACCCCGGTGATCACCCTCCCCATCGTCGAGAAGGCGATCGAGGAGCTCGAGTGGGTCGTCGAGCGCGGCGCGCGCGCAATCCTCATCCGCCCGGCGCCGGTTCCCGGTTACAAGGGCCGCCGCTCGTTCGCCCTGCCCGAGTTCGACCCGTTCTGGGAGAAGGTCGTCGAGCACGACGTGCTCGTCACCCTGCACTCCTCCGACAGCGGCTACGACCGCTACACGAACGAGTGGAGCGGCGAAGGCAACGAGATGCTCCCGTTCCAGGTCGATGCCTTCCACATGTACGTCAACTGGCGTCCGGTCGAGGACGCAGTGGCGTCGCTCGTCACCCACGGCGCCCTGTCGCGCTTCCCGCAGCTGAAGATCGCCATCGTCGAGAACGGCAGCAGCTGGCTCGGCCCCCTCATGAAGGGCCT
>Ga0075026_100000861_pt1 | contig 12718 bp, 15 predicted proteins | sample Str012_2_FD_71392 | JGI IMG/M metagenome (GOLD analysis project Ga0075026, IMG submission 71392) | Freshwater sediment microbial communities in response to fracking from Pennsylvania, USA - Straight Creek_MetaG_SC_2012 | ecosystem: Environmental > Aquatic > Freshwater > Creek > Sediment...
AGCAGATTCTGATCGAGGGCGCTGACGAATGGCGCTCGGCCGCGCGGGAGAGCGCGTAGGACAGCGGCGAGGGACCCCGGCGGCGGTCTCCTGATCCAGCGTGGCGAAAAATCCCCTGATTTCGGGGGGGTTTTCGCCTGCGGGCGATCGGGGTAGCTCGCCCGCGGCAGGGTCCGGCTGGTCGTCGCACGGCGTGGGGATGCCAGGTCTTGTAGTGGCCTGCTGTGCCAGCCAAGCCCTGGGATATTGGGGCGACGACCGACTCTCGACGAATCTGCCGGATGGATCGGGTCCAGCTAGATTCCGTACTTCTCGTTGTAGACAGCCACGAAGTCACCGTCACCGCAGACGACGCAGTCGGGCCGAGGACCGTGGAGCCAGGCATTTCTTGGGGCGGGGGTCACGCGAGCATCCCACTCCCATCGCTTGTCGGTTGGTGAGGCCACGACGAACCGGATGACCTCGGCGAGCATTGCGACGCCCGCAATTCCCGAGACGAAGCCGAGCGGGACGTCGAGCGCCTCGGACTCGCCCGCGGGCGTGACCCGACCGACGGCGCAGAGGTGCTCTCGCAGCGAGCGGATCGTCTGACCACGGAGCTCATCTGGCGCCAATCCGTGGCGGGCGGCCACCGCGACAATATCCTCGTCTGACAGGGGCCCCGCGCCGTCGAGCAGATCCTGGACTCGCCACGGCTGCAGCCCGGTCTCCTGGCGGAAGATTTCCAACTCCGAGACGGCCTCAGCATCGATCGGGTAGGCACAACCCAGGCAGCGGCCGGGCTGGAAGGGAAACGTCTCGACGCCGACTCGGAAGCGTTCCGCCCATCCGTTGATCGAGACCTGCGGGAGCTTCAGCGCGGCGTGACGTCGTGCCTCTTTCGAGTCGGGAGCGGTCACCAGGATCGGCACCACTGCGTCGGGCCGGCTTGTCTCGTACCAGCTATTGAGGTCCGTCGCTACGTCGATCACATCCAGCCCCGGGTGGACAGCCTGAAGCCAGTCGCGGATGCAACCGGGCTTTGACTCGCCGCTCCATTCCGAGCGGGCCCGCGGATAGCGCCGCACAGACGACGGGCCATGCCGGTCGGGGTCGATCGCGATAACCCGACCGGAAACGTTCGGGAGGATCGCGAGGCCGGCGAATGCTCCGTGTGAAAGTGCCCCCGTACCGGCCCAGACAAGCTCCGGCAAGGTCAGTGAGAGGAGATCGGGCCCGTCGTCGTCGCCGTCGGTTGACCAATCGAAGAGCGACCAATGGAGTTCGGTCAACGCCTCGACCGGATCCTCGATCCAGGTCGAGAAGACGAGCTTGAAGACCTCGAGCACCGCGAGGTAGCCGGCGGCCGGCGCGCCCAGGCCGATGGACCCGGTGACCTGTGGCGACGTCGACGAGAGATGAGCGCGCCAGCGGTTAGCGCCGACGAATACGGTCGACTCCGCCGTCACTGGAGTCCCGTCGCCGATCACGATGGCGACATCTGCCTCGCCGTTGACGCAGCTAGCCTCGGTGCCCGCCCATGCGATGGCCTCGGCGAGGATCTTGGCGGACCGCTCATCGCCAGCAACAACCTGCGGAAAGAGTCGCACCAGCTGGTCGGCGACGATCTCGCTGATCGCGAGGCCGCACGGACCGTTGCCCACCGAGAGGGCTATGCGGGCCTCAGCCAGACGGGCATGGACCTTCGGCGACTCCGCCGTCGCGACAGAACCGAGACCCCGCAGAACCCGCGGATCGAGCGTCATCTGACGAGCAACCGGTCACGAGTCTCGTCCGGGGTCCATTCGCGCCAGCCGTCATCGCCGCGTTCGTGCACGCCAACTCCCGTCCATGACTCGAGCCCGCCTCGGCCGAAGTTCGGCACGATGATCGACAACGCTCCGGGAAAGTCGGCGATCGCCCAGGCGACGTCGGTATCGCTCATACCGACGTTGGTGCCCGGGTGAGTGTGAAGCTGGATCCAGGTCCGAAGACCGGCGTGGTGGGCCTCGAACTGCATCCGCGCCAGCTCCGAGCTCGACACGCGGACGAGGTGGCCAAACCCCGTGACGATCGGCTCCTGGAGCGGCACGACGAGTCGTCTGACCGTCATCTCGGCATCTTGCGGCTCGGCCAGCTGCCAGACCGCTGTTCGCTCCGCGCCGTCAAGCCGAAGGGCCTCTTCGGTTGCGGGCAGGATGTCGAGGGGGATGGCGAAAGTCGAAATCACATCTTCCTCAGGATCGTGGCGACGTTCTGAACGAACCCGACGAGCCGGAAGGACTCGTTGAGCCGCCGGGGCCACCATGCGTCGACAGAGTGGCCTTCCCATTCGTGGTACTCGAGTGCTCCGGGAAAGCAGAACCACGGTCGACCAGTTTCCGGGTGGGCGCCTTGGAAGCCGTTGTTTGTGGGCGCCTCGGCGATCGGCCACGGCTCGCCGTCGAGGGTCACCCAGTCGACGCTCGCCGGCCGGTAATCCCAGTCGGGGGCCGTCAGCTCGACGGCGATCTCGACCAGCTTCGACGGCCACGAGAGTGCAACCCGGAGGACCGGGTACGTGGTCACGAGCGGCCGCATCCCGATCCGAGTGAAGAGCGCCGGGTCTTCGACAAGCGGTCGCACGTCGCGTTCGAACTTGCGACGTGCGACCGCGGGATCGACGATCACTGCCCGCCGCCGCCCTCCTTCTTGTTGAGGGAGAGCTCGGCGCGGTCCTTCACACCGGCCTGGTTGAGAGTGAGCCCGGGATCGAGCGGACTGGCGCCAGCCGGGACGAGGTCGTAGTTGCCAGCTTCGGCCTCGCGCTGTGGTCCGAGTGCCTCCCGGATGACGTCGAGCACAAGCGTTGCGCCCGGCGCGTTCACGTGCTTGTCCTTGCCGTCGACGATGATGATGAGGTGGAGCTGCTTGTGCTCCGAGACGTTGACCACGATGCCTCCTCGGCCGCCGTCGGGTTCGATAGAGTGGGTCTCCTCGGTACCGACGCGGTCAGCTTAGCACGTATCACCTAAAGGGTGTCTTTGACAATTCAGCGCTCGCCGTTCATGATTCAGCCGTAACACGGAGATGCGTTTCCGTCTCTCCGATGAGGAGGTCAGATCGCTGTACGCGACCGGCAGCCCGGGTCGGTACCCCAGCGCCGTGATCAGCGCGTTCTTCGGCTCCCTCGAAGCCATCGAGGCAGCCTCGGCGTTAGCCGACTTGGAAGCCTTGGTCAGTCTCCGCAGCGAAACTCAGGCTGATGGTCGCGTTTTGTTCGGACTGCCTTCCGACTGGTACCTCGAGGCTCGACCGACCACCGAGGAAGGCGTGGCAGTCCTGATCATCAAGATGTTCCGGGGCGCAGCGAAAGGAGGGCCGGGTGGCTGAAGATCCGGCGGTCCTACTAGGACCCGGATGGAGAATCAACCAAGAGCTCGCTGTTCGGGGGTGGAGTCAAAAAGATCTCGCCGCGGTGATCGGGCGCCCGCTGCAGGTCGTCAACGAGATCATCAACGCGAGCAAACAGATCACGCCAGAAACCGCCGTCCAGCTCTCGCAAGCGTTCGCCGGAACCCCACCCGAGCTATGGGCGAATCTCGAAGCCCTCTACCGCGTCCGCCTCGCGAAGAAGGCCTCGCCCATGCCTGAAGTCGAGCGGCGAAGCCGGCTGTATGCCCTCGCACCGATCGGCGAGTTGATCCGTCGTGGCTGGATCCATAAATCGCAGCACATCGAGGATCTCGAGCAGGCCACATGCGAGTTCCTCGGGATCAGCAGTCTCGATGAAGATCCAATGCCACCTGTTGTGAACTGGCAGCACACGACCAACCGCGATCCGGAGACTCGTGCACAGCTGGCCTGGATCAAGCGGGTTGAGGCGCTCGTCCGACAGCAGGTCGTGGCCCCGTTCGACGCGGCGACCTTTAAGGCTGCGGCCCCCGATCTCTTCAACCTCGCCACGTCGCAGGCCGATGCCGCGCGTCTGCCGGTCGCGCTCAACGAGCTAGGCGTGCGCTTCGTCGTAGTTCCCCATCTCCCAAAGACCTATCTCGACGGCGCCGCCTTCCGTACGACGGAGGGCCCCGTCATCGCCCTGACCCTCCGTTACGACCGACTGGATCATTTGTGGTTTGTGCTGGCTCACGAAGCCGCCCACATTGCGCGAGGCGACGACGGCGTGCTTGATCATCCTCCGGAACGAACCGACCGCAGCAAGGATCCCAAGGAAAGAGCGGCCGACGCGCTTGCCTCAAGCTGGCTCATAGAGCCGAAGGCCTACCAAGCGTTCCTGCAGGCGACGGCCGACCAACCCACCCGCGCGCAAATCGAAGCCTTCGCCGAACGCATCGGCCGGCATCCCTCAATCGTGGTTGGGCGGATGCAGTTCGGAGGAGTCATCACCTACGGGCAGCATCGCTGGGCCCACGTTCCGATTCGCCAGTTCCTCAGCGACTGGACCGATCGACTGCCGAAGGCGGCCTAGATCTACTGGGCGAGCAGAAGACTGATTGCCCTCGACGTCCGGGTTGCAGGATTCGACGGCCTCATCTGCGCTGGTCAGCTCATCGAACACGCGCGACTTGCCCATTGATCGGCCCAGGCCATCTCACTTGCCCTTCGAATCCGCCCCCTGTACGATGCCGCGCAGCTGCGGAGGAGCGATGACCCCAAAGATCGCATTCACGGTCGGGTACCAAGGCGTCGACGTCGACGACATGGCTCGTGCCGCGAAGGCAGCTGGCGTGACCGTCGTCGTCGACACACGCAGGAACCCTACGTCTCGACGACCGGCGTTCCGACGGGAGGCCCTCCGGGCGTCGCTCTCTCGTCACGGGATGGGATACCAATCGCGGCCGGCATTAGGGGTTCCGCCGCGCATTCGACCGCTTGCGCTGACCCGCCCATGGATGTTTCGCGCCGCCTATCGCGGGATCCTCAGTCGGGCCGACGACGCAGGCGAACTCGACGCTACCCTCGAGACGATGCGAGCCGAGACGGTGGCCCTACTCTGCTTCGAGGCCGAACCCGGGCAGTGTCATCGCTCCCTCCTGGCCGACGCGATCGCGGCGCGGGCGCCGATCACCTTCGTCAACCTTGACGTGCGGCGGGTATAGGACCCCAACGAGGAGCCAGCTGCCGAACTGATGGTGCGTTCCCACCACGAAGTGAACGTCCCGGCTCGGCACCCACTCGGCATACTTCTGCCGGAATTTCGCCTCCCAGCCGGCGCGGCCATACAGTCGCCGGAAGTTGCGGAAGGCCTGCGCCATCTCCCAGTCGAGCACCTTCATCTCGTGGCCGCTGCAACGGTCGTCCTGACAGGTGAACTGGTAGATGAAGTCGAACGGCAGATGTTCGAGCGAGCCTGACGGGGCCGCGGAGCTTGTCCAATCTAGGCTTAGCTGCACTAGGTCTGCCTGGCTCGCGGCATCCCAAGTCTCCGCATCGCGAATGACAAGCGCCTTGATCCTTCGAGGCTTGATCACGCCAAGGGACTTGCCTGTACGAAGCCGATCCTCCTCAAGTGTTTCGAGCGACTGATCGAGCAGGGGATCCAACCATTCGCGGCGGCGTCGCCATCCCTTAGGTCCCGCGCCAATCGCATCACCAGCCTGGATGCTGTCCTGGTGGACGTGGCGAGACTCTGGCCGATGGTCCTTCGATGGCTCCCAGCTGGCGTCGACGAACTGCCACTTTGCGAACCGACGATACTCATCGAGGGATCGAAAGTTCACGGGGTACATCCGGATCCAACCGCCTGTGGCAGCGTCGATTCCGGCACAACACACGGTTTCACCGTAGCGCTTGCTCGGCGAGGGGTACGTCTTGACCACAATCAAGAACCGGCCCTTCTCGCCAACGCTTGGTGTGCGAGGCTTTAGCGCTAGCATCATCACGTTGCACCGGGATGGATGCGACCCAGGCACGCTACGCCTTTGATTCGTGCCGCTCGACGGGGTCACTTATAGTTCCCGGCGCCATCGGGTATCGCTCGCTGATCCGATCTCGAACGATCGCCACATAGTGCATGACCTCGAACACGTACTCCTCGAATCGATGATGCGAGATGCGCAGCTCCTCGCCAACAGGCGCATCCATCCACGGACATTGATCGGCTAACGCCTGGTCGGCGATTCCACCGCGATGGAGAATGACGTTTCGCACTTGCCCGAGTTCGAACACGGTTTGACGGACGGCGCCGGGTATCTCACCGCCCAAATGCACTGTCGATAGCAGCCCTTCGAAGCGGGTGACGCCACTCTTGAACTCCGACCCTCGCTTGAGCTCCAGTTCGCGGTAGACGGTTCGAGCAAGCATCTCTTGGTCGCCGGCAGCCGCGACCGCCCAGGGGACTCGGAGATCCCGGAGGCCCTCCTCGGTCGCGAGGCCAGGCTCATTCTCCAGAACGGCGAGAAGGAGATCCTCGAACATCGCTTCGAGCGACGCCCACACCCAGACGGACCCGAGGACGTGGAGAAGCGGGAAGCCGCGCTGGACCTCGCGCTCGGCTCGCTCGGAACTGGAGCGGACCTCCCGGACCTCGCGAGCCCGATGCTCGGCATCGGCCTCGTCCTCCGGAACGTACATCTCTGGATCGAACATGGCCTTGAGTAGGACTGACGTGTTCTCGAGGATGGCCATGCCATGCGCGGCCGTGTCAACTAGGTTCAACACGTCGATCGTTCGCGTCCGCCACCGGGCGAGCGGCACCTGGGCCCAGTCGGGGACAATCCGTGCCTCGGACGCGGTTATGGCCGCGAACGCTTCTCGCATTGCCTGATGTGCTGGCGCCAGCTGTTCGTCAAGGGCCGCGTCGCCATGTGCAAAGTCGTGATCGATCGCGCGAACCATCTGCGGCACCTTATCGCGCCGCCCCGACCGCCGCTCGATTCCTCCGAGGGCGGGATCCTATTTCCTAGCTACGTGGCGCCGGCTTACCGAACTAGTGTCGACATCCCCAGTCGCCTTGCGACGTCCTCATAGTCGGGCGCTTCGGCGTAGAGGCGCTCGAGATCGGCCCGGGCCCGCTTGGCTTGGCCGGCGGCTTCATAGGCGAGGGCGCGCTCGTAGCGGAGGGCGTGAAGCAATTCGACCGGCCGATCGGCGGTCCGCCGAAGGGTCTCCGAAAGCAACGCAGTGGCCGCATCGGGCAGGCCGATTTCGCGCATCGCCATAGCCCGGTACAGGCGGAGCGCCGGCGTGGATCGCGGAGTCGTTGGGCACGTTCTCACCGAGACGGGCGGCCTCCTCGAGCGCCGCACGCTCGGCGGGCTGATCGTGCACGAGAAGCTCGGCCAGCGATAGGCGCACGACCGGGTCGTCCGGTGCCAGCGCCTGCAGGCGACGAATGGCCGCCAGGGCGTCAGCCTTGCGGCTGAGGCGCTGGTACGCCTCGGCGAGCGCGAGGAGCGCGCCCTCAAGGTTCGGCCCGAGAGACGCGGAGATCTCGTCGGTGATGTGCAGGATCAGCGTCGCTGCGATGCCGTATCGATCGACCATGCGGCCGAGCTGATCCGACGCGGCCACGGCGGCCTCGAGGTCGGTCGCCGCTTCGTCGAACGCTCCCGCCTGAAGCGCGAGGCAGCCGGCCATGAAGGCGCCGTCGGCGAGGTGGGTGGCCGGTCGCAGGTGGACAAGTGCCGTGGCTTGGTCGCCCTCGACCAGCGATCGACAGCCATCAACGAAGGCCTGCTCATCAGCCGGAGTCACGAGCCTACGGAAGAAGCCCAGAGTCAGCGGCTGCCCAACCCGCGGCGCGACCCGGCGGCGACTCCTCGAGGAGGCCTGGCGGTGAGTCGTGGTCCAGTAGAGCCCAGTCCCGGGCAACCCGACCGTGGTGCGCCGACCGCGAGAGCCGCCCAGGGTGACGTGCCCGCCGCGTCCCCCGACCGACAGCGAAGGCCCTGACTTGCTCAGGTTGACCGTGAGCCCGGGCGCGATCCGCATCCGACGGAAGAACCGGTAGCTCATCTGAGGCCGTCACCGATCTTGCTCGGCTTGGGCTCCGGGCCCGCCGTCCTTTGGCACTCGTCACAGGGACGAGCCCTTGCACGACGCTCCGGCAGGACCCATCGATCTCGAGAGAGCCCACGGAGGGTCGTCTTGCCATCACCGATGCGCCATCCGACGCGCCGAGTCGACTGGCTCCCGCCCGGGTGCTGGACGACGGTCAGCATCGGCCAACGGGGGATGAGGACCGCCAGCACTCCCAGGCAATGGCGGCCGCCGTCAGAGCAATTCTCGGCGGCCATCGGGCCACCAGTGCTCGACAGCTAGGACGAGCGCACGCACGTCCGTCACGGCTCCGGTGACGCATAGCTCGACGAGGCGGGACTGCGTGTGGTCCGCAACGGGAAGAAAAGTCTCTCGACCACGCGGGGCACCACCCCGGAGGATGCTGCCGGAATTGATCGAGGAGAGGCGGACGGCGGGAAGGTGACGTTCGAGAAGCCGCGCCGTGTCGAGAACAAGGATCGTCTGAGGAAGCTCTCGATAGGCTCTGGCGTTAAGCAGCGTCTTGAGGTGCGGCTCATCGACCCAGAAGAACACGTGCGCGTTGAGGGTTCGGTACCAGTCCTCTGGCGTCATGCCGTCCGTCAGACACCGCTGGAGTAAGTCCGGTCGGAGGGGTAGCTGGTCGCGAACAACGGCCTGACCATGCTCAGGGTGCTCGATGCGGATGGACGTCGAGCGCCACCGCGACTCGATTCGATCTCGCTCACGTCCGTGAATCTCGAATACGTCGAGGAGGCGACTTGTGCTTAGCAGGCCGTGGCGCTCGATAGACGGCCAACTACCGAAATGCGCCATGTGGTACAGGCGAGGAAAGCGAGCGGCGAGACGTCCGGGGTCCACTACCAGTTCCGCCGGTCAATGATGCTGCGAGCATGAAACCGGGTTGATATAAGTGACACCGGCGCGGCCGCGACCGACTCGATCTCCTCGATGAGGTCGATCGTCGGCTCGCTAAGTTGCTCGAACCGTCGCGCATCTCGGTTCGATGCTGTGATGTAGTCCGAGAAGGTCAGGGCGATGTCGGTTGGGCCGTTTAAGGCCGCGGCGCGATGGAGCAGAGCCCAGTCGAACTCGGCGACTCTGCGTCGGCGATTCGTGGTCGACGTTCGCTCGGCCTTTCGTAGCGCATTCACGTTGAGCCCGGCACGACGGGCGACCTCAGCCCAGCTGATCTCTCTCGACATCGGCCCAGACGTCTTTCCGCGAGGACTTGCGACCCGGATCGGGTAGGTCCGAACGACCATTACGATCCGTCGAACGCGGGACGGTGGAATGCCCGTCTCGGCCAAGCAGCCCGATGCCGTTGTGTCGCGCGACGTGACATGTGGATACCAGCCGTGATACAGGCTCAACGCCGTTCCCTGCGTCCCCTCCAAGAAGATTCGCCTCCCGCTCGCATAGGCTTCGTCGAGCACGTCAGCCGCAGGTCGAATGAACGGGCGAAGCTCGGTCACATCTCGCGCGAGCGCGGCGTTCGTAGCCCGTCCCATAATCCTGCGGGCCGTGGCAGCCCCAACGCCTTGGCCCGTCGAGCCGATTTCGCTCACGAGCGCGCTCTCGCTCGCGATGTCGTCGTTGTTGATCACCATCGCCTGCGGATCGATCCAGAGACGGCCAACCTCGACCCCGCAGTCGGCGACTTCCTTAAGGAGCTGCTCGACGGACAGCACCGCGCCAGGACCGATCAACAGCTGAGCTTCGCAGAGGCGCGTGCCCGACGGCAGAACATGGTGGGTGTAGGACCCCGACTCGAGCATCACCTTATGGCCAGCATTCGGTCCCCCGACTCGAACGAGCAGTCCGTATTCCTTGGCAAGATATGAAGCGATATGGCCCTTCCCCTCGCTCCCGTAGCCTCCGCCAATCAGAACGTCGACGACCCGATCGCTCTGGGAACCGAAAAGGTCTAACCTCGCCGCTGCCCGCGCTAGGACATCGCTAGGCGTGTTTCGGTCGGTGTCGATGACAATGTCGGCGATCGCCGCGAGGGTCTCAACCTGGGCCTCCGTCGGGTCAGATGTGGCGGCCGCATAACTCGATGCCTCGCCCGAGCGGTCTCGCTTCGCGAAGCGCGCGGCCAGGACTGGCTCGGGCGCGGTCAGGTGAACGTGCGTAACCCGTGATCCGAAGGCAGCCCTGATCGCCTCAACCTGCTCGCTGCGGCGAATGGCATCGATGAGGACGACATCGGTGTCGGGGTATGAGGCCAAAGCCTTGCCTAGCTCCTCGGCCAGCCACCGACCGTGAGTCCGGGTGTCGAGAAGCTCGCCTAACTGCTGGAGACTCGCACGGGTTGCCGCCCGGCCAATGCTCAATCGAGCTTCAAGCAGCGCTCGGGTTCGGATCCGCTCGATGCCGAATTGGCTCTCCAGCTGCGCGGCTAGAGTGGATTTACCCGAGCTGATGGGTCCAGAAAGGACCACCAGACGCGCCAACCCCCCCGGCCTCCCCTACGAGATCAGCGCGAGCGGCATCTGCCGCTCCACACTGGTATCGCCCGACGGTCTCGGCGTGCCCGGAAGGTCATAGACCACCACCTTGACGCCCTGCCGCACGAGGATGTCGACGATCAGTTCCTCGACCACGGGCCAAGATCCCCCGGCTTGACCGGCACCGAGTCGAGGCGCATGTACGGCGGCAGCACGGCTCACTGCACTACTCCGCACCGCGTGTAGACATGCCTCAAGTGCTTGGTAGCGAATCCGTGGCTTCGCGGAGGGGCCATATCCGTGCTGAGCAACCATTGAGGCGATCGCCACATCGTCGGCCACGTCGACGAGGTGGACACGCCCCAGGTGCAATCCTCCCTCCTTGGCGACCCAGGCCTTGAAATCCTCCTCGACACTCGGCCACTTCTTCCGGACTTCCAGAGCGAAGCCGGCCCCCCAGCGCGGGGTCGCATCATTGACCACCTGCATGATGATGCGAGGCCCTGCTCCACGGGGTGAGGTGGCGTCCCCGACGAGGAACTCGATCCCGGGCCGAGCATGGCGACTCGGGTTGGCTTCGAGCATCAGTCCGGCGACCCGGGGCAGCACATCGCCCGGATAGGGCGGTATCCCAACGCACTCGATGTGAATGGGATCGTGGCTACGAGGCCATCGCTCGGTTCCCCTCGCCGTAAAGCCTACGGCCGTACATTCGCTGACCACACTGTGGGCGGGGACTATATCGCCCCGCCGGGAGCGAAACGTGCCCCCCGGCGCGATCACGTAGTCGATCCTGTACCCGTCTGAGGACAGGCGGCCTCGCGGTGCTGCAGCGAACACGCCGACGGGATCCCTCGCGAGCCGACCCACCCGAAGGAGCACAGCTTCTGTCGACAGGTCGTACTGGGTTCGAAGTTCAAGGACAGCGTCGATCGTGAACTCGGCCGAGCTTGCTTGGGGAAACGACCCAATGGGCATTAGCAACTCGGCGGCGGCGAGATTGCACAGCAGCTCTAGCTCAGCGTCGTGGCCCTGGGCATTACCGGCAGAGAGGCGATGGCGGGCCACCTCGGCATGATCTGGAAACAGCGCATGGCCGATCTCATGTGCGATCGAGTAGCGGATTCGACCTGGTGGCCGGTTTGGATTGAACTCGATACGAACCCCGGCATGGTGTGGGACGAGACGAGCATCGAGTACGTCCTGACTTGGATACACCGGGATTCGAAGCAGGGCCGCAAGCTCAATCGGATCGAATGGCGGTCCAGACCAACCCGCTTCGATCGCACGAAACGCGAGGGCACGCGCTTCCGCCGTGATCCACTCGACCGGATCATCGGTGGCTAGGGCTCGAACTGACGAGTTTCTCCAGCCTTGCGCTCCGATGCGTTCCATGCCGCCCTGGCTCCCATCCATACCGTCCGGCGTGTCCCATTCGAGGATAGCGGCGGCATCGCTCAAACACTTCATGACTTCACGGGTGACCGGCCCGGTTACGGCTGGGCATACCACGCCGGCTACTCTCGCCATGCCCATCTCACACTGTCTCGCCGAGCCCGTGACGCTCCCGGCTCGGCGATCTTCCGCAGCGGGCCTTGCGGATGGTCGCGAAGGTGGACGTACAACTGGGCCGCCAGAGTCGCGCCGGGAGTCTTTCCGCTCGACTCGACCAGCCCGCGTTCGAGCGCGATTCGAGCGACCTCGGTGGCCGTCATTTCGCGTCCGGTCTCCTTCAGGATGGAGATCGCCGCTTTCAGAAATGACATGACCTATCCCCCGACCGGCTCAGGTTGCTCGAGCGGCACGGAAACGTGCTCGAACGGCGTTGAGATCGACACCGGCCGCGATCGCGTCTCGCATCCTCTCGAGCGCGCGGTCGGAGTACATCGGCAACTTCATCCTCCCGAACACGAAGTCATGCCGACAGGTCGGGTCATCCTCGATACCCAGCTCCCAGCGCAGCGCCTTCGCTCTCCCCGTGTCGATCTTGAGCTTGTCGGCCAGAGGCTTTGGGCTGTGTTTGAACGTGTTTTGGAGATCAACCTCCCGAATCGCCGCGGCTTCGACGGGCTCGTCTTGACCCACCAGGCGGACGGGCGGCGCATCGGGCTGCCTGGTGATGCGCACGCGGACGGTGAGGCCGGAGCCCTCGATCTCCGTCCCGAGACCGTGCAGGCGAGGAAACACGTCGTCTCGCGACTTGCCCTCGCGAACGCCGCGCTCGACTCGATTGACGTCCCGCTCGCTGACATCGACCTCGTCGGCCACGTGACCCTCCAGAGCAAGCAGGGTCCGAATCATCCGCCGCG
>Ga0075026_100000862_pt1 | contig 12709 bp, 12 predicted proteins | sample Str012_2_FD_71392 | JGI IMG/M metagenome (GOLD analysis project Ga0075026, IMG submission 71392) | Freshwater sediment microbial communities in response to fracking from Pennsylvania, USA - Straight Creek_MetaG_SC_2012 | ecosystem: Environmental > Aquatic > Freshwater > Creek > Sediment...
GTGATCTCGCCCTTCTCGATGAGATACGCCTCGGTGATCCCGAAGACGAAGTCGCCCGTGGCGGGATCGACCTGACCGCCGCCGAGCTGGACCGCGTAGATCCCGAAGTCGACGCCGCGAATGATGTCGTCCGGATCGGATTCGCCTTCGAGCAAGAACGTGTTCGTCATGCGCGGCATCGGCAAATGGCGGTAGGTCTCGCGGCGGCCGTTGCCGCTCGGTGCGCGCCCTTCCTTGCGCGCCCGCACGATGTCCCACATGTAATCGGTGAGGACCCCGTTCTCGATCAACACGTTGCGTTGCGCGGCGTAGCCCTCGTCGTCGATCGCGAGAGTTCCCCACTCGTGCCCGTAGCCGCCGTCGTCGACAAGGGTCACGAGCGGCGACGCGACCGACGCGCCCATCTGGCCCTTGAACACCGACGCGTCCTTCAGGATGTGGTCCGCCTCGAGGCCGTGACCGCACGCCTCGTGGAAGAGCACGCCACCTGCGCCGCGTTTCAACACCACCGGCAGGCGGCCCGACGGCGCGGGCGCGGCTTCGAGCAGCGTCAGCGCGGTGTTCGCCGCCTTGCGTCCGACGTCCTCGGGGGCAACCGAGTCGAAGAGCTCGAAGCCCATCGTGCGGCCCGGCGCCTCGTGCCCGGTCTGCATTCCGGTGTCGCCGGTCGCGACGCACTGCACCCCGAGACGCGTGCGCACCCGGTCGTCGTCGGCCACCAAGCCGTCGGAGTTGGCCACGAGGATGCGCCGCCGCGCGTCCGCGTACGACGCGGTGACCGAGGTGATGGCACTCCCGGTTTCGCGCGCCGCCGCGTCGGCGCGCGCGAGCAGGTCGATCTTGCGCCGCTTCTCCACGGTTTCGGGCAGGACCACGCTCGGGTCGATGGGATGGCTCGCCGAGGACGACAGCGCGACCGTGTGCGTTCCGCCGCCACCACCACGGGCGGCTCCGGCCGCGGCCTCCGCCGCGCTCAGCAATCCCTCGGGCGAGAGATCGGCGGTATGCGCGAATCCGGTCGTGTCGCCGCGAACAACCCGAAGCCCCGCACCACGATCACGACCGGAAACCAATTCCTCGACCCGGCCGTCGTCGAACCGGGCGCTCGACGAACGCCGGTCTTCGACGAACACTTCGGCAAAATCGCCGCCGCCGCGCAGCGCATGATCGAGCGTTGCCTGCAGCACGTCGTGGTCGAGCAGGGGAGCAGTCATATGGCCTCGGGCATCCTTCGCGGGCGTCGACATGCCGAGTCGGCATCGGGCTGCCTATGGTAAGCGGATGGGGCTCCCCTCCGGTCTCACAGCGTCGATCACGCTGAAGGTCTGCGAGGGTGACACCGCGCTCGCGATGGAGAGCGGCGACGTGCCCGTGCTCGCGACTCCCCGCCTCGTCGCGCTGGTCGAAAATGCAAGTATCGCGGCACTCGGCGGCCAGCTCGGGCCCGACAAGACATCGGTGGGCTACGAGGTGCAACTCGCGCACCTGTCACCGACGCCGGTGGGTTCGGAAGTGACGGCGGAAGCCACGCTCGAAGGCGTCGAGGGCCGGCGACTCACGTTCCGGGTCGCGGTCACCGATGCTCGCGGCCTCGTCGCCGCGGGGCGCGTCACGCGCGTCGTCGTCGATCGCGAGCGTTTCATCGAGCGCGCGCAATCGGAGCTATGACCGATCTGATCGTGGAGCCTCGCGAGGCGCACACGGTCCTGATCCTGAACCGCCCCGAGAAACGCAACGCGCTCTCCGTCGCGTTGCGCGACGCGATCAGCGACGCCCTCGACGCGATCGCGCAGGACGAAGCGATGAAGTGCGTCGTGATCGCCGGTGAGGGCCCAGTGTTCTCCGCCGGGTTCGACCTGTCGGAGTTCACGCGCGCGGCCGAGGATGCCGGCTTCGGACGCGAGCTCTGGGCGTCGAGCGACCGCTACCACGACACCGTGTTGCGCTTCCCGCTCCCGACGATCGCGTCGATCAACGGCCCCGCACTGGCCGGAGGCTTCGACCTCGCCGTGCTGTGCGATCTCCGCATCGCGTCGACAACGGCCCGCTTCGCGCACCCGGAGCGCACCTTCGGCGACGTCGTCTACGGCCCGCTGCACGATCTCGTCGGCGGCGCGATCGCCCGCGAGCTCACCATCGGCGGTCGCGAGATCGACGCGCAGGAGGCACTCGCGCTGCACCTGGTCGGCGAAGTCGTAGAGCCAAACGAATTGCGGGACGCGACTGACGCACTCGCGACGCGCGTGTGCCAGGCACCACGCGAGTTGCTGATACGAACGAAGGCCAAGGCCCTACGTCGCGCGGGATTCGGTTCCGAGATGCCCACGCTGGAGTTGTAATTTCTGGTCGCAGTCGTACTTGTGCGGCTCGCTGCGCTCGCGATTGCGAAGTACGCCTGACTCCGGCGAGCTTCCTGCGCACCCTTCGGGCTGCTCCGGTCGCCGCTTCGGGCGCGGCCCGGAAGCCTGCCGCGACAACCGATGCGCGCGTCGTGACAGCGGTGCTCAGCGTTTACACCCGCGGCGTTCGGAGCGAGGGCGAAGCGCGAGCGCAGAACGCTCGCCGGAGTCAGCCGCAACTCGCAATCGCGAGCGTCAGCGAGCCGCACAGTTGGGGATGCGACCAGAAATCACGCCAGGTTGGACGACCGCGGGTACGCGTCTTCGGGGTCGGTCAATACGTTGACGAGGCTCACGCCCGGCGTTGCGAACGCGCGGTCGAGGGCGGGGCCGATGTCGCCGGGAGCGTCGACGATCTCGCCGTGTCCGCCCAACGCCTCGATCACCTTGTCGTATCGGATGCCCGGCGAGAGCTCGGCGACGACGTCGTAACCGAACAGCGCCTGCATCGGATGCTTCTCGAGTCCCCAGATCCCGTTGTTGCCGACGATCGCGGTCACGTTGACGCCGTGCCGCACCAAGGCTTCGAAATCGCCGAGCGCGAAGCCGATCGCGCCGTCGCCGAGCAGGAGCACCACCTGCCGATCGGGGTGGGCGACTCCGGCGGCGAGCGCGTACCCCGGGCCCATGCCCAGGCAGCCGTACGGTCCGGGGTCGAGAAACGTCCCGGGTTCGTAACTCTCGACGAGCTTGCCCGCGTAGGAGACGAAGTCGCCGCCGTCACCGATCACGATCGCGTCGCGGTCGAGCCGTTGCTTCAGCTCGCCGTAGATCCGCGCCGGCTTGATCGGCGCGGAGTCCGCCTCGAGCGACGGGAGCTCGGCCGCACGCTTCGCCTGTTCCTCGGCGCGCAGGCGTGCGATCCAGTCTTCGTGCGCGCCGGGCGGCGCGCCCGCCGCCGCGAGCGCGGTGAACTGCGCGGCGAGATCCCCGGCCACCGATGCCGTGAGCGCCGCGTGCGGCGCGATCTCGCTGACCGCGTCGCACAGATGCACGACGTGGGCGTCGCCGAACCGTCCGAAGCCGAGCCGGAAGTCGAGGGGCGTGCCCGCGACGATCACCAGGTCGGCTTCCTTCAGCGCGACCGAGCGCGCCCGTGAGAACGCGAGCTCGTGATCGGCGGGAAGGGTGCCGCGACCCATGCCGTTCACGAACACGGCAATGCGCGCAGCTTGCGCGAACTCGCGCATCGGAGTTTCCGCGTGCGCCCAGTACACGTCGCCGCCCGCGACCAGCACGGGTCGCGCCGATGCGGCCACGAGCGCGGCGACGCGGGCGAGAGCTTCGGTGTCGGGTGGGGCACCGCGAAATCCGTCGTCGCCGCCGACCGCCGGGATCTCGATCGAACCCGGTCCGAACGCGTCGAGCGGGATGTCGACGAACGTGGGCCCGCGATGCGGCGTGCGCGCGGCGCGACACGCGGCATCCACCTCCGCGACGATCGACGCGGCCGACGTCGCCGTCGCGGCCGTCTTCGTGACGGGGGTGACGATCGGTACGTGGTCGAGCTCCTGGAGCGACCCGCTCCCCCATCGACCCTGCGGCGCGCGGCCCGCCAGCACCACGATCGGCGAACCGTTCATGCGCGCGGCCGTGAGCGCGCTCACACCATTGGTGACGCCGGGACCCGCGGTCAACGCGGCGCACCCGAGCCGCCGCGTGATCTTCGCGAAGCCTTCGGCCGCGAACGTCGCGCTCTGTTCGTGCCGTACGTCGACGAGCCGCATCCCCGTTTGGACCGCGCCGTCGTAGAGCACGAAGAGATGCCCGCCCGACAAGGTGAACATCGTGTCGACGTCGTGGCTTTGCAACACCTCGACCGCGAGACGACCGCCGTGCGCGTCCATGCCGCGCTACTTCGTCGGCGCGGGAACGGACGCGAGGAACCGCGTCAGCACGTCGATCCACGCATCCGGATTTTCGAACTGTGGCGAGTGTCCGGCGTCGGGGATGATCGCGAGTTGCGCGCCCGCGATCGCTTCACCCATCGCGCGCGACGGTCCGAGCAGTGGATCGTCCTGCGACCCGCAGATGACGAGCGTCGGGCAGCGCACCGCCGCCGCGAGCGCCGCGAGATCGTCGGTCTGGTACGCCATCGCCACCGCCATCGCGCCCCACATGATCTCGGAGAGATCGTCCCACTTCCGCTCGGTGAACTCGCGGTAGCCCGGACGATCGACGAGCGTCCGCTGGTACGCGGGCGTGTCCAAGACCGGAACCATGTCGAGCAATTCCTTGAGCGCGTCCTTGCCGCGCTCGAACGCGACTTCGGCCGCGAGGTCCATCAGCGTCGGATCGAAGCCGGGGATCGGCCCGGGCGTGCTGTCCATCATGATGAGCGCCTCGACGCGCTCCGGCTCGCGCAGCGGAATCTTGCGCCCGACCATCCCGCCCATCGAATGACCGAGGAGCCGGAACCGATCGAGACCGCACGCGTCGGCCACGTCCAAGATGTCGGTGGCCAGGCGATCGACGGAGTACGCGTCGCGGTCGGTGGGCTTGTCGCTCTCACCGTGACCACGATGGTCGAAGATGACGACGGTGTGCTCGCGCGCCAACGCCGGGACGTGGTCGGCGAAGTCTTCCTTCGCCCCACCGAACCCGTGCACGAGAATCAGGCCCGGACCAACCCCCGCGACCTCGACTGCCAGCCCGACTCCGTCGCTCGTCGTGATGCGCATCCCCCATGGTCGCCTGAATCCTCTCGATCGCGCCACCCATCGGTGAGGCCGACTCCTAGGATTCGGAGCGATGACGGAGCCTGCCCCGGTCCCTCGCCGGACGGGATCGAAATGGAAAGTCGCACTGCGGATCGTGGTGAGCGGTTTGCTCCTCGCGCTCGTCATCTCCAAGGCATCCGGGGTCGACGACGCGATCCCCGATCAGCACCACGCGCTCACGCTTGCGCTCCTCGGCGCCGCGGTCTTCACCGCGCTGATCGGGGTGTGGCTGTCCGCGTGGCGCTGGCAGCGCGTGCTGTTGCTCTTCGACTCCAAGGTGCGCCTGCCCGCACTGTTCTCGCACTACGTGGTCGGGCTTCTCGTCGGCAACGTGTTGCCGTCGACGATCGGCGGCGATGTCGTGCGCGTCGCCCGGGCCGGCAACACCGTTGGCTCGTCGCACGTGTCGTTCGCGTCGGTGGTCCTCGAACGGCTCACGGGCTTCGTCGCGCTACCGCTGCTCGTGCTGGCGGGCTTCGCCGTCCAGCCGTCGCTGATCGACGCGCCGCACGCGTGGTTCGCGGTCGGAATCGCGGTCGGCACCCTCGTGCTGCTCGGCGTGATCCTGCTCGTCGTCGGCCATCCGCGCCTCGCAGGTCGCTTCGCCGAACGCGAAAACTGGTCGCGCTTCATCGGCGCGGTGCACATCGGCGTCGAGCGCCTGCGCCGTAACCCGGGCCAGGTCTTCCCGATCCTGGGCACCGCGATGTTGTTCCAGCTGTCGCAGATCGCGATGTTCGGCCTCATCTTCCGCGCGCTCGATCTCGACATCCCGATCGCGGCCGTGCTCGCGTTCACACCCGCAGTGCTGATGTTGCAAGTGCTGCCGATATCGTTCAGCGGTCTCGGAGTGCGCGAAGGCGCTTTGGTATTTTTCTTCCGTTCGTTCGGCGTCAGCAACACGCAAGCGGTTGCGGCCGGCCTCCTGTGGTGGGGATGCATGATCGCCGTCAGCATGCTCGGGGCACCGGCGTTCGCGGTCGGCAACCGTGCGGTTGGGTCGGCGGCGACGAAAGAGCCCGTATGAGCACCGAGCTGAAACGCGAGTCGCGTTTCAGCGGCGGCCGCGTCCTGTCCGACGGACACATCCTCTACTGGTGGGTCGAGCTCCTCGGCATCCTCGTCTTCTACGTCGTGTACTCGGCGATCCGGAACCTCCACGGTGGGTCCGCCGCGCCGGCGCACGCGTTCGATCACGCGCGCCAGATCATGTCGCTCGAACACCACCTCGGCATCTTCCACGAGCAGACACTGCAGGAGTGGGCCGAGCACTTCCGTCCGCTCATCCTGTTCTCGAACTACTACTACGGCTCGTTCCACTTCGTGGTCACGATCTTCGCCGGCATCTTTCTCTACCGGAATTTCTCGGACGACTACCCACGCTTTCGCAACGCGATGGCGATCACCACCGCGATCGCGCTCATCGGTTTCTCGCTCTACCCGCTGGCGCCGCCGCGCATGTTCCCCGGCTTCACCGACACGCTCTTGAACGATCCCGCGTTCTGGTCGTTCAACTCCGGCGGGATGCAAACGGTCTCGAACCAATACGCGGCGATGCCGAGTGTCCACATCGCGTGGGCCACATGGTGTGCGTTCGCACTCGGGCCCCGGCTCAAGAACCCCATCGCCTCCGCGCTGGCCTGGGCCTACCCGGTCATCACGTTCGTGGTCATCATCGTCACCGCGAACCACTACATCGTCGACGCCGTCGCCGGCCTCTTCATCTTCATCGTCGGCTGGGCGCTCTCGGGTCTGTTCACCCGGGCCGGCCGGGGGCCCGCCGTCGACCCGAGCGCATCGCCGGCCGACACCGTCGCCTAGCCTGCCCCGCTCGTGACCGACCGCTACGACCTCGACCATGTCGCGCTGGCCGCGCCCGATACGTCCGAAGCACTGCGCTTCCTGACCGGCGACCTCGGCGGCACCGTCATCTTCGGCGGTCAGGCGATCGGCTTTCGGCCGATGCAGGTATGGCTGGGGTCGCGCGCCGGCGACGGGATGCCGGTCGAACTGCTCGAACCCTGGGCCGTCGAGAAGAACGATTTCCTCGCCCGATTCGTCGCGCGCCACGGCGCGGGCCCGCACCACATGACGTTCAAGGTCCCCGACCTCGCCGAGGCCATCGCACGCGTGCGCGGCGCGGGCTTCCATCCGGTGAACATCGACGTGTCCGATCCCGAATGGAAAGAAGCGTTCCTCATGCCGCGGGAGGCGCACGGCACCGTCGTGCAACTCGCGGAGTCGCACGGTCATCCGGAGACGCGCGCCGAGCTGCTCGACTATGTCGCCGCGCACGGCCCCGACATGAGCCCGCGTTGGTGGGTCGATCCCGAGCCCGCAACCGGGCACGGCACGTTGCGCCGCGTCGTGCTGCGCACCCCGTCGCTTCCGTCGGCGTTGAGCTTCTTCGCCGGCGTCCTGCAGGGCGACGTCGAGGACGAGACACCCACGTCGGCCGACCTGGTGTGGCCGCGCGGCGCGCGCGTCCGGTTGGAGACGAACGCCGACGCGCTCCCCGGTGTCGACCGCCTCGAGGTGATCGGTCTGGCGGCCGAGCGCACCGTCATCGGCACCCGCTTCGTCCCCACCGACAAATAACCCCCCACCAACCCCCCAACAGTTGTCGGGGTTTTCGCCACATAGCGCTGATTTCTCCGACAACAGTTGTCGGGGTTTTCGGCGCGGAGCGCCGATAAACCCGACAACTGTTGGGGGTTTTACGCGGTTACGGCGTGGGGCAGGGGTTCGTCGCGGACGAGGCGGCGGACGGCGTCGTGGACGGCCTGATCGGCCAACGACAGCTGCACGCCGCGGGCGGTGACGAGCGCGAGCCGGCGCGGGGGCATGCGCGCGATGAGCAACTGGCGTACACCGACGTGATCATGCGCCACCGCGGTCTCGGGCAGGATCGACACACCGACCCCCGCGCTCACGAGATCGGCGATGAGTCGCACACCTTCGACCTCGATCGGCACGCGTAGGTCGACGCGCTCGGCGCGCGCCGCGGTCTCCACTTCGTCGCGCAACGGGTTTCCCGCGGGCGGAAGGATCAAGGTCTCGCTCGCGATGTCGGCCAGCGGAACCGGCTCCACCGCGTCCGGCCGCAGGAACGACGGGACGAGCGCGACGAGCGCTTCGTCGCGCAGGTGCTCGACGTGCAACCGCGTGTCGCTCACCGGTTCGGTGACGACCGCGCTCGCGAGCTGACGATCGGCAACCTCGCCGGCGAGTCGTTCCGACGCACCCTCGGTGAGTCGCAACGAGAGCCCGGGCGCGCTGCTGCGCATCTCGGCCACCACCATCGGCACGAGCAGACGGCTGACGGTTCCGACGACACCGAGCGTCGCGTGGCCCGTCTCGAGTCCCTGCAACATCGACAGGTCCTTGCGCAGCGCCTCGATCTCGCTGCGGATCGCACGGGCCCGCTCGATGACGCGCACCCCGAATTCCGTCGGGACGGTCCCGCGCCGGCCCCGCACCAACAGCTGCACGCCGAGCTCGGCTTCGAGTTGGCGAACGTGCTCGGAAACGTTGGATTGGACCGTGTGCAACAGGTCGGCGGCCTCGGTGAAACTGCCGGCCTCGGCCACCGCGAGCAGTGCTTCGAGCTGGCGTACGTCCATCTCGACCTCCGAAACAGGCTGGTCAGGGCGCAACCGGGTGGGATCGGCCCGGGTGGCCGTTTCCGCCAGCCATCGCCATTACCGATCCATACTATCGTTTCCAAGCCTTTGACAGATGGTCTTGTGATCGGCTTCACTATTACTCGTACGACAGGAGCTCGAGGAGCCGGCGTCCCCCCGCCCGGCTCCCGAGCTCCGTCTATCGCTCGGAAAGCCCTCGGTCGTGAAGGGGAGCTCGTGACCGCCGAAATGATGTCCAGTTTCATCTTCACCGGCCCGCTGACGTGGACCGCCGAGGCAGCCTGCCAGGGTCAGACGCGACTGTTCTTCGCGCCGGCCGGCGAGCGCCCCGAGGCGCGGGTGGTGCGTGAGTCGCAGGCCCGTTCGGTCTGCCGGTCGTGCCCCGCGCTCCAGGAGTGCCGCGACTGGGCCCGCGCGAACCGCGAGTACGGGTTCTGGGGCGCCGAGTCCGAGGAAGAGCGCGCCGCCGCGGGTTTCCGCGTCGACATGCCCGTCGGCCGGGTCGCCCGTTACCCGCGTGGCAACGGCGAGCCCGTTGCGCCGCGCGAGTCCCGCATCGCCTGAGCTGCACCTCGCCTTTCGGACGGAGGCCGTTCGGGCCCGCGCCCGGCTGACATCCGCTCTGTAACCTCCCGGCCGTGACCGACACGCCGCCCGGGGTCGACCTCGATCGATTACAACCGTGGTTCGCCGCGCACGTCGCCGGCGCGACCGGCGGTCCGCTCACGGCATCGCTGATCTCGGGTGGTCGCTCGAACCTCACCTACGCAATCCACCAGTCGAACGACGGGGCGGAAACCGCCTGGGTGTTGCGCCGCCCGCCGCTCGGGCACGTGCTGCCGACCGCGCACGACATGGCCCGCGAGTACAAGGTGCTGACCGCGCTCACCCCGACCGCGGTGCCGGTCCCGAAGACGATCGGGTTCTGCGACGACCTGGCCGTCAACGACGCGCCCTTCTACGTGATGGAGCTCGTCGAAGGAAACATCCTGCGCACCGGCGCCGACATCGCCACGTTGACACACGACGAGGCGAAGCGTTGTTCCGAGGAGCTCATCGACGTGCTCGTCGCGATCCACGCGGTCGACTACGACACGGTCGGGCTCTCCGACTTCGGCCATCCCGACGGGTACGTCGAGCGTCAGGTCCGACGTTGGGGCGAGCAGTGGGAGCGCTCGAAGACGCGCGAACTCCCGGCGGTCGACGAGCTCGCACGCCGCTTGCGCGGCGCGATCCCGCAGTCACCGGCGCCGACGATCGTGCACGGCGACTACCGCCTCGACAACACGATGCTCGCGCCCGACGATCCCGGCCGGATCGTCGCGGTTCTCGACTGGGAGATGGCGACGCTCGGAGATCCCCTCGCCGACCTCGGTCTCTACCTTCTGTACTACGTGCGGGACGACGCGCAGACGGGCAACGTCGGCGCGACGATCTCGTCCGACGCCGGCTTCCTGCCGCGTGACGCCGTGGTGGAGCGCTACGCGCAGCAGTCGGGACGCGACGTGAGTCAGCTCGACTTCTACGAGGCGCTCGCGGCGTACAAGCTCGCGATCATCCTCGAGGGGATCCACGCGCGCTTCTTGATGGGCAAGACGGTCGGCGAAGGCTTCGACCACATCGGCTCGCTCGTCGAGGTCATGGTGCAGGGCGCGCTCGACCAGTGCTCGCGCTCGTCGATCGCCGCGCTCCGAAACTAAAAGGGGTACGCCATGGGTGTGCTGGACGGCGTCAAGGTCTTGGAAGTGGCCGAGCACGGCTTCGTGCCGTCGGCGGCCGCGATCCTCGCGGAGTGGGGCGCGGACGTGGTCAAGGTCGAGCGTCCGACCGGCGATCCGCTGCGCCAGATCATGGCGATGGGCTTCGTCACCGACACCGGCGACTTCAACTTCTTGTTCGAGCAGTTCAATCGCAACAAGCGCGGCGTCGCGATCGACCTCCGCAATCCCGACGGCCGCGCCGCACTCGACCGGTTGATCGCATGGGCCGACGTGTTCATCACGAACTTCCTCCCGTCGGCGCGCACGAAGCTCGCCCTCGATCCGGACGACATCTGGTCGGTCAACCCACGGTGCGTGTACGCGATCGGGTCGGGCCAGGGGCTGGAAGGGCCGGATGCCGACAAGGGGGGCTTCGACGCGGTGTCGTACTGGGCGCGCGGCGGGCTCGCGCACATGCTCACCCCACAGGGCGGCCAGCTCGTGCAGCCGCGCGGCGCACTCGGCGACGCGCCGAGCGGCGCGTATCTCGCGGGCGGGGTCGCGGCCGCGCTGTTCAAGCGCGAGCGCACCGGCGACCCCACCGTCGTCGACGTCTCGCTGCTCGGCGCGGCCGTGTGGACGTTGTCGAACGATCTCGTCCCGACCACGATCCTCGGGGTCGAGCCGCCGCGCCACGTCGCCGGGAAGAGCTTGAGCAGCGTGCTGGTCGGATCGTTCCGCACCGCGGACGAACGGTGGATCAGCTTGAACATGCTCGATCCCGATCGGCACTGGGAGCCGGCGTGCCGCGCCCTCGGGCTCGAGGAGCTGCTCGACAATCCCGACTACGCAACTGCGGCGCAACGCCAGGAGCGCGCCCCGGAACTGCACCCGATCTTCGTGGCGCGCATCGCGTCGCTGCCACTCGCGGAATTGAAGGAACGGTTGTCCGCCCACGACACGATCTACTCCTCCATCGCGAATCCCGTCGAGGTCGTCAACGATCCGCAGGTGCTCGCGAACGGATACATGCCCCACCATCCGGACCATCCGACGGCGCGGTTGTCCTCGTCGCCGATGCAATTCGACGGTCAGGGCCTGGAGATCCGGCGCGCGGCCCCGGAGGTCGGCGAACACACCGACGAGGTGTTCCGCGAGCTCGGCGTCGATGTCGCCGAGATCGCCCGCTTGCACGCATCGGGAGCGTTGGCATGAGATCACCCGTCCCCGCCCCGCGTCTCATCTGGGGCGTCGGCCTGAACTATCGCGATCACGCCGAGGAGACCGGCCGCCCGTTACCCGAAGCACCGACGTTGTTCGTGAAGTCGCCGAGCTCGGTGATCGCACCCGGTGAACCGATCGTCGTCCCCCGCGTCGTCACGATGCCCGACTACGAGGGTGAGCTCGCCGTGGTGATCGGACATCGAGCGCGCGACGTGCCCGAGGCCGACGCGCTCGATGTCGTCGCGGGCGTCACGATCGGCCACGACGTCTCGGCCCGCGATCATCAATACACAACCGGTCAGTGGAGCTGGTCGAAATCGTTCGACACGTTCTGCCCGCTCGGCCCGGAAGTCGTGTCGCTCGACGAGATCGACCTCGCCGGCGGACTGGCGATCGAGACGAAGGTCAGCGGCGAGGTGCTCCAGTCTTCGAACACGTCGCAACTCGTGTTCTCGATTCCCTATCTGATCGCCTGGATCAGTCAGGGGTGCACGCTCGAGCCGGGCGACGTCATCCTCACCGGCACCCCGGCCGGGGTCGGGGCCGCGCGCACGCCGCCGAGATGGCTGGTCGACGGCGACGTCGTCGAAATCACGATCGAGGGTGTCGGAACCCTGAGCAATCCCGTCGTCCGACACGAGAGTTGACGCGAGAGTTGACGGCACAGCGGGCCCTAAGGTGAGCGGGTGACCGTTCGCTGGAGCGTGGAACCGACGTTGCGACGGCCCGCGATGATCGCCGCGTTCTCGGGTTGGAACGACGCGGCCGACTCCGCGTCGGATGCCGTGCGCTGGCTCGCGCGCGTGGCGAACGCGCGCCCGTTCGCGGCGCTCGATATCGAGGAGTATCTCGACTTCCAGGCCGCGCGCCCCACCGTCGAGCTCGTCGACGGCATCGTGCGGACGGTGAACTGGCCGTCGCTCGCGCTGTCCGCCGGTTCACTGCCGGCGGGCGGGCGCGACCTCGTCCTCCTCCTCGGCGTCGAGCCGAACCTGAAATGGCGCTCGTTCTGCGACGACGTC
>Ga0075026_100000863_pt1 | contig 12703 bp, 9 predicted proteins | sample Str012_2_FD_71392 | JGI IMG/M metagenome (GOLD analysis project Ga0075026, IMG submission 71392) | Freshwater sediment microbial communities in response to fracking from Pennsylvania, USA - Straight Creek_MetaG_SC_2012 | ecosystem: Environmental > Aquatic > Freshwater > Creek > Sediment...
ATCAACAGCCTGACCCGTGAGGTCGAGGTGGGCGCGCTCTACATGGGCAAGGTCACCCGGATCATGGGCTTCGGCGCCTTCGTGGAGATCATGCCCGGCAAGGAAGGCCTGGTCCGGATCGGCGAACTGGCCGACTACCACGTTCCCACCGTCGAGGACGTCGTGTCCGTCGGCGACGAGATCATGGTCGTCGTGCTCGAAGTGGACCGTCAGGGTCGCGTCAACCTGTCGCGCAAGGCCGCGATGCAGCGCCACCTGGCCAAGGATCCCGCATAGGGTCCTGGCCGAAAGGCGCCTTCACCCGCAACTCACGAAGGGCCGTCGAAAGCGCTGAAAGGCGTCCGACGGCTCTTCCATTTTCGCGTGGGTCCTCGCAGTACCGGATCTGCCACGAGTCCCTCGTGGGCGACCCACGATCCGACCAAGTTGGCCGATAGCGTGCGATGGCGCCGCACATTCGTGCACGATGTGGTCCTGTGGGGACCCTGCCACTGAACGGCACGCCTGTATGGTTCCGCGAATGATCGCCCGTCTCCGCCGATGGCTGCCCTGGCTGGCGATGGCTGTGGTCGTCATCGGCTTCTTCAACAACGTCCGGTATGTCTTCAACAAGAACAGGAGCCGCTGGTAGCCCAGAGTCGTGGCATCCGGATCGGGCCGAAGCCGCTGGTATACTCCCGCCGTGCCCGGACAAGCGACAAAGCGTGCGGAGCCATGCCCACGATGAACGGCAAACCACTCACCGTCGCGGTCGTCGGCGCCACCGGCGTCGTCGGTCGGACGATGATCCAGGTCCTCAGCGAACGCGACTTCCCGGTCGGGGAGTTGCGGTTGCTCGCATCCGGACGGTCCGCTGGCCGGAGCGTCTCGGTCCGTGGCCAGACGATCGAGATCGCCGAAGCGGTCCCCGAGGCCTTTGACGGCGTCGATATCGCCCTGTTCAGCGCCGGCGCCGACATCTCGCGCGAGCTCGCACCGGCAGCGGTAGCTCACGGCGCCACGGTCATCGACAACTCGTCCGCGTGGCGGATGGATACGAATATCCCGCTCGTCGTCTCCCAGGTCAACCCGCACGACCTGCAGGGTCACGAGGGGATCATCGCCAACCCGAACTGCTCCACGATGCAGCTCGCACCGGTCCTGATGGCGCTGCGCGACAGCGTCGGCCTGGAGCGGGTCGTGGTGGACACGTACCAATCCGTCTCGGGCACGGGTGCCGATGCGATCGCCGAGCTGGAGGGTCAGATCCGCGCTCACGTTGCCGGCAAGCCCAAGGTGGCGTCCGTCTATCCGCACCCGATCGCATTCAACGCGCTGCCTGAGATCGACGTCTTCCTGCCCAACGGGTACACGAAGGAGGAATGGAAGGTCGTCACCGAGGATCGCAAGATCCTTGGCCTGCCGGACCTGCGGATCTCATGCACGGCCGTCCGGATCCCCGTGTTCGTGAGTCATTCCGAGGCCGTGCATGTGGAGACCAGGGATCCGTTGACGCCGGTGCGCGCGCGCGAGCTGTTTGCCGCCGTTCAGGGCGTGATCGTCCAGGACGACCCGGAAACCCACGACTACCCGCTCGCCACGGGCGCGACGGGCCGCGACGAGATCTTCGTCGGGCGCGTCCGCCAGGACATCTCCATCCCGGACGACCGCGGGATCGCCTTCTGGGTGGTCTCGGACAATCTGCGTAAAGGTGCCGCCACGAACGCCGTGGAGATCGCCGAAGTCCTCGTCGCCCGCGACTGGGTGCGTCCCGCATCCGTCCGCGGTGCTCGGCCATATCGAGCATCGGAGCCCCTCGCGGAGGCCATGGCGTGACGGCGGCCGAGCGCCGAGCGGCGCTCGAGGCCATCGCTGCCGAGGTCCGCGACTGCACGCGCTGCAGGCTGCATGAGACACGGACGAAGGCGGTCCCCGGTGAAGGCGATCCGTCCACCGAGGTCGTGTTCGTCGGCGAAGGCCCGGGGGAGCACGAGGATCGGCAAGGCCGTCCGTTCGTCGGGGCGTCGGGCGCGTTGCTGACCGAACTCATCGAATCCGTTGGGTGGACGCGACCGGATGTGTTCATCACGAACGTCGTCAAGTGCCGTCCACCCGGCAACCGCGATCCGCAAGCGGACGAGATCGAGGCCTGCAGCCTCCACCTGCACCACCAGATGGAGGTCCTCGATCCGGCCGTCGTGGTCACGGTCGGCAAGCACTCGCTGGAGCGGTTCCGGCCAGGCGACCGGATCAGCCGCGTCCACGGCACGACCCGCTCGATCGATCCCGCGACCGGCGTCCGCGACGGCATGGCCTTCGCGATGTATCACCCGGCCTTCGCGCTGTACCAGGGCTCCAACCGGCCGACCCTGTTCGAGGACATCGCGGGTCTGCCGGGCGCTGTCGCCGCTTCGCGGCAGCGCAGGGCGGCCGCCGAACCGCCCATCCCGCCCCCGACGACACCCATCGAGCAACCCATCACCCGGTCTGACACAGCGGACACGGACCAACTCACCCTGTTCTGAATCCCAACCCAAGGAACCACATGTCAACCAAGAAGCGAACCAGTCCGGCCCAGAGCTCGGACATGCCACTCCGCATCATCCCGCTCGGCGGGGTGGGGGAGATCGGCAAGAACATGTACGTATTCGAGTACGGCGACGACATCGTCGTCATCGACTGCGGTCTTATGTTCCCGGATGAGGAGATGTTCGGCATCGACCTCATCATCCCGGACATCACCTACCTCAAGGAGCGCCGCGCCAACGTCAAGGCGTTCCTCATCACCCATGCCCACGAAGATCACGTGGGCGCCCTGCCGTACGTGCTCCCGGAGTTCCCGGGCGTGCCCGTCTACGCCAGCACCCTGGCCCGCGGCCTCCTCGGCAACAAGATCAAGGAGCACAAGCTCCACAACAACCCGCTCCTCGCCCTGGATCCCGGCGACGAGCTGGACATCGGTCCGTTCCATGTCATCCCGTTCCGGGTGGGCCATTCGATCCCGGACGCCATGGGCATCGCCCTGCGCACGCCGGTCGGGACGATCGTGCACACCGGCGACTTCAAGTTCGACCACACTCCGGTGGACGGCAAGCTGTCCGACTTCGCGATCCTCGCGAAGCTGGGCGCGGAGGGCGTGGCCGTCCTCCTGTCGGACTCGACCCGTGCCGAGAACCCGGGCTACACCCCGTCCGAACGGACGGTCGGTGAAGCCTTCCGCGAGATCATGGAACCGCTCGAAGGCCGCGTGATCGTCGCGACGTTCGCGAGCAATATCGCCCGCGTCCAGCAGGTCCTGGACGCATCCGCGGACATGGGCCGCAGCGTCGCCGTCCTGGGTCGCTCCATGGAGCAGAACTTCCGGATCGCCACGGACCTCGGCTACCTCACATACGACCCGTCCATGATCGTGTCCAAGGACAAGATCAAGGATCATCCGGATCCCAAGCTGGTCATCGCGACCACCGGCGCCCAGGGCGAGCCCATGGCCGGCCTGGCCCGCATGGCCAACCGCGATCACCGATTCGTGGAGATCCAGCCCGGCGACACCGTCATCGTCAGCGCGAGCCCCATCCCCGGTAACGAGGAATCCGTTTCGCGGACGATCGACAACCTGTTCAAGGCCGGCGCCAACGTCTACTACCACACGATCAAGCGGGCGCACGTCTCGGGTCATGCCAGCCAGGAGGAGCTGAAGCTCATGCTCGGGTTGACCAAGCCCAGGCACTTCATCCCGATGCACGGCGAGTTCCGGATGCTGGTCCAGCACGGACGCCTCGCGATCGAGACAGGCGTCGCGCCGGAGAACGTGTTCATCATCGAGAATGGCACGCCGATCGAGCTCTATGCGGACGGCTCCGCCCGGCGCGCCAACCCGGTCACCGCGGGGTACGTCTACGTCGACGGCCTGTCGGTGGGCGAAGTCGGCGACATCGTCCTGCGCGACCGTCGTTCGCTTGCGGCGGACGGCATGTTCATGATCGTCGTCACCGTCGACAAGCAGACCGGCAAGGTCATCGGACGGCCCGAGATCGTCACCCGGGGCTTCGTCCATCTCAACGAGAAGGACCCGCTCATGGAGGAAGCCGTCGAGCGGGTCATCGCGTCGATCGCGACCCCGGGCGAGCACATCAACGAGATCGCCCTGCTCAAGACGCAGGTCAAGGACGGCGTGTCGCGCTACCTGTACGAGCAGACCAAGCGTCGGCCGATGGTCTTCCCGGTCGTCGTCGAGGTCTGAGGATGGCGACCCGGCGGCGAACGCCCGCCCGCTCGAGCACGAGCCGTGCCCGCAAGTCGGGTTCGTCGCTTGGCGCCCGGTTCACTCCGGACGTCGTCCGTTCGATCGTGGGCCTCGTGCTCCTGATCCTTGGCGCGATGACGCTCATCGCCCTCGTCCTGCCCGGGCAGGGGAGCCTGACGAGCTGGTGGACGGGCACCTTCGCCCCCTGGTTCGGGACGATGCGCTGGCTGCTGCCGTTCTTCCTGCTGATGGGAGGCTGGTGGCTGGAGTTCGGTCCGGGCAGCCGGCAGGGCTCGGGCTGGGGGATCACCCTCGCCGGGATGGCGATCGCGTACATCGGGATCGTCGGTGCCGCGCAGGTCGTGGGCTTGTCCGGAGGTGGCATCGGCCGCTTCCTCGCCAACAGCCTGTCCGGACTCCTGACCGCTCCCGGGGCATTCGTCATCCTGGCCGGGATGACCGCCGGTGGGCTGGCACTGGCGTTCGGACTGGAACTGAAGAAGCTCGTCCATCCGGTGACCGGGACAGCCAGATGGGTGGGCGCGACGGCGGCTGCCTCGGTGAAGCGCGACCCAGCAGCGCCGGATGCCGCCGCTGGAAAGACGGCCGCCACCCCGTCGAATAGCCGGTCCAAGACACCGGTCCCGACCAAGGGTGCCGCTGTCGCACCCACGGCCTCCGCCGGACAGACCGGGATCTGGGGCCAGGACGACGAGGCCGCCCGGAACGCCATACCCGTCGCGGTCCCGAGCGTCGTGCCGACGTCGGCGACCTTCGCACCAGCGAGGACCGCCGCCGGGACCGCCGCAGCGGCAGCGGCCGCCATGGCCATCGCCGATCCGCTCCGCGCCGATCGCGACCCGGACGACGTCACCGACGCCGGCGACTCTCCGCCGACCCGTGATCGGATCGAATACCGACTGCCCCCGACGTCGCTCCTCGACGACGTGGCCATCCCGCTCCACGCCGGGGGCGACGAAGCGGCCCACGCTCACGTGGAAGAGATCATCGTCCGCAAACTCGCGAGCTTCGGCATCCCGGCCAAGATCGTGGGTCGCAATGCAGGACCCGTGGTCACCCAATACGAGGTCCAGCCGGCACCGGACGTCAAGGTCAGCCGCATCGAAGGTCTCTCGGACGATCTCGCGATGGCCCTTGCGGCCCGCTCCCTGCGCATCGAGGCCCCGATCCCGGGCAAGAGCGCGGTGGGCATCGAGATCCCCAATGCTGAGTTCAACGTCGTCGCCCTGCGGCGGATCCTCGAGGACGTGGACTTCAAGGCGTCCGGCTCCACGTTGACGTTCGCGCTCGGCCGGGACGTCGCCGGCAAGGCCCAGGCCGTGGACCTCGCCAAGATGCCGCACCTGCTCATCGCCGGTGCCACCGGTTCGGGCAAGAGCGTCATGGTCAACGCGCTCATCACGAGCCTGCTGTGCGAAGCGACCCCGGACGACGTCCGGATGATCCTCATGGACCTCAAGCGCGTGGAACTCGCGGCCTACAACGGCTTGCCGCACCTGCTGGTCCCGGTCATCACCGAGCCCGAGCGGGCCAAGGCCGCACTCAAGTGGGCGGTCAACGAGATGGAGGCCCGCTATCGGCGGCTGGCCGGCGCCGCGGCCCGCAACATCCGGGCCTTCAACGAGACCCGCGTGGATCCCGAAGACAGGATGCCCTACATCATCATCGTCATCGACGAACTCGCGGACCTGATGATGCGCGAGGGCAAGAACGTGGAGGACCCGATCGTCCGCCTCGCCCAGAAGGCCCGTGCCACCGGCATCCACATGGTGCTGGCCACCCAGCGCCCATCGGTCAACGTCGTCACCGGCCTCATCAAGGCCAACTTCCCGAGCCGCATCGCCTTCGCGATGGCCTCGCAGATCGACTCGCGCACGATCCTGGACGCCCCCGGCGCGGAGGACCTCATCGGTCGCGGCGACATGCTCTATCAGCCATCGGACCTGCCCCGCGCGATGCGCATGCAGGGCGTCTTCGTGTCGGACCCGGAGATCGGCCGCATCGTAGGGCACTGGAAAGACCAGATCGACGACCCGCACTACGACTTGTCGATCATCACGAGCGACGACGAGAGCACCGGTTCCGTGGACGACCTGGCCGACGAGGAGGCGGATCGCCTACTGCCGGAAGCCGTCGAAGTCATTCGGGAGTACGATCGGGCTTCCGCGTCGCTCCTCCAGCGCCGCCTGAAGGTCGGCTACGCGCGAGCCGCCCGGATGATCGACCAGCTGGAGGCTCGAGGCTACATCGGCTCCTTCGATGGCTCGAATGCCCGTGTGGTCCTCAGGCGTGAAACGGCAACGCCGGCAGGCGAACCGGAGGCCGGACTCGACGAGGACGACGGATGACGACCAGGCAGCAGCTCAGGCGAGCGGTCTCGGGCGACCGCGGAGAGGCCGGACGCGGCATCTCGGCCCAGGCTGCGCCGTCCCTGCCGGAACGCCTGTACGACGCCCGCGAGCGCAAGGGCGTGGACCTCTACCGGGCCGAGCGCGACACGAAGATCCGAGCCCGCTACCTGGGCGCCCTGGAACGCGGCGACTACCGCGAGCTGCCTGGAGCCGTCTACACGAAGGGCTTCCTGCGGAACTACGCGCTCTATCTGGGTCTGGATCCGGATGAGGTCCTGGACCAATGGCGACGGGAGCGCGGCGACACCAAGGAGGTCACGCCCGTCCTCTCGGTCCCGCAACCATTGGCGGCACCTCGTCAGGGCCTCACGTTCTCGCCGAGCCTTGTCGTCTTCGCGCTGCTGACGATCGGCGTCCTTGCCTTCGGGGCGTACCTGGGCGTCCAACTCCTGCGCTTCGCCAAACCACCCACGATCGCGGTCACGGACCCGGCCGCCGCTGTCGTCTCGGTGGACGATACGGCGACGAAGTACACGATCCGGGGAACCTCCACGGCTGGGGCCACGGTCAACATCGAGACGCCTGGGCGCGATCCCTACAGCGTCACCGCAGATACCTCGGGTGCGTGGACAGCGGACGTGGAGCTGCGTCGCGGCCAGAACGATTTCAAGGTGAGCTCCCTTGACCCCGACACGGGCAAGAAGTCGGCGGACACGGTGGCGCTTCGGATCACGGTACCGTTCCTCGTCATCGAAGCGCCCACGCTGACCGTCGATCAACCGACCGAGGGGGCGATCTTCGAGAACGGCGCGATCCCCGTGCAGGGCCATACGACCAATGCCAAATCCGTGGTGGTCAGCGCCGCCTACATGGGCTCGACCGGCCCTGCGACCCCGGCCGGTGGCGCATCGCCCGCCCCGCCCGCGGTGCCTGACCCGATCACCGCGACGGTCGCGGACGACGGCTCGTTCGGGACCCCGCTGGAGCTGACGGCGGGCAGATGGGCGATCACCGTGACTGCGACCAGTCCCGAGAACAAGGTGCAGGCGCTGACCCGGAACGTGACGGTGACCTACAAGGGCGTCAACCTCGTCGTCAATATGAAGGGCGGCCGAGCCTGGCTGAAGGTCTGGGTGGACGGCAAGATCGACGCCCAGCTGGGGGTCGCCGGCTCCGTCGAGGCCAACGGCAAGACGCTGACCTTCACCGGCAAGGACTCCGTCGAGGTCCGGACCGGGTCGTCCGGCGTGACGTTCTTCACGCTCAACGGCACCTCACTGGGCTCGCTGGGCAAGTCGGGAACGCCCGAGACATGGCTGTTCGCACCTCCGGCACCTCCGGTGAAGACGCAGCGGCGGTAGGCGTGATCCCCGGACCCGCTGCCAACAGGCGGCGCCCCGTACGGCGACCATCTGGCGCTCGCGGTCCTGTCGGGACCCGTGTCCCGATGAACGTTCGTGCATCTCAGCCTGATCGCGCTACCACCGTCGTTTTGGACGCCGTCCGCGAGGGATCTGTCCAGGATGCGGTCCTTGGCGGACCGTCGACCGAGGGACAACCCGCCTGGCGTTCGCCATCGTCCGACCGGCCCGCGGTCGCGGCAAGCGACTCGGCTCACCTGGGACCGGCCCGTGCCGGATGACCGGAAGACGGACCTCGCGACCCGGCTCCAGGCGGCCTGCCTGGCCCATGGCATGCGCCTGGCGACCGTCGAGTCCTGCACGGGTGGGCTGGTGAGCGCGGCCATCACGGCCATCCCCGGGTCGAGTGGCTATTACCTCGGCGGCCTGATCACATACTCGGATGCCGTCAAGCGCGACCTGGCCGGCGTCCCACAGGCCCTCCTTGACGCCCATGGAGCCGTGTCGGCCCAGGTGGCGGTCGCCTTGGCGGACGGTGCGAGGGTGCGGCTCGGTGCCGATATCGCCGTCTCGGTGACCGGCGTGGCAGGTCCGGATGGCGGGTCCGAGGCCAAGCCCGTCGGCCTGACATACATCGGGGTCGCGGACGCACGGGGCGCGGACGCACGGCGATACCTGTGGACCGGCGACCGAGCCGCGAACCAGCACGACAGCGCGGTGGCGGCCCTTGAGCTCGTCCTGGAGCGGGTCGGGCAGTGACGAACGTCGGCGCCGGATTGGCCCCCGCACGGTCTGCACGTGCGATCCGAGCGGGCGAGCGCATCCACGTCGTGGGCATCGCCGGGGCAGGAGCGAGCGCTGCCGCCATCCTGGCGTTCCGGGCCGGCGCGGAGGTGACCGGCTGCGATCCCGGTGGGCCGTCGCCCTATTCGGAGGCCGTGGAAGCGCTCGGCATCCCGATCGCCTGGTCGCACGACGCCTCGCACGTGACGGGCGGACCCGCCCCGGATCGCCTCGCCGTGACCAAGGCCCTGACCGCGGTCGACCCGGACAACGCGGAGCTGGTGGCAGCGCGCGCGGCCGACGTCCCCGTGGAGTCGTGGCAGCAGGTGATCGCAGACTCCGCGCTCGGGAAGCGTCTGATCGGGGTCGCGGGCACGCATGGCAAGAGCACGACCGCCGGGTGGCTGGTGCATGTCCTGGTCGCCGCCGGGACGGATCCCAGTGCATTCGTCGGGGCGTTGCTCGCGCCCGCGATCACGGATGGCCCACCGGCGACCGCCCGCTGGGGCCTTGGGTCCGAGTTCGTCGTCGAAGCCGACGAGTATGCCGGCAACTTCGATCCATACCGACCGGATGTCGCGATCCTCACGTCGGCCGAATGGGATCACCCGGACGTCTTCGCCGACGAGGCGGCCGTCGAGGCGGCCTTCGAGACGTGGATCGGCCGGATGCCGACCGGTGCCACGCTGGTGGCTAATGCGGCCGATCCAGGCGTGCGGACCGTCCTGCGGCGGCTGGACGAGTCCCGCGTGACCATCGTCCGATACGCGCTGGAGGGTGCGGCCGGTGACTTCGGGGCGGACCTCGTGGCTCGGGTGGTCGCCGAGGATGCTGGCGGAACGACTCTGGAGATCGTGGGTCATGAGGATGTCGGCCGGGCGATGAAGGTGCGGCTACGCACGGCCGGTCGGCACAACGCGGCGAATGCGCTTGCTGTCGCGGCCGTCGCTCGGGTAGTCGGCGTGGACCCGTCGGCCATCGTCCGCGCGATCGAGACCTTCGCCGGCGTGGGGCGGCGGCTCGAACGGAAAGGCGAGGTTTCCGGGGTCGTGGTCTATGACGACTACGCCCACCACCCTACGGCGATCCGCGAGACGTTGCGAGCCATCCGCCAGCGCGAGCCGCAGCGGCGCGTGTGGGCCGTCTACGAGCCGCTCACGTACCATCGGACGGCAGCGTTGCTCGCTGACTTCGCCGATGCGCTGGCCGCCGCAGATGCCGTCGCCATCGCCGACATCTGGCCTGGACGCGATCCGGACACCACGATCGCCTCTGCACAGGGTCTCGCGGACGCGGTCTCCGCCCGCAACGGCACGATCGCCGTGGCGGCCCCCGGCAGCGTTGAAGCGACCGCGACCTGGTTGTCACGCGAGGTCCGCTCGGGCGACGCCGTCCTGGTGATGGGTGGCGGTCGAAGCTATCGGATCGGCGAACGGTTGTTGGAGGCCCTCGCGGCCGAGGAGGCACCGTGACGATCGACTACGCGGCTGGCGGCGAGCTGCTCGAAGCCTACGGCGACGCCCGCTCCACCTTCGGCGGTGACGCCTGGGTCGCCCTCTTCACCGAGGATGCCGAGTACCATGGGGACCCGTTCGGCACACCGATCGTCGGTCACAACGCCCTGCGGGCGTACCTGCTGGGAGCGGCCGAGCGGCAGCGGGACGTGGAGTTCACGGTCGAGCGGCACTGGGTCACGGGATCGACCGTCCTGGCCGCATGGCACGCTTCGTGGAGCGGACCCACAGACGGGGCTGTCACGCGCGTTGCCGGGTTCCTGACGATGGATGTCGCCGCGGATGGCCGGATCGACCGGTTTCACGAGTACTCGATGATGGCACCGGCGACGGCCGGGTAGGGGACAGGAGGATCCATGGCTGGAGATGCGTCATTCGACGTCGTCAGCGACTTCGATGAACAGGAACTGCGCAACGCGCTGGACCAGGTCCGGCGGGAGACCGGCACTCGGTTCGATTTCAAGGGTGTGACCGTCGATCTCGAGCAGACGAAGACGGAGATCAAGCTGCTGACCGACGACGAGCATCGGGCGGCGGCCATCAAGGACCTCATCGAATCGAAGGCCATCCGGCGCAACCTGTCGCTCAAGATCTTCGATTGGGGCAAGGTGGAAGAAGTCGGCGGCAACGAGGTCCGCCAGACGATCGGACTCCGCCGCGGCCTGCCCGAGGACGTCGCCAAGCGCATCACCAAGCTGGTCCGCGACGACTTTCCCAAGAACAAGGCGAGCATCCAGGGCGACGCCGTTCGGATCTCCGGCAAAAGCAAGGACGATCTGCAGCGGATCATGGCGGCGTTGCGCGAGCTCGACGAGACCGTTCCCCTCCAGTTCGAGAACTATCGCTGAGGTGCGCTCGTGATCGACGATCCGGAGGCCATCGAACCCGTCGAGACGCCCGAGCTGGCGCAGGCTGCCCCTGGGGCCGACGAAGAGGCGCCGGCGCCCCACGAGATCCCGGTGGAGCCGAGCGGTCCCCGCACCGTCGGCCGGTACATCGCGGACGCCCTTCGGGCCGCCGGGGTACGAGTCGCCTTCACCGTGCCGGGCGAGTCCTTCCTGGGTGTCCTCGATGCACTGGGTGATGCCGGCATCCGGGTCGTCGCCACCCGCCACGAAGGCGGCGCGGCCTTCATGGCCGAGGCCTACGGGCAGTTGACCGGCCGTCCGGCCGCGTGTCTGGCGACCAGGGCCGTCGGTGCCGCCAATCTCGCGATCGGCATCCACACCGCTCGCCAGGACTCGACCCCGATGTTCGCGATCGTGGGCCAGGTCCAGCGTGGCTTCCTTGGGCGCGAGGCATTCCAGGAGACGGACCAGGTCGCGACGTTCGGCGGTCTCGCCAAGTGGGCCGCCCAGCCCATGTCCGCCGAAGCCGTCCCCGCGATCATGGCCGAAGCCGTCCGCCAGGCGCTCTCCGGCCGCCCTGGGCCGGTCCTGCTGGCCCTGCCTGAAGACCTTCTGGACGGACTGGCACCCGAGGTGGACGACACGCCGAGCCCACGGGCTGGTACGGCGCGCGCCACGGACGACGAGGTCCGTTCTGTCCTGCATCTGCTCGCCGGGGCCGCGCGACCGGTCATCCTCGCGGGTGGCGGCGTCCTGCGCGCGCGAACCTCGACGGAACTGGTGAAGTTCGCCGAGGCTCTGCATGTGCCGGTCATCGCCGGGTGGCGCCGAGGCGACGTCATCTCGAACGACCATCCGCTCTACCTCGGGATGGCCGGGATGGGTGCCCCATCCGTTGTCCGGGAACGCCTCACGACAGCCGACGCGGTCCTCGTTCTTGGGTGCCGGATCAACGAGCCGACGTCGTACGACTACACGTTCCCCGGCCCCGACACGCGCTGGATGCATGTCGACGTGGAGCCGCACCACGCGGCCGATCTGCCCCAGGCCGGCCGCACGATCACGGCGGATGCCCGCACGTTCCTGAAGGCCGCCAACGAGATCCTCATCGGGCGGGGCGTGCTGGACGCAGCGCTCGTGGCGACGCGGGACGCGAACAACGCCGCGGACCGGGCGGCCTGGGAGGTGGCCACGATCGTGGACGCGAGCCCGTGGGAGGGCCCAGGTGTCCATCCGGGCAAGACCATCGCCACGCTCCGAGACGTCCTCCCGGATGACGCGATCCTGACCACGGACGCAGGCAACTTCGCCGGTTGGGCCGGTCGCGGGTTCCGTTTCCGTCGGCCGGGCACATTGCTGGGCCCCACCTCCGGGGCCATGGGCTATGGACTCCCGGCGGCCATCGCGGCGGCCCTCGTCCATCGCGATCGCGCGGTCGTCGCCCTGACCGGGGACGGCGGCCTGGGCATGAGTCTCGCGGAGCTCGAGACCGCCGTTCGTGAGCATGCCCGGGTCGTGGTCCTCTGTTTCGACAACCAGCGCTACGGCACGATCCGGATGTGGCAGGACAAGCGCGGGATCGGTCAGGGCGTGGCCACGGAAC
>Ga0075026_100000864_pt1 | contig 12696 bp, 13 predicted proteins | sample Str012_2_FD_71392 | JGI IMG/M metagenome (GOLD analysis project Ga0075026, IMG submission 71392) | Freshwater sediment microbial communities in response to fracking from Pennsylvania, USA - Straight Creek_MetaG_SC_2012 | ecosystem: Environmental > Aquatic > Freshwater > Creek > Sediment...
CGTCTCGATCCCCATCTTCAACGTGAGGTTCGGGATGATCGTGGTGAGGTTGCAGTTGCCGGTGCGTTCGCCGTACCCGTTGATCGTCCCTTGTACCTGGGTGGCGCCCCCGCGCACACCGGCGAGTGCGTTGGCCACACCGCAACCGGTGTCGTCGTGCAGGTGCACACCGATGCCGACCTCACGGCCCACGTAGTCGACCACCGCGCGTACGGCGGCCTCGACCTCGAACGGCAACGAGCCGCCGTTGGTGTCACACAGCACCAGACAGTCGGCGCCGGCCTGCACGGCACCTTCGAGGACGCGCAGGCTGAACTCGGGGTTGCGTTTGAACCCGTCGAAGAAGTGCTCGGCGTCGAACAGCACCTCTTTGCCGAGGCCCTTCAGGTACTCGACTGAATCCGCCACCATCAACACGCCCTCGTCGAGCGTGGTGTCGAGCGCTTCGAGCACGTGGTAGTCCCAGCACTTCCCCACGATGCAGACCGAACCGGTTCCGGCGCGGACGAGGTGTTCGAGGGTCTCGTCGGAATCGACCTTGCCCTTCACCCGACGGGTCATCCCGAATGCGACCAACGTGCTGGTCTCGAGATGCAGCTCGGTCTTGGCCCGCTGGAAGAGTTCGTCGTCCTTCGGATTCGCGCCGGGCCAACCGGCCTCGATGTAGTCGACGCCCAGCCAGTCGAGTTGCTCGGCGATGCGCAACTTGTCGTCGACCGTCAGCGAGATGCCTTCGAGCTGTGAGCCGTCGCGCAGCGTGGTGTCGTAGATGTCGACCCGGGCCGGCAGCTCGACACCCCGTTCGTCAATCGTCGACATGCTCACACCAGTCCTTGTATTGGTCGAGCTGACCGCGCACGGCCTTCGCGTATTCGGCCGCGATGACCGACGTCATCGGGCCGGGGCACGGGACGGTGCGGTCGTCGACCGAGTTCACGGCGCTGACCTCGGCCGCGGTGCCGCACACGAACATCTCCTCGGCGATGTAGAGATCGCTCCGGGTGAGCTGATCGATGCGCACTTCGAATCCGTGATCCTTGGCGATCGTCATCACCGCGTCCTGGGTGATGCCTTCGAGCGCGCCGGCCGAGAGTGGCGGCGTGATCAAGACGCCGTTGCGCGCCGCGAAGATGTTCTCGCCCGTGCACTCGCTCACGTACCCGTCGGGGTTGAGCATGATCGCTTCGTCGTAGCCGGCCTTGAGTGCCTCGACCTTGGCGAGCGACGAGTTCACGTAGTTCCCGGTGGTCTTCGACGCCGGCGGCATCACGTTGTGGTCGTGGCGCGACCACGAGCTGATCTTCATGCGCACGCCCTTGGACACGGCGTCGTCACCCAGATAGGCGCCCCACGGCCAGCAGGCGACCGACACGTCGACCGAACACGGCAACGTATTGAGCCCCATCTCGCCGTAGCCGAAGTACGCGATCGGGCGGACGTAACAACTGGGCAAGCCCGACGCGCGCACCGTGTCCCTGCACGCCGTCACGAGATCCGCGACCGAGTACGGGATCTCCATGCCGAGGATCTTGGCGCTGTTGAAGAGGCGCTCGATGTGGTCGGTGAGGCGGAAGATCGCCGGACCGCGGGCGGTCTCGTACGCGCGGATGCCCTCGAACACACCCATGCCGTAGTGGAGCGTGTGCGTGAGCACGTGGATACGCGCCTCGTCCCACGGGACGAGTTCGCCGTTCATCCAGATCTTCTCGGTGGCCTGAATGGGCATGGGCTCAAACCCTTCCTGCGATGGTGGTGCCGATCTCGGAGGTACTGCCGGTGACGTCGTCGGACTCGGCGACGGCCCGTTGGATCCGGGCCGCGGCCTCGGTCTCGCCGAGGAACTCGAGCATCATCGCCGCGCTGATGATCGCGGCACGCGGATCGGCCTGACCGGTCCCGGCGATGTCGGGGGCCGAACCGTGCACCGGTTCGAACAACGACGGGCCCGTGCGCGCCGGATTGAGGTTGCCGGACGCGGCGCGTCCGATCCCGCCGGCGATCGCGCCGCCGAGGTCCGTGAGGATGTCGCCGAACAGGTTGTCCGTGACGATGACGTCGTAGCGCTCGGGACGTTGCACGAAGTGAATGCACGCGGCGTCGATGTGGTCGTAGCCCGTCGTGATGTCGGGGTACTCGGCGGCGACCGCGTCGAACGTGCGTTGCCACAGGTCGCCGCTGAACGTGAGCACGTTGGTCTTGTGCACGAGCGTGCAGTGCTGCGCCGGCCGGGTGCGGGCCAGGTCGAACGCGTAGCGCACGCACCGCTCCACGCCCATGCGCGTGTTCACCGAACCCTGCGTCGCGATCTCGTACGCCGTGTCCTTGCGGAGGAACCCGCCCTCGCCCGCGTACGTCCCCTCGGTGTTCTCACGGATCACGATCATGTCGACACCGTCATTGAGCACGCTCGCCGGCGCGAGGAACGGCCGCAGGTTCACGTAGAGGTCGAGGGCGAAACGCATCTTGAGGAGCAGGCCCCGCTCGATGATCCCCGGCGGGACCTCGGGCGTTCCCACGGCGCCGAGCAGGATGGCGTCCAGGCCCCGCAACTCTTCGAGCACGGAGTCGGGCAGCACCTCGCCGGTCGCGAGGTAGTGCGCACCGCTCAGCGGGTAGGGCACCGCTTCGTAGGCGACCCCGACCGCGTCGACGGCCTTGAGTGCCTCGGCAACGACCTCGGGACCGATCCCGTCACCGCCCATGATGCCGATCCGATGGGTCACCGTGACTCCTTGCTGGCTCGTGAAAAGTGGTTCCGACAACGAAAAACCGCCCACCGAAGTGGACGGTTGGAAAGCGAACGCCGACGCGGGCGTTCGCCTAGGAAATAATGATGACTCGGTGCGTGCGCATCACGCAGCGAGGCTAGCACCGCCGCCCCGAAGCCCGGCCGGAACCGGCCACCGGACCCGGCGTCTCGCAATTCGTGAATTTCGGACGACGACCGGGCCGGCACGAACTCGCGTGCCAGGCTCGGCGGATGCGTATGCCTCTCCCGACACCTCATCCCTCCACCGCCGGTCCGAGTCAACGCGGCGCCATCGCCACCAAGCTGCTCGGGGTCATCGTGATCCTCGGCGCGCTGGGCTTCGCCGGGTACTGGTTCTTCATCCGTTCCGACTCGGCCGCCAAGCCCAAGATCGAGAACACGAAAGTGAGCGCCGGCGGTGCGGTCGACGGCACGTGGAAGCTCACCCCGAACGGAGCCAAGGGTTCGTTCGTCGGCTACCGCGTCCACGAACAGTTCGCCGACGGTCTGGTGGACAACGAGGCGACCGGACGCACCCATGACGTGTCGGGGGCGATGACGGTGAAGGGCACCCAGGTCACCGACGTCTCGATCACCGCGAACCTGGCCACCCTCAAGTCGGACAAGGACTTCCGCGACCAACGGCTCCACTCCTCCGGGCTCGAGACCGACAAGTTCCCCACGGCGACGTTCGTGTCGACCGCCCCGCTCACCCTGCCGAGCGCGCCGAAAAAGGGCGCGACGGTGAAGCTCTCGGTGACGGGCGATCTGACCCTTCACGGCGTCACCAAGTCGGTGACCGCGCCACTGGAAGGTCGGTGGGACGGGAACACCATCCAGGTGGTGGGCGAGGTGCCCATCACCATGAGCGACTTCTCCATCTCGCCACCCACGAGCCCGCTCATCGCCGAGGTCGACGATCACGGCACCCTGGAAATGCAACTCTTCTTCACCAAGTAACCGCCCGTGGGTTGACGGCGGTTACCCTCGACCGATGGACAGCACGCAGCTTTCGGCCACGGCCAACCAGCGCCTCCACGAGGAGCTGGATCACCGCAGCGGTCCGCTCCGGCGTGAGATCACCGAGCGGATCGAGCGTGCACGCGAGCTCGGCGACCTCAAGGAGAACGCCGACTACGACGCGGCGAAGAACGAGCAGGGCCTCAACGAAGCGCGGGTGCGCCAACTCGAAGCAATGCTGCGCGACGTCGTCATCGTCGAAGGCAGCGCCGGTGAGATCGTCGAGCCGGGAGCGATCGTCGAGATCCGCATCACCGGCGACGAGGACACCCAGCACTACCTGATCGGTTCGATCGAAGAGCGCAACGACTCTTACGACGTGCTGTCCACGAGCTCGCCGATGGGCCAGGCCCTCGTCGGCCAGGCGCCCGGCGCGGTCGTCAGCTACCGGACTCCGCGCGGCGCGACCCTCGAAGTCGAGATCGTCTCCATCCGACCGCTCGACTGACCGGTCCGGCCGCGCGGTCCGGTCGGTCGCCTAGGCCGGTGGGCCGACCGCCTGGATCAGGTAGCCGCGCGAGCGCACCGTGCGGATCTCCAAGGCCAGTTCGGCGATGCGGCGGCGCAACCTCACCATGTGGACGTCGAGCGCGTTGCGCGACGGCAGCCCGTCCGGCCAGGCCCGCCGGCGCAGCGCGTCACGGCCGGTCACCGCTCCATAGCGCTCCAGCAACCCTTCGACCAGCGCCCGTTCCACTGGCGAGAGCGACACCCACCGGCCCCGGAACCACAGCAGGCCGTCGTCGTCGAGTTGGGGCTGTTCGACACCGGCGCGCTCGACGAGCGCCTTGAGCCGGGCGCGGACATCCCGGTCCTCGGCCGGCATCCGGATCCAGTCCTCCAGCGGATCTGTGCAATCCGGAGGAGGCTCACCCGGCTCGACGAGCAGGAGTCGCGGGCGGGCCACGAGTTCCAGCTCGGTACGGCGGATGGACTCCTCGGGCCAACGCAAGAGCACCACGTCCATGCCGAGGCACCGTACGGTCACTCGGTTTCGGCTTTGTTTCGACGCGGTGAAGGATCCCGGTCCGCGGCCGCGGCAGCGGAGGCCGGGATTCCGGCCCGAGTCGACACCGGACCGGCTCGTAAGCTGGCGCAGTTCTCGCGCCGAGTCGACCGAGGAGTGACACCGCCGCGATGGGTCAGACGCTGAGTCAGAAGGTGTGGGAGCGCCACGTGGTGCGCCGGGCAGAAGGCGAGCCCGACCTGCTCTACATCGATCTCCACCTCGTCCACGAGGTCACCTCGCCCCAGGCCTTCGACGGCCTCCGTCTCGCCGGGCGTCCGGTCCGCCGCCCCGAGCTCACCGTGGCGACGATGGACCACAACGTCCCGACGGCCGGGCTCGAACTCGGCATCACCGATCCGATCTCGCGGCGCCAGATCGAGGTGCTGCAGGCGAACTGCGAGGAGTTCGGCATCCGCCTGTACGGGATGGGCGACCCCGGCCAGGGCATCGTGCACGTGATCGGACCGGAGCAGGGTCTCACGCAGCCGGGTATGACCATCGTCTGCGGCGACAGCCACACGTCGACCCACGGCGCGTTCGGCGCGTTGGCCTTCGGCATCGGCACCAGCGAGGTCGAGCACGTCCTCGCCACCCAGACCCTGCCCCAGCGCACGCCGGGCACGATGGCGATCACCGTCGAAGGCGCGCTGCCGCCGGGCGTCACGGCCAAGGACATGGTCCTCGCGATCATCGAACGCATCGGCACGGGCGGCGGCATCGGCTCGGTCATCGAGTACCGCGGCGATGCGGTGCGCGGTCTCTCGATGGAAGGCCGGATGACCGTCTGCAACATGTCGATCGAGGCCGGCGCGCGCGCCGGCCTCATTGCACCGGACGACACCACCTTCGCCTACCTCGAAGGCCGACGGTTCGCGCCGACGGGCGCCGATTGGGAGGCCGCACTCGACGAGTGGCGCACGTTGCCCACCGACGCCGACGCCACGTTCGACAAGGAAGTCGTCATCGACGCGCCGAGCCTGCGCCCCTACGTCACCTGGGGCACCAACCCGGCGCAGAGTGTGACGATCGAGGACTCCGTGCCGGACCCGGCCGCGCTCGCCGACCCGTCGGCGCGCGACGCCGCCACCCGCGCGTTGCAGTACATGGGCCTCACTGCGGGTACCCCGATGCGCGACATCGCCGTCGACACCGTGTTCATCGGGTCGTGCACGAACTCGCGTATCGAAGACCTCCGGGCCGCGGCGGCCGTCGCCGACGGGCGCCACGTACGCCGCGGCGTCCGGACACTCGTCGTCCCGGGTTCGTTCGCGGTCAAGGCACAGGCCGAGGCCGAAGGACTCGACCGGGTCTTCGTCGCCGCCGGGTTCGACTGGCGCGAGCCGGGCTGCTCGATGTGTCTCGCGATGAACCCCGACAAGCTCACCGCCGGCGAGCGGTGCGCGAGTACGAGCAACCGCAACTTCGAAGGTCGCCAGGGAACCGGCGGCCGCACGCACCTCGTCTCCCCGGCGGTCGCCGCCGCCACCGCGATCGCCGGTCACTTCGCCACCCCGGCCGACCTGGAGTCCTGATGGAGCCCGTACGCGAGATCGTCTCGACCGCCGTCCCCCTCGACCGGTCCGACGTCGACACCGACCAGATCATCCCGTCCGAGTGGCTGAAGCGCGTCGAGCGCACCGGCTTCGGCGAAGGGCTGTTCAGCGAGTGGCGCGAGCGCTCCGACTTCGTGCTCAACCAGGGTCGGTACGACGGTGCGCACGTCCTCGTCGCCGGACCGAACTTCGGCACCGGGTCGTCACGCGAGCACGCGGTGTGGGCGTTGATGGACTACGGCTTCGCGGCCGTGATCTCGTCGCGCTTCGCCGACATCTTCCGCAACAACTCCACGAAGATGGGGCTCGTCCCGGTCGTACTCCCGGAGCCCGTCGTGCGCACGATCATGGCGGCGGTCGAGGACGACGCGAAGACCGAGATCGTGGTCGACGTGGTGAATCGCCGCGTGGCGGTGCCGGCGATCGGACTCGATGAACCGTTCGAGCTCGACGACTACACCCAGCACCGTCTCGTCAACGGACTCGACGACATCGGACTCACGTTGCAGCACGCCGACACCATCACCGCGTTCGAGGCCGGCCGGCCGACGTTCCTCCCCACCGCGGGTTGAGACTCCCTCACCGCACGATGGTGTGGGTCAACGCGATGGTCATGATCACCGCGTTGTAGACCGCGTGGGTGACCATGCCGGTGCCCAAGCGGCGATGGTGGTACCGCACCACGCCGAGCACCGCACCGACCGGCGCGATCACGAGGAACACGCCGAGGTTGCTCGTCGCGTCGGTCATCGAGAGATGGACGAGACCGAAGATGAGCGCCTGCGCCGCGATGCCGAGGGCGGGGCCGAAACGGCTCACCAGTCCACCCATGAGCAAGCCGCGGAAGAAGAGTTCCTCGAAGAACGGTGCGCCGACCACGGCGATCAACAGCACGACGGTGATCGTCAGCGGACTCCGGCGCATCGGTTCGAGCAACGTGGCGCGATGCGGTTCGATGCCGATCGCCTGGATGGCTGCGGCGATGACCCCGACCCCGATCAAGGACGCGATGCCGTACCCGAGTCCGAGCGCGAGGTCGACCGTGCGCAGCCGCAGGCCGAGGTCGCGCAGACTGCCGGAGCCGTGAATCCGGACTGCGATGACGCAGGCGCCGAGCAGACCTGACCAGAGCCCGGCCTGCACGGCGAGGACGGTGAACGGGCTGTTCTCGGCGGCGCCGAACCAGACCAGCGCGACGTAGGCGAGGAATGAGCCGACGATCCCCGCCACGATCCCCGCGATGGCGATGCCACCGGCGCGGATCGGAAGGGTCTCGTCAGCAGGGTCTGTCCTCGCCCGCCCGACCAGTGCGGGCGCGCCGTACGAATATGCATCGGCCTGGTCGGTGTACCCGGTCCAGGTGGTGCCGTCCCACCACCGCCACTGTGTGACGCGCCACGGGTCGTCGTACCAACCCGGGGGTGGGAGCGCCGGCAGAGTCATGCCGCGATCCTGTCAGTCGCAGACGGCCGCGATGCGGCGCGCCCGCGCTTCAGCCGGCGAGGGTTTCGGGGTACTGCTCGCGTTCGATCCGATCATCGATGGCGACGCCCAGCTCGACCGCGAGTTCGCGGGTCTGGGGACGGTCGAACAGGTAGGTCAGAAACTCGTGGAACTCCATCGGTGTGCCTCCCAAGGTGCCGAATGCCTCCTCAGGTATCGGCCGCGCTCCCGCGAAACCTTGAGCCGTTCCGGCGATGGGTACGCGTCAGGACCGGATTGCTCCGAGGAGGGCGAGTTCCCGCCACTTCCAGTGGCAATCGACCTGCCCGAACCCCACGCTCCGCAGCCAGTCCAGCTGGTCGTCGACCGGCGCCAGGATGTTCGACGGGTCGTCGTCACCCGGTCCCCGTCCGAGCGCGGCCAGAAAGGCGTCGTGGAGTTGGGGCGTGGGTGACGCGACGTGTTCCAGGTTGAGGAACGCGCCGCCCGGCGTCAGCCGATCGAAGACCTCGCCGTAGAGCGCGCGCTTGCGTTCGTCGGGCAGGTGGTGGATCGCGAAACTGCTGACGATCAGGTCGAAGCTGCCCCATGCGTGCGGCAGCGGTTCGTCGAGGTCGTGGCGCACCACCTCCACCGGCTCCCCGGCGAACCGGGCTCGGGCGCGCCCGAGCATCTCCTCGGTGAAATCGACCGCGACCCCGGACGCCCGCGGGCGTAGCTCGCGCACGAGGGCCAACGTGATGCCGTCGCCGGTGCCGAGGTCGAGCACCCGCCCGACCTCGGCCGGCACGAACTCGGCGAGCACCGTCATCGCCTGCTGCTGGTACGGGATCGACTCCCGTTCGGCCAGGTATCGACGCGCGTGTTCCGCGTCGACCCAGTGATTCACATGGTCCGATCCGATCGCGCTCATGGTCCGACGGTGCGTTCGCGTGTCTCGGGGCGCTCGCGGAGCCGCACGATCTTGTTGACCGCGGCGAGATACGCACGGGCCGACGCTTCGACGACGTCGGTGGAGACACCCCGACCGCTGGCGCGCACGCCGTCGGCATCCAGTTGGATCACGACATCACCGAGCGCGTCACCACCACTGGTCACCGACGACACGTGGAAGTCGGTCACCGTGCCGCTCACGCCGGTGGCCTCCGCGATCGCGGCGACCGCGGCATCGATCATGCCGTTGCCGGACCCCGTGGCCTCGACCTTGCCGTCACCGTCGCTCAGCACCACCGTCGCCGACGGCTGCGCCTGCGTACCGCCCCGGAACTCCATGCTGATGATGGAGAACCGGTGCACGACCCCCGTGCCGAGTTCTTCGGCGACGATCGCCTCGAGGTCGGCCTCGTTGATCTGCACCTTGCGATCGGCCAGCTCCTTGAAGCGGATGAACGCCTGGTTCAGCGCGTCGCCCTGGAGATGCAGGCCGACCTTCTCCAGCGAGTCGCTGAACGCGTGGCGACCCGAGTGCTTGCCCAAGACGATCTGGGCCGCCTCCTGGCCGACCGTCGACGCGTCGATGATCTCGTACGTCTCACGATCCTCGAGCACCCCGTGCTGGTGGATGCCGGCCTCATGCGCGAACGCGTTACGGCCGACGATCGCTTTGTTGAACTGCACCGCGTACCCGGTGAGGCGCGACACCATGCGCGAGGTGCGGGACAGCTCCTCGGTCCTGATCGTGGTGTCGAGGCCGCCGAAGTAATCGCCGCGTGTACGCATCGCCATCACGACCTCTTCGAGCGCAGCGTTGCCGGCGCGCTCGCCCAGGCCGTTGATCGCACACTCGATCTGGCGGGCACCGTTCATGACTCCGGCCAGCGAGTTGGCCACGGCCAGACCGAGGTCGTTGTGGCAGTGGGTCGAGACGGTGTAGTCGCCCTTCACGGTGTCGAAGACGTAGGCGATGAGCTTGCCGTAGTCCTCCGGTACGCCGAAGCCGACGGTGTCGGGGATGTTCAGCGTGGTCGCGCCGGCGTCCACGGCGAGCTGGCACACCTCGCACATGAAGTCGGGGTCCGAGCGGAACCCGTCCTCGGGCGAGAACTCGACGTCGTCCAAGTAGGACTTCGCCCGGGCGACACCCGCCGCCGCCTCCGCCTTCACCTGGTCGGGGGTCATGCGCAGCTTCTTGCGCATGTGGATCTCGGAGGTCGCGATGAACACGTGGATCCGGTTGCTCGTCGCATGGCGAACCGCTTCCCAGGCGCGGTCGACGTCCTGGAAGCTCGTGCGCGACAGCGCGGCGATCGTGGGTCCGTGGACGGCCTTCGCGATCGCTTCGACCGCTTCGAAGTCGCCGTCGCTGGCGATCGGGAACCCGGCCTCGATGATGTCCACACCGAGGCGCGCGAGCTGCTCTGCGATCTCGAGCTTCTCGCCCACGTCCAGCGAGATGCCGGGCGATTGCTCACCGTCCCGGAGCGTCGTATCGAAGATCAGCACCCTGTCCATCGGGTCGTCCCTCTCTGTGGAGTATTCGGGGTTCAGGAATTCAGGCAAACAAAAACCCTCCCGGCCCGAAGGCACGAGAGGGTGACGGCGAGTACCTCGTGGTACTCGCCCCTACGTAAGGAGGAGGCTGTGGTTGCGCAGGGCTTCTGACATAGGAAACGGGATTCTCGCACAGATCCGGTCGAGGGTCAACGCGTTTCGGGCCGGCGGGGCGCGAAACTGACGGGATGAGACCTCTCGTGCGTCGCGGCATGGTCGCCGGCGCACTCGCCGGCATCGCCCTCACGATCTGGAAGTACCTCGCGGCCCGCACGCCGGAGACGGGCGGCGTCACCTACCGGCCGCAGGCGTTCCCGCTCCCACCCGAACCGGTGCCGACGCGGGCGGCCGCGGACGCCGCGGCGATCGATCCCGACGCAGACGGCAACTGTCCGCTCTCGCATCCGATCAAGGGCAAGACCAGCACCGGCATCTACCACCCGCCCGGAGCGTTCGCCTACGAGCGCACACGCGCAGACCGGTGCTATCGCGACGAAACGGCCGCCGAATCCGACGGTCTGCGCGCGGCCAAACGCTGACGGTGAAAGGGCTTCACACTGAGCGGCAACGCGCCTAGGTTCCCCCGCTCCACACTGCCGATCCCTGGGGGAACCTGCTCATGTTGCAGGACTTCAAGAAGTTCATCATGCAAGGCGACCTGGTCGCGATCGCCGTGGCGTTCATCCTCGGTGCCGCGTTCAAGACCGTGGTCGACTCACTCGTTGCCAACGTCTTCACACCGATCATCGGCGGCATCTTCGGCCAGACCGACTTCAGCAGTCTCACGCTCGACATTGGTGACGTGCGCATCGCCTACGGCGCGTTTCTCAACGCCATCATCTCGTTCGTCATCATCGGCCTCACACTGTTCGTCGTCGTGAAGGCCTACGAGAAGATGAAGTCGATGCGCAGTGCCGACGAAGCGGCGGAGGACCCGAGCGAAGTCGACCTGCTCGTCGAGATCCGTGACCTGTTGAAGCAGCGTTCCGCCTGACGTACCCACCGTTCTGGCGCCACTTGAGGTTCACGGGTGACCCAGAACTGGCGCCGAAACGGTGTGGGGGGCGGTTTCAGTCGAGGTCGATGGAGCGGGCGTCGATGATGCCGTCGGCGCCACGCAGCGTGGCGATGACGGTGTCGTCGACGCCCGTGGCGGTCGACAGCACCATCAGCGCGGCCGCGCCGGTCGGGGTGCGCCCCACAACCATGTCGTCGATGTTCACCTTGGCGTCGCCCAGGATCGAGCCGACGGTGCCGATCACGCCCGGCACGTCGTCATTGCGGACCACCAGCATGTGAGCCGACGGCGGGACGTCGATGATGTGGTCGTCGATGCCGACGATGCGCGGCGAACCCTGCTTGCCGTAGAGCGTCCCGGCCACGTGCGTGGCCCGGCCCTGGTAGGTGCCGCGCAACTCGACGAGGTTCACGTAATCGCGCGTCGCGTTGACCTTGCTCTCGCGCACCACGAGACCGCGACTCTCGGCGATGGCCGGGGCGTTGACGAAGCTCACCGGCTCGTCGACCACCGGACCCAGCACGCCCTTCAACGCCGCGAGCGTGAGCACCTTGCAGTCGTAGTCGGCAATCTGACCTTCGTAGGAGATCTCAAGCGTCTCGACCGCGCCCCCGGCGAGGGCCGTGAACAATCGGCCGAGCCGTTCGGCGAGCGGGAGGAACGGGGCGACCGTGGAACTCGCCTCGCTGGCCGCGAGGTTGACCGCGAAGGGCACGAACTCACCCCCGAGGGCCAACACCACCATCTCGGCAATCGTCTGGCCGGCCTTGTCCTGCGCCTCGACCGTCGACGCGCCGAGGTGCGGCGCCACGACCACGTTCTCGAGGGCGAAGAGCGGCGACTCGGTGGTCGGCTCCTGGGCGAACACATCGAGCGCGGCGCCCGCGATCACGCCGTTGCGCAACGCGTCGGCCAGATCCGCCTCGACGATGATCCCGCCACGCGCGGTATTGACGATCCGGAGTCCCGGCTTGGCGCGGGCGAGCAGTTCGGCGTTGAACAGGCCGAGTGTCTCGGGCGTCTTCGGTAGGTGGATCGTGATGAAGTCGGCCGTCTCGACCAACCGGCCGAGATCGGCCTCGAGCTCCACACCGAGCTGGCGGGCGCGCTCCGCACTCACGTACGGGTCGTAGGCGACGAGACGCATACCGAACGCGAGGCAGCGCTGCGCGACGAGGACGCCGACGCGACCGAGGCCAACGACCCCGAGGGTCTTGCCGTGCAGCTCGACGCCGGTCCAGCGCGAACGGTTCCACTTTCCGGCCTTGAGGTCGCGGTCGGCCTGGGGGATGTTGCGGGCCTGGGCGAGCAGCAGCGCCACCGTGTGCTCGGCCGCCGAGAGGACGTTCGACTGGGGCGCGTTGACGACCATCACGCCGCGCCGGGTGGCCGCCTCGACGTCGACGTTGTCGAG
>Ga0075026_100000865_pt1 | contig 12680 bp, 11 predicted proteins | sample Str012_2_FD_71392 | JGI IMG/M metagenome (GOLD analysis project Ga0075026, IMG submission 71392) | Freshwater sediment microbial communities in response to fracking from Pennsylvania, USA - Straight Creek_MetaG_SC_2012 | ecosystem: Environmental > Aquatic > Freshwater > Creek > Sediment...
GAGGAACTGCCGGTGGAGACGCGCCTCTCGATCGACGACGCTCTCTCAGCCACGAAGGACGGCGATCGACTCCTCCTCAACATCGCCTTCAACTACGCGGGCCGGACCGAGCTCGTGGACGCTGTGCGACGACTGGTCGAGTCGGGCGTCGCGCCGGAGGAGATCGACGAAGCCACGATCAGCGGCGCGCTGTATACCGCGGGCCTGCCCGATCCGGATCTCGTCATCCGCACCGGGGGCGAACAGCGCCTGTCGAACTTCCTCATCTGGCAATCGGCGTACGCGGAGTTCTACACGTGTGAGACGCTATGGCCGGACTTCGGGGCCGACGCCTTCGACGACGCCATCGCGGAGTTCGCCCTTCGGCATCGCCGGTTCGGGCGGTAACCCTCACATCACCCCAGCGGAGGACCCGTGCGCCAGCGAGCGATCAGCGCCGCCCTGTTCGTCCCGATCCTGCTCATGGTCCTGGCCATCGCCGGACCCGTACTCGCCATCTTCATCACCGCCGTGGCCGGCCTGGCCGCGGTCGAGGTCTTCCGGCTGCTCCGGTCCGCCGGGTACGGGACCTTCGCCGCGTTGGGCACGGCCCTCACGGTCGTGATCGTGCTGGATGCGGCCTTCCCCGACACGCTCGAAGGCAGCGGCACGCTGCTCGTGGCCATCGGGGTCGTCCTGATCGCCGTCGCCGCCTTCACCAAGACAGAACCGCGTGACGGCCTCAACGCCTGGACCGCGACGGCCTTCGGGGCCGTCTACGCGTCCATGCTCGGGTTCATCCTGCGTCTCGGCCACGCCGGACCGCCGGTGACCGGTGCGCCGCTGGCCGTGCTGGGCCCGGAGCGTGGTTGGATCATCCTGCTGATCTTCGCGGTGTGGTCGTACGACACCGGCGCCTACCTCGTCGGCAAGCGGTTCGGGCGTGAGAAGTTCCTGACCCACATCTCACCGTCCAAGACCTACGCCGGGCTCATCGGCGGCGTCGTGGCCACGACGGTCGTGACCGCCGTGATGCTCTGGGGTCTCGGCCAGAGCCCGCTACACGCGGTCATGCTGGGCCCGCTCGCCGCCCTGTCCGCGCAGGCCGGCGACCTTGCCGAGTCCGTCATCAAGCGAGCCGCCGGTCAGAAGGACTCGGGCACGCTCATCCCGGGCCACGGCGGCATCCTGGACCGCGTGGACTCGTTCCTCTTCGCCGCCCCGATCGTCACGTTGTATGTCGTCGCCGTCTTCGCCTGACGCGCCGACCGGGGAGGGCAGGGGACCGCGCGGGGTCGCCCTCATCGGATCCACCGGCTCCATCGGGGTCCAGGCCATTGACGTGCTGACGAGCCATCCGGACGCCTTCCGGATCGTGGCCCTGGCGGCGGGATCCAACGCTGCGCTGCTCGCGGACCAGGTCGGTCGGGTCCGGCCGCGGGCGGTCGCGCTCGCGGATGACGCGGCGCTCGCGGCGATGGACCTGCCGCCGGGCACGGAGCGGATCCGCGGCGACGATGCCCTGACCGCGCTGGTGACGCGGCACGACGTGGACCTCGTGGTCATCGGGACCGGCGGCGTGGTCAGCCTTGGGCCCGTGCTGGCCGCGCTCGCCGCGGGCAAGGTGGTGGCCACCGCGAACAAGGAGACGCTGGTCGCCGGCGGGCACCTGGTCATGCCGCTGGCTGGGGCGCTCGCGTCGACCCGGGCGGCGACGCATCCCGGCGACCCCTTCGCGAGCCCGCTCGCCTGGCTTCGCCCGATCGATTCGGAGCACTCGGCGATCTGGCAATCGCTGGTCGGCGAGTCCATGGAGAGTGTTGCGGCCCTGATCCTCACCGCATCGGGCGGCCCATTCCTGGACCTGCCCATGGCCGAGCTGGACCGCGTGACCACGGCCCAGGCCCTTCGTCACCCCACCTGGACGATGGGCGCGAAGATCACGATCGACTCGGCGACCCTCGCGAACAAGGGCCTGGAAGTCATCGAAGCGCACTGGCTGTACGATGTCGGCTATGACGCCATCGAGGTCGTCATCCATCCACAGAGCGTGGTCCACTCGGCTGTCCGGTTCGTGGACGGTTCGATCAAGGCCCAGCTCGGTACGCCCGACATGAGGCTTCCCATCCAGTACGCGCTGACCTATCCGGATCGCCGCCCGTCTCCGGCCGCCGCTCCGGATCTCGCCTCGATCGCCCGGCTGGACTTCCGCGTCCCGGATGAGACACGGTTTCCCGCGCTCCGCATCGCTCGTGAGGCGGGTCGCCTGGGACCTCGCGCATCGGCCGCCCTCATCGCCGCCGATGACGTCGCGGTCGCGCGGTTCATCGCCGGCACGCTCGCATTCACCGGCATCCCGCGCCTGCTCGAGGCCGCGGTGACCCGCGCCGCGAGTGGGTCTGCCGCCGGCCCTCGCGACCCCGACCTTGACCAACTCATGGCGCTGGATGCCGAAATCCGCTCGGCCTTCGCGACCGGATCCATCGGAGGCCATCCTTGACCGGCTTCGTGCAGTCGATCATCACCATCCTGCTGTTCATCTTCATCCTCGGCGCGCTCGTGGTCATCCACGAACTCGGGCACTTCGTGACGGCGCGCCTGTCGAACGTCCGCGTCCTGGAGTTCGGGATCGGGTTCCCGCCGCGGGCCAGGGTGCTGCGCAACAAGGGCGAGACTGTCTACACGCTGAACTGGCTGCCGATCGGCGGCTTCGTGAAACTCGAGGGCGAAGACGGGGACGGGGCGGACGACGCTCGCTCCTTCTCATCGCAAAGCCTCCCAAAGCGACTGCTGATCCTGGTCGCGGGCGTCGTGATGAACGTCCTGCTGGCGTTCGCGATCTTCACCGGCATAGCGCTGTGGGCGGATCCCGCCGCCGGGCTCGAGATCGCCGGCGTCCAGACCGGGTCGCCGGCGGCGGCGGCGGGCCTCGTAGCCGGGGACACGATCGTCAGCATCAACGGCGAGTCGCATGCCGTCTTCGACAAGACGAGGTCCGTCGATGTCCTGCGAGCGCACGCGGGTGAGACCGTCACCCTCGGGATCCTGGCCGCGGACGGCAGCACCAAGGAGATCCAGGCCACCCTTCGACTGCCGAGCGAGATCGACCTGACGCACGGTGCGCTGGGCATCGAGAGCTCGAAGCAGATCGTCCTGGCCGACCCGATCCACTACGGCTTCGGCGAGGCGGTCAAGATCGGCGCCCAGCGCACGGTCGATGCCCTTGGGCTCATCGTCGGGGGGCTGGCGTCGCTCGTGAACGCCGTCGTCAGCCATCCGACCGAGCCACCGCCCGTCTCCGGCCCGGTCGGGATCGCCACTCAGCTTGGCGACGTGTTCTGGCAGCTCGGCCCGATCTTCACGTTATACGTGGCAGGGATCCTCTCGGCCAACCTGGCCGTGGTGAACATCCTGCCGTTCCCGCCGCTCGACGGTGGCCGGATGCTCATGATCACGCTGAAGCGGTTCTTCGGCGAGCGGATGAGCCTGCGGGCCGAGCGGATGACCTACATGGTCGGGTTCGTGTTCCTGTTCGCGTTCCTGATCTGGGTCACGGGCTACGACATCGTCCGAAGCCTGGGTGGCGGCGGCACGTGACCGCGCAGGACCAGCTTCGCCCGCGTCGTCGGGCGACGGTCAGCGTGGACGTGGGCGGCGTCCTGGTCGGGAGCGCCCACCCGGTCGTCGTCCAGTCGATGACCAACACGGACACCGCGGACCCGGACGGGACCGCGATCCAGGTCGCGCGTCTCGCACATGCCGGTTCCCAGCTGGTCCGGGTCACGGTGAACACGGACGAGGCCGCAGCAGCGGTCCCTGAGATGGTCCGCAAGGTCCGCGGCCTTGGCGTGGACGTGCCGATCATCGGCGACTTCCATTACAACGGGCACAAGCTGCTCGTGGACCATCCAGAGATGGCCTCGGCGCTCGCCAAGTATCGGATCAATCCCGGCAATGTGGGTGCCAAGCGCCATGACGAACACTTCGCCACGATCGTCAAGGTCGCGGTCGACAACGACAAGCCGGTCCGGATCGGGGTCAACTGGGGCTCCCTGGACCAGGCCATCCTCACGGAGTTGATGGACAGCAACGCCGCACTCGCCGAGCCGCGCGACGCGCGCGACGTGATGATCGACGCGATGCTGGAGTCCGCCCTCCGCTCGGCCGAGCTGGCCGAGCAGACCGGCATGCGCCACGATCGGATCATCCTGAGCGCCAAGGTGTCCGGCGTCCGCGACCTCGTGGACGTCTATCGGCTGCTGGCCACGCGCTGCGACTACCCGTTGCACCTGGGCCTGACCGAAGCCGGGATGGGCGACAAGGGGATCATCGCCTCCACGGCCGGTCTGGCCATCCTGCTCAACGAGGGCATCGGCGACACGATCCGGGTGTCGCTGACGCCGGAACCCGGCGCCCCGCGCGAGCGCGAGGTGGAAGTCGCCCAGCAGGTCCTCCAGTCCATGGGGCTGCGGTCGTTCCTGCCGCAGGTCAGTGCCTGTCCGGGCTGCGGCCGCACGACCTCCACGTTCTTCCAGGAGATGGCCCAGCAGATCCAGGGCTATGTCAAGGAGCAGATGCCGATCTGGCGCGAAACGCATCCCGGGGCGGAGGAGCTGCGCGTCGCAGTCATGGGCTGTGTCGTCAACGGCCCCGGCGAGTCGAAGCACGCCGATATCGGGATCAGCCTGCCGGGCACCTTCGAGGAGCCCGTGGCCCCGGTCTTCATCGACGGTCGGCTGGACCGGACGCTGCGCGGCGACGGCCTGGTGATGGAGTTCATCGGGATCCTTGACGACTACGTAGCGCGCCGGTACCCGGCCCCGGACTGATCCCGCTCTCGTCGAGGTTTGAGCGTCCACCCATCCGGGTGTATAGTTCGGTCCAACCGAATGGCCGCTCAGCGACGTGGGTGACCCCCACGTTTCTTTTTGAGCGGCTGTTCTTCGACCTTGCAGAATCGGAATGGAGGCACTCGTGAGTCGTGACTTCGTCGGTGCCCTCCTCCAGCTCAACGCAGAGAAGCAGATCTCGCGCGAGCACCTGATCGGGGCGGTCGAAGACGGCATCCAGTCCGCCTACCGACGAGTCGCCGGCGACGAGGACATCCACGTCCGCATCGACGTCGAGACCGGCAAGATCCGGGTCTTTCGGTCCCGCCTCGTCGTCGACGAGATCGAGGACGAACTGACCCAGATCACGGTCGCGGACGCGAAGGCGTTCGATGCCAACGCGACGCCCGGCGACATGGTCGAGACCGAGCAGCTGGACGGCGACGTCTTCGGCCGGATCGGCGCCCAGACCGCCAAGCAGATCGTCCTGCAGCGTATCCGCGAAGTCGAGCGCGATCAGGTCTTCGACCAGTTCGCAAGCCGCGAAGGCGAACTGATGAACGGCACGGTCAACCGGGTCGAGCCGCGCGCCATCATCCTGGACGTCGGCAAGAACGTGGAGGCCATCCTCGCCACCACGGAGCAGTCGGCCCTGGAGCACTACCGGATCGGCCAGAACGTCAAGGCATACGTGCTGGAGGTCCGGCGTACGCCGCGCGGCCCGCAGATCTTCGTCAGCCGTTCGCACAAGGGCTTCCTCAAGCGCCTGTTCGAGCTGGAAGTGCCGGAGATCCACAGCGGCACGGTAGAGATCAAGGCAATCGCCCGCGAAGCCGGCAGCCGCTCCAAGGTGGCCGTCGCGTCGCGCCAGGAAGGCCTCGATCCGGTCGGTGCCACCGTCGGCCAGCGGGGCGCCCGGGTCCAGGCCGTCGTGGCCGAGCTATCCGGCGAGAAGATCGACGTCATCCCGTGGAGCGACGACGCGAGCGTGTTCGTCGCCAACGCCCTCAGCCCCGCCCAGGTCATCTCGGTCGATATCGACGAGGACAACCGGATCGCCAACGTCACCGTCCCGGAGCGGATGCTGTCGCTGGCCATCGGTCGCGAGGGCCAGAACGCCCGCCTCGCCGCCCGACTGACCGGCTGGCGGATCGACATCCGCAGCGACGTGTCCGTGGCCGAGGCCAAGGCCGTCGCCGCCGAAGCCGAGACCGTGGCGGCCGCCGCCGTCGAGGTCACCGCGCCCGAACCGGCACCCGCCAAGCCGAAGCGCGTCATCAAGAAGGCCGCCGCGGCTGAAGTCGAAAGCGCGGCCGACGTCGCACCGGAGGCCGTCGTCGAGGCTGTACCGGTCAAGCCGAAGCGCGTCACCAAGAAGGCCGCCGCAGAAACTCCTGCCGGCGACGACGCGACCGAAGCGGCCACGCCCGCGCCTGAGCCGGCGAAGGCCAAGGTCGCTGCCAAGAAGCCGGCGACGAAGAAGGCCGCCGGATCCACCGAAGAGGTGGCGTCGTAGCCGCCCGGCCCGCGCCCCGGAGTGTCCCGAACCGGTCCTGCGTGGCCTGTCGGACGGTCAGGCCCAAGGCGGACCTGCAACGGATCGTTCGAACACCGGATGGCGCGGTCGTCGTCGATGACACCGGTCGTGTGGCCGGCCGCGGCGCTTACGTGTGTCGCTCCGGCGATTGCCTGGCGCGCGCCCTGGAGAAGGGCGCCCTGGGTCGAGCACTGAAGACATCCCTCCCCGTCGAGACGCGCGATGCGCTGCTGGCGGGCATCCCCACTGACATGACCATTCAAGGAGGAACCCGTGGCCAGGAGTAGGAGCGGCACCCGCGGCCGTCGCGGGCCGCGCAAGCCGCCGCGTCGCGACGGCACATTCACCCCCGGACAGGTCCAGGTCGCGGACCCGCGTGAGCGTGGCGCGATCGAGCTGCCCGGCACCATCACCGTCAAGGAGCTCGCCGAAGTCCTGTCGGTCAACCCGGCGGACGTCATCCGCGAGCTGATCAAGAGCGGCATCTTCGCGACCATCAACCAGCTGATCGACCGCGATACCGCGTCGCTGGTCGCCGGCGAGCTCGGTTTCGAAGTCGCCGAATCGGTCGCGGCCGGCCCTGGCGGCGTCGAGGGTGAGGGCGAGGGCCCCGTCCCGGAGGCGACCAAGGAGGTCCTCTACGAGGAGGACGATCCGTCGCTCCTTGAGCCGCGCGCCCCGATCGTGACCGTCATGGGCCACGTGGACCACGGCAAGACCAGCCTCCTGGACGCGATCCGCACCACCGAAGTCGCCTCGGGCGAGCGTGGCGGGATCACCCAGCACATCGGTGCCAGCGAAGTCACCCACGACGGCAAGCGCGTCGTCTTCCTCGATACGCCGGGTCACGAGGCATTCACCGCCATGCGTGCCCGCGGCGCCAAGGTCACGGACATCGCCGTGGTCGTGGTCGCCGCGGACGACGGCGTCATGCCCCAGACGCTCGAGGCGATCAGCCACGCGAAGGCGGCCAAGGTCCCGATCATCATCGCGATGAACAAGATCGACAAGCCGGACGCCAACACGGACCGGGTCAAGACCGAGCTGACTGAAGCCGGGATCGTCGTCGAGGAGTACGGCGGCGACGTGCCGCTCGTGCCGGTCTCGGCGAAGACCCGCGTGGGTCTCGACGAGCTCATCGAGATGATCCTGCTCGTCGCAGACCTGCAGGAGCTCAAGGCCAACCCGAAGCGGAGCGCCATCGGCACGATCGTCGAGGCGCAGCTGGACAAGAACCGCGGGCCGATCGCGACCGCGCTCGTGCAGACCGGGACACTCAACGTCGGCGACATCATCGTGGTGGGCGAGACATCCGGGCGCGTCCGGGCCCTGGAGAACGATCTGGGCAAGCGCGTCAAGAAGGCCGGGCCGTCCACGGCCGTGGTCATCCTGGGCCTTGGCGAGGTCCCGGCGGCCGGTGACATCCTGCGGGTCGTCAAGGACGACAAGGAAGCCCGCTCGCTGGTCGAGTCGCGCAAGCTCGAAGCCGCGAACAAGGCTGGCGACGGCAGCGGCCGCGCCACCCTCGAGGACCTCTACCGCCAGATCCAGGCCGGCCAGGCCAAGGAACTGCGGATCATCCTCAAGGCGGATGTCTCCGGATCGCTGGGCGCGATCACCCACGCGCTCGAGCAACTCGATCAGGAGGAGGTCCGCCTCAACGTCCTGCTCGAGGGCGCCGGCGACATCACCGACAACGACATCATGCTGGCGGCCGCGTCGAATGCGGTGGTCGTCGGGTTCAACACCAAGATCACCGACACCGCACGGCGCTCCGCCGAGGCCGAGGGTGTCGACATCCGGCTGTACGACATCATCTACAAGCTGACCGACGACCTGGGAGCCGCCCTGAAGGGCCTCCTGGAGCCGGTCATCGTGGAAGTCGTGGAAGGTCGCGCGGAGGTGCGCCAGATCTTCCGCGTCGGCAAGAGCACGGTCATCGCGGGCTCGTTCGTCACGGACGGTCGGATGGTCCGCGGTGGGGCCCGGGTCTGGCGCAGCGGCAAGGTGGTCGCGACAGATCGGATCGAGTCGCTCCGCCGGTTCCGCGACGACGTTCGGGAAGTGGCCACGAACTACGAGTGCGGCATCGGACTCGCCAACTACCACGAGCTGGAAGAGGGCGACATCATCGAATGCTTCACGTCCCAGACCGTCAGCCGCGCTATCGCGGGCTAGGGGCGCCCGGATGAATCGGCGGGCGGGCGTTGTCGGCTGCGCGCGCTCGCTCACGCACCTTGGGGTGCGCTCGCTCTCGTGCTCGTCTCCGCCTTCGCCTGCCGCTCCCAGCGGGCGCCAACGCGGTATCGGCGCCTCGGCATGAGCCAGCGGACGGATCGGGTCGATGAGCTGCTGCGTCAGGAGATCGGCAGGATCGTCGCGCGCGAGATCTCGGATCCGCGCATCGGCTTCGCCACGATCACGAAGGTCGAGACAGACCGCGAACTGCGGCACGCCAAGGTCTGGGTCAGCGTCATCGGCCAGCCGACCGAGCGGGCCGAGACCATCTCGGCGCTGACCCATGCGATGCCGTTCGTGCGCCATCAACTGGGCGACCGGCTCCGGATCAAGCGGATCCCGGCCCTGCACGTCCACCTTGACGACACGGCCGAGCGTGGCACGCGGATCCTCCAGTTGATCGATGAGTTGAGCGCCGGGAACATCCCGAACGAGGATCCGGTCACGGGCGAATCACTGCCCACCCCTGTCGCACGATTGCCGCATGAGGGGGATCTCGTCGATGAGCCTGCCAACGCGGTCATCCCGCCAAAGCCGCGCAAGCGCCGGACGTACGGGCCCGGCACGCAGCAACGGGGCAAGCGATGAGCGGCGGCTTCCTTGACGCGTACCTGGATTCGGTCCCCGACGAGGTCGTGGCGCGGCTCCGCGTGGCTCGGCGCGTGCTGGCCGTGAGCCACGAGAACCCGGATGCGGACACGCTCGGTGCGACCCTCGGGATCGTGCGGATCGTGGAGGCCCTGGGTGGGACGGCGGACCCGGTCTGTGCGGACGAGCCACCGTCGCTCTACTCGTTCATGCCGGGCGTCGAGCGGTTCAAGACGGACCCGGATCCCACCGCGACCTACGACCTGCTGGTGATCTCCGATTGCGGTGCGCTCTCTCGCGTAGGTGAGGTGGGCGTCCGCCACGCCGACCTGTTCCGGCGCCTGCCCCGAGTCATCGTGGATCACCACGCCTCGAACGACTCGGCTGAGGCCGGCGACTGGATCGAGCCCGGATCGTCGGCCACGTGCGAGATGGTCGCCCTGCTGGCGGCGCGTCTCGGGGTCCCGCTCACCACGGACGACGGCGATCTGGCGGCCGATCTGATCGCCGGGATCGTGATGGATACCTCGACCTTCGCGCATCCCAACGTGACCCCGCGAACACTGGCGGTCGGGGCCGCGCTGGTGGAGGCCGGGGCGCCGCTGTCCGACGCCTCGACGCGTCTGTACCGGACTAAACCCGAGGCCCAGTTACGGCTGTTCGGGCGGATCCTCGAGCGCCTCGAGAGCACCGATGGCGGCCGGATCATCTGGTCCACGCTGACGGATGCCGACGTGGCGGCGACCGGTGCCGCCCGGGCCCACTCCGAAGGGATCATCGACCTGCTCTCCCAGTCGGATACCGCCGAGGTGGCGATCCTGTTCAAGGCCGCTGGCGAGGCCACCCGGATCAGCGTTCGCACGAAGCCAGGTGGCGTGGATGCGACCGTCCTGACCGGGATCTTCGGTGGGGGCGGGCACGCCCGGGCGTCCGGCGCGAGCTTCGAGGGTTCGGTCGAGGCGGCGCGCGATGCGGTCGTCACCGAGGCGCGTCGGCTCGTCGCCGGCGTCCGGCGCTAGGCAGCGGACCCGTCGTGGCTCGATCGTCCCTGGGACCTGGCCTGGATGGGATCCTGGTGGTCGACAAGCCGGCCGGCCCGACCTCGCACGACATCGTCGCGCTGATCCGTCGACTCGCCGCGACCAAGCGGGTGGGCCATGGCGGCACGCTGGACCCGTTCGCGGGAGGCGTCCTGCCGATCTTCCTCGGTCACGCGACGCGGGTGGTCGAATACCACCTGGGCGACACGAAACGGTACCGCGCGACCATCTGCTTCGGCGGTTCGTCCACGACGGACGACCTGGAGGGTGAGATCACACCGTACGGGGGGGCTGCGCCGTCACGGGAGGCTGTCGAAGCTGGCCTGGCGGCGATGGTGGGTGTCGTGTCGCAGCGACCCCCGGCCTACAGCGCCATCAAGGTGGGCGGGCGACGAGCGTACGCCATGGCACGGGCCGGCGAGACCGTCGTCCTCGCCGAGCGCGAGGTCACCCTCCACGTGCTGGATCTCGTCACATGGGACGGCACGGATCCGGACCGGCCCATCGCGATCGTGGACGTCACCTGCTCCGCCGGCACCTACGTCCGGGCGATCGCACGCGACCTGGGCGAGACCCTGGGCGGTGCCGCCTATCTGGGCGCGCTCTCGCGCCTCGCCTCCGGACCGTTCCAGTCCGCCGACGCGATCCGGCTCGACGATGTCCGTGCCGCGGCGGCGGATGGACCCGAGGGCCTGAAGGCATTGCTGCGGCCGATCGACGACGGACTGGATGCGTTCCCGAGCATCGAACTGACCGAGACGGAACTGGCCGCGGTCGCGCGAGGCCAATACGTCAGGCCGGTGGCCGGGATCCCGTCACCGGCAGAGCACTACCGCCTTCGGAGTCCCGATGGCATGTTGGCGGCCATCGCCACGGCCGACGGCACTCGCCTGGCGCCCGACAAGGTCTTCGTGAGCCCCGCGGCATCGGCCGCGCCCGCTGGCTGACCCGCTGATGCAGGTCCTGAAGGGTGTCGACTCGCTCTCCGGCGATGTCGGGCCGCTCTTCGTCGTCGTCGGCGTCTTCGATGGACTGCATCTAGGCCACGCGTACCTGCTGGAGCAGCTCGTCGGGGAGGCGGCGCGGCGGTCCGCTGCGGCGACGGTGGTCACCTTCGACCACCACCCGGACGAGATCCTGATCGGCAACGCGCCGCCCGTGCTGCTCGATCCGGGCGAGCGGCTCGAACGGTTGGCTGCCGCGGGCGTCGCGGTGACCGTCGTCCAGCACTTCGATGAGGAGCTGCGCCGGACGACCTACGATCGGTTCGTCGAGCGGATCCGGGCGCGCGTCGCGCTGAGCGGGTTCCTCATGACACCGGACGCCGCGTTCGGGTTCGAGCGGCGAGGGACGCCAGAGGCCCTTGTCGAGATGGGAGAGCGGGACGGCTTCGACGTCGTGGTCGTGCCGCCCTTCGACCTGGCGGGCAGGCCGGTCCGCAGCACGGAGATCCGCGAGCTGATCCGGACCGGCGATCTGCTCGGCGCGGCGGCGCTCCTGGGCCGTCCGGTCGCGCTGACGGGGACCGTGGCCGATGGCCGCCTGGTCTTCGACCTGCCCATGGCCGTCCCGCCCGACGGCCGCTACGAGGGTCTCGTCGACGGTCTGGCCGCCAGGATCGAGATCGAGGGAGGTGTCGTTTCGCTGAGAGGCGCCCAGGCCTCGGGGCGTGTCTCGGTGGCCTTCGCATGAGCGGGGATACTGACCCGGCGACCGCCGATCCGTCTCGCTTCGAGCTTGCCCAGGTGAATATCGGTCGATTGTTGGCGCCCGTCGACTCGCCGCGGATCGCGGAGTTCGTCGCCGCGCTGGACCCGATCAATCGCCTCGCCGACGGCAGCCCCGGGTTCGTGTGGCGACTGCAGACGGCGGAAGGCAACGCCACGGCGATCCATTCCTTCGAGGACGACCTGATCATCTCCAACATGTCCGTCTGGGCGTCGATCGAGGCGCTTCGAGCGTTCACGTACTCGTCCGCACACACGTCCATCATGAGTCGGCGGCGGGAGTGGTTCTCGAAGTACGTGACCGCCTACATGGCCCTGTGGTGGGTGCCCGCCGGCCATCGCCCCACGATCGAGGAGGCGAAAGGTCGCCTGGACCTGCTGGACCATCTCGGCCCGACCTCCGAGGCGTTCACGTTCCGCGTCCCGTTCCAGCCCCCGGAGTGAGAGGACGAGGTCACCGCGCTCCTGCCAGGCGCGGGATCGCGATCAACGCCCGTGCAGGGTTGACCAGACGGCAGGAACAGGCGGTTTGGGCGCGCTGCCACGCTCAGCTGTCCCAGAAGTGCGCCTGGCGGTAACGCGGCCATCCTCACGAGGGATCCCACGCTCAGGCGTGCATCTTCGTGTCGCTGCTCATTGACTTTGTCAGTTCATGTGCTCAGTGATTCTGTCACGTTCGCACGGCTCGGCGCCTTGGGTCCGGGTCGGTTCCATGGGTGGTTGGACCGGGGCGGGTATCCCG
>Ga0075026_100000866_pt1 | contig 12680 bp, 7 predicted proteins | sample Str012_2_FD_71392 | JGI IMG/M metagenome (GOLD analysis project Ga0075026, IMG submission 71392) | Freshwater sediment microbial communities in response to fracking from Pennsylvania, USA - Straight Creek_MetaG_SC_2012 | ecosystem: Environmental > Aquatic > Freshwater > Creek > Sediment...
GAGCAGAATTGGATCGGCGGCAATGACTACAACCCGTGCGGCGCGGCGTTCGTCCCTCCACCGCCGGATCATGTTGATCCGCCGCTGGCCGACCCTCTGTTTCTCAGACCGAGGAGTCCTTGCCCCCGCTCGTGCAGGCGGCTTTGGTGCACGCGCAGTTCGAGACGATCCACCTTTCGTGGACGGCAACAGCCGCACGAGCCGCGCCCTGATTCACTGCTCAACGCACAGGCCGACCTCGAAGCCGACGTTCCACCTAACGCGGCACGACACGGCCGCGAGACTCCACGTTCCGCCGCTCAGGCTCAAGCAATGGCGAGGTCCATCTACTCCGTAGTCCGGGCTCAGCCGTCCAGGAGGTACCGCGCAGAGCTGAACCGTGCGCCAGCCGGGCGCCATGCGCCGCTCGTGCCGGCTGGTACTCCCTGGTTTGTGTCACTCCTGTGTCACTCGTTCACCTGCGGGTGAGACGCGGCCAAGTGGCTCGGGGACCATCGAGATGATCTTCGTCGACCCCACCGTCGAAGCTGCCCAGCGCGCCTTCGTCTCCACGGGCGGCAGCGCAGTGGCTGGCGGTGGCGCAAAACCGACCCGCGGAACGCGGAGTGGATCGCGGAGTGGATCGCGCCGTTGGTCGAGCACCGGCTGCTGAGTCCGTGATGAGTGCTCCCGCCGTCGGTGCGCCGGCTTCAGATCGAGAGCCGATACCGATGTAGCTCAGGGGTACCGGTCGCAAGGCTCTCGTGACACCAAGACCGAGGCGCTCGCGGAAGGGCGCCCTCCTGGTTGTCCTACGTCCTATAGGGTACTGTCCGAGCAAACACTCGCGCAACGAAGGGCTCAAGTCTTGGTCTCCCAGATCCCACAGCGGCACGTGCCCGCTTGGGTTGGCTCATCGGGTTGGTGCCCAGCGACGGCTACCGCGGAACGCGCGAGCCGGTCGTGACGGACGTCCACCCTTCGACAGCGCAGAGCACCTCTATGAATCGGCGCGTACGCCACAGAACGGGCTTCGCAGCGTTGGGCGCGCCCGGCATCGCCTTCTACTTGATCGCCGTGCTAGTGCCGTTGGCACTAGCGGTCTCCTACTCGTTCCGTGACTACAACATCCTGACGGCGAGCGGTGACTGGATCGGTCTGGACAACTACAAGGAGCTGCTACACGACGGCGGCTTCTGGGTCCCCTTCATCTTCACCCTGGTGCTGACGCTCGCGGTGACGGTCGTTGCCAACGCGCTAGGCGTTGCCCTCGCGGCCGTCTTGAACCGACCCCAACGGGTCTTTCACTGGTTGCGAACCATCACTTTCATCCCCGTCATCCTGAGCGGTGTTGTCATCGCTTTCCTGTGGTCGACGATCCTCACCGACACAGGTCTGCTCAACACCATGTTGGGGAGCCTCGGCCTGGACGCTTTGCAGCGCAGTTGGCTGGGCACGTCCCTCGGCGCGCAGGTGAGTGTCATCGTCGTGTCGATCTGGCCCGCCATTGGGTTCTGCACCGTGGTCTACCTTGCTGGTTTCCAAGCCATCCCCGTTGAGCTGATCGAGGCCGCTCAGATCGATGGCGCCAACGGCCGGCAGATCTTCTGGAAGATCTCTTGGCCACTGCTCCAGCCAGCGCTCTTCGTCAACGTTGCCGTCATGATGATCAACGGGTTCAAGGCGTTCGACACCTCACTCGTCTTGACCGGTGGTGGCCCTGCCGGGGCGACAGAAACGGCGGCTATGCGCATCCTCCAGGTAGGCATCACGCAGAATCGTGCCGGCTATGCCAGCGCACTCGCCGTCGCGCTCCTCGTAGCCGTCGGCATCACGGCACTTGTGACAGGCCGAATGGCTCGGAGGGTTGAGATTTGACCACGACCACTGCGAACCGCAAGCGAGGCCGACGGTGGCCGAGAGTTGCCTTGGCCGCTCTCGTGGTGGCGGTCTACACCTTCCCGATCTATCTGGCCGTCATCAACGTATTCAAGACAGCGGATCAGATCTCGACGGAGCCGGCGTCCCTCCCGGCGCCTTGGACGTTCGGCAACGTCATCGACGTGTTCACAAACGCTGATTCAGATCTATCTGCGACGCTGCTCCGCACCGTGTTCCTCACAGTCGCCACGATCGGCGGCGTTTCGGTCGTCGGGAGCAGCTTGGGCTACTACATGGCGCGGCATGAGAACCGTGCGTCTCGTGCATTGCTCGTGGTGTTGCTCTTGGGCCTCGCCATTCCGTTCCAGGTCATCCTGATTCCGGTGACCCAGGTGCTGCGTGAGATGGGGATCTTCGGCACCTATGCGGGTCTTCTGCTGTTCAACATCGGCTACTACGTCCCGTTCGCGGCACTGCTGTTCTCGCGGTTCGCGCGCAGCATCCCTCGAGAACTCGACGAGGCGGCCATGATCGATGGCGCAGGCCCTATCCGGATCTATTTCCGGGTGGTTCTTCCCTTGATGCATCCGGCGGGTGCGAGCCTTGCAATCTTTCTTGCGGTATGGGTGTGGAACGATTTCGTCAATCCGTTGATCCTGCTGGGTCCGCGCACTGGCACGACGATCATGACCGGCTTGTACAGAACTCTTGGGCAGTACCAGGTCGAGTACGGGCCGATCTTCGCCTTCATGTTCATCGCTACGCTCCCGCTGCTGATTCTGTTCCTTCTGCTCCAGGATCGATTCATCAACGGACTCACCTCAGGGGCAACCAAGGGGTAGGCCACGGGGCACTTTCGAGATGCGTCGGCGTCGCCGTCTCTCGCGGAGTGGGGTACGGAGGAAGGCCGTAGCGATGGGCGATACGCCTCTTCGTTGAGCCGTCCAAAATGGAGAAGGTCAGATCCACCCGCGATGTCGGCCCTGTGAGGTGGGCCAGCTGCTTGGCTCCAGTGCCGATCGTCGTGGCTCCACACTCTACAAACCTGCCCGGACACCGAATCCAGGCTGTACTCGCTCGCAACTGACCAGTGAGATCAGCAGGTCAGCAGCCGAACAGGGCCCATGAGCCCGGTGCCTTCCAGGGATGGGCGGGCGTACGGCGACGGGATAGTCCGGAAATGCTCGGCGAGGCCACTGGACACGTCGACCCTGAGGTAGTTCGTGCCCTGGACCACGTGACCGGTCAGGTCAGCGGTCCAAGGTTCATCGATGAGGTCACAGACCTTGCGACCGTTGAGGAGCACTCGAGCTGCGCCCCGCACCTCACCCAGCTCCAGCAGGTACTGGGAGCCGCTCACGCCATCTACGACCATTGACGTCTCGTAGGACAGGACGCCGCTGAAGTCCCCCAGCCCCATGTCATCCCAACAGATCAGGGATCCAGCACCCGTGCTCGCCAGAACCCAATCGATTGGACCGGCCAGGAGCGGATCGCGGTCGTTTGCGTCTGTCGCCGCTGCCTCGATGGTCATGACTCTCGGCTCTGGGGACTCAGACAGCGGGATCACGACCTCCCAGAACCCCGGCGAGAGCGGTTCAGTGCTCAAGGGGTGTCCCTCGACGCTTATGCGCAGGGTGCGGCCCGATGGCAGGCGCCCACCGATTGCCATGGGGGGGATCACGACAGAAGTGGGGCGCTGCTCTGTAGTGCCTGCGCGAGGCGCGGAGATCGGCAGCGTCACGTCAGACGCCCACCAACGAAGGCTGCCCGACGCGTCGGGCACCGCCACCTCCGGATGAGTAGCCAGCACGGCGAAGGCGCGCGCCGACTGATCGGCGCAACGCTCAAGCCAGACGACGACCCTTGCAGTGCCTTCGGTGAGAGCGACTTCCGTCACCGCCCGCTTCGACTCCAGGTTAGGCAGCCCCCAAGGAGGGAACGACTCGGCGGCAACGCCCGGCTGGTCCACCACCAACACCCCGTTGATCCACACACGCAGGGGTGATCGAGAACCGGTATGCAGGAAGTACAACCCAGACAGGGGACACTGCGCCTCAGTTGCGAACCAGTAGTTTCCTTCGCCGTCGCGCGAGTCGACGGCCGCGGACAGGAGAAACTCGTCAGGGCATCGTCCCTTAAGCCCGTGAGGCCCTGTCAGGTGGTCGAGGAGCGTCGGATCGTGTGGCACGCCCGCGCGGAGGGACATCATGTACGGCTGCCACGCAGGGTCATCTTCAGCCGGGACTTGATCCTCGGAACCCAGGTGAGACAACTGACCGGGACCCAAAGCGAGCCAGTACGTCCCATCGCCAGCCCGCAGGTGGCGGGTGCCTCCTCCGGCCGCCGACACAACCTGAACGGTGCGGGCCTGCACAGGCAGTGTCAGCACATCGGCAGGAGCAAAGTCGGCGAACCGATTGTCTAGGCATGCCTCGACCCCAATGTGCCACGTCGCCGGAGCTGTCCACGCGAGGCCCCAATTCCGCTCAGTCGGGCGCGCGATCTCTCCCTCGGGACGAAACATGAGGAGGTATGCATGACCATCGATGGCGGGGAACACCACGCGGTGCGACCCGTCCTCCACTTCTGTGACATCGAAAGGGATGGCGCGATCCCCAAGGGGATCCCACACGACGGTTGGGGCAGATCCTGTGGTGCGCAACGCGAGCTCGCCGGAGCGAGTGCGGAGGCACGTGACCCAGACCAGGGGCTCGTCGTCCCCGGTACGTCGGTGATTGACCATCGCTATCCCAGCGATTGGCTGCACCGTTTGCCCGGTCAACGGCATGACAGAGTCGGCCACTTGCTGGGCCAAGGATTCGTCAGATTCAACGACGAAGGCAAGACTCGTTACGTCAAGGCGGGTGGTTGTCCCGAGCACGCACGGCGGCTGGCCGACAGCGACAACATGGCCACCCTGGTTGCGCAGCTCCGTCAGGAGAGCGGCGGTGGTTGGCCGAATCCAACGAAGGCCGGGTAGGACCACGGTTGTATAGCGTTGCTGCCCGATCTCCAGCGCTGCGCCGACCACCACGGCTCGCTCGAGGGCGGGTCCGTCCACCACGTCGAGGTCGATGCCGCGTTGAGGCAGTCGTTGCAGAAGGCTGGCCGCAACTTCCGGAGAATCTGTCTCGCCTGCCGATGCGGCGATGTCGTCCGATACGTCAAGAACAGCGAGAGGGGCGTGACTCGTCGTCCCCTCAAGCAACGCGCAGCACCTGGCGGCGTACGACCACAAGGCCCCGGCATGGACGGCCCAGGGGGGTCGCAACCCGAAGTCAGGAGAAGCCCATTCCCACCATGACTGATTCGTCGTGTAGAAGACCGCGTGAGGGTTGTAGAACGTCGCGCCGGCTGCGTATGCGACATTAAGCCCGCGGATGATGTCAGCCGGGGTGACTCCCCAACCGCTTCCGTAGTGAGCCTCATTCCAGACGCGGGTCCGCCCATTGAGTCGGGCTATGGAACTGCTGATCTTGAACGCCGCGATGCTGCGTTCACCGAGAAGGTCAGGATCGTCGTTTCCGGGGCCGTGGTACCAGCGCATGGTGGAGGCGTAGTCGACGTACAGGCGCTGCCCTGCTCGAAGGTCTCCTCTGCTGATCTGATCCATGACCAGTGACAACCCAGAACGGTCATGCCACCTGAATATCGGCTCGAAGTAGTTCTCCTCGAGCAGTGAGACGCAGGCGTCCTTGAGCGCGAGGCGGAAGGTCTCGTGGCCCTCCCAGTCGTGCCAGAGGAGCGGGAGGTCGCGCAGCGGCTGGTCGGCTCCACGGTCTTGCAGTCGTGTCCGGATGGCCGGGGACCAAATCGGATACGACGTCCCGAAGTCGAGCTCGTCCTGGAACATCGTCGTGAATGTCGTGCCGAAGTGCTCGCCGAGTTCTCGACGCAGTGGCTCGTAGAAGGTCTCGATAAGCTTGGCACCTGAGCCTGGCGCCGTCGGGTCGAAGGTGCCGGCCACCTGCCGGATTCTCGGTGAGTCGAGCGACACGAAGCACACATGCTGCGCGTCCGCCGGGAACGGTCGCACCCCTTCGCTCTGCCACACGACTCGCGTGCCGTCGCGCAGGGTGCACACAGTAGCTACGAGTGACCGTCTGTCGGGGGGGAGGCTAGGCGGCTTGCCGATCGCGTCGATCTCGACGCAGCTGACGGACAGGCTGCCGAACGCGGCCTGAACTCCGGAGCCTGCGTGTAGCAGCGCATCCGCGATGAGGTTGTAGTCGCACAGCCCGACTGTGAGATTGCGGTTGCGCGACTCGGAACAGAACCAGCGCAGAAGGTCCCACCACTGGGGGGAAAGAGGTGCGGGCCCCTGATAGTCGACTTGGCCATTGGGGAGGTGGGCGTACGCGATGATCGTTCCGCCCATTCCGAGGGCGGCAAGTGAGTCAAGGTGGCTGGCCAGTTGGACGCGCTCGGGGGCCGCCCCGCTCCACCAGTAGAGAGGGACCGGTCTAGTGCTCGGAGAGGCCGGGCCGTGGCCGAGCAGGGCCTCCACGTTGAGTGGTGCCGTGTTCACTCAGCCTCCAGGCGTCGGCGCGCATTCTTTGTAACGCATCTGCAACGAACTATTGACGCCATCGTTCCGATTCTACAACCTACATCCTACAGGATGCACCACTGAACCTTCTGAAAGGGATCCACATGGTCTCCAGCACCAAGCCCGCAGCCAGGCGCCGACGCGGTCTGCAGTTCGTCGCGCTCACAGTGGCGGCCGCGGCTCTCGCTGCGTGTTCAAGCGGAACGACCACCAGTGTCGTCCCTTCCACCTCCGGCTCTTCCTCCTCGGCTGCCTCGGCTGAGCCGGTCTCGTTGGACTTCCTTACCTTCACCAGCCCGAATGTCACCAAGGCGCTGTGGGAGAAGGCCGTCGCCGGCGTTGAGGCCAAGTACCCGAATGTCAAGATAAACCTGTTGTACACGCCGAATCTCGACCGGCAGGGCTATGCCAAGCAGCTGCTGGCCACGGGCCAGCTTCCTGACCTGATCTGGGACGTGCCGGTGACGGACTTCGTCAAGGCTGGCGCTCTGCTCCCCTTCGAGGAGTCGGACCTGGAGGGCCTCAACGTTCCGAAGGGCTACGGCACGCTCGGCGGCAAGACGTACAACATGTGGAACGGTGGCTTCGTCTACCCCGGCCTGCACTACAACAAGGCTGCGTTCCTGAAGGCGGGCATCGCGGCTCCCCCCACTACGTACGCGGCGTTCGTCGACGACCTCGCCAAGCTCAAGGCGGCCGGGTACACCCCCCTGCAGATCCAGAGTGGCGCCGACACGTGGGCTGCCGGCTTCCTGCTGAACTCGATCGTCTCCGCGGATGTGATCGGCAAGACGCCCGACTGGGTGCAGCAGCGCAAGGACGGCAAGGTCAAGTTCTCCGACCCCGCGTTCGTCGCAGCGGTCAACAAGTTCGTCGCACTCCGCGACGGTGGGTACTTCAACAAGGACTCGCTGACGGTGGACTACGCGAAGGCCAGCACCAACTGGGCCGAAGGCAAAGTCGCCATTTGGCCGATGGGCGGCTGGGCCGCCGCTGCTGCCGTGAAGGGCTTCGATGTCGGCGTCTTCACCCTCCCCACCGACGACGGCACCAAGGTGGTGCCCACCACGATCGGCGGGGCGATGTACGTGTCAGCCAAGACCACCAACCCGGAGTGGGCTCGTAAGGTCGCAGTGGCCCTGGTCGCTAGCCCCGAGTGGCAGGCGGCGGACATGAAGAACGACGGCGTTCTCCCCATCGTCTCCGGCATCACGCCCCTTGACGGCACGCCGACCGCGGTCCTGGATTCGGCCGCACTCTCGAGGGACGCCAGCGCCACCCAGGTGACCGGCTTCGGCGGAGAGAACGGCGACCAGGCGCAGCCCTCGGGCTTCTCGGCCGAGTACGGGAAGGCAGTCCAGGCCCTCCTCGGCGGAGGCTCCACGGCCGACTTCGTGGCCACGCTCGATGACCAGTGGAACAAGCTGAACAAGTAGGACACCACGGTGGGGCAGCCGGATGGCTGCCCCACCGTGGCATGTTCGTCGCGGCCAAGGTGATCGCGCTAGGTCCGCGGTGCTGAGCACGTTGACATCCTCACGAAGGGCAGGAATCGATGGTGAGGGCCCCGCGGGTCGGCCTGCTAGCAGGAGGGCTTGCTGCATATTGGCCGCAGTTCCCAGAGCTCCTGCCGCAGCTCAAGCGGTCTGCGGAGTACGTATCGCAGCGCTTGACGGGATACGACTGCGAAGTCGTCGATGTCGGATTCATTTCCGATGCGCAGGAGGCTGCCATTGCGGCAGAGCGTCTTCGCGGTGCGGACTGCGACCTCATCGTAGCCTTCCTGACCACGTACATGACGGCGTCGATGATCGCTCCCATCGCGATCAAGTCGAACACGCCAGTGGTCTTGCTGAACCTGCAGCCCACACCGTCGATGGATCACGACACCTTCGACACCGGGAAATGGCTTGCGTACTGCGGGGCTTGTCCGCTCCCCGAGGTGGCTAACGTCCTCCGGCGACTCGGAATCGAGCCGATCTGCATCAGCGGGCACCTCGTGGAGGATCGAGCTTGGCAGCAGATCGAGACTTGGATCTCGGCGACGAGAGCGAGCGTCGCTCTCAGGAACGGGCGGCACGGCCTTCTGGGGCACCTGTATCCCGGGATGATGGACGTCTCGACCGACCCAACGCTGGTGACGGCGAACCTCGGAGGGCATGTCGAAATTCTCGAGATCGACGACTTGCGCGTGCGGGTTCAAGCTGTGACCGACGACGCGGTGGCTGAGCGCCTTGCCCTGGCCAGAACGATGTTCACGGTTGATGACTCGGTCGTCGACGAAGACTTCCGATGGGCGGCGCGAGTCAGCGTCGGCATGGACCGGCTCGTGTCCGACTTCGACCTGCACTCACTGGCCTACTACCACCGTGGTCTCGATGGCGAGACGCATGAGCGTGTCGCGGCTGGCATGATCCTTGGTGCCTCGCTGCTCACCGCACGCGGTGTTCCCAGTTGCGGCGAATTCGAGCTCAGGACCTCCCTCGCAATGCTGCTCGCTGAGAGTGTCTGCGGCGGCGGCGCCTTCACGGAGCTCCAGGCTTTGGACTTCGATCGTGGGCTGGTCGAGATGGGTCACGACGGCCCGGGTCACCTTGCGCTTAGCGATTCGAGGCCGCTTCTCCGCGGACTCGGTGTCTTCCACGGCAAGCGGGGATGGGGTGTTTCGGTGGAGTTCAGCGTGAAGCAAGGACCGGTCACGCTGATCGGTCTCGGCCAGGAACGCGATGGCTCGTTCCGTCTGATCATCAGCGAAGGGCGTGCGGTGGCCGGTAAGCGCCTGCAGATCGGGAACACCACGTCTTTGATCGACTTCGACAGGCACCCCGGCGAGTGGACCGATGAGTGGAGCGTCTCGGGCGTTGGCCACCACTGGGTAGTGGCCGTGGGAAGCCAGACGACGGCCCTTCGCGGCGTGGGACGCTTGCTGGGCCTTGACGTCGTAGTCGTGTAGCACGGCCAAGAACCGGCCGACGCAGTCGCTAGCGTGCCAGGGATCTGATCCGCTCCAACGCGCTCTCAAGATGGCCGCGCATCGCCTCAGCTGCTCCATCGGCATCGCCGGACGCGACGGCCTTGGCGATCGAGCGGTGTTCGTCCAGGGCGGCGCCCGCCGAGCGCAGCGTCTCGGGCTGGTTGTACTGAACGCGGAACAGATGCAAGAAGCAGTGGCTGCGCTCGAAAGCGTGTTGAACGAAGGCGTTGTGCGCGAGATCGAAGATCTGGCCATGGAACATGGCGTCGTGATTGGCCATGACTCGCAGGTGCCGGTAGCCGAGGGCCTTCGGCATCGCCGGCACTGATTCCACGAGTACCGCTAGTGCCCTCGCTTGTTCCTTGGTGGCCCGATCGGCTGCTCGTGCGGCTGCCCACGGCTCCAAGAGAAGTCGCAGCGCATACATCTCTTCGATCTCGTGGCTGTTGAGCTCCTCGGTGGCGAAGTAGCCGCGCTTACCCTGTTTGACCACCAGGTCATCAGACTCCAGGCGCGCGAGAGCCTCGCGAACGGGAGTCTGAGAGACGCCAAGTTCACGCGCGAGCGTGTCGATGGTCAACTGACCACCCGGCTCGACCTTGGCGTCCATGATCAGGGCCTTGACTGCCTCGTAGACGTCGTCTGCGAGGGCCTGCCGCGGGGGGAGCTGCTCGATCACGAGCCGTTCTCCCAGCCGAGCCGCCTTGTCCACGCTCTACCTCCTATAGGTCCGAAACTACCAGGGGATCACGACCATCGACGCCGCTTACGATCTCCTATAGGATTTGAGACACGCTCCTTCCACACACCGCCGTCCGCCATGACAGGTAACGATGACTGACTCTTCGCGGCTTGCCTCCGCCCTCCGTAGCCTCGACAACACCGCCATCGAGCTTCCCTCTTGGGCGTTCGGGAACTCCGGTACTCGTTTCCGGGTGTTCTCCTCGCCGGGCGCGCCGCGGTCAGTCCAGGAGAAGATCGCCGACGCCGCGCAGGTGCACGCGCTCACTGGTTCAGCGCCGACGGTCGCCCTGCACATCCCGTGGGACAAGGTTGATGACTACGCGGCCCTGCGAACCTATGCCGCGGACCTCGGCGTCGGGCTCGGCACGATCAACTCCAACACGTTCCAGGACGAGGCCTATAAGTTCGGGTCTCTGACGAGCTCGGACAAGTCCGTGCGCCAGCAGGCGATCGACCATCACCTCGACTGCGTCGAGGTGATGAACGCGACAGGCTCCCGCGACCTGAAGATCTGGCTTGCGGACGGCGCGAACTACCCTGGCCAGAACGACCTCCGCACGCGGCAGGACAACCTCGCAGAGTCGCTAGCGACGATCTACAGCCACATCGGCGACGGCCAGCGCCTCGTGCTGGAGTACAAGTTCTTCGAGCCCGCCTTCTACTCGACCGACGTACCGGACTGGGGCACGGCCTATGCGCAGGTGCTCGCCCTGGGCGAGCGCGCGGTCGTCTGCCTCGACACAGGCCACCACGCGCCGGGCACCAACATCGAACAGATCGTTGCCACGCTGCTGCGCCTCGGGAAGCTCGGTTCGTTCGACTTCAACAGCCGCTTCTACGCGGACGACGATCTTATCGTCGGCGCAGCCGACCCTTACCAGCTGTACCGGATCATGGTCGAGGTAGTGCGTGGTGGCGGCCTGGAACCTGAGTCGGGTGTCGCGCTGATGCTCGACCAGTGCCACAACATCGAGGCGAAGATTCCCGGCCAGATCCGATCGGTGCTCAACGTGCAGGAGATGACATTGCGGGCGCTGCTGCTCGATCGTGCCGCCCTCGAGGCGGCGCAGGTCGACAACGACGTCCTCGCGGCGAACGCCGTGTTCATGGACGCCTTCTGGACCGACGTTCGGCCGGCGCTGGGTGACTGGCGTGCCGCGCGCGGGCTGCCGAGGGACCCCATGGCCGCATTCCTCGAATCCGGATACCTCCGAAGGATCGCCGATGAGCGCGTCGGCGGCACCCAGGTCGGTTGGGGCGCCTGACCCCACACAAGCCAGGCGTCCCAGCCCTCCACGTCAAAGGACCCGCATGACCATCGCCAGCGTCCCCGCTGAGCTCATCGCTCGAAGCAACCGCGTCGGGGCCGACGCGCGCAACACCAATTTCGCCGGCGGCAACACCTCGGCGAAGGGCACGGAGACCGATCCCGTGACAGGCGAGCCGGTCGAGCTGCTGTGGGTCAAGGGATCCGGCGGCGACCTGGGCACGCTCACCGAGATGGGGCTGTCGGTGCTGCGGCTCGATCGCGTGCGGGCCCTCGTCGAGGCCTACCCAGGTCTCGACCGTGAGGACGAGATGGTCGCGGCCTTCGACTACTGCCTGCACGGCAAGGGCGGAGCTGTGCCGTCGATCGATACCGCGATGCACGGCCTGGTGTCGGCGTCGCACGTCGACCACCTGCATCCCGACTCGGGTATTGCCCTCGCGACTGCTGCGGACGGTGAGGCGCTCACTGGTGAGTGCTTCGGCGACAGCGTCGTGTGGGTGCCGTGGCGCCGTCCGGGATTCCAGCTGGGCCTCGACATCGCGGCGATCCAACGGCAGAACCCGCAGGCGATCGGATGCATCCTTGGCGGTCACGGCATCACTGCCTGGGGGTCGACCTCGGACGAGTGTGAGAGGCGCTCGCTGGAGATCATCCGCTCAGCCGAGGTCTTCCTTGCCGATCGCGGCACGGCCGAGCCTTTCGGGCCGGTCGTGCCCGGGCGTGAGCCGCTCGCTCCCGAGGTCCGCCGGGAGCGGGCGGCCGCGTTGGCGCCCGTCATCCGGGGGCTCGCCTCGACCGACCGGGCGCAGCTCGGGCACTTCACCGACAGCGACGTCGTGCTCGACTTCCTCGCCCGCGAGAAGGCGCCGGCGCTCGTCGAGCTCGGCACGTCCTGCCCAGACCACTTCCTGCGCACGAAGGTCAAGCCCCTGCTCGTCGACCTTCCCGGTGACGCCCCGATCGAGGCCGTCGTCTCGAGGCTGCGCGAGCTGCACATCGCCTACCGAGAGGACTACGCGGCCTACTACGACCGGCACGCGACGGCAGAGTCGCCCGCGATCCGCGGCGCCGACCCGGCGATCGTGCTCGTCCCCGGCGTCGGGATGTTCTCCTTCGGCACCACCAAGCAGACCGCTCGGGTCGCCGGCGAGTTCTACGTCAACGCAATCAACGTGATGCGCGGCGCCGAGTCAGTGTCGACCTACCAGCCGATCGACGAGTCAGAGAAGTTTCGCATCGAGTACTGGTCGCTCGAGGAGGCGAAGCTCCAGCGGATGCCG
>Ga0075026_100000868_pt1 | contig 12673 bp, 10 predicted proteins | sample Str012_2_FD_71392 | JGI IMG/M metagenome (GOLD analysis project Ga0075026, IMG submission 71392) | Freshwater sediment microbial communities in response to fracking from Pennsylvania, USA - Straight Creek_MetaG_SC_2012 | ecosystem: Environmental > Aquatic > Freshwater > Creek > Sediment...
GTGCTGCTCGTCCTCGACGAGCTGGTGAAGCGAGGCCTCGAGCACGGCGACCATGTGGTCGCCATGGCCTTCGGCCCCGGTCTCACCCTCTACGCCGCCCTGCTCCGCGTCGTCTGACCCCCAGCCCGGCCAAGGCCACGAGTAACTGCCCCAATCCTGGGTTTCGGGCCTTGGAACCGATGACTCGGGCAGTTGCTCGAGGCCGTTCTCGAGCTCGCGTCAGTTGAGGCGGCGGGTCCCGTCGGGGAGCGAGGCGCCTGCGGTGGCTGCTGCGGCGAAGTCGGCGAAGGCCGTGAGGGCGACGTTCTGGCTCCATGGGCCGAACGAGACGCGAGCGACACCGAGCTCCTTCATCCGCGCCAGCGACAGGGATCCGGGTACGGCGATGAGGTTGACCTTCTGGGTTCCGAGGGCGTCCACGAGAGCGGCGACCTGCGCCTCGTCGAGCTTGCCCGGCACGAAGAAGGTCGATGCACCCGCACCGAGGTAGGCGCGGCCGCGCTCGATCGCGTCAGCGACCACGGCGGCCGGGTCCTTGTCACCAGCGCGCAGGAAGGCATCGGTGCGTGCGTTGAGCACGAAGGGCACACCGGCGGAATCGCCTGCGGCGACAACGCTCTCGACCGCTTTCACGGCATCCGCGAGTGGCTTGAGCTGGTCTTCGAGATTGCACCCGACGATGCCCACATCGATGGCGCGACGCACGGTCTCGCCCGGATCGCCGTAACCCGCCTCGAGGTCGGCCGTCACGGGGAGCTCGACTGCAGCGGCGATGCGGCCCACCGCGTCGATCATCTCGTCGCGCGGGATGACCTCGCCGTCGGGATACCCGTGCGAGGCGGCGATCGAGTGGCTGGCCGTGGCGAGGGCCTTCACACCGGGCGTATCAGCGACGACCGTCGCGGTGATGACGTCCCACACGTTGACGACCACCAGCAGCTCGGGGTCGGTGTGGAGACGGAGGAGCTCACGAGCCTTGTCAGCAGTCGAGGTCATGGCCGCACGCTAACCCCAACCCCGCCACTCTGACACGCGTGATCTTGGTCCAGTGGTCATCACAGCGGATGAGAAGCGACCCCTGGACCGCGATCACGCCAGGTGGGGGCTCAGGTGGGAAGACGGAGGCCGGTCATGCCACCGTCGACGGTGAGTGCGGTTCCGGTGGTCGAACCCGAGAGCGGGGAGCCGAGGTAGGCGATCGCGTGGGCCACCTCGTCGGGAGACACGAGGCGGCCCATCGGCTGGCGCAGGCGCAGCTGTTCGCGCGCCGTGTCGGGATCGGCGGCGGACTCGAGCAGCCGCCCGACCCACGGAGTGTCCGCCGTGCCCGGGAGCACGGCGTTGACGCGGATCCCGTCCTGCACATGGTCGGCAGCCATGGCCAGGGTGAGGGCGAGCACGGCTCCCTTGGTTGCGCTGTAGAGCGCACGGTTGGGTACGCCGACGACTGCCACCACGGACGACGTGCACACGATCGCCGCGCTCTGCGAGCGCCGCAGATGGGGGAGCGCGGCACGCGTCACGCGAGCGATGCCCACGACGTTGACGTCGAGCACGCGGTGCCACTCGTCGTCGTCGTTGGCCGCTACATCGCCCTGTGCCCCGATGCCGGCGTTGTTGACCACCACGTCGAGACGTCCGAAGTGCTGCTCGACCGCGTCGACGGCAGAGGCGACTGCGGCCGAGTCCCTGACGTCGCAGGGGACCGACAGTGCGACGTACGCAGGATCGCCTGGATCCCGGTCGAGCACCGCCACCTGCGCGCCACGCGACGACATCAGGCGTGCGGTCGCGGCACCGATACCGCTCGCGCCTCCGGTCACGAGTGCCACGAGGCCGTCGTAGTCGCTCATCAGCTGCTCCTGCTCATGTACGCGGGTCGATGTGGATCTTGGGACCGATACCGACACCCGAGATCGGCTCTCCGGCGAGGGCAGCGCCCACGTCCTCGAGCCCGACGGTGCCGGCCACGAGCGGTCGCGGGTCGACGCGACCGTCGGCGTAGTGCTCGATGGTCTGCGCGAGACCCGGTGAGGCACTGAGGATCCCGACAGCCGTCAGGTCGTTGAGCACCAGGTCGCGGGTGTCGATGAGGCTCGGCGCACCCGACAGCCCGATGAGCACAACGCGGCCACCTGGTTGCACCCGGGACACCGCCGCAGCGGGGACGTCGACGCCGAACGTGCAGTCGATGATCGCGTCGTAGGGCAGGTCGGGTACGTCGTCGGTGTGCCACGCATGGCGCAGCCCGATGCTGCGCGCGAACTCCAGCGAGGTGTCGCTGCGCCCGGCGAGATGCACCTCGAGACCGTCGGACTCGGCGATCAGCGCCGCGAGGAGCCCGATCGTCCCAGGGCCGTAGACGAGCACCCGTGACCCCGGTCGCGCGTCGCATGCCTGCACAGCACGCATCGCGTTGCCGCCAGGCTCCACCAGGGCACCGGCCACGTCGTCGACGGAGTCGGGAAGGGCGTGCAGCGCAGACGCTGGCACCAGGAGCTGCTCGGCGAGCGCGCCCGGCCAGTCGTTGCGGATGCCGATCTCGAACCGGTCCTGGCACACGTGCTGGCGTCCGCTGAGACAGAGCCGACAGTGACCGCAGCCGAGCATGGTGTCGCCGGTGACCCGGCGCCCGAGCCACGATCGATCGACTCCGCCGCCCACCGAGCTCACCACGCCCATCCACTCGTGGCCGAGGCGCAGCGGGAAGTGGGCATGCCCTTGGTGCAGATAGGCCATGTCGCCGGTGAAGAACTCGACGTCGGTGCCGCAGATCCCCACCCGGTGCACGTCGACGACGACCTGTCCGTCGGCTGCGACCGGTGGCTCGACGTCGAAGACCGTCGACTCGCGAGGTCCGGTGACTACGAAGGCCCTCACGGGGCGGCGACGAACTGCTGACGCTGGGTGCCGAGGCCCGTGATGCCGAGGTCGACGACGTCGCCGGGCACGAGGTAGGTGGGCGGACTCATACCGAGGCCGACACCTGGCGGCGTCCCGGTGTCGATGAGATCGCCCGGCTCGAGCACCATGAACTGGCTCAGGTAGTGCACAAGGAACGTCGGGGAGAACAGCATCGTGGCCGTCGATCCTGTCTGACGGCGTACGCCGTTGACGTCGAGCCACATCGAGAGCGCGAGCACGTCGTCGATCTCGTCGGGTGTGACGAGGTAGGGGCCGGTGGGATTGAACGTCTCGGCGGACTTCCCCTTGGACCACTGGCCGCCGCGCTCCATCTGGAACGCGCGCTCGCTGACGTCGTTGACCAGGACGTAGCCCGCAATGTGCCGCGCCGCCTCTGCCTCGTCGACGAGGTAACGGCATCGTGTGCCGATCACGATGCCGAGCTCGACCTCCCAGTCGGTCTTCTCCGAACCGCGCGGGATGTGCACCGTGTCGTGCGGGCCGATGACCGTGTTGGGCGGCTTGGTGAACAGGATCGGCTCTGAGGGGATCGGCTGTCCGGTCTCCTCGGCGTGGTCGCGGTAGTTGAGCCCGATGCACACGACCTGGTGCGGGCGTGCGATCGGGCTCCCGATGCGTTGGTCGCCGATCTCGTGCACGAGGCCCGACGCCGCGCGCTCGGCGACGATGCCAGGCAGGTCGGCGATGCGACCCGAGGCGAAGAACGCCTCGTCGAAGGTCGACTCGATGTCGGACACGTCGACGTAGCGGCCATCGTCGACCAGCACCGCAGGCCTTTCCTGGCCGAGCGGTCCGATGCGCAAGAGCTTCATGGGGTCTCCGTACTCGTCGGCGAACTCGAAGTCTGACCTCTGTCGCGGCAGAGCCGTCGTCAGGGTGGCAGGACTGCCCGGCTGTGGCGCCACGACGGTCCGTCGGTGACCGACCAGCGCCGCGTGGGTAACCCGAAGGCCCCGACGTCGGCGAGGAACAGCCGACCCGAGAGCGGGTATCGCGCTCGGGCTTCGGCGTCGAGCTCGTCACGTGCGGACGTGATGAGCAGCCGGTCGCGCCGCGGACCGACGAAAGCCACGGCAGTCACGTGCGGGACGGGGAGGTCGACCGTGTGGATCCGCTCACCGGTCGGTGCGAAGCATGCGACCTCGGAGCCGTTCCATACCGCGACCCACAATCTTCCCTCGGAATCGACGCTGACTCCGTCAGGCAGCCCACCGAACTCGGTGAGGAGCGGCGTCCATCCGCTCGCCTCGCCCGAGTCGACGTCGTACGCAGCCGACCACACGACACCAGGCACGCTGTCGACGAGATAGAGCGTTGCGCCGTCCGGTGACCACGCGATCCCGTTGGCCAGGTTGAGGCCGTCACGCAGCACCGTGTGCGTGCCGTCGGACTCGAGCCGGAACAAGGCAGCGGAGCCGTCGCGGTGGTCCAGCGCCACGCTGCCCACCAGAAGTCGGCCCGCGGGGTCGACTGCGGCGTCGTTGAGCCGCAGCTGCGCCGACCGGTCGAGGAGCGGCTCGCTCGATCGCCGCGTGCCGTCCGGTGACACCAGGACGCATCGGTCGTGAGCGGCGACGAGATGGCCGCCGTTCGATGCCGGGACCGCAGCACCCACGGTGTCGCGGAAGTCGGTTCGTCCGACCGCCGTGACGCGGTCGACGGCGTACGTACCGGTGAAGACATGACCCTGTGCGATGTCGACCCAGGAGACGGTGGCGGTCTCGTCGTCCCAGCGCGGGCCTTCAGCGAGCTCGTGCTGCGTCTCGCCCGCGAGCTCTGCGGCGAAGCGCGTCATGATTGCGCCCGCGGCTCGTCAGGGACCTGGTCTGGGACGGTTGCGGCATCGGCGCGGGCGACCCCGAACCCACGCGGTGCCTGAGTAGGCTGCATGATCCGGAGGCTACCGTCCGGGCGACGGGAACCAGGCCCCCGGGAAGAGGTCCCCAGTGACGCGCAGCCAGCAGTGGTACGCCGGCACCGACCGCAACGCCTACATCCACCGGGCGTGGATGCGTCGCGGACTTCCCGCAGACGCCTTCGACGGACGACCGCACATCGCGATCGCCAACACGGCATCGGACCTCACTCCGTGCAACTCGCATCTCACTGAGGTTGCTCAGTCGGTGAAGCAGGGCATCTGGGAAGCGGGCGGCGTGCCCCTCGAGCTGCCGGTGATGTCGCTCGGCGAGACGCAGGTGAAGCCGACGGCGATGTTGTGGCGGAACCTCGCGGCGATGTCGATCGAGGAGATGCTGCGCGCCAACCCGATCGACGGTGTGGTGCTGCTCGGGGGCTGCGACAAGACCATCCCCTCGCTGCTCATGGCCGCGTCGTCGGTCGACCTGCCCGCGGTCGTGGTGCCCGGCGGTCCGATGCTCACGGGCACGTTCCGCGGCGTGGCGCTCGGGTGCGGAACCGACGTGTGGCGGCTCTCGGAGGAGGTCCGCGCCGGCGAGCTGTCGGAGGAGGACTTCCTGCGCTCGGAGTCGTCGATGATCCGTAGCCGCGGTCACTGCAACACGATGGGTACGGCGTCGACGATGGCCGTTGTCGCGGAGGCGCTGGGGATGACGCTGCCTGGGATCGCGGGCACACCGGCGCCCGACAGCCGCCTTCTCGAGCAGGCCCAGGCGACGGGTCGGCTTGCCGTCGAGATGGTCGCGGCCGACCGTCGGCCCAGCACGGTGATGACCCGGCCCTCCTTCCTCAACGCGATCGTCGCCCTTGCCGCGTTCGGCGGCTCGACCAACGCCGTCGTGCACCTGCTCGCGATCGCCGGTCGGTTGGGTGTCGACCTGGTGCTCGACGACATCGATCGCATGGGTGCCGGAGTGCCGCTCCTCGTCGACCTGCAGCCGGCGGGAGCGTTCCTCATGGAGGACCTGCACCGCGCGGGAGGCGTGCTCGCGGTGCTCGCTGAGGTCGCCGACCTCCTCGACCGGACCGCCCTGACCGTCACGGGCGAGCCGCTCGTCGCGTACGTCGAGAGAGCACGCACCTGGGACACGTCCGTGATCCGTCCCCGCTCGGAGCCCGTCATCGCCGACGCCGGGATCGCAGTGCTGAGAGGCACTCTCGCGCCTGACGGTGCCGTGATCAAGACCGCAGCCGCGTCGACGCACCTGCTCCAGCACCGTGGTCGCGCGGTGGTCTTCGACAGCATCGAGGACCTGCACGCGCGCATCGACGACCCGGAGCTCGACGTCGACGAGTCGAGCGTGCTCGTGCTCCGCGGTTGCGGCCCTCGCGGCTACCCCGGGATGCCCGAGGTCGCCAACATGCCGCTGCCGAAGAAGCTGCTCGAGCGTGGCGTGCGCGACCTCGTCCGCATCAGCGATGCCCGCATGAGTGGTACGGCGTACGGCACTGTCGTCCTGCACGTCGCACCCGAGGCTGCGGCCGGCGGACCGCTCGCGAAGGTGCGCGACGGTGACGTCATCGTGCTCGACGTGCCCGGGCGGCGGCTCGACGTCGACGTCGCCGCCGACGAATGGGCCGCCCGTGAGCCGTCGGCCGCGGCCGCCGCCCGCTACGCCGCGCCCACACGCGGCTGGGAGAAGCTGTACGTCGACCACGTCGAGCAGGCCGACACCGGCGCCGACCTCGACTTCCTCCGCGGCAGCAGCGGCAGCACAGTGACCCGCGAGTCCCACTGACCGATCGCGTATCCGCCTGCTCCCACCGCGCGGGGCTCCATGCCCATCAGTGGTCGAGGGCGGCGGTGCGCATGGCCTGGTGGACAGCCTCGAGGGTGAGCACACCGAGGGTTCTGCGTGCGCCGTCGACGCCGTCGACCACGCGTACGCGTCCGGTGGCCGAGTCGAGCACGATGGACAGCGCGTCGCGCATCGTCTCGCTCGCGCCGATCTCGGGGGCTCCGGAGTCGGCCCCGGTCTCGGCGACGAGCGAAGCCACAGGGATGTCGGTGACGGCAAGGCGTTTGATCGTACGGTCGCTGCCCACGAAGCTCGCGACGAAGTCGGTGCTCGGCGAGGTCAAGAGCTCGGCGGGAGCCGCGTACTGCTCGAGGTAGCCGCCCTCGCGCATCACCGCGATGCGGTCGCCGAGACGTACTGCTTCGTCGATGTCGTGGGTGACGAACACGACCGTCTTGCGCACAGTGCGCTGCAGGTTGAGGAACTCCTCCTGCAGGCGGTCGCGTGCGATGGGGTCGACGGCACCGAACGGCTCGTCCATGAGCAGCACGGGCGGATCGGCGGCGAGTGCCCGCGCGACGCCGACCCGTTGACGCTGGCCGCCCGAGAGCTGATGGGGATAGCGGTCTGCGTGGCGTTCGGCTTCGAGCCCGACGAGGACCAGGAGCTCGTCGACCCGCGCCTCGATGCGCTTCTTGTCCCAGCCGAGCAGCTCCGGCACCGTCGCGATGTTGCGGCGCACGGTGAGGTGGGGGAACAGGCCGACCTGCTGGATCACGTAGCCCATCTGGCGACGCAGCTGCACGGGGTCGACGTGGGTGACGTCCTCACCACCGACGAACAGCCGCCCGGAGGTCGGCTCGACGAGCCGGTTGATCATCCGCATCGTCGTGGTCTTGCCGCAGCCCGAGGGGCCTACGAGGACACAGATCTCTCCGGCGCCCACCTCGAGGTCGAGGTCATGGACGGCGATGGTGCCGTCGGCATACCGCTTGCTCACCCGCTCGAGACGGATCATGGGATCAGCAGTAGCGTCCACGTGTGCCCTTTCTCGTGGCTGACGTCGTCGACGAGCCGCCCAACCCCTGGCTGTCCTGGACGTACGTGACGGACCACGTCGACACCCTCGTCGCGGCCGGCAAGGAGCACCTGGTCATCACGCTCGCCTCCGTCGCGCTCGCGATGGTCGTTGCCGTCCCCCTCGCACTTCTGGTGAGACGCTACCCCGGCCTCCGTGGCTGGGTCCTCGGCCTGGGTGGAGTGCTCTACACGATCCCCGCGCTCGCCCTCATCAGCGTGCTGTGGCCGGTCTTCGGTCTCTCACCGCTCACGGTGACCATCGCGCTCGCCGTGTACGCGCTGCTGGTGGTGCTCCGCAACACCCTGGTCGGGCTTGACGGCGTACCCGCCGAGGCCGTGGATGCCGCGCGCGGCATGGGTTTCGGGCGTCGACGCCTGCTGCTCAAGGTGGAGCTGCCGCTCGCCCTGCCGGCGATCCTCGCGGGCCTGCGCCTCGCCACGGTGTCTACCGTCGGACTCGTCACCATCGGCGCGCTCGTGGGGCACGGTGGCTTCGGGACGCTCATCCTCGGCGGCTTCGTCGACAACTTCTACCACGCGCAGATCATGACGGCGACGCTCCTCACGGTGGCCCTCGCCATCGTGCTCGAAGGCCTGCTGCTGCTGCTCGAGCGCGCGCTGACGCCGTGGTCTCGCGCCCGGAGCTCGTCGTGACGACCCTCCTCGGCGTGTGGCAGTGGCTCACCGACCCCGCGCACTGGACCGGCCCCGACGGTGTGCCGATCCGTACGGCGGAGCACCTGCGCATCAGCCTGACGGCGCTGCTCGTCGCGGTCGTCATCGCACTGCCCATCGGCATCGCGCTCGGGCGCAGCGGTCGAGGCTCCTTCCTCGCGTTCAGTGTCGGCAACATCGGTCGTGCCGTGCCGACGTTCGCGCTGCTGTTCATCTTCGCGTCGTGGGATCCCGTCGGTGTCGGTGATCTCGCGGCGATCCTCGCCCTCGTCCTGTTCGCCATCCCTCCACTGCTCACGAACACCTACGTCGGACTGCGCGAGGTGGATCCCGATGCCAAGGACTCAGCCATCGGCCTGGGTATGACGTCCTGGCAGCGGCTGTGGCGGGTGGAGCTTCCGCTCTCCGTACCGCTCGTGGCGGCAGGTCTGCGCACCACGACGGTGCAGGTGGTCGCGACTGCGTCGCTCGCGGCCTTCGTCGGTGGGGGAGGTCTCGGGCGCTACATCGTCGACGGTTTCGGCCAGCAGGACACCGTGCTGGTGTTCAGCGGGGTCGTTCTCATCGCGAGCCTCTGTCTCGTCACCGAAGGGGTGCTCGCTCTCCTTCAGCGCGCGGCGACACCCCCTCCGCTTCGTACCGATTCCCTCGTCCGCAGTGGCGCCGCGGCCGACGGCGAGAGGTAACGGGCCCGTTACGAACCTGGGGCGTTCCGCGTATCGGATTGGCAGACGGGGCCGACCCGTGCTGAGGTCGTCGCATGAGTCGAACTCGGTTGACCCGTCGCACGTCCGTCCTGGCCGCTGTTGCAGGAGCTGCGCTCCTGCTCGCTGGCTGTGGTTCCTCGTCCTCGACGACCTCGTCGTCGAGCCCAGCAGGGACGACCGCGCCCGCAGCCTCCTCGTCCGCGCCGGTCGCCAAGGGCGCCGTCGTCGTCGGTGCTTTCGGCTTCGGCGAGAGCAAGATCCTGGCCAACATCTACGCCGACGTCCTCACGAAGGCCGGCTACGACGCGTCGGTCAAGGAGCTCACCAACCGCGAGGTCGTCGAGCCGGCGCTCGAGAAGGGCGACGTCCAGGTCGTCCCCGAGTACCTCGCGACGTTGACCGAGTTCCTCAACGCGAAGGTCAACGGCGCCAACCCGCCCGCGAAGGCGAGCGGTGACGTCGACAAGACTCTCGCCGCCCTCACCGCGCTGGCGACGCCGCTCGGCCTGACCCCGCTCACCCCGTCGCCGGCCGCCGACCAGAACGCATTCGCCGTCCCGGCCGACTTCGCCACCGCCCACAACCTGAAGTCGCTCTCGGACCTCGCGACGTACTCGAAGACCAACGCGGTGCGCCTCGGTGGTCCGCCGGAGTGCCCCAAGCGTCCGTTCTGCCAGCCTGGTCTGGAGAAGACCTACGGTGCGGTGTTCTCGTCGTTCACCTCGCTGGACGCGGGCGGTCCGCTCACCAAGCAGGCGCTCAAGCAGGGGAAGATCGACATCGGTCTGGTCTTCTCCTCAGACGGCGGCGTCGCGTCGTTCAACCTCACGGTGCTCGATGACGACAAGAAGCTGCAGAACGCCGACAACATCGTCCCGGTCGTGAAGACCGACATCGTCAGCGACGACCTCAAGGCGGCCCTCAACGCGGTCTCCGCCGCGCTGACGACGGCCGACCTGGTGGCGATGAACAAGTCCGTCGACATCGACCGCAAGGACCCGGCGACCGTGGCGAAGGACTGGCTCACCTCGAAGGGTCTGGCCTGACGGGTCGAGGGTCGCGAACACGCTCTGTGATCTCGCGACCCTCGACCGTGACCTTCCGGTTCTGCTAGGCCCTGCGCTGACGGGGAGTCGGGGGAGCACGACCTTCGTCCCCGGTGGCCGCTGCCGCCGGACTCGGGTGGTGCCGAGTGACCCGATTCCTCCGCGCGACACGCCCCCGATAGTCACGGAGCGTTATGCCGACTGTCCTAGGCTGACGCAGGCTGGGGAGGGGTCACCACGTGCTGTCGACATACCGTCGACGGGGGGCGAAGAGCAGGTTCGTGTCAGTGGTTGCGTCCGTGGGCGCAGCGTCACTGGTCGCGGGCTCTGCCTTTCTTGCCTTCGTCGTGCCGCCTGCGGTTGCCGCCGGCCTGTGCGCGACGCCCGGCGGGTCGGGTGCGGGCGGCACGATCTCCGGCGTCGTCAACACCTACTACCCCGCTACCGCGTCGGCCGCAGCCGGCGCGACGAGCATCACCGTCGGTACCCCGACCGGCGCTGCGACACCGATCGCCAGCGGTGACCTGCTCCTCGTCATCTCGATGCAGGCAGCGGACTTCAACTCCACCAACACCAACTCCTACGGTCACGGCGGCGCGGCGGTAGCACCCGCGTCGGGCTACACCGCCCTGAACTCGACCGGCCTCTACGAGTACGTGCTGGCGACCGGTCCGGTGGCCGGCGGTGCGGTGCCGGTGTCCGGCCTCGGCGCGGGTGCGGGCCTGATCAACAGCTACGTCTCGGCGGCGGCCACGGCGACGTCCGGCGCGCGGACCTTCCAGGTCGTACGCGTGCCGCAGTACACGACGGCGACGACCAGCTCCGGCCTGACCGCGGGTGCCTGGAACGGCAGCACCGGCGGCGTCCTGGCGATCGACACCACGAGCACCTTGACCCTCAACGGCACGGTGAGTGTTGACGGCCTCGGGTTCCGCGGCGGAATCGGGATCCAGCGCGGCGGCGGCGCAGGTGCCAACACCGACGTCGTGGCCTCGTCGGCGGCCGGCAACGGAGGTACCAAGGCCGAGGGCATCGGCGGCACGCCGTCGCAGGTGACCACGAGCAACGGCTACCCCGGCGGAGACGTCGACCGCGGGGCGCCCGGCAACGCCGGCGGTGGCGGCACCGACGGCAACCCCGGCTCCAACGACCAGAACTCCGGCGGCGGCGGTGGCGGCAACGGCGGCGCTGGCGGAGTTGGCGGCAACGCATGGTCGAGCGGGGCAGCGACCGGCGGCTACGGCGGCGTCGCGCTGCCGGCCACCAGCGCACGCGTCTTCCTCGGCGGCGGCGGTGGTGCAGGCACCGGGAACAACTTCACCGACCCCAACAGCACGGGTGCGCCCGGCGGCGGCATCGTGCTGATCCGCGCCGGCGCCGTGGCCGGCGCGGGCACGATCTCGGCGAACGGCGCCGCGGCCGGCAACGCGACGCCGAACGACGGCGGCGGTGGCGGCGGTGCCGGCGGTTCGATCGTGCTCACCTCGCCGAGCGGCTCCATCACCGGCGCCACCCTGCGCGCCAACGGCGGGCGAGGCGGAGACGCCTGGGCGACCCAGGGCGGTGCCACCAGCGCACACGGTCCCGGCGGCGGTGGTGGTGGCGGCTGGATCCTCACCTCAAGTGCACCCACGGCCCAGAGCGTGACTGCCGGCGCCAACGGCATCACGACGACCGGCAACCTCGCGTTCGGCTCGGCCCCCGGCACCGTCGGCCAGACCGCAACCGCGGCCACCTCCACCATCCCCGGCGTCAGCGGGGGAGCGGAGTGCGCCAACCTCTCGCTCACCAAGACCGGCACGGCGACGGTGACCGCGGGCGGAACGATCACCTACGCACTGACCGCCGCCAACAGCGGACCGGCCGCAGCGACCGGCGTCTCGGTGACCGACACCCTTCCCGCCGGGGTCACGTTCGTCTCGGCCGCGGGCACCGGCTGGACGTGCACCAACAACGCCAACGTCTCGGTCACGTGCACCAGACCCTCCCTCGCGAACGGCGCCACAGCGCCGGTCATCACCGTCACGGTGACGGCTCCAGCCCAGGGCGGCACGGCGGTCAACAACGCGTCGGTGACCGCGACCACCCCCGACCCTGTTCCGGCCGACAACTCCGCGAGCGCCAGCACCACCGTCACGGCGAGCGCCGACGTGTCGATCGCGAAGACCGGCCCGCCCGCCGTCCTCGCCGCCGGAACCGTCGCGTACTCCCTCGCGGTGGCCAACGCCGGACCTTCGGACGCCGCCACCGTGTCGGTGCTCGACACGTTGCCAGCGGGTGTCACGTTCGTCTCGGCCGTGGGCACCGGCTGGACCTGCACCAACAACGCCAGCATCTCGGTCACGTGCACCCGCCCCACCGTCGCGACCGGTACGGCAGCCCCGACCATCACCGTCACCGTGACCGCTCCGGCCCAGGGCGCCACCTTGGCCAACACCGCGACGGTGAGCTCCGCGACGGCCGACCCCAACGCGGTCAACAACACCTCGAGCGCGTCCACCACGGTCACGCCGTCGGCCGACCTCGCTCTGACGAAGACCGGCACCGCCACCGTCGCGGCGAACGGCACCGTCACCTACACGCT
>Ga0075026_100000869_pt1 | contig 12669 bp, 10 predicted proteins | sample Str012_2_FD_71392 | JGI IMG/M metagenome (GOLD analysis project Ga0075026, IMG submission 71392) | Freshwater sediment microbial communities in response to fracking from Pennsylvania, USA - Straight Creek_MetaG_SC_2012 | ecosystem: Environmental > Aquatic > Freshwater > Creek > Sediment...
CGGCCGGCCGGCCGGGTGCTCCAACGCACCCGCGCCGGCCGGTTGCGCGTCCGGGATCGGGTTTCGGCGCCATGTGGTGGCCATGAGCCGGCTCACCAACGAGGGGTGAAGTCCATTTCCTCGGCGGGGGCGGGCATCCCGAGGAGGTAGCCCTGCAACAGGGCGCAACCCATCGCCCGGAGCCGCTCGAGCTGAGCTGGTCGCTCCACGCCCTCCGCCACGCTCACGAGGTCGAGCGCATCGGCGAGGCCGATGATTGCGTCGGCGAGGGCGCCGTCGTCTCCGGCGCCGAGGCCCTCCACGAACGACCGGTCGATCTTCACGAAGTCGACCGGCAGGTCCTTGAGGTACTGCAGTGAGCTGTAGCCGGTGCCGAAGTCGTCGAGGGCGAGGCTCACACCGAGCTTCTTGAGCTCGTGGAGGCGGGTGCGAGCGACGCCGAGCGTCTCGATGAGAGCGTTCTCGGTGATCTCCAGCACCAGCCCGGTGGGGTCGGCGTCGGCGCGGTCGCAGGCCAGCCGCACGGTGTCGACGAGGTCGTCGTCGAGGATCTGTCGTGGCGCCAGGTTCACGCTCACCGTGATGTGGTGGCCCTGCGACTGCCACACGGCGAGAGTCCGGCAGGCCTCGGCCAGCACCACGCGGCCGAGGTCGCCGATCAGGCCGCTGCGCTCGGCGACGGGGAGGAAGTCGCCAGGGGCGAGCAGGCCTCGGGTGGGGTGCTGCCATCGCACCAGGGCCTCGGCCCCGGAGACGGAGCCGTCGACTGCGTCGATGACCGGCTGGTAGTGGACGACCAGGTGGCCGCCCTCGACCGCCGTGCGCAGATCGGCCTCCTGTTCGAGCCGGGTGACGGCCTCGGCGCGGAGGCTGGCGGTGAACAACGTCGAGCGACCGCGGCCGTCGGCCTTCGAGCGGTACATCGCGACGTCGGCGTCGCGCAGGAGGTCGGCGGGCTCCTGGTCGTCGTCGCCGATGACGACGCCGAGGCTCCCGCTCATGACGAGCGTCTGCCCGGCGATGCGCACCGGCGTGGCGAGCGCGCCGAGCACGCGGTCACAGAGGGCGGCGACCTCGTGGGGGCGGTCGAGCTCGCAGACGAGCACGAACTCGTCGCCGCCGAGACGGGCGACGGTGTCGGACGGTCGCACGCAGCGGCGCAGGCGGTGGGCGGCCTCGACGAGCATCTCGTCGCCGGCGGCATGGCCCAGCCCATCGTTGACGACCTTGAAGTCGTCGAGGTCGAGGAACAGCACGACGACCTCGCCGCCAGTGCGCACCCGTCGGTGCATCGCCTGGGCCAGGCGGTCGAGCAGCAGGGTGCGGTTCGGCAGGCCGGTCAGCGCGTCGTGGGTGGCCTGGTGGGCCAGCCGGGCCTCGGCCTCGTGGGTGGCGCTGACGTCGACCAGCTGGGCGAGCAGGAGGGGGTTGGCATCGGGGTCCGGGCCGTCGCCGGTGAGCCGGGACAGCGAGATCTGGCCCCAGACCACCGAGCCGTCGGGGCGCATGAGGCGGATGACGGGCCGCTCGTCGAGGTTGCCGAGCGCGTGGCCGGAGCGGAGGATCTCCGCGGCCTCCTCGAGGTCGTCGGAGTGGACGAAGTCGGTGGCCAACCTGCCCACCACCTCGGCCCAGGGTCGGCCGAGGAGGGCGCAGAAGGCGTCGTTGACCGAGAGGAGCCGGCTGTCCTCGGAGCCGAGCGCCATCCCGATGGGCGCCTCGTCGAAGGCCCGTCGGAAGCGGGCCTCGCTGGTGGCGAGGGCGTCCTCGGCCTGACGGAGCCGGGTGAGGTCGACGACGTGGACGAACTGCCCGGTCAGGTGCCCGGCGGGCCCGCGCTCCATCCGGATCGTGCAGCGGGCGAAGACGGTGTGGCCCTCGGCGTGGCGGTAGCGGCGATCGCTGACCACGAGGTGGGGCTCGCCCCCGGCGGTCCACTCGAGCACCTGAGCCGGGTCGTCGTCGATGACGTGGTCGCTCTCCGGGGTGCCGACGATCTCGTCGGGGTCGAGGCCGATCATGCCGGCGAACGCCTCGTTGGCCTCGAGCACGGTCCCGACCGCATCGAGGACCACCATGGCGAACGGGGCGTGCGCGAAGGCGCGGTAGAAGCGCTCCTCGCTCTCGTCGCGAGGGGCGGTTGTCCCGCCGGGCTCGCCCACGTGGTCCGTCAGTTTCCGTGCTCCTCCCGCGCGGCATCCGCTGTCAACCTGAGCCTAGGGGTGGGGATCTCGCTGCCTACCGACGGAAGTCCCGACATCGCTCCACCACCGGCGGCGCGCCGCGTTCCCCGGCCATCGGTCGGGGCCTGAGAACGCAGCAAGGCCCGGATCGGAGACCCGGGCCTTGCTGGTGCTTCTCGAGTACGCCCCCTGGGATTCGAACCCAGAACCTGCGGATTAAGAGTCCGTTGCTCTGCCATTGAGCTAGAGGCGCTCGGGTGGTGCAATCTACCACCGCCGAAGCGATGTGAGCGACGGCAGCCACCCGCCGGAGCGGGTGACCACCGTCGTTCGTGGGGTGGCTGAGGGGACTTGAACCCCCGGCCTCCAGGGCCACAACCTGGCGCTCTAACCGAGCTGAGCTACAGCCACCATGAGGGTGAGCAGCATAGGCGAGTCAGTGGGGGTCCCCGCCAAACGCGAAGCCGGCCGACGACGTTCGCAGGCGCGTCCGTGACGCCGCATAGCCTGGCGAGACGCCTCCGTAGCTCAACTGGATAGAGCAGCCGGTTTCTACCCGGCAGGTTCCGGGTTCGAATCCTGGCGGGGGCACCCTCGGCGGTCGTGGCCGCATCCCTGCGCTCGGTCCGACCTCCCTCTAGTTTTTCGTTCGCCGGGAAACTGCTCGGCTTCGGCTGCCGGGATCCGCTCGGCACAGCGTGGGAGGGGAACGCAATGTTCGCAGCCTCGAATGCGGGGGCCTACATCGGTGGCGGCTTCTGGATCATCCTGGCCGTCATCTGGCTGATCGGGTTCTGGAAGTCCATGGAGAAGGGCGGCGAGTCGGGGGTCTGGGCCATCTTCCTGCTCACGGGATGCCTCTATCCGCTGGCGTTCGTGCCGGTCTGCAAGCTGGCCGGGCGGCCGACGTGGTGGGTGATCCTGCTCTGGATCCCGATCGTCAACCTCGTCGTCCTGGCGATCCTGTCGATCGACCTGGCGAAGGCGTTCGGCAAGGGGGCCGGCTTCGGCGTCGGCTTGTGGATCCTGCCGTTCATCTTCTACCTGGTGCTCGGCTTCGGTGCTGCCCCCTACGAGGGCCCGAAGGCGCCGACGCTCGGATAGCCCCGCCGGCAGTCGCTTCGGCTGATCGGCCATAGCCTGCCCGGGTGACATCGTCGCCCGAACGCTCCGAGGAGGTGCCCGTGACCGAACCGGTCGCGGGCACCTCCGCGCCCGGGGTGTTCTCGCCCGGGCGGCGGATGCTGACGAGCGGACTCGTCCTCATCGTCACCCTGGTGGCCTTCGAATCCCTCGCCGTCAGCACGGTGATGCCGCTCGTGGAGGACGATCTCGGCGACCTCTGGCTCTACGGCTGGGTGTTCAGCGCCTTCTTCCTCGGCAACCTCATCGGCATCGTCGTGGCCGGCACCGCGGCCGACCGCATGCGCCCGGCGGTCCCGTTCGCCGCCGGGCTCGTGGTGTTCGCCATCGGCCTGGTCGTCGGTGGGCTCGCGCCGTCGATGCTCGTGCTCGTCCTCGGCCGGGCGCTGCAGGGCCTCGGGGCCGGTGCCATGCCCGCGATCTCCTACGTCTGCATCGGGCGCGGCTACCCCCACGAGCAGCGACCGACGATGTTCGCCCTCATCTCCAGCGCGTGGGTCATCCCGTCGGTTGCCGGCCCCGCCCTCGCCGGCCTCATCGGCTCGGCGTTCGGGTGGAGGTGGGTCTTCCTGGGCCTGCTCCCGCTGTGTGGCGTCATCGGCCTGCTGGCCCTCGCCGGCGTGGCCCGGATCCCGGCCCCCGACGAGCCCTCGGGGGACTCGAACCTGTTGAACGCGGTCATGGTCGCGGCAGGTGCGGCACTCCTGCTCGCCGGCCTCGGTGCGGGATCGGTGCTCGTCGGCCTCGGCCTCGTCGTCGTCGGCGTGGCCGTGGGCCTGCCGGCGTTCCGTCGCCTCGTCCCTCCCGGCACCCTGGTGGCCCGCAGGGGCCTGCCCGCCACCGTCCTCATCCGCGGCGTCCTCACCTTCGCCTTCTTCGCCGGGGACGCCTACGTCTCCTACGCGCTGATCACGGTCCGGGGCCTGACCGCCGCCGTGGCCGGAATCGCCCTCACCGGCGCCACGCTCACCTGGACCGCGGCGTCGTGGCTCCAGGCCCGCTGGCTCGACCGGTTCGGCGCGTCGCGGTTCGTGGCGGCCGGCTTCGCCGGGGTGGCCCTCGGCTCGCTCGCCATGCTGCTCGTGCTGGTGCCGGCGGTGCCGGCTGCGGTGGGCATCTCGTGCTGGTCGATCGCCGGCTTCGGGATCGGCCTCGCCTATGCCCCGTTGTCGGTCGTCACCCTCCACGAGGCCGCGGAGGGCCAGGAGGGGCGGGCCACGTCGTCGCTGCAGCTGTCCGACATGCTCGGCACCGCTCTGGGCTCCGGTGTGGGCGGGGTGCTGGTCGCGCTGGGCACGGCGGCGACCGACTCCGACACCCCGGGCCTGGTCGCGGTGTACCTGCTCGGCGCCTCTGTCGCCGTGGTCGGGATGGTGCTGGCCCGTCGGGTGCCGGGACGAGCCGCACTACGTTGAGCCGGGTCCGACGACCCAGGGGGGACCATGGATCAGCAGCAGGAGAAGGCGACTCGTCGCTCCTGCTGCGCTCGACCGGCATGAACCACGGCGGCGGAGCGCGCCGGGAGGCACCGGCCGGGGTGGTCCCGCGCCGGCGACGGCGTGGGAGACTGCGTCGGATCAAGGGGGAACATCTCGATGAAGCTCGCACTCGGCCTCGACCTGTACCGGGGGGCCACGCTGGAGGTGCCGGTCGAGCAGGTCCAACGGGCCGAGGCGCTCGGGTACCACTCGGTCTGGACGGCGGAGGCCTACGGGTCCGACGCCCTCTCACCGCTGGCCTATCTCGCCGCGGTCACCAGCCGGATCAAGCTCGGCACGGGTGTCGTGCAGATCGCCGCCCGCACGCCGGCGGCCACCGCCATGCACGCCCTCACCATCGACGCCCTCGCCGGTGGCAACCGGGTGATCATCGGCCTCGGCGTGTCCGGCCCCCAGATCGTGGAGGGCTGGTACGGCCAGCCGTGGGGGAGCCCCAACCAACGCCTGCGGGAGTACGTCGCCATCATGCGCAAGGTGTTCGCCCGCGAGCCGCTCACCAACGACGGCCCCGAGTTCCCGCTCCCGTACAACGGCCCGGGCGCCGTCGGGCAGGGCAAGCCGCTGCGCTCCATCCTCCACCCCGCGGGTGAGGTCGAGATCTGGCTCGCGGCCGGCGGCCCGCTCAACACCGAGCTCACCGCCGAGGTCTGCGACGGCATGCTCCCCATGGGGTGGGGCGCAGAGGGCGAGGGCGTCTACGGCCCCTCGCTCGAGAAGGGCTTCGCTCGCCGAGGTGGTCGTCCCGAGGACTTCGAGATCTTCGGTGGTGTCGCCGTCGAGTTCACCGACGACGTCAAGGCCACCATCGAGGCCAAGAAGCCCCTCACCGCCATGTACGTCGGCGGCATGGGCTCGGCCACGCACAACTACCACCGCGCCGCCATGGCCCGTCGCGGCTTCCCCGAGGCGGCGGCCCGGATCCAGGAGCTGTGGCTGGCCGGCCGCAAGGAGGAAGCCATCGCGGCGGTGCCCGACGAGTACATCGAGGAGGGCTCGTTGTTCGGCACCGAGAAGCGCATGCGGGAGCGGTGGGGCTCGGTCGTGCCGAGCGGGCTCACCGGGCTGATCGTGCGCACCGACGGCATCGAGGGACTGGAACTGGTCGCCGACCTCGCCGGCGTCGGTGACACCGCGGAGGCGGCATCGTGAGCGAGCTCGAGACCATCCTCGTCGACACCCCCTCGGAGGGCGTCGCCCGCATCACCCTCAACCGGCCCGAGAAGCGCAACGCGATCTCCACGCAGCTGCGAACCGAGCTGCTGGCCACCCTCGAGGCCCACGACCACGATCCGGCCGTCCGGGTCACCGTCATCCGTGGTGGCGGCAACTGCTTCTCGTCGGGCTACGACCTCGGCGGCGACCTCATGGCCGACCCGCCGTTCCACAGCGCGCCGGGCGACGGCCAGTGGGCCCGTCAGGTCACCCAGAACTGGTTCGACTTCTGGGACCTGGCCAAGCCGGTCATCGCCCAGGTGCACGGCTACGCCATCGCCGGCGCCACCGAGCTGGCCCAGGCGTGCGACCTCGTCTACGTCGCCGACGACGCCCGCATCGGCTACCCCATCGTGAGGGTCGCCAGCCCACCCGACTGGCAGTACCACATGCCCCTGCTCGGGGTCCGCCGGGCCATGGAGATCATGCTCACCGGTGAGGACCTCAGCGGCGCCGAGGCCGCGAGCTATGGCTGGGCGAACCGGTCGTTCCCGGCCGCCGAGCTCGAGCTCGAGGTCCTCGACGTGGCCGAGCGCATCGCCGCCGTTGCCACCGACCTGGCCCAGATCAACAAGCGGATGGTGCACCGCCAGGCCGAGATCATGGGCGTCCGGGCGGCGATCCGGGCCGGCTCGGAGTTCCAGGCCCTGGCCGGCCACCAGGCGTCGGTGGAGGCGTTCAAGTCCGATCCCCTCGGGATGATGAAGAAGCACAACGCGGCCGACGCCGCCCGCCGGGAGGCCAAGGCTGCCCGATCGGCGGCTCCACCCGACCCGTCGTGACCGACGGTGACGAGCTGAGCGCCGCCGTACCCGAGGCGACCCCCGCCGCCCGACCGCCGATGTCGAGCCGCAAGGTCGCGCTCGTCTTCTTTGGGATCCTTCTCGGCACCACCTTGTCGGGGCTCGACGCCGCCATCGTGGCCACCGCGGCGCCCACGATCATCGCCGACTTGGGCGATCTGTCCCTCCTCCCGTGGCTCACCACCGCCTACCTGCTCTGCCAGGTCACGACCATGCCGGTGTACGGCAAGCTCGGCGACATCTACCGCCGCAAGCGCATGTTCATCATCGCCATCTGCACGTTCCTGGCGGGCTCGGCGTTGTGCGGGCTGTCGACGTCGATGGCGATGCTGATCGTCTGCCGTGGCCTGCAGGGCGTGGGGGCCGGTGGCATCACCGGCCTCGGCATGGCGTTGGTGGCCGACCTGGTGCCGTCGGAGAAGCTGGGTCGCTACCTCGGCTACACGGGCCTGGTGTTCGCGGCCACGAGCGTGCTCGGCCCGTTCGTCGGTGGCCTGTTCGTCGACCATCTGTCGTGGCGGTGGGCGTTCTACATCAACGTCCCGCTCGGGGTGGTCTGCCTGGTCGCGCTGATCTACCAGCCGGCCCAGGCCGTGATCGTGAAGCACCGCATCGACGTTCTCGGCGCCCTCCTGCTCGGCGGCGGGGTCACCTGCCTGCTCCTGGCCCTCAGCCACACCGGCGCCGATGCGGCCTGGACCTCGCCGCGGACGCTCGCGCTGCTGGCTGCCTTCGTCGTCGCCATCGCCGCGTTCGTGGTCTGGGAGCGACGGGTGGCGGAGCCGTTGCTCCCACTCCGCATCCTGGCCACGCGCATCACCGCTCTGTGCACGTTCGCCAACCTCGTGGCCGGCGTCGGCTTCACCTGCGGCATCATCTACCCGCCGGTGTTCTTCCAGGCGGTGGCGGGGGTCGACGCGTCGAAGTCCGGCCTCCTGCTGGCGCCGTTCGCCTTCACGTGCGCGGTCTCGACCCTGGCGGCGGGCCAGATCACCGATCGCGTCGGCGGGTACAAGGCCCTGCCGCTCATCGGGATGGTGTTCCTGGGCGCGGGCTACGCCCTGCTCGGCACCATCACCGCCGCCACCTCGGCGGCCGAGGTGATGGCGTTCGCCATGGTCGCCGGCGTCGGGGTGGGCTTCGTGATGCAGACCCTTCTCTACGTGGTCCAGCGTTCGTCGTCGGTCCGCGACATCGGGGTGGCCACGTCGACGGTGATGCTGTTCCGGGTGCTCGGGAGCTCCCTCGGCGTGGCCGTGCTCGGCAGCGCCTTCACCAGCTCGCTCACCTCGGAGGTCGACACGCGGCTGCCCGGGTTCCCCACCTCGGAGATCCAGGGCGCGCCGCAGAAGATCGCTGCGCTGGCGCCCGAGGTGCAGCAGCAGTTGCACGACGCGTTCGCGTCGAGCCTGGCCACGGCGTTCCGGGTGGCGGTGCCGTTCATGGTGGTGGGGTTCGTCGCGGTGGCGTTCATCCCCGGACGGGCGGTGAAGCGCCGCATGGCCGAGGCCCACGCGCCGCTGGTCAGCGCCGACGCCGTGGCCCACGGCGCCTGAGCCGGCCACCGGGCAACGGCCTGGCGGGAGGGAGGGGCGTCAGGCCTTCGGGCGGCCGCCGACGATGCTGGCCCGCTCCATCACACGGCGCTCGGGCCAGTAGTCGCTCGAGGCGTAGTGCTGCACGGCCCGGTTGTCCCAGAACGCGATGGAGTGGGGCTGCCAGCGGAACCGGACCTGGTACTCGACGGTCTCGGCCTGGCGGCACAGCTCCCAGAGCAGCTCGGCGCTCTCGTTGGGGTCGACCCCGACGATCGAGTCGGTGAAGACCTTGTTGACGTAGAGGAGCTTCTGGCCGGTGACGTCGTGGGTGAGCACCACCGGGTGCTCGGCGATCGGGTACTGCTCGCGCATCTCGGCCTTGCGCTCCTCGGGCACGCCGGCACCGAAGGCCCGCACGAAGTCGTGGCGGGCGGTGAGGCCCTCGACGCGGGCCTTGAGCTCGTCGGAGAGGCCCTCGTAGGCGGCATTCATGTCGGAGAAGAGGGTGTCGCCTCCGACGGGCGGGATCTCGATGGCGTGCAGCACGGCGCCCATCGAGGGGGTCTCGCGCCAGGTCACGTCGTGGTGCCAGAGGTTCTCGTAACCGCCGACCTCGGCGGTCTTCTCGAAGCGCACCAGCTCGGGGACGCCGGTGTTGGACGGGATGAACGGGTGGATCTCGAGCTCGCCGAAGCGGGACGCGAAGGCCACGTGCTGCTCGGAGGTGATCGGCTGGTCCCGGAAGAACACCACCTTGTAGGCGAAGAGGGCCCGGCGCAGGTCGTCGATCACTGCGTCGTCGAGGGCGGCGGTGAGGTCGATGCCGGTGATCTCGGCGCCGAGGGTGGACCCGACGCGCTCGACCTCGAAGTGCTCCCACTCGAGGGCGGCGAGGCGGTTGCGCTCGTCGGCGAGGTGCGTGGCAGGGCCGACCACGAGGTCCGGGTTGTGGCGGCGTCGGGCACCGAGGCGGGCGCTCGGGTCGTCGGTGGCGAGGATGTCGTCGTGGGCGGTGGTGGCGGTCATCGGAGTCCCCCAGAAATCAGACAGTTGACTTAGTGGAGATGGTAGCGCGGTCCGCCGGGCCGTGCCGAGCGCACGGCTAGCGTGCCGGCGGGGCACGAACCAGGGGGATCGGGTGCGCAGACGCACGGTGGTGGGAACGGCCGCGCTGGCGGCGATGGCGGTGCTGGGCGCGGCGTGCACGAGTGGCTCGGGAGGCGCCAGCTCGGCGACCACGTCGACGGTGCCACCGGGAGCACCCGCCGAGGTGGCCGCCTCGGCCGGCGACTGGGTGCTCCCGGGTCACGACTACGACAACAGCCGGGCCGCGGTCTCGACGATCGACGCCGCCAACGTGCGCGGCCTCGCGAAGGCCTGGAGCCACGAGGTCTCCGGCAGCCTGTCGACCGTGCCGCTGATCGTCGGCGACACCGTCTACGTCCAGGACGGCAGCGGACGCATCAGTGCCCTCGACCGCGCCACGGGCGAGACCCGGTGGGAGAGCGAGCCCTACGGGCTCAACATCGGCCCGTTCGGCGTCGCCGTGGCCGACGGCCGCGTCTACGGCATGCACGGCTCGAAGGGCGTCGTGGCCCTCGACGCGGCCAGCGGTCGCGAGCTGTGGGTGAAGGACATCACCGCGACCCCCACCACCGGCATCGACATCCAGCCCACGGTGTACGACGGGCTGGTCCTCGTCAGCACCGTGCCCGTGAGCGTCGGGGGGATCTACAAGGGCGGCGACCGCGGCGTGATCAACGCACTCGACGCCGCAACCGGTGAGGTCCGCTGGACCTTCGACACCGTGCTCGGCGACGACCTCTGGGGCAACCCCTCGGTCAACTCCGGCGGCGGCGCCTGGTACCCGCCGTCGATCGACACCGAGCAGGGGCTCGTGCTGTGGGGCATCGCCAACCCGGCGCCGTTCCCCGGCACCCCCGAGTTCCCCAATGGGTCGAGTCGCCCGGGCGACAACCTCTACACCGACTCCGCCGTCGCCCTCGACGTGAAGACCGGACAGCTGCGGTGGTTCCACCAGGTCCATCCCCATGACATCTTCGATCGCGACCTCGTTCACACCCTGATCGCCCGACCGGCCGCCGGGCCGCCGGTCGTGGTGGCCACCGGCAAGGGTGGCGTCCTCGTCGGCCTCGACCGCACCACGGGCGACGAGCTGTGGCGCACGCCGGTCGGGCACCACGAGAACGACGACCTCACCGAGCTGTCGGGCCCGACACTGGTCGCCCCGGGCACGTTCGGCGGTGTCATCACGCCACCCGCGACAGCCGGTGGCGTCGTCTACGTCGCCGCCATCGACGCCCCGGTCACCCTCGAACCGAACACCACCGCCTACTTCGGGGCCAAGCCCGGCCAGTTCGACGGCTCGGTCGTCGCGGTCGACGCCGCCTCCGGTGCCGTGAAGTGGTCGACGAAGGTCCCTGGCGATCCGTTCGGCGGCGTGGTGGTCGTCAACGACCTGGTGCTCACCGCCACGCTCCAGGGCACCCTCGTGGCCCTCGACCGAGCCGGCGGCGACATCGTCTGGCAGGAGACCCTGCCCGGCGGGGTCAACGGCTGGATGACGGTGGCGGGCGACATGCTCCTGGTCCCGGTGGGCAACGCCAAGCCCGCACAGGTCATGGCCTTCCGCCTGCGCTGAGCGGTCCCGTCACCCCGCGCTGAAATCGATCTGCGGTCGCCGGGGCCGGTCGCCGATACTTGGCCGGTGAACCACCCGTCCGCGGCCGAGCCGGCGCCCGACGACTCCGTGCTCTCCCGGTCCGAGCGTCGGGCCGTCGTCGACGTCCTGGGTGCCGCTGTCCTCTTCGCGGTGTGCAACGTGGCCTGGCGGTACGGCCACGGCTCGACCTTCGTCATCGTCTTCGGGCGAGGCGCCCTGGGTGCCGGCCTGGCCTGGGCGATCGGCCGTCGGCGGGGCCTTCCCCCATGGCGGGAGGTCCTGCAGAGTCGCATGGGCATCGCCGCGATCGTCGTCTCCGGTGTCGGCCTCGTCGCCGCCGGCACCATGTTCCGAACCCTCGACGGTCCCGTCGCCGGCCTGGCCCTGGCGTGCACGCCGGCGGTCGCCATGCTCGTGCGCGACAAGGTCGGCGGCATCGCCGCCGCGGCCGCGGTCGGGTCGTCGATCGCCGCGGTCGCCGGCATCACGCACGCCGCGCTGAGCTCCGACGAGGCGACGCACGTCGGGCTGGTCGCCATCGCGGTGGCTGTGGTGTTCGTGGGCCTCGAGGTGCTCTCGATGCGCTTCTCCCAGCTCGCGGTCGAGGAGGGAGTCGACGCCACCGGCATCGTCACCGGCACGATGGTCGTGGCGGCGGTCGTCACCTTCCCGTTCGCCGCGGCGGCCGAAGCCCGGGCGGGCACGTCGACGCTGCTGTCCGCCGTCGGGGCGGCCCTCGTGGTCGCCGTGCTCGGCACCGTCGGCCGGCTCTTCCGCACCGCGGCGCTACCGGCGGCTGGCGTGCCCGCCGTCGCCGCCAGCAGCCAGGTCACCGCCTTCGGCACCGCCCTCGGCGGGGTCGTGCTCTTCAGCGACACGTTCAGCACGGTCGGGGTGGTGTGCGCAGTGCTGGCCGCCGGCCTCGGCGTGGCGGCCGTGGTCGCCGGCACCCGGTGGCGCCTCAGCCGTGACCTCGCCCTGGCCGAGGCGCTCGAGCTGCGGCCGCAGCCGGCCGCGGAGCGCCCCTCGTCAGCGGGACTCGCGCCAGAGCCCGAAGCCCTCGAACCCGGATAGCCCGTCGACCTCGTCGGGGTCGCCCAGGTCGGCGAGCACCCGGAGGCTGAGCGCGGCGAGGCGGGCGACGTGCGGGTAGAGCTCGGAGAGCGGGCGCTGCCCGTCGGGGAAGGCACCGGCCTCGTCCCTCAGCCGTTCGAGCCCGGCGATGGGGTCGGGCACGGCGAACTCGTCGTGGCGCATGGCCCACTGGTAGCCGACGACGGCGAGGGCCAGCTCCAGCGAGCGGTCGGGATCGGGGGAGGGCATCGGGGGTGTCTATCGCCTCTGGTTCATGATCGCTCCCTGATCGCCGGTGACGCGAAGAGGCCGGCCCCGTGGGGCCGGCCTCTCACGAACTGCCGATCAGTGGCTCAGCGGCGGGCGTGACGGAAGCGGGGGCGACGGAGCTTGCGCTTCGTAGCTGCCACCGCGGCGCCGCCGGCGGCCATCGCGGCCGCTCCGGCACCGGCGAACGGCAGGAGCTCCCCGCCGGCACCGGTGTAGGGCAGCGTGCCCGTTGCCTCCACGGACGGGGCCGGGGCGACGGAGGTT